>Ga0180009_10003692_pt1 | contig 17282 bp, 12 predicted proteins | sample OS_PC_MetaG_FD_123537 | JGI IMG/M metagenome (GOLD analysis project Ga0180009, IMG submission 123537) | Groundwater microbial communities from the Aspo Hard Rock Laboratory (HRL) deep subsurface site, Sweden - OS_PC_MetaG | ecosystem: Environmental > Aquatic > Deep subsurface > Groundwater... | reverse complement strand
TCACCAAGATCTCCGCCATTTTCATCAAGAGCCACCAGGAACGCCAGGCCGAGAGCATCCGCAAGATGATCCTGGCCATGGCCGACGATCTGAGGGTCATCCTCATCAAGCTGGCCGACCGCCTCCACAACATGCGCACCATCCAGTTCCACACCGAGGAACGCCAGATCGCCATCGCCCAGGAGACCCTGGACATCTACGCGCCCATCGCCAGCCGCCTGGGCATCTACTGGATCAAGAAGGAACTGGAGGACTGGTCGTTCAAGATCCTGTCTGCGGATAAATGGAGGGAGATCGACCAGCGCATCCTGGAAACCGCCGCCCAGCGGGACGCCTACATCCAGACCGTGGCGGGGCTCCTGGAACAGGCGATCGCCGAGGCGGGGATAACCGGCAGGGTTAAGGGGCGGTACAAGCACCACTACAGCATCTGGTCCAAGATGCAGAGCCAGAACCTGGCCTTTGAGGATGTTTACGACATCATCGCCTTCCGCATCATCCTAGACACAGTGCCCCACTGCTACGAGGCCCTGGGCCAGGTCCACGCCCTTTGGCGGCCCATCCAGGGCAAGTTCAAAGATTACATCGCCAACCCCAAGGCCAACATGTACCAGTCGCTCCACACCACGGTCATCGGCCCCGAGGGCCGGCGCGTGGAAATCCAGATCCGCACCAAGGATATGGACGAGGTGGCCAAGTGGGGCGTGGCGGCCCACTGGAGCTACAAGGAGGGAAACTCCGCAGACGACAGGACCCGCCAGGCCTTTGCCTGGATCCAGAACATCGTGGATCACCAGAAGAACGTCCGGGACCCGGACGAATTCCTGGAAAACGTCCGCATCGAGCTTTTTCCTGACGAGGTGTACGTGTTCACCCCCACGGGCGACGTGGTGAGCCTGCCCAAGGGGGCCACGCCCGTGGATTTCGCCTTCGCCATCCACTCCGAGGTGGGGAACCGGTGCATGGGGGCCAAGGTGAACGGCCGGATGGTGCCTTTGAAGACCGAGCTTTCCACCGGCGATTCGGTGGATATCATCACTGCCAAGAACCACAAGCCCAGCAAGGACTGGCTGAACTTCGTCAGGACCGTGAAGGCCCGGAGCCGGATCCGGAACTGGATCAAGGTGGAGGAGCGGGAAAGAAGCCTGTCCCTGGGCCGGGAGATGGTCGAAAAGACGCTCCGCCGCCACAAAATGAGCTTGAGCGCCCTGCTGAAATCCGCCGACCTGCCCCGGGTCCTGGAGGAGCTGGGCTACAAGACGCCCGATGACCTGCTGGCCTCGGTGGGCTACGGCAAGGTGACGCCCCTCCAGGTGCTGGGGAAGATCCAGCCCAAGGTGCCGCCCGAGGAGGAGAAGAAGCTCGAAACCAGGCCGATGGAGGAGCCTCCCCAGACCCACCGGACGCCCTCGGACGGGGTCACGGTCCTGGGCTTGGACGACATCCTGGTGCGGTTTGCCAAGTGCTGCAACCCCGTACCAGGCGACCCCATCGTGGGATACATCACCCGGGGCCAAGGCGTCACCGTGCACCGCAAGACCTGCTTGAACACCTTAAAGACCGACCCGGAACGGGCCATCGAGGTGGCCTGGGGAGGCGCCCAGCGCCAAGCCTATCCCGTACGCCTCCACGTGTCCGGCACGGACCGCAAGGGACTTCTGGCCGACATCATCCGGGCCATCAGCCTGAGCGATGCGGACATCCTGTCCTCCTCCACCCGCCTGGTGGGGGAAGACCGCCGGGCCGAGGCCTGGTTCACCCTGGCCGTGGCCGGCAAGGATGATCTGGAAAAAGTGCTGGCCGCCATCCGCAAGGTCCCGGACGTGCACAGCGTGAAGCGGATCACCAACTAGAGCGGTTGTCAGAACAACGGTCTGACTCCAGCGGATCTAGTCTGTTCCCGTTTTTCCCGGGAGACATCGGGAAACATGGCCAACCACTTGAAACGCTGAAAAGAAATCCCCCTCCCACCCTTTCCAAAGGAGGGAACCCGATCCGGGCTGCTTCACAAAACGACAATATCTTTGACAGCCTCTATCCCGCTTCATTCATGCGCGCAAAGGCCCGGCGGTTTCTCTTGTAGAGGCCCAGGAGGCGGGAAAACACCTCGTCCTGGACCGCCCGACCGGCCAGGTTCGGGGAGAATCTTTCCGCCACCGGGGCCAGACCCGGCAAATCCTCCCATTTCGCGTGCCCCAGGCCCACGGCCGCGATGAAGGCCGCGCCCCGGGCGTTGGCCTGGCGGGGCCGGGCCATCTGCCACACCTCCCGGTCCAGGGCGTCCGCCAGAATCCGGCACCACAGCCGGGACCGGGCCCCGCCCCCCACGAACCGGATGGGTTCAAGCCGCTGCCCGCAGAACCGCTCCACGTAGTTCAAACTCCACCGGGTGTTGGCCGCCACGCCCTCCAGGACCGCCCGGCACAGGTCGGCCCGGGTGGTGGTCTTGGACAGGTTGAAAAAGGCCCCCCGGGCGTTGGGGTCGTCCACGGGCGTGCGCTCTCCGTTCAGCCAGGGCGCGAAGAGCACGCCCCCGGCCCCGGGGGCCGCCTCCCGCGCCCAGGCCTCCACGGATGGCGCGTCAGCCGAAAGGAAACGGGCCGCGAATTCCACGCAGCCTCCGGCCATGTCCTGCTCGTTCGCCGCATAGTATTTCCCGGGCACGGAAAAGGGAAAGCTGGCAATGGAGTGGAGCACGTCCGTCTTCTTGAACGGAACAGGACACTGGAGCCAGGAGGAGGTGCCGATGTACAGGTGGGCCATGAAGTCCTCCACCGCTCCGGCGCCCACGGCCGCGCACTGGTGGTCCGGGGACCCGGCCACCACGGGCACCCCCGGGGGAAGACCCATTTCCCGGGCCACGTCCTCCGAAAGTTCCCCCACCACATCCACGGAGTCCACCAGGGGCGGCAACTTTTCGCCATCCAGCCCCAGGCGGCGGATGAGGCCGGGGTCGTAGCGCACGTTCCCCGGGTCCCGGGTGTCCGTGACCCAGAAGAGCGTCATGGAATCCCGGGACGCGCACACCCGCCCTGTCAGGCGGAAATTCAACCAGTCCTTGGAGGGCAGGAACCATCGGGTTTCTGCATACAGATCCGGCCGCTCGTGCTGGATGTACAGCAAATGGCCGATGTCGTCCTTGCCCGAGAGGGACGGCGCGCCCGCAGTCCTGGGCACCCACCGGAGCACGTTTCCCAGGCCGTAGCCCAGGATGGAGGGGAACCCGGCCATGGCCGCCTTCACATGCCGGGCCCCCCGGCCGTCCATCCAGGTCATGGCCGGACACACGGGGCAGCCTGCCTCGTCAACGGCCACAGTGGTGGAAAAGGTGCTGGACACGCAAACCCCCGCGATGTCCTTGGCATGCGCCAGGCCTTGGCTGGTGAGTTCCCGGCCGGTTTCCAAAAGGGCCTGCCACCAGCCTTCCGGGTCCTGCTCCGCTCCGCCGCCCGGCAGGTATTGGGTGGGCGTGGCCCGGGCCGCGTGGCCCAGGACCTCGCCCGCCGCGGTCACCAGGGCGGCCTTCATGCCCGAGGTGCCGTGGTCGAACGCGAGGATGGCCTTCATGGGATCACATTTCCAGGTTGGTGATGTTCCCGTTTTCATCCTTCTGCTGGATGATGATGCCGCCGAAGGATGAGCCGCCTTCCTTTTTCCCGTCCAGGGTCATGATCTCCGGGATCAGGGTGATGAAGTCCGCGGGATTGATGCAGCCCTCGGGGGGAAACACGCCCTTTTGGGAAATCCGGCCCCGGGCCAGGAGCAGGGTGCCGCCCGCCGCCGGAATGCCCGTGCCCTCCCCCAGGGCCTGGCTCTGGGAGGCCATGTGGAACCGGTACTCCATGTACTTTCCATCCTTTTTCCCGGAGGCCACCACGCTGCAACAGCCCCGCTGGGTCCCGAAATCCGTGGCCTTGAGGATCTCTTCCCGTTTTTTCAGGATGTAGGCCACGGCGAAATCGTAGGGCGCCACTTCCTGGCCGTCCACCATGACCGGCTCCCGGGAGGCCAGGCCCAGGGCGCACATGTCCCGGGTGAGGTCGTAGTATTCATTGGGGAGCACAGTGCCCTTGTTGGTGACCTGGGAAAGCTTGATGTACCGGGGCAGGGTCACCTGCTCAGGATGGGGATAGGGGTACACCGGGATGCCCTCGCCCAGTATCGGAAAGTCAAAGGTCTGGCGCAGGGCGATGCCGTCCGGGCCGAAAAACTTCACGTATTTCAGTTTCCCGTCCAGAAACATGGGCACATCGATGCTCATGCAGTGGAAGCGGTGGCCGATGACGCCCGCGCCCTCCACAGGCTCGCCGCCGTGGGCGTGGAAGATGTCCACGGCCGTGACCTCGTCCAGGAGCGCGTCAGCCGCGTACTTGGCGAGAAGGTTGGTGGCTCCGGGGGAGTTGCCCATGCCGATGACCGCCGTGACGCCCCTGGCCTTGGCCCGGGCGTCCCAGTCCAGGATCTCCAGGGTCACGTCCACGTCGTCGCACACGTCCACGTAGTCGATTCCCGCGTCCAGCACCGTGCCCAGCACCGTCTTCACGGACTTGTAGAACGGCCCCACGCAGTTCAACACCACCTGGCTGCCCTCGAAAGACCGGAGCAGGCTGGCCGGGTCCATGGCATCCACGGCCATGGGCACACCCTTGCCCGAAGGCATGGCCGCGCAGACCTTTTCCGCGCTGGCAAGGTTCATGTCCGCCACCACCACCCGGTCGAAATCCGGGGTCCCGGCCAGGGTTTTGGCTGCAACGCTGCCCACCGCCCCTGCTCCACCCAAAACGGTCACTTGTTTCATGGAAAGCCTCCCAAGGTTGTCGAGTCGCGGCGCCCAACTCTGAACGCCAGTTAAATTTAACTTAGTTCAGAAATGACTCCCTGTCAAGGAAAAATTGGGGGATAAAGGACGAGGAGCCTGCAACAAGCAGAAATCCCTTGTGCCCGTCATTCCGGGGGCCCGGGCTGTCTGGCCCCCGCGCAAGAATCACCCTACCTGCCGGACCCGGGGGGAAATACAGGTTGAATTGGAATTCTTCATAGATTAGAATTAAACCATCCTTCAGACAGGAATCCGAATACAAGCAAACCGTTTCCCTGAGCCGTTGCCCTTCGTATCCCGGCGATGCTTGCCGCCCCCCTGCCACCGGGGCTTTCGCTGCATACGGGGACTGTCCAGCAATCCTGGAAACTCCAAAGATTTCTTAAACCTTTCGTGCCCCTGCCTCACCAAAAAAATGGCCTATACAGTCCCGATTTCTTTGGACATGGATTTCCGGAAAGGACATGGCCTCATGGGTTCGCTCCCCCTTCCTCCCGCCCGCCGGATTCTTTTCGCGGCAACGTCCCTATTTCTATGTCCTCTCCTTTTGTTGGCTCTTCTGGAAGTGACCCTGCGGGTGGCGGGCTATGGGCATCCCACCGATTTCGCGATACGGAAAAGTGGGGCGGACAAGAAGGATGTCTGGGTCCCCAACCCGTATTTCATCAAAAGATTCCTCCCTGCGGAAATGCCTCCAGGCATGATTCCCCATCAAATCCCATTCCGCCTGGGGGACAAGAAGGCGCCAGGCACTGTGCGCGTTTATCTGGTGGGAGAGTCGGCCGCATACGGTTTCCCGGACCCGGCCTTTGGCATGGCGCGTTTTTTGGAAATTCTTCTCTCCAGGCAATATGCTGGCGCACGCTTCGAGGTGGTCAATGCGGCCATTTCCGGCCTGAACTCCAATGCCTTCCTGCCAATGGCTCAATGCATCCTGAAGGACCTTTCCCCGGATCTTCTGGTTCTTTTTGTGGGGAACAATGAGGTTGTCGGCCCCTATGGCGCTCTTTCTCCGGTGGGTCATGACCCGGCTGCGGTTCGCCTCCATGAGGCCCTCGCGGCCAGCCGGACAGGGCAGTTGGTGAAGAGGTTGCGCCGGGCGCTATATTTTTGGAGGCACAAGGCGCCCGGAGCCCTGGGGAAAAGCACCGAGGCGCTCATGCAAGCGACAGAGCTCCCCGCCTCCGATCCACGCCTGGCCGATATCCATCGCCTGTTTTCCCAAAATATCAGCGACATTCTTTTTTCCGCCCATAGGGCGGGGGTGGGCGTGGTGCTGGGGGTTCCCGGCTGCAACCTTGCGGACATCGCTCCCATGGCCTCTGTCCACGGTCCCCGGCTGGGGCGTGAAGAAGTCGAGGCCTTTGACCGGGCCATGGCCAAGGCTGCAAAGTTCGCGGCCCAGGACAACCCCCGGGAAGCCGCCGTCTTTTTCCAGGAAGCCGTTTCCCTGGACCCCGATCATGCCGAGGCGCATTATCAGCTTGGAAAGAGCCTTGTTTCCATGGGCGAGTACCCGAGGGCCCTCTCCGAGCTAAAGGCGGCTCGGGATGCCGATGCCTTGCGGTTCCGCATGGATTCCGCCGGGCTCTCCATGCTCCGGAAGGCCGCCGGGCCCGGCGTGGTGCTGGCTGATACGGAAAAGGAAATCGAAGCTGCCTCACCCCATGGAATCCCGGGTGCGGGATGGTTTTTCGACCATGTTCACATGCGGGTTTTGGGCAATTACCTTGCGGCTTGCTCCATAATGGCGGCGGCCAAGGCCCTGCTTCCCGAGGCGGTTCGAAAAAAGGAAGACCAAGGAAAGCTCGCAACCATGGAGGAATGCCTTGCAGCCCTGCCCTTCACCGGCTGGGACAGGCTGCAACAGGCAAGAGTCGCGGAAAAATCCCTGGGCGGCCTGATTGACCGCCGGACATCGGACTTGAAAACGCGCTTGACGTTCATTCAACAAGAAGTTCGGAATCTGGCCTTCGCCGGGGAACCGCTGGCCATGGAACGCGCCAGGAAGGCCTATGAGGAAGTTCTATCCAGGCCCGGCGCTTCATGGATGGCCCATGAGAAGTACGCGGAACTGCTTCTCCATGGCCTGAAGGACTCCGCAGGGGCGGCGGCCGAGGCAACAAGGGTTCTCGGGGAGGTGGATTCCTGGAACAGCCGTTCCATTCTTTCGGCGGTAGAAAAGTCGCGGGTGCCACCGACAACCCCCGGAGGTTTGGGTGACCCCGGCATCCATTAAATGATGACCTCGTAGAAACCCCTTGAGTGCCAAAATCGAAAGGGATTGGATTTTTCCCGGGTGCCACCGGCAACTTTTCATCGGATGCCGGGTGCCACCGGCAACTTTTCATCGGATGGCAAAGATATGGGTGGCCCCGGCAGCTTGCTGGCGGGGTGCGGAGCACAATAGGTCTTCATCAGTATGGCTTTCACCCCAAGGGTTCTATGGGCACCCCTACCGGCCTGCCGGACAGGTACCAGGGTGCAGAGCCGAAAATCCATTCCCCGGCACCACGGGCAATTCATCCAGGAATGACTAATACGTGGGTGGCAGGGGCAACACGCCCTTTACACCCAACCCCATCATCCCTTGCGCGCCAGGGAGGCCACCAGGTCCAGTTCCCGGTCCAGGAGGGTCTCGTAGGTGGATTGGGGGTCTGGGACCACGTATTCCATGACCTGGCTGTGATGCAGGGTGATCATGCCGTGGAGCAGGCTCCAGACGTGGATGACCCACAGGAGGGCCTCATCATCCGCCACCCCCGGGCCGAAGAAGGCCCGGACGTTTTCCGCAGCCAGGGCCGCGATGTCCATGGAAAGGGAGAGTTCCTTTTCCGAGAGGTTCTCCAGGGGGGTGCCCACGTAGTCCTTGTGCCGGGGGGTGCGCCGGGTGAACATGATGTCGTAGATGGGGCTGTTTTCCAGGCCGAATGCAAGATAGGCCCGGGTGAGGGCCCGGGCGCGTTCCCTGGGGTCGGCCTGGCCCTCCACGGCCCGGACCAGGCGGTCCTTCAGGTCCGTGAACCCCCGGATGACCAGGGTGATGTAGATGGCGTCCTTGGAGGGAAAGTAGTTGTAGAGGTTGGGGGCGGTCATGCCGGTTTTTTTGGCGATGCGGCGCAGGGTGAGGGCCTCGAAGCCCTCCTGGTCCAGGATATCCAGGGCCGCAGCCAGCAACCGGTCCCGGACCTCGCCGATCTCCTCGGCGGATCGCGTCTTCTTCATCTTAACCTCATCCTCATCCCTTGCGCACGTCAAAGCCCTTGGGCGGCTGCCAGTGGATGCCGCCCTTGAACCCGTAACAGCGGATCAGCCAAAAGGTGTTCACGGTCTTTTCCGTGCCCCACAGGGGCCGCCTCTCCCGGATGGGCAGTTCCACCGGCGGGTCCACCCGGTCGAAAATTTCGCCCAGGCGCTTGAAATACATGTCCGCATGCCGGGTAACGGCCCCCACGGCGTCCATGCCCAGCAACGCCTCGTCCGTGAACCAGTAATCGTACACATTGGGCCGATTCCAGCGGTTGATGGAAACGGTCTCCGGGTTGCCCGGGGCGTAAAAGGCCAGTTCGGACGCCACCTGGTAGCGCATGCCGAACAGGAAGGTCTTGTCCGGCCGGGGCATGTCCAAGGCCATTTCCGAGGCAGCCTCGCCCAGCTTATCCCAGCCCGAAAGCTCCGTGGCGGTCCGGTCCCAGGCCACGGGCAGGGGTAGCACCGGGAACACGGTCTGGACCAGGATCAGGAGAGTGAAGGCGTAGGACGTGCCCAGGGCCCATTTCCACAACCGGGGCCGGGGCCGGGGAAGTTCCGAGCCCGGGCCAGAGGCTGCCGGCGCGTAGAAGGCGGCCGCCAGGACCGTGGCTGTGAGGTAGGCCGCGCCGGGCCAGTTGCCGTAAATGCGGGTATGGAGCGATAAAGCCAAAAACAGGCCCAGCATGGGAAAGGAGGTCCAGACCGCAAAGGGCACGATCCAGTGGCCGGGGCGGTAGCGCCCCCGCATGGCCGCGACCCAGGCCGCGAGAATCAGGATGAACACCAGGGGCGAGAGGAGCGCCGCCTGGGAGCCAAAAAGATCCCCCAGGTATTTGATATGCAGGGAGAAGCCGGTGTTGGCGCCGCCGATGTAGGCCACGTGCCGGAAGGACTGGAACCCGTTCTGGAAATTCCACCAGATGACCGGGAAGAACAGCGCCGAACCCAGGCCCAGGGCCACGTAGGGCTTGGCCCCGGCCAGCCGCTTGCGGTGAACGGCGGAAAAAAGGCCGTAGGCAAACACCGAGGGCGCGAACAGCACCATGGTGTACTTGGCCAGCATCCCCGTCCCGAACCACAGCCCGGCCCCCAGCCACTGGGACCAGCGGTCATCCTCATACGCCCGGGCCGCGTGGTAGCAGGCCCCGGCCCAGGCTGCGGCCTGGAGGCCATCGCAGGTGGCCAGAAGCCCCCCCACATTGAACTCCAGCACGCCCTGGGAAAGCAGCGCCACGGCCCAGGCCGTCCGGGGGGAGAACCACCGCCAGGCCATGGCGCACATGTACGCCGAAGCCACTCCCATGGACAGGATGGAGGGCAGGCGCACAGCGGTTTCGTTGTGGCCGAAGAGTTGGGTGGAAATCCCGATGGCCCAGCCCAGGAGAGGGGCCTGGTCGTGGTATCCCCAGGCCAGGTGCCGGCCCCACTGCCAGTAGTTGGTCTCGTCCGGGGCCAGGAGAAATCCCGAGGAATAGATGAGGCGGAAAAGCGTCCACCCGCCGAGCCAGGCCACGACAGCCCAAAAATGAAACCGCCTCTGTTCGCTGTCGCTCATGGGCTCCCGGCATGGGCAAGGGAAAGGAGAAATCGTCCGCCCGGGGGGACCGGCTCGGACCCTGACGAACGTAGCCCAATCCGGCCTGGGGGTCAATCCGGCGCGGCGGCCGGAGCTACATGGATGTCTTGGAAATAGGGGGGCAAAAAAAAGGCGGGGGACCCTCCTTTCGGAGGGTCCCCCTGATCGTGCACGATACGGCCCGGATTGGCGGAAGGAGGTTTGCCCTTTTTGCGGGCCTAGAGTCCCAACCCCATGTTCAGCGCATCGAACGCATAAAGAACGAGCGCCACCACCAAACCGGTGGGGAGGGCCAATCGTTTGAGCTTCCGCCGCATGGTCACCTTCTGGTAAGGGGCGAGCTTACCGGAGGGTACGCAGGACAGGAACAGGCTATAGAACCGGCTCCTTGCGTATTGGGCAAAACGGTGGGCTGATGAAGCTTTGACAAGAGAGTGGCCGGGCGCGGTAAAGCGCTCGGACTCCAGGCCGGAGGTCTCAGGGGGTTGAAATTGCGGGGTCCAGGTGACCATGAGCGTCCTCTTTTCTCGCGGGGATGGGCCCGCCGCAAACCGGGTTCGTGCTTGCCCTTCTACAGAGCGAAAAACGTGCCGAAAAGTTGGAAATTCTGATATTCCATTCATATCAGCAGGTTATCGGCACAGCCCTCTCCAAAGGCCCTCCTGATCCCTTCCCGGATTTTATGGAATTTCCATAATTTTTATGAGCAAGCCATACCATTTCCCGTCCATGTTGACCTTCTTCCAACCCTTTTGATAAGATTACCTGGGATTTCCCATGAAGCCACCCGATGCTCGGTCCCAGCGCCCCGAACCCGAAAGGGGAAGGAATCCGTCGGATTCTTCCTCTCCCGGAGTAGAAGAAAAGCCGGGGCCGAGCAGCCCCCAGGAACCAACGGCACGGTTCGGGGCCTTGAGGAGAGGGGGATTCCGTTTTATTATGAAACGTTTTCCGCCACGAACGCGGCGGCTTTTCCCTTCACCTCCAACAGGAAGAGCCCATGGGCCGGGACAAATCCCCTGATACCGGAATCAAGGCCCCGGATCTGCCGCTGGACCTGGGTGCTCCCCAGGCGCCTCCGCCGGACAGGGCTCCCCCCCCGGGCCTTCTGGAAATCCTCCTCCAGGAGGAAAGCCTCCTGGACGCCTGGCGATCCACCCTTTTGCGTTACATGACCACGGTGGCGGATTTCGTCTCCGAGGCCAAAAACCCCACCCCTGGACGGGGGGAGGGGGACGCCACCCAGGTCCTGGAAACCCTGGACCGCCTGGACTGCATGGCTGAACATGACGGGGCCATCCTGATCCGCCATCGGGGGCGGCCCGGGGACCGGTATGAGGAAAACCAGGTCCGGGAGGACTTCATCATCCTCTTCGGCCCCCTGCGCCTGGATCTGGCCGGAGTAGAGGCCATGGCCCGCCGGGCCGGGAGCGGCCGGGGAATGAGCGATCACTTCCGCCGGGCAGCCAACACCCTGGCCGATGCGGGCATCACCAGCCTGTACGCGTCCACCAGGGTGTCCGATCCCCAGGTGGGCCGAAGCATGGAAGCCGCCCTGGAAGCCCTGGCCGGGTACCTTTCCTTTCTTTTCCGTATGTCCCCCGAGGCCCGGCAAAAGGCCGCCGGAGACCCCAACCTGCTGCTTCTGGCCGCCGTGAACGGCCAGAAAGCCAGCGCCATCCAGGCCCTGGCCGTTCAGGTGGAGTCCATGATGCGCCAGGCCTCCTCCCAGGCGCTTTTGTGCCAATACCCCAGCGTGTACGAGGCCATCTTCGCCTTCGAAAAACTGAGAAAGACCCTGATCCGCCCCCCCTTGGAGCTGAACAACGTCCGCTGGCTCATCTCCGCAGACGCCTCGGTCCACCCCACCCGCCAGCAGGCCGACCTCGCCCGCCTGGCCGTGGAGTGCTGGGGCCGGGACTCCCAAAAGACGGCCCGGGTGCTGGACGGGCTGTGGGGAACGGATTTCGCCTACCAGGGGGCCCTGGAGGCCGCAGACCGCATCGGCCTTGCCTCGGAACTCCTGGAGCAGATCGAGGTCAACCCTACGGCCGGATGCGGCGGAGACATGGCCTTCCATACCGAGTCCCTCCTGCTGGATGTTTACGGCAGCGTGGAAACCCGCCTGGACCGGGTGTCGGACAAGGTCCTGGACAGGCTGGAATACGGGGAACATTCCATCGGGGCCAGGATGGATGACGGGGATTTCGAACGTCCCGCCGAGGAGACCCTGGCATCGCTCGCGGGGTTCTTCAAGCAGAGGGCGGCCACCAAGGCCAAGGTGAACACCCTCATGCACCATGCGGAGAAGTTCGACCTGACGGATCATGAGACCATCGCCCGGGACTTCGCCATCACCATCCAGGACGCCGGGGAACTGGTGACGCTCCTGGAGGGCTGCTTCGACGAGGAGGGGCGCTTTGTCCGGTCCTGGTTCACGGAAAGCGCCCCCGCCTTTCGCAGGCACGAAAAAAAGGTTTTCAAGTTCCTCTGGTACTACCTGAAGAACCACATCCGCCGGCGGGACCGCATCGCCATGCTGAACGGGCTCAAGCTCCTCATGGATTCCATGGGGGAGCGGCGCCACGCCCTGACGGTGCTGTTCGAGGACCTCCTCCGGGACCCGGACCGGGTCCAGTTCTCCGACCGCAACGCCCTCATGCTCATGAACGTGCTCGTCAGGACTTTCAACCAGGAGCTTGAAGACGACATTCAGCATACCCCCGAGGGCGTGCTGGACGTGCGCGCCGGGCTGGACACCGAGGCCTCGGCTTTTGTGACGGGTCTTCTGGCTGGGGAGAGGGAGCGGTTCTATCGCAAGGTCCGGGCCATTCATGGAGAGCTGAAGGCCCCGGAAAAAAACCGGGAGCACCCCTGGGAGTACCTCATTCTCCTGGAACGGGAGATCTACATCCTCCTGGCCCTGGCCGGAGGCCGCACAGCCCGGACCGTGCTGCTGTCCGCCCTGGCCGAGTATTCCGATCCCCGCTCGGAGATCTTCCGTACCCCGGAGTCCAGGGACCTCATGACGCTTCTGCTATCCGTGATCCAGGTTCTGGTGCGGGGGCTTTTCCGGGCCCGGGACCCGGGGGACCTCCACCTGCTGCGGTCCCTCATGGCCCGGGAAAAGGAGTTTCAGGACCTGGCTTCGGAGCCCCGGGCCGCCGAACAGGTGCGGGATCTCTTTGTCCGGGTCCGGGAAGAAGCCTCCCGCCTGGGGGTCAGGCATTGAAGCCATTGTCAGAGGTCTTGTCGTTCTGGGCCGAGCATTCTCTTCAGGTCGTCACAATGGCCACAAAAAACCCACCTCCCCAATCTTTTCTGCCGCGATGGGCTGCAACGAAAAGGGGGGGGAGATGGGTCTTGGGAACGGAATACAAACAGCCTGCTAAGAGCCGGACCCCGGATGGGCGGCCCGGTAGTCCTTGAGATGGCCCAGAAGCTCGTCCAGGACCTCCCGGGGATAGAGCACCCCGGCCATGCGGTCCCAGATCTTCCTCGTCTTTTCCTTCATGAGGGCCAGGTCCTCGGGCTTCATCTCCACCTTGACAACCCCGTACTCGAGCATGGCGTTCAGGTACTTTTCGTTGTCCACCCGCACATCCCGGCAGAACTGTTCCATGATTCCCTGGCGCTGGGCAAAAAACTCTTTCTGGTGAACCTTGGGAAGCTCGGCCCAGACCTGCTGGGTCACCACGATGGTGGCCGGGCCGTACCGGATGCGGATGGGGCTGACGTATTTCACGATGTTGTGAAGTTGGGCCCCCACGACCCAGACCCCCGGGCCGATGGCCGCGTCCACCAGGCCCCGGCGCACAGTCTGGCTCAGGTCCGGCACGTCCACGGGCACCACTGTGGCTCCGAGTTCGCGGAGAAGCTCATTCTCCAGGGGCCCGTTCCACTGGACCATGCGGCTCATGGCGTAGTGTTCCAGCCGGGACATGTCGTACTTCAGGGAAAAGACCTCGTCAAAGTCCTGGTCCGTCCAGGCCAGGAGGGAATATCCCCGCTTTTGGATAAGCAGGTCGAAGGTGGAGGTCATCTTTTCCTTGATGTAGTCCACCTCCTCGTAGTTGTTGAACAGAAACGGCAGGGACACGACAGACATTTCCGGGACCATCTGGGTGGTCCCCTGGGCCGTGAGACCCGCGCCCTGGAGGATGCCCTGTTCCATCTTCCGGATCACGTCCTCGTCGTCCCCCATGACCCCGCCCCAGTACACCTTGATGTAGAGGTCGCCGCCCGTGGTTTTCATGATGGCGGGCATGACCGTTTCCTTGATGTGCCGGGCCCACCCGATGTTCTCCGGGGCCAGGGTGGCCATCTTCCAGGTGATGCTGGCCTCGGCGGCCACTTCCGGCGCGGACGCCAGGCAGGCCAGGGCGCAAAGGATAAGGGCGAAAACGCTTTTGGGTCGGAGGGTCATGATCGGCGTCCAGTTTTTTTCCGGGTCAAAGAGGGCTGCGGAATCGGTCCCCCCCGGCGGGTGGAGGGGATTCCAAGGGCTTCAAAAGACCATAGAAACCTTGTGCGGTCAAGGCTCAAGCATCCATCCTCGCCCTTTGCCGCCCCGGGATGTCAATACTCTGGGAATTTGTTCTCTCCCTGCCGGAACAGGCCCTGAATATCCTTCCGGCGGCCCCGTTCCCGTCCTTGACAGGCAGGGGAAAGGGATTAATTTGAATCAGGTTTTCTTTATATTTCAAGATTGTCGTGAATAGGGGCTGTTTCCAAAAAGGATTTCGTCATGAGATGGAGCGAAAAATTATAGGGCAAGGAAGCAGGGAAGCGGGGGGGGAAAGGGCCGCAGGCGTGGCAGGGCCACGTTGAGGACCCTTTTTTCTTCGCTGATGCAGCCATGGGAATTTGCAGCCCATCGCAATAGAAATCCTCTTTGGAAACAGCCCTTAACCCAGAGGTATCAGGCCGGTAACGCCGCCTTGCCAGCGCGGCCTTTCGGACCAAGAGCAGGTCTACGCCGAGCAGAGTCATTGCCATGCCTGACTTCGGAGACACCAAAAAAGAGGGAGGGACCCGCGGATTTCCAGCGGACCTCGATCATCTCTTCGACCGCCTGTTCGCCGAGCTTCCCCGCCCGGCCCAGCCCTCCCCCGCCACCCCCTGCAGCGAGGAAAGCCGTTTCTGCCCGGATGTGGACCTATGGGAAAGCCCTGTGCGCATCACCCTCAAGGTGGACCTCCCGGGCATCGCTTCCCGGGACGTGGAAATCTTCATCTCCGGGGACTACCTCTCTATCCGGGGCGTCAGAAAGCCGGACCGCAAGAGCAAGGCCGGCACCTATCTCCGCATGGAGCGCCCCAGCGGGACCTTTGAGCGGACGGTGGAGCTCCCCTCCCCGGTGGATGACCGCCATGTCCGGATCACTTGCCGCCGGGGCACCCTCACCGTAGTGATGGACAAAATCTCCCGGGCCGTGACCCCGAGTTTCTCCGCCTCCAGGGGGAAGAAGGAAAAGGACTGAAGCCCGGACAGCCCCCTTCCCCGTTGACAACCCCCTGCCCGCCGTGGTTTTTCAAGCCTGGACCCCGAATCCCTTTTCCCCTGCAAAAGGACCTCCATGCATCCCTTGACGCGCTCCCATTCCCCGACTTGCGCCCCTTGCCTGGAGTCCTGGCACGACTCAGCGCCCAAGGACCCTGCCCTGGGATGGGCTTACGCTGTGGTGCTCTGAAGGGACGGGCGAAAAGCCGAGGCCGGGGAGGTGATGAAAAGGTCCATGGAAGAAGCGGACCCGGAAGCAGCCCGGGCCATCCCGGCTCTCCTGGATGAGGGGAAATGGAGGGCCGTGGGAAGAGGCCCGGCGTTCAGAGAAAAATTCCTGACCCGGGTCCAGGAGGATCTCAACGGGTGACGGCCCCCCGGACCGGATGCCGGCCTTTCGAACCCAGGCCTTGGAGGCCAGCCCCCATGGGCAAAACCCAGGACGCCGTGATGCTGGCCGCCCACCTGCTGGAGGGCCTGGCCTGCCGGTATGCCGTGGCCCGGCCGTTTTACGGGGCTCTTTCCCGGGTGTACGGCGCGCCCAGGCCGTTCATGCGGTTTGGCGAGGACCTGTTCCTTGCCCGGGTAAAGAGGGGCAACCGGCTCCTGGACCTGGGCTGCGGGCCCGGGGTGCTCGGAGGGATGCTCGGGGACCGGTTTTCCCTTTGCGTGGGCCTGGACCTGTCCATGGACATGCTGGCCCGGGCGGGCCGGTTTTCCCCGGCTTGCTCCCTGGTGTGCGGCAACATGGCCCGGCTCCCCTTTCCGGACCAAAGCTTCGACCAGGTGACGAGCCTGGGGGCGGTCCACTGCGTGGACCCGGACGCCCTGGCCGCTGAGGCGGCCCGGGTGGTGACGCCGGGCGGAGAGGTCCACATCCTGATTGACGACACCGTGATCCCCAGGATCGTGCCCAGGGCATCGGGCCACGTCCTGGCCCGGGCCTTCCAACAACAGGGGTTCTCCCTCGGGGAAAGGCTCACCGTGGGCAGGTTCTACCTTTATCTGCGCTTCCTCGCGCCCCTGAGGGACGCGTCATGAGCGAGGCCCCCTCCACTCGGGAGAGGCGCACCCGTCCAGGGAGCGTCCTGGCGGTGTCCGGCACCCTGGCCCTTCTCCTGGCCGCCACCCTGGCCGCCCAGGTCCTGGACCTGGACCTATCCATAACCTCCTGGTTTTACGATCCAGCTGCGGGGTTCCCTCTAGGCCGGACCCAGCCGTGGAAATTCCTCTACGAGTACGGCACCATCCCGGGGCTGGTCCTGGCCCTGGCTGCCATCCTGGCCTGGGCCGGGTCCTTCCAGTTTGCCTGCCTGGCCTCCTGGCGCTCCCTGGCGGCCCTGACAGCCCTCACGGTCATCCTGGGGGCCGGGGTCCTGGTGAATGGCGTCCTGAAGCCCTACTGGGGCCGGCCCCGTCCTGCGGAGATCTCCCAGTTCGGCGGCCAGTGGGAATACCGGGGCCCCCTGTCCCCGGGCATTCCGGGCAAGGGCCAGTCCTTTCCCTGCGGCCACTGCACCATGGGCTTCGTGTTCGTGTCCCTGGGGTTCGCCTGGAGGCGGAACAAAAAGCTGGCCGCCGCCGGTGTCGGCCTGGGGGTGGTTCTGGGAGGGATGCTGTCCGCAGCCCGGATCATCCAGGGGGCGCATTTTTTCACGGACTGCCTCTGGTCCGGGGGGGTGATCCTGGTGACGGCCCAGGTCCTGTATTACTGGGTGCTCCGGATACCCGGGCAAGAAGAGGAACCCCACGCCCCCCACTTCCGGCGGCCCGTGGCGGCCTGGGTCCTGGTGGGCGTGGCCGTGGTGGCGACCGGGGCGTTCCTCAGCCGACGGCCGGTTTACGAGGTGTTCCGGAACCAGCTCTGCATGAGGCCCCAGGTGACGCGCCTGGTGGTGACCCTGGACCGGGAGTTCGCCTCCACCCGGGTCCGGTACGCGGAGGGGCCCGGCCGGGTGTCCGTCACGGCCCGGGGTTTCGGGTTCCCGGGCCGGAAGGTCTGGACGGGGACCGAAATCCGGTACCAGGGGGACGCCATGTTCTACGACTATGAAGCCGGGTCCAGGGGCTGGTTCTCCGAGCTTTCCTGGTCCCTGGAAGCGGTGCTGCCCCTGGAACTGAAGGATCGCCTGG
>Ga0180009_10003691_pt1 | contig 17285 bp, 15 predicted proteins | sample OS_PC_MetaG_FD_123537 | JGI IMG/M metagenome (GOLD analysis project Ga0180009, IMG submission 123537) | Groundwater microbial communities from the Aspo Hard Rock Laboratory (HRL) deep subsurface site, Sweden - OS_PC_MetaG | ecosystem: Environmental > Aquatic > Deep subsurface > Groundwater... | reverse complement strand
CCGAGGGAATGCCGTTTGACAGGATGGTAACCTGAGGTTTGGAACAAAGAAAGATTTTTGTGAAAGGAGGTTGCCGCAATGGCAAATGGTACCGTAAAATGGTTCAATGAAAAAAAAGGATTCGGTTTCATTGACCAAGAAGATGGACCAGACGTCTTTGTTCACTTCTCCGGGATTACCGGTTCGGGTTTTCGGGCTCTCCGGGAGGGGGACAGTGTCACCTTCGATATACAGGAAGGACAAAAGGGCCCGGTGGCAGTGAATGTGAAACACCAGTAATCAAACGTATGCATTTTTTGCAGGGTAACCTCACGGATTAAGGGTTGCCCTTTAATTTTATTTTGAGGAATACGGTTATGTTTTATGAAGCTATTTTCGAACCATCGCGAATTAAAGATTACAACAGTGAAGCCAAGAAGCTTTCCGGAAAGCGGATTGCCTTGCAGGCCGGGTGGATCATTGAAGAGGGGGTCCATAAAGGCGAACAGTGTTTTTATATCCCAAACTCAAAAGTAGGAACTATTCCCGGCAGCGATCTGAAAGAATTAAAACCGATTTCCATAGCAAGATGGAAAGATATTCAGAAAAGCCTGGGTTTTATCCCGGAATAAACAGACATCCTGCACCCGGAACGGATCACACTCGAAACAAGAATAAAGCTTAAGCCTAACTATATCGAACGAACGCCGACCTTTTTTAAACCTGCAAAACACCTTTATCCTCAGCACCCGTCCTGCATCTCATCGATGATTATAATGCCACTCCCTTTAATTGAAGCGTGCATTGATAAAATCGTTGTAAACCGGCACTTTTTCGGCATTATTCAAGACGATTTGAAGAATGAGACCCCGGGGCGAAAGATGGGTTTTCATCAATGTGAGATCTTCTTCAGACAGTGCTCCCCGGATAAGCAGTCTTCGGTTTTGATCCTGAACCTTCCTGAGATAGGGGATCATCTCCTCGGTGCTCATCCCCACGACATCCCTATTGATCTGAAAAACATCGATGTCTTCGATCTCCAGGAAATAATCCAATAAAAACAAGGAAGAATTATGGAGATGAATCAAGCAGTACGGGAAGGCGGATGCAACCTCACGATCATATTCCTGGATGAGATCACAGTATATTCGGGGCGAATAAACCGCGGATAAATCCTCCTGCAATCGCACGATTTTATCAGGCGCCCACATGCCGAACTGTTCAATGAGATATCCTTGGTGAAAGGGCGGTATGATCTCGTATTGTTTCCGGGTCACCTGAATAAGAGCCTCGGTGCACCTTTTCGCCAGATCTTTTACACGTCCCGGTGCTTCCATGGTATCAATCAGGGCCTGATTATTGCCGCGCAATGCCCCCACAAGGTCTGTGATCCCCCTGAGAATTGGCTGGCTGATGGGGTATTCACCTTCAGCATTGCCGACCAGGGCTTCCAGAAATTCAAGATATTTCTTAAACCACGGATTATTTCCTTCAAGGGAGATCCCGTCCAGCTCTTCCCAATCCGCATCCCGCTCCCTTCCCCAGATGCTTTCCCCGGAAATTTCCACCGGGCACCCGAGCATGGCTTCCATCCAGGGAATCGCGGGTATGGGGGAAACACCCTTTATCAGATCGTCGTGAACATCGGATGCGCGCTGATACACACCGGTGTAGTCATTCAGATACTTTCCAACCACCAGGTGGTCCGGTTCCAACCACACATTTTCCCCAATCTCTTTGAGCGCGCCGAACCATTGAAAAGGAAAGAATCCGCCCACATCAAAGCCGATAAGGGGGCGTGCCGTGTCTTCAAGATTCCAGAATTTGAGGTAATCTTTGATTTTATCATCCACGTGTTTGGGTTCACCGAATTTCAAAGTTCAATTCCTTTCTTTAAGCCTAAACTGATCGGTTCCAGGTTCAGGGTTCAAAGGTTATTTACATGATGATTGTATCAGATGCGGGATACCGGTTGCAATGAAATGAAGTATTGATTTTTTTTGCCGCGGATGAACAGTATACTGAAATTTTCGAAATTTAATCTGAGGAGTGCCAAACGAATGTCAAACGTGGATTACCTGGTTATCGGCCACATCAGCTCGGACATCACTGAACAGGGATATAAATTGGGTGGAACGGCAGCCTACTCGGCAACAGTGGCCGGCACCCTCGGGTTTCGAACAGCAATCATCACCAGTGCGGCCGAGGATTACAAATGGGAGAAAGCGCTTCCCGGAATTCAAGTTCATCACATCCCTTCCAAAGCGACCACCACATTTGAGAATATCTATACATCCACCGGTCGACATCAAAAAATACACACCATTGCAAATCGGCTGGTGCCAAAGCATGTTCCGGTGCAATGGCTGGACACTCCCATCGTGCATTTGGGTCCCATTGCAGATGAAATCGATCCGGAGGTGATCCATTTATTTAAAAATTCCATTTTAGGAATCACCCCTCAGGGGTGGTTGAGGGATTGGGATGACAATGGTCATGTCCGTGCGAAAAACAGCGTGGATGCGGAGCATATCTATCCAAAAGCCACGGCGGTGATTTTGAGTGAAGAAGACCTAATGGATCAGGATCAACTGAATCGTTATCGAAGTTGGTCACGCTTACTGGTCTTAACACAGGGCAGAAGAGGGTGTACGGTGACATTTAAAGGCGAGACACGGCATGTGCCGGTTAAACCGGTCGGGGATGTTGAGCCCACCGGAGCAGGAGATATTTTTGCCACAGCCTTTCTGATCCATTATCACCGAACCGGTGGCGATCCGTGGGAATCCGCTCGATATGCAAATACCATTGCTTCCGCCACCGTATCAGAAATGGATCTGGAGTCCAAGGCCGCCTGTATTCGCGAGACCCAGTCAAAATTAGATCGTTCGGTAAAGAATTGACAATACGGAAAGAGAATTTCTATCATTGTAAAAGGGGCGACCGCGGTACGGGTATTTTAATCGAATGAACCGTCCGTCTGCGCATCGCTTAAGGGGATTAACATGGGAGAATCTGTTCTGATCACCGGAGGGGCGGGCTTTATAGGTTCGCATCTTGCGGGAGCCATCGTCCAACGGGGCGGAAGGGTCGTTGCCTATGACAACCTGTTCACCGGCTGTCCCGAAAACCTCATTGATTTCAAGGATCAGGTGAAGCTCGTGCACGGCGACATTCTCGATTTGAGCTTTCTCATCAGAACGATGATGTCGGAGCGGGTGGAGCGCATTATCCATACGGCCGCGCTGGTGAGCTATGGCCCTTCAATTGAAAAACCGGCTCTGACCGCAAAAATCAACATCGAGGGGACCATCAATGTCCTCGAGGCCGCTCGCATCGTTGGTGTCGGCAGGGTAATGGATGTCGGATCGGAGCAGGCTTACGGTGAATTCCAGCATGACCCGGCGGACGAGGACCATCCGCTCTCACCGACGGTTCCCTATGCCATCACCAAGATGGCGGCTGAAAAATTCGAAGAATTCTATCACAGGCTTTTCGGTTTGGACGTTGTCATTGTCCGAACTTCCTGGGTTTACGGTCCCGGCCTGCCAAGACCGCGGGCGCCGAAAACCATGATCGAAAACAGCCTGAAAGGGCTTCCCACAACCATGGAAAGCGGAGCCGACCAGCGAACGGATCACACCTATATCGATGACTTCATCCAGGGAGCGCTGCTTGCGCTCGACGCGAAAAATCCGGAAAACCGCGTCTTCCATATCGCAAGCGGCAAGGCGTATACCTATGAAGAAATGGCCGGGATGGTGGAACGGATCATCCCCGGTCCGAAGATCACGGTCGGACCCGGCCTGCTCAGGCAATCCGCGACCGTGGAAGGGCAGCAGAAGGGGGCCCTCGATATCCGAAGGGCACAATCCCAACTCGGATACCGGCCCCGATACGACCTCTACGACGGTCTGGTTAAATATACACAGGTATTGAAATCGAAAGGGTTTTCCTAAAATCTTAATGGAGGCTGAAAATGAACGCTAAAATTTTCCAAGCTGAAGAAATGGACTGGATCGAGGCGCCGGGGCACCACAGCGCTTTCTCTAAACTGCTGGTCAATGAAGGCCACGGCTCCAAGTATTTCGACTTCAGGATTTCCAGTTATCAACCAAAAGGCTACTGCAAAACGCATACACACGAAATAGCGGAGAACATCTACTACATTCTCAAGGGTACCGGAATTGTGGAGATCGAAGGGGTCAGGCATCTGGTGGGTCCCGGGAAAGTCATCTTCGTTCCGCCGGGGGTTGAGCATGGCATCGCCAATACGGGTTTCGAGGATTTGATCTTTATTGTTGCTGCGTCACCGCCCCAGGACATGCCAAGGCCCGAATGAACCGACGCCTCACAAACCGTATCAGCATGCGACGGTTTGGCGTTGTCAGGTGCTTGTAGTCCGGAAACAGGGGGACCGCCGTGAAACATAAAGAAACAAGAGGCTTGCTGGCAATCTGGGCCGGAATCGATTCGGATTATGTTGCTGAATATCGAAAGTGGCAGAACTGTCAGCATATGACGGAGCGGGTCACCATTCCCGGCTTCTACGTGGGGCGACGGTACCAGGGAGTTCATGGTGAAGCATATTTTCTGATGATGTATGAGACATCCGATACCAAAGTTCTAAAAAGCGCACCTTATTTGAATGCCATAAACAACGCCACCCCATGGACCCGGGAGGCTTTATCACATTACCAAGATACCGTGCGAGCGATTTACCGTCTCATTTGCACAATTGGAAAGGAACCATCTACCGACGCCCCGTACATTTTAGTCGTTAAATTCGATTGCGATACGGAATCCGGAGCCGCTCTTTTCAATCTCTATAAGGACGAATATCTGCCTAAAATGTGCGCCGTGGAAGGGATCCATCGGGGAAGGCTGTATGAAGTCGATCTGGAAGTTTCCAATATAAAGACAAACGAGCGTAGGATACATGGGGCCGGGCCGGGCCGGGAAAGGTTCTTGGCCCTCTTTGAAATGGCATCTCCGGACATAACAAGCAGCGAAGCCTGGAAAGAAGCCCAATTGCCGGGCGATCAAGATAGTATCGAAAGATCAGGGAAACCGGAAAACATGAGCCAAGAGCTGTTTTGGCTCGATTTTATGATGTATGCCCCGAAAAAATCACATTAAATAGGACGCAGACCCGCCTGCCATGCAAGGCACGAGCGGGCAGGTTTGCGCAAATATTTATTGTTCGATGCTCGATACCGGATACTCGATGCTCGATAAGGTGTTAAACCTAAAACCGTTACTCACGGACAAAGATTGTCCAGTATCCAGCATCAGGCATCCAGTATCAAACTGACAAGGAGTTGACCATGACACGACTGTCGAACAAAGTGGCGTTGGTTACAGGAGGTGCGCGCGGCATCGGCGGCGGCATTGCACTGGGCCTTGCACGGGAAAACGCGAGGGTCGCTGCTGCTGATATTATCCGGCCCGAGAGCGCCGAATTTCAGACTTTGCTTCAGCGGGCAAAAGATGAGGGTAATGAAATCTCTCCGCTGACCGTGGACGTGGCGGAAAGCGGATCGGTTGAAAAGATGATGCAGGAGACCGTCCGGCGGTTTGGCAGATTGGATATTCTGGTGAATGCCGCGGGAATCAATTTCGTACGATTCGTATCTGAAATGGAGGAACATGAATGGGACCGGGTGATGGATGTCAACATGAAGGGTGTCTTCCTCTGCTGTAAAGCCGCGCTGCCGCACCTGATTGAAAGCGGCCAGGGAAGAATCATCAATATCGCTTCCATTGCAGGAAAGGTCGGCCGTTTCGGATATGCCCATTATGCGGCAGCCAAACATGCTGTTCTGGGTTTCACCAAGTCACTGGCCTACGAAATGGCTCCCCATGATGTCACGGTGAATGCCGTAAACCCGGGTATTGTAAAAACACCCATGTGGGATGAAGTACTGACCCCTCAAATAGCCGAGCAGCGAGGGTCGGACCCGGAAACGACCTTTCAATCCATTATCAAAGAAAGAATTCCGCTTGGGCGGCCCCAAACCGTAGAGGATATCGCGCAGGCCGTGATTTTTCTTTGTGAAGCCCCCAACATAACAGGCGCCTCACTGACCGTGGACGGGGGATATACGATGCTGTAGTCTTCCTCCTGACATTATGTGCAAAAATAATGTACAAGCATTTGTTAAAATCTCAAATAACAAGCACCAAATCACAAACAAATTCCAATATCCAATGACCAAAACAGTTAGAAGATCGTTTTCCGGCATCCTGATCATGTTTGGAATTTTGAATTTCGGTGATTGTGATTTATTTGGTATTTGAGATTTGTGTTTTGGTATTTCTGGTTTATCCGTGTTAAGGCTCCAAAACGATCTTCATCCCTTTCCGGGCTTTCATCAGTTTGATCCCCTCTTCCGCTTTTTCAAGCGGGATCCGGTGCGTAATGATATGGCCCAGGTCTTTAGCGGCACTGACCAGGGTATCTGAAACGTTTTCCCAATCTTTTTTCGTATACGCCCTCGTCCCGACAAGCTCTATCTCGCGATAGGACAGATTCGCCGTAAATATTTCAGTGGCGGCATGCCCCTGGCCTAAAATGCTGACCCGTCCTCCTTTGCGAACCATATCCATTGACTGGATTACTCCCGATGGCGTGCCGGCAGATTCAAACACCACATCCGCCCCCATTCCATCCGTATATTCCAGGATCTGTTGTTTGGGATCCGATTTGCCCACCGAGATGGGAATTGCTCCGATCTTTTCAGCCAGCGCCAGTCTTTCCCGATCCTGCTCCAGTCCGGTAACAAAAACGGCTCCGGCTCCGGAATGTCTTGCAAGGATCGCCATTAACAAGCCCAACGGGCCGCATCCGGCAACCGCCACGGTATTTCCGGGCTTCAGTTGAATTCTTTCGATCGCATGAATCCCGACGCTGGTGAGTTCGCTCAACGCCCCGATTTGAAATGAGATCTCATCGTCCAGCTTGTAAACATTCTCTGCTCGAACAGCGACAAACTGGGCAAAACCGCCGTTCACTCCCAAGCCCAGTTGGGGCCGATCGTTGCAGATATTTTGCTGCCCGTTTTTACAGTAACTGCACTGCCCGCAATACAACACCGGACATACGGTGACTTTATCCCCCACCTGAAAGCCGTTGACCTGAGATCCAAGCACACTGATCCTGCCTGCAAATTCATGCCCCATGACCACCGGCAATCGGGGCTTATATTCCCGGACCATAATCTCTGCCCAATCATAAAGATGAATATCCGTTCCACAGATTCCGGCAGCCTTGACTTCGATTAGGATTTCTCCGGGTCCGATTTCGGGCACATTGAAATCAATGTATTCGGCGCCTCCGGGTTCCGGTCTTACCTTGGCAAATGCTTTCATTTTTTCCATGGCGTTTCGATTCCTTTCAGCATGAACTCGCTTTTAAATTATCACACCCAACGGACAATTGGGCGATGACACCCATGGCTTTCATTATGGTTATTTCTTCTCCAATTTTGTTGTAAAAGAGGATTCAAGGATTATTCACTTATTTTGCCTTGATCAACTACAACGAATCGGGAGAGGCTCTTTGTTGTTTATAAGGCAGCGGCGAGCCGGGTGTCAACGATTACCAGATCGAAAAAATTTTATGGATCGGGAATACACGTTGTTGATAAATCAGGTGGATATGGTAAAGGGTTTATAATATATCTGAACGGGTGTTGAATAAGGCAAACCGCTGTTTACTAATTTCGAGGAGGGAGATGATGACCACACAGAATATTCGAATTCCGATCAAGGCCTGGTATGGTGATGAAGAAATGGAATTGAACTTCCCCAAGAGCTGGGAGATCAATGAGTGCCGTATGGCGGGACATGACACGCCCCCTTTAAGCGACGAACAACTCCGAGAAGCCCTTCAAAATCCCATGGAAACGAAACCGCTGCGGGAAATGGCTCTGGGGAAAAAACAGGTCGTTATTCTCTTTGACGATTTAACGCGTCCCGCCCCGACCTGGAAGATACTGCCCTTTGTGCTTGAGGAGCTCCATGGAGCCGGCATCTTAGACGATCAAATCCGCTTTGTGACGGCGTATGCCAACCATTCCGCCATGTCTCAAGAGGATTTTGTAAAAAAACTGGGGAAAGACGTGGTTAGACGCTATCATATATACAACCACAATACCTACGAGCATCATGTGGACCTCGGGAAAACCTCCCGCGGGACACCGGTCCTCATCAATCGAGAAGTGATGGCATGCGATCTGAAGATCGCTATCGGCGGTCTTATTCCGCATCTGGGGGCGGGGTTCGGCGGTGGTGCCAAGATGGTGCTTCCCGGAGTCGCAGCCATTACCTCCGTCGATTACAACCACCGAATCGTCGGGAAACGCGGAGGCGATCGATCTTCAATGCGGTTCAGCCACGGCGAAATCGAAGATAACGTATTGCGGCAGGATCTTGAGGAAGCCGCACGCATGGTGTCTCTGGATATGAAGATCGATCTTTTGGTCAACAACCGGCGGGAGGTCATCGGTGTTTTTGCCGGGGACTTCATCGCTCAGCATCGTGCCGGTGTGAAAGAGGCCCGGCAGCTCTATGCTACGCCGATAATCAAAAATTCCGATATTGTCGTAATGAATGCCTTTCCCATCGAAAACCAGACCATCAAAGCCGTCTGGCCGGGAAGACTTGCCCTGAAAGAAGGCGGGCTCGGGGTTGTCATCACCCAGAGTGTCGAGGGGCAGGCGCCCCATTATCTGGCCGGACGTTTCGGTACCGATTACGGCGGAAAACTGTGGGGCAAGCCCAAACAATTGTTGATTCCCCAGGCCGAACGGATTTTAGTCTGCTCCTCCTATTTGTCACGAAACGATCTTGACACGTACGGGCCGCCGGAAAAAGTTGTGCCCTGCTCAACGTGGGGGGAAGTCCTGCTCCATTTGATGGAGAGCTACCCGGGACAAGCTAAAGTTGCGCTCTATCCCTATGCCGCTATCCAGCTTCCGGCGGCGGAATCAGAGTAGCGATGGCTTCATAGCGAGTAACCAAAATGGAAGAAGGGTAGCATCCGTCCAATCTACCCTCCAAACGATATTTTCTTTAAATAAATTAAATAGGACACAGAGCTGCGCAGATATGCACAGATAAAAATATCAATATTTTATAATCGTTATAATCCGTGTTTATCTGCGTTAATCTGCGTCCCAAAAAGGAAATTCCTATACTATCAAGTTAAATATGAATCCGGCCCCATGAAATCACTGAGCCTAGAATCTGATATGCGGTTTGCCAGCCAAAGTTTGATATCAGATGGCTGCTCAGGGGGGATAGTGCATAGCTGAAGCCGATACCGCCGATCGAAAACCCCAAAGCTGCTTCATCCATTAAATCCATGTACGTATATTAAATCCCATCAATTGCAGCCTTCGAATTATTATGGATACAGGCATCCAAATATTATGAGCATTTTTTTATCTTCTTTGTCTATCAAATTTAAGTATGCATTTGATGTCATTTAAGGTTTTTATCCGATTGTGTCGAAAAAAGTATCATAGTCCCTAATGCACAGATCTCATAAAGAGGCTAACAGAATGAAACTGAGGACAATCCTGTTTGTTTTGGCATTGCTTGCTTTCCTTTCCGCTTCCATCGGCGGGTTCCTGTATTATTCGTCGTTCAGAAATTCGGTGTTCATCAGAGCCGAGCGGGAAGCGGTCTCCAGTGCTCAGAGTATAAAAAATCTTTTCGCCTCTTTTATTTCCGAAAACATGAAATCTGCCAGCGCACTCGCCGGGCTCAATGAAGTAAAAGATGCTTTGAAAAATCCAAATGAAGAGACGCTCGCTAAGATCAATGCGACCTTGGATCATTACCAAGATGCACTTAAAGTGAATGTTTGTTACTTGATGAATTCGCAAGGCACGACCATCGCGTCGAGTAACCGGGATGCGCCGGATAGTTTTGTTGGGAAAAACTATGCGTTTCGTCCTTATTTTTATAACGCCATGCAAAAAACGCCGATTCTTTACATGGCCTTAGGTGTAACGTCGGGGAAGCGAGGCGTTTATTCCAGTCAACCGGTTTATGGAGAGAACCGGAGCCCCATTGGCGTCATTGTCATCAAATCCTCTGTTGAGTCTTTAGAGAAAGAATTAAAGGCGAGATACCTTAATGATGAAGTCATCACATTGATAACCGGGCCCTATGGAATCATATTCATTTCAAACAAGCCGGATTGGCTTTTTCGGCCGGCTTGGAACATTAACGAGGAGCAAAAGGCGGAAATTAAAGAAATACGCCAGTTCGGCAAAGGTCCGTGGGAATGGATCGGGCTTGAAATAAAGAGCGAGAATCGCGCGGTCCTTAGATCAGGGGTTGAGTTCTTATTCCATCGAACGAAGATAAAACATTATTCGGGATGGGATGTCATTTACTTGGCAAACCTTAATACAATATCGAAGGGGGTATCCGCCCCTTTGATTCGGACAACCGGCTATACGACGCTTACCCTGTGTGTTTTGATCGGCCTGGCGGTCCTGCTTTTATATAAACAGGCCAGTTCCGATATCATCCGTCGAAGAAAAGCCGAGGATGCACTGAAGGCGTCGGAAGCCAATTATCGAGCGATTTTTAATGCCGCAAACGATGCGGTATTTATTCATGAACTAGAGACGGGTAAAATTTTGGATGTGAACCAGAGGATGTGCGACATGTACGGGTATTCCGCGGAAGAGGCTCGTATGATTGACGTGGAAGCATTGAGCGCGGGCACGCCCTCCTATACTCAGAAAGAGGCCATCCGCTGGATCAAGAGATCGATACAAGAGGGACCCCAGCTTTTTGAATGGAAAGCAAAAGACAAAGCCGGCCGTTTGTTTTGGGTGGAAGTTAACTTGAAACGGGCCAATATCGAAGGGAAAGATCGGCTCCTGGCGGTTGTGCGAGATATAACGGAGCGCAAGGAAGCAGAGGGAGCCTTGCGAACGAGTGAAGATCGCCACCGTGCCATCTCTGAGCTGACATCCGACTATGCCTATGCCTATAGGGTCGAACCGGATGGTGAGTTAATAAACGAATGGGTCACCGGAGCATTAGTAAGCATCACAGGTTATACTGCCGAAGAGGTGCGGGCCCGAGGTGGATGGGAAAGCCTCATTTATCATGATGACATGTCCATTCCCATTGAACAGCTTGAGTCGCTTTTTAAAAATCGATCAATGGTTGTCGAGTATCGCATCCAATCGAAAAGCGGGGACGTCCGCTGGATGAGAGACTATGCGAAACCTGAGTGGAATGATACGGAGAACCGATTAGAACGCATATACGGTGCGGTGCAAGATATCACGGAGACGCGACATGTTGAAGACTTGATCAGGGAAAGCGAGGAAAAGTATCGTTCAGCAATGGAAGCAAACCCAGATCCTGTTGTCGTCTATGACATCGAAGAGAAGGTCATTTATTTTAACCCGGCGTTTTCGAAGGTATTTGGATGGACCATGGAAGAATGTATGGGCAAAAAGATGGATCGATTTGTGCCTCAGGAGAACTGGCCCGAAACCCGGATGATGATTAAAAAAGCCTTATCTGGCGAAAGCTTATCCAGCATCGAAACACGAAGATACACAAAGGATCGGCGTAATATTCCTGTCAGTGTCAGCAGAGCCATATTTCGAGACAAGGATGGCAACCCACTCGGCAGTGTCGTCAACCTGAGGGACATCAGCGATCAGAAAAAGCTTGAAGCTCAGCTCGTGCAGGCTCAAAAGATGGAGGCCATTGGAACGCTGGCGGGCGGAATTGCCCATGATTTCAATAACATTCTCTTCCCCATGATCGGTTATGCTGAAATGCTCAAGGATGATATTTCCATCGACAGTCCGCTTCAAACCAGTGTCGATGGTATCATCCACGCCGCTTTTAGAGCGAGGGATCTGGTGCAACAGATTCTTGAGTTCAGCAGGCAAACAGAAGACGAACTCAAACCGATTAAACTTCAGCCGGTTATAAAGGAGGCAATAAGCCTGCTCAGATCCTCACTGCCAAGAACCATCAATATCCGGCAGGACATCGACCCCGATTGCGGTGCGGTAATTTCCACTCCCACCCAGATACACCAGATCGTTATGAATCTGTCCACCAACGCCTATCATGCGATGGAAGATACCGGAGGAAGCCTCAACGTGATTCTCAGGCAGGTTCTGATTGAACAAGATCATCCGGAGTACTTAGAATTGTTGCCCGGAGCTTATACCTGCCTGACGGTCACGGACTCTGGGGTCGGCATCGAAAAAGACGTTTTGGACAAAATATTCGATCCCTATTTCACGACAAAAGAAAAGGGGAAAGGAACCGGTTTGGGGCTTTCGGTCGTGCACGGGATTGTCAAGAGTTACAACGGCGATATTCGCGTCGACAGTGAGCCGGGTAAAGGAACGGCGGTTCATGTGTATCTGCCGATTCTCGAGCAACGGGTTGAAACGAAAACCACCGAAGCAACTGAACGAATCCGGGGCGGTACGGAGAAAATATTGCTGGTTGATGACGAAGAAGTCATTGTCCGAATGGAACAAGAGATGCTGGAGCGGATGGGTTACCAGGTAACCGCACGGACGGGAAGCGTCGAGGCACTTGAGGCGTTTAAAGCCAATCCTCACCGGTTCGATCTGATCGTCACCGACATGACCATGCCGAATATGACCGGCATCCGACTGGCTCAAGAGATTAAGAAAATCAGACCGGAAATCCCGATCATCATATGCACGGGATTCAGCGATCAAATAAACGAGGAGAAATGCAAGGCGTTGGGCATTCAGGGTTATATCATGAAGCCGGTTGTCAGAAAAGAATTCGCCTGCACATTACGAGAAGTTCTCGATAGAACGGTAGTCGCCTGATGGGTGGAACTCAAGAAAAGATCACATAAAACATAGCGGTTATAAAGGGTTTGGGGGAAGGGCTAAGGGACCGTCTGGTTTGCTTTAGGAATCGTCGCTCTCTTTTGCGCTTGATTGACGAAGTCAAGATTTGGGGTCAAGTCTGCTCTTGGGATTTGGGGTCAAGAAGTTGGATTTGGGGTCAAGTCTGCTCTTGACTCTTAATTGAATTGATTGTATCAAAGCTGATATGTCAAGACCATTAAGAATAGAATATCCGGGTGCATGGTATCACATTATGAACCGCGGTAGGCGGGGTGAGCACATTTACACCGACCATGCGGATTACCAGCTTTTCGTTAATCTGCTGGAAGAAGCCACCGAACAGTGGAATATCCATATTGCCGCATACTGCCTGATGCCAAACCATTACCACATCTTGATCCATACACCTGAGGCCAATATTTCGAGATGTATGAGACACATTAACGGCGTTTATACACAGCGATTTAACCGCCGCCATCAATGTGACGGCCAACTGTTTCGTGGTCGATACAAATCGATCCTGATCGATGCTGACAGCTACTTATTGCAATTGGTCAGATACATCCATCGGAATCCATTAAGTGCAGGCTTAACGGATAAATTTAAAACATATCCCTGGAGCAGTCACAAGGGATATGTATCAAACGCTGAGAAATGGAACTGGTTATATAAAGACTACCCTCTTGCCATGCTGTCGAAGAAAAAAGCCGAAAGAATTAAGAGATACCGGCGGTTTGTATCAATGGAAAACGATAAAGATCTCAGTCTGGTATTTGCAGAGAAGAAGTGGCCTTCATTGTTGGGTACGGACAATTTTATACAAAGGATAAAAGAGGCTTTCTACACTGAAAAGTCGGATGATGAAGTGCCGCAGGCTCGGGAACTTGCACCTGAGTATACGCATATCAAGTATGTCGTATGCAGGTTTTACGGCATCAGTGAAGATGAATTGATACACTCCAGAAGGGGGGTGTTTAATGAGCCGAGAAACGTGGCGATCTACTTGGCCAGGCGGTATAGAAACGAGAACTTAAAAGAGATTGGTGATCAGTTTCAAATTAATAAATACAGTTCGGTGAGCAGTGTGGTTGAGCGGATGAAGAAATTAATGGCGCAAGACCGAAAACTTAGGAAACGGGTTGAACAGGTCATGTCTATGATATAAAAGAGTCAAGAGCAGATTTGACCCCTTCTCTGACCCCTTCTCCCGCAAAGCTCACAAAGGGCGCAAAGAACACGCGCAAAGAAAAACCCTTCGCGAACTTGGCGCCTTGGCGGTTTGTGTCTAAAGAATAATGAACTCATTAGTATATACCCTAAAATCCCCATTCCTCGTTGCAAACCGACTGTTCCATGGGCATCCGGTTTGTAATCTCCTGAAATGGCTCTCCGACCGGATATCCCAAGGGGGTTAATGCGACCACTTGATAGTCGTCCGGAACATTCCAGAACTGTTTTATCCCGGTGTTGTCAAACGAACCGATCCAACAGGTGCCTATACCCTCTGCCCTGGCAGCCAGAGTCAGATGATCAACGGCAATGGCAACGTCCATCAACATTGAGTACTTTCCCATATATCCACCCCGGTTTGTCGGGATTTCCCAGCCGCATGCCACCAAAATCACCGGGGCTTGGGCAATGAACTTTTGTCCGTTGCAAAGCGGTATGAGAGCATCTTTTCTATGGTCGTCCCGTACAACAATCAAGCGGGTAGGCTGCCTGTTTCCACCGGAGGGTGCTATTCGGGCAGCATTGAGTATTCGCTTAAAAACATCTTCAGGTATCGGATCCGGTTTATAGGATCGAACAGACCGGCGTGTTTTAATAACTTCATAAAAATCCATAAATCAGAACTCCTATATCCTAAAAATCATGGGGCGCATCAACCGTGCAGGGGACATCCCGGAAGAAAAATCCCCGCTTCTTGTGTTCTTTGGCACATCGGCCGATTATAAGCGGCAATGCATTCATTCCTTCAACATCTTCCGATGTTCCGGCAATAAGCGTCAATTTAAAAAGCCCATCCTGAAAGCTCGCTTCTTTCAACCTCATTCTAAGCGATTTACTGCTGATATGATTCTTATCATTTTTTTACTTTTTGCACTCTTTGGGTTTTTTCGTTAATATTTAGAGAATAAAGCTTTCAGCTCTGTTTTATGGCTTCCTCTATCTCCCGGGCTATCCGTGATGCCGCTGCCCGGGGATCGTCCGCATTCCGGATCGGCCTTCCGATCACCAAATAGTCGGCTCCATTTTGAATAGCCTGAGCCGGCGTGGTCACCCGTTTTTGATCATCGGCATTCGATGCCTCCCAAGCCGGTCGAATGCCGGGAGTGACCGTTATGAAATCTTCTCCAACATGGTCTTTGATCATGGCGACCTCGAGGCCGGAACAGACAACGCCATCGCAGCCTGCCGTTTTTGCAGCTTTTGCCCTTTTAAGCACAAGGCCCGTAGGATCCGTGGCGTATTCTTCTCTGAAGCCTGCGGACTGAATATCTTCCCCGGAAACGCTGGTTAAAACCGTTATCCCCAAAATTCCTACTTTCCCTTGGCTGCCGGAAACTGCGGCTTCGAGCATTCTATGGTTTTCGCCGCAATGGACGGTCGTAAAAGCAACTCCGAATTCTCGGATACGGGCCATGGCCAGCGAAACGGTTTCCGGAATATCGTGAAGCTTCAAATCCAGAAAGATCTTTGTATCACCGGTGCGCTGGATGAAATGGATGATCTCAGGACCGGAATGGATAAATAACTCCAGTCCGACTTTAAACATTCCCACATGGTTTGACAGCAGATTAATATAAAACTTTGCTTCTTCAAATGAAGGGACATCCAAAGGGAATATGATAAAATCTCTTGCCTGTCTCATTCTGCCCGCTCTCGATCTTCATATTGTTGTTTAATCCAGTTCCGATATTCTCCGGTTTGCACTCGCCGGACCCATGGTTCATTTTTAAGGTACCATCGGATGGTTTTTTCGATTCCGGTTTTAAAAGATTCCTCGGGTATCCAATCCAATTCATTCTGAAGTTTGGTGCAATCGATGGCATACCGATAATCGTGTCCCGGCCGATCCTTAACAAAATTGATGAGATCCCTTCTGGAACGTCCGTCTGCTGGCGGGTCGACCCTGTCCATAGTATCACACAGGATGTTCACCACATCGATATTCCGCATTTCACACCGGCCGCCGACATTGTATGTTTCGCCGTGCCGCCCCCCCTTCATGATCTTCCAGACCGCCTTGCAGTGATCCTCCACATACACCCAGTCCCTTATATTATGCCCCTGCCCGTATACGGGCAACGGCTTTCCCGCCTTGGCATTGGTAATCATCAATGGAATAAGTTTTTCAGGAAATTGATACGGGCCGTAATTATTTGAGCAGTTGGAAATGGTGACCGGAAACCCATAAGTCCGATGATAGGCACGGACCATATGGTCTGAAGCGGCCTTGGACGCTGAATAAGGGCTGCTGGGATCATACGGTGTGGTTTCAGAAAACAATCCTTTATCATCCAGTGACCCAAAAACCTCATCCGTGCTGATATGGTGGAAAAGTACCATCCGATCTTTGTGTTTCCGGGAAAGCTCCAGCAAATTGAATGTTCCCATAACATTGGTGTTGAGGAATGCACCCGGTTCAACTATGGATCGATCCACATGAGATTCTGCTGCAAAGTGACAGACGGCATCGATCTCATATGTTTCAAAAACACCGGTCATGGATTCCATGTCGCAGATGTCGGATTGAACGAAAATATACCTTTCGGGAAACGATTTATCGATATCTGCCAGGTTATCGGGATTTCCGGCGTATGTTAATTTGTCCACATTGATAATTGTGGAGTTAAATCCGGGAAGACTAAGCAGATATCGAATAAAGTTGGATCCGATGAATCCGCAACCTCCGGTTACCAGAATATTTTTCATACTGCTCCCAACCCGGACAAGCCGGAAAAGTTACAAATGAACTAAAGTTTGAAGTGCCTAAAGTTAAGGTATTCGCTTTGCCCTATCTTTTTTATAAAATGGATAGAATTCCAAAACTTTAGACATTTTAGGCACTTTTAATTTTAAGCACTTCTTTGAACAGTTTATTATTGCATTCAAAAATATTCTGCCAGAAAAAGCACAAAAATAATTATTAAGGCACTAATGTGGATTAAACTGTTGAATTATACTCATAACCAAAAATCATAGGTCCATAAAGCTTTTTTTGCTTCCTTCAAAAAAATGGTAACCCGGAACGGTGAACTCTGAACCTGTGAACACTTACAATAAATCTACCTGGTTATCTACAAAAGCCAAGTTGATTTGTGGAATAGGCGGTGAAGGTGAGCCGATTCGCAGCAGTATGACTGTCTGAGTGCATTAGGGGGCGTTACATCGAACAGCATGAAGGTGCTG
>Ga0180009_10003690_pt1 | contig 17285 bp, 15 predicted proteins | sample OS_PC_MetaG_FD_123537 | JGI IMG/M metagenome (GOLD analysis project Ga0180009, IMG submission 123537) | Groundwater microbial communities from the Aspo Hard Rock Laboratory (HRL) deep subsurface site, Sweden - OS_PC_MetaG | ecosystem: Environmental > Aquatic > Deep subsurface > Groundwater... | reverse complement strand
TGACTGGCAGAAGAATGACTCGCAGTGGGCAAGGGCTAAAGGCTCGGATACTTTCGCGCCATTCGGCCCCTGGATTGAAACCGAGCTTGACCCGGGCAAGGTGATGCTGGAAGCGTACCTCAACGGCGAATGCAAGCAGCAGGTGAACACGAGCGACCTTGTCTTCGCGGTTCCGGCCCTAGTCAGTTATGTCTCCCAGTTTATCACCCTGTTCCCGGGCGATGTTATCGCCACCGGAACACCGGCTGGCATCGGCCCGATGAAGTCGGGTGACACCATTGAGATAAAGGTGGAAGGCATCGGTACGCTGCGCAACTACATCGCTTAGTCAGCGACGACGGATAACCTGAAGATATCGATAATGGAATCAAAGACCGTCTACTTTGAGCGGCCCGGCAGGGAGAATACGGAAGAAGTGCTGCGCATTGTCGGGCAGCGCGCCGGGGAACTCGGTATCAAAACGGTGCTGGTGGCATCGACGCGTGGTGATACCGCGGTGCAGGCCGTGGAAACATTGAAAGGCCTCAGGGTCATCGTGGTGACCCACAGCCACGGCTTCCGCGAGCCGAACAGCCAGGAACTTACCGAAGAGAACCGCCAGATAGTTGAGAGCAAGGGCGGCGTGATTCTTACCGCTACCCACCTTTTCGCCGGCATCAGCCGCGCCGTGCGCAACAAGTTCAACACCTACCTCATCGGCGACCTTACCGCCAGCACACTCAAAATTTTCGGCGAGGGCATGAAGGTAGTCGTTGAAATCGCAGTCATGGCGGCGGATGCCGGTCTGGTGCGCACCGATGAGGAAGTCATCGCCATCGCCGGCACCGGCCGTGGCGCCGATATCGCGGTAGTGCTCACGCCGGCGAACTCGCAGAACTTTTTCGACCTCAAGGTCAAGGAAATACTCTGCAAACCGCGTTTGTAGAGCTTTACAGCTATTTATAAATAAGGAGGTAAAAAGTATATGGGAGAATTAGGAGCGCATTATGCCATCGGTAAAGCCGGAAAATTAATCCCGGCACGATTGAGGACAAACACCGATATCACCGCCGGCCTGAAGGCCGTCTGCGAGGAGAACGGCATCAAGTACGGCGCGGTGCTCTTTGGCATCGGCAGCATACGAAAAGTGACCTATCAGATACTGGCGCCCAAGCCGGAGACCAAGCTCGGGGCTGGCTACACTGACCCCGCAACCCTCCCCGGCCCGATTGAGGTCATCAGCATGCACGGCATCGTCTTCCAGTCGGACGACGGCCAGACACTGCTGCACCTGCACGGCACCTTTTGCGACAAAGAAGGCAAGGTCTTCGGCGGGCACATCGTGGCCGGCGAGAATCCGGTGCTGGCCACACTGGACGCGTACATCGTCGAGAACGTTGGCGCGGAGACCATCCGCCAGATGGACGAGGACATCGGCATGGGCGTGGGCATACCGCAGGGCCACTTCGCCAAAGTAAAAGCATAAAGACCTATTAAATTCAGTGACCTCACCCCCTCAGTCCCCCTGGCGAAACTATAATTGGTGCGCCAGGGGATTGCCATCTACCACGCCGAGTAAAGGCGTATCAACTCATCAGTCATAGCCCGGCGCAGCTTTTTAGATTCAGGGTCATCACCCTTAAGTTTGTACTTTTGCCTGATGTCTTGAAGCAATTTCGCTTCGTCGATCCGGTTTGATTTGCCCTGCTCCACAACGGGACACCCGTCGATAAAAACAGTATCAACATGCCTTTTAGTGGCTAGATGAAGGATGATAGAGAGCACATCAGCCTCCGGGCCGATGAATGGCTCCTCTATTTTCAAGAAGTCTAACAGTATTAAGTCAGCCTTCTTTCCTCGCTCCAAAGGACCGATAATATCTTCAAACTGGGCTATTTTGGCTCCGTTAGCTATGTTCATGTGCAGTATAACCGAACTGGGGATTGGGCTGGCGTCTATCCTCCGCGGGCGCTGCAATATTGAGCATAACCTCATTTCCCGGAACATGTCTTCATCATCATCCAGGGAGGTGCTGTCCATTCCCAGCCCTACCGAGAGTCCTGCCTCAAGCATCTCCCTGATGGGAGCCACACCGTTGAACAATCTCAGATTGCTGCTGGGGTTGTGGGCTACCTTGCAACCAGCACTTGCCAGTTTTTTTATCTCCTGCCCTGTCATTTGAACTCCGTGTACCAGGGTTAACCTTGAATTCAATAAGCCCAATTCTTCCAGATAGCCGATAAGCCCGCCGGGATACTCCCGCTCACCATACTTCCTCTGCATCGGACTCTCCAGAACATGGGTATGGATACCGATACCTTCCAATTCAGAGCGCTCCTGTATCTCTTTGAGGAGCTGTGGGGTACACCATTGTGGGCCTGCTGGGCCAAAAAGGAAGCGGGTATGGTCACCTTCATGCTGGCTCCTCAGCTTGTCAAAGGCCTGAAAGTACTGCGCCGCAGTGGGGTATCGAACAGGGATTTTCCCTATCTTTCTTAAGGAATCAACAGCATAGGCGGGAAGGCTTGAGATAAAGGCACCGTCATCCAGATAGGCAAATTGATGCCGGTCTCTGATAAAAGGCGCAAAGGCCACCCGCAATCCCAGGTCCTTGTAAGCCTGCAAGCAAAGGTTCATCACCTCCAGATGGTTTTCACTGTTGGCCTCGCTGAAATAATGATGGTGTACCACCGTGGTCACCCCTGATTTGAGCATCTGCAGCCCATCTAGAAGGGTATTTTCATAAAAGATAGGCACTCTTTTGCCATCCGGGTGATACCAAGTGTTGATAAACCAGCGCTCCAAGGGTTCATCCCCGGGGCCTACCCGGAGCAGGTTTACCCCGAGGCCATGGCTATGCGAGTTCACCAAACCGGGCAGAACCACATGGTTGGGGGAACCGTAAACCTTCACCGGATTGTAAATAGCCTGCATCTCGCTGAACGGCCCCAGGTCAAGGATGGTTCCACCATCAAATACCACAGCTCCATCCTCTATCACACTCCCCTGGATATCACCGGTTAGAACATACCTCCCTCTGACTGCTTCTGTCATCTCTCACCCCCTTGTACTCGCTATGATAACGTGGCTTTCGGCTATCGCCACTTCAAATGCCTGAAGAATACTGGACAAAGCTAATCTCTGATTCTTAAGCTTCTCTTTTTAAAGTAATGGCTCCAGGCTTGCATACCACCATACATAGTCCACAGATGGTACATTTGGAGCGGTCTATACGCAGGTTTCCGTTTACCTCCTCAATAGCATCCATCGAAGCATCCCGGCAGGCAATAAGGCACATCCGACACATATTGCACTTCTCCCGGGAAAGCTCCATGTGACAATCCGATGGATATACTTCCGGTATTGCAGCGGTGGAGATATATCTCACCGTATGGCCTCTGGAGTCCTGTTTTTCGGCAGTCACGAGATACCTCAGGGCATGGCCCCTAAAGTCTTGTATTGAGCTGTATCCCTTCTTTGCCATATAACTTTCCAGTCCACTGCGCAACCTTGTGCCCAGACCAAGCCCGTACCACATCATCCCGGTGCCCACCTGAACATTAGAAGCACCTGCCAGTAGGAACTCGACGGCATCTCTCCAGTCAACTATTCCACCGATAGCGCTAATCGGAACATCAACGGATAGGGCCAGGTTGGCGCAGATACCCAAGGCAATAGGCTTGATTAGCGGGCCAGATAGTCCCGAGTAATGACAGCGCCCCTCTATATCACTGGACAGGGGCATTTCTGTTTGAATATCAATGCCAATAAGCCCGCGCACTGTGTTGATGGCCGATATAGCGCTGCAACCGGCCTCCTGGCATGCCGTGGCTACAGCGGAGATATCAGAAGCATGAACCGTCAACTTGGCAATGACTGGAAGATTCGTGCCGGAAACCGTTGCTTCGACTGCCCTGCCCGCTTCTTCCGGGTCTCCACCCACCCGCGCCCCTCCCATAGAGGACTGCATCGTAGGTCTATAGGATGGGCAGCTTAGATTCAGCTCTATCGCGTCGGCGCCAGCCTGCTCACACTCGTTGGCCATCTCTCCCCACTGGCCATAAGTGCTGCCGATTATGCTAACGATTACCTTTATGCCTGCGGCGTGGGCTGCTTCAGTATCCCTCTTCAGCTCTTTTATCAAAGATTTGCTATAAATATCCAGTTGTGGTCCGGCGTTCTGCATAGCCACTATCCTGAACTGGGGTGTAGTCCACAGGTACGGCTTTAACTCCGGGTCATACTTTTCCTTAGTGATGACGGTCTTTGTTACCACACCTGACCAGCCGTTCTTGGCTATCTGCTCGGCATGCTTGTATATCTCGCCTATTCTTGTGGTAGACGGCGCAGAGGCAATAAGAAACGGAGTTGACAGATGAATTCCGCAAAAGTCTACCCCAATATCAATACCTGGCATAATCCCCTCTAATTCAATTCTTCCTGAGGCTACTTGCCGAAGTCGGGACAATCCTTAGTATGACAGAAAAACCCTACAGGTTCGGGAAGGGTTTTTTCTTATTTTTGAAAATATCTCTCGTATAACTTTCATATGGTGAAACACTATCACCTGGTCGGTCTTCTAAATTGATTCACAAATCTAACATTAAATTCACTAAAATGCAACGATTCTCAGACGTTTGATAATTTAGGGGATTGTCCAATCGGGTCATTCGGTTATTGACGGTGAGGAAAGAATAATCTATCATCCACACTACAGACATAAGAAGGAGGCAAAATGATAGACTGGGGAACACGAGGAAAGGTTGCTCAAAACATACTTGAAGTGATAGCTCTTACCCCGCTGGTGAAACTAAATAAAGTAACCGAAGGAATAGGGGCAGATATTTTAGTCAAACTGGAGTGGTTTTCTCCTACCGGCTCGCTTAAGGACAGAATCTATTATCAGATGATTACGGAGGCAATAAGGAATCAGGCTTTAAAACCAGGTATGGAAATCCTGGAAACTTCCACCGGTAATGCTGGAATTTCTTGTGCTTTCATAGGCACGGTATTGGGTTATCCCGTCACTATTATTCTACCTGATGGAATGAGTATTGAGAGAACGAAAATTATAGAAGCCTACGGAGCAAAAATCATCTATACTCCCGGGGCTGAGTCAGATGTGGACCTTTGTCTGATAAAACAGGAGGAAATTATAAGAGAAAATCCGGGGAAATATTGGGTGCCCAGCCAATACACTAACCAGGACAATATTATGGCTCACTATCTCACGACCGGCCGTGAAATTTGGGAGCAAGCGGGGGGTAAAGTAGATGCCTTCGTGGCTACTCAGGGAACAGGGGGAACGATTACCGGGGTAGGGAGATATATCAGAGAAAGAAACCCTGAGGTGCTTCTCTATGCTGGCGAGCCTGCTGAAGCACCGATGTTGGCAAGAAGATTATGGGGCTCCCATCGGATTGAGGGTATCGGTGACGGATTTGTTCCGCGAAATCTGGACGTAAGTTTACTCAATGGTATTTCCCTATCCACTTCAGAAGAGGCCATTGAAATGGGGAAGAGGTTATCTTTGGAAGAAGGATTATTTTGCGGCATCTCATCGGGGGCAAATGTAGTTGGAGCTATCAAGCTGGCCAAGCGACATCCAGAGCTTAAGGTAATCGTTACAATGCTCAATGATACCGGGCAGCGTTACTTTTCCACTCCATTATGTGGCGTTGAAAAGCATATTGAGATTCCCGAGAGAGAGCACAACTTTGATGATTATACTATAGCGGAACTTGATAAATATCAGGCGGGCTGGGAGATTATCGAGTGAGAAAGAGCTTTACCTTCTGGGGGAGACAGGTCAAGGTTATGCAGGATTTTGAGATGTTTCAGAGCTAGGGAGGGAAAATGAAAACAGATATAGAAGGAGAGGTTCTGAAACTCATCGAAAAAAGACGAAACGAAGTCATTGAATTTCTTGGGAAATTAGTATCTTTTCCTACTGTGACCGGTGACGAATCCGAAATTCAGAAGTTTATTGCCCGCCAGCTTGAAAGTATGGGCCTTGCCGTTGACATATGGGAACCTGAGCATGAGGAGCTAAAGAAACATCCTGCCTATGTTCCCGTCGAACGTGGATATGTGAACCGCCCGAATGTTGTCGGAATATATAAAGGGACAGGAAACGGAAAGTCTTTAATTCTCAACGGCCATGTTGATGTCATCCCTCCGGGGCCTTTAGACGCCTGGGTGCACCAGCCATGGGCAGGAGATATTGAAGGGAATCGGTTGTATGGAAGAGGGGCTTCAGATATGAAGAGTGGTTTGGCAGCAATGACAATGGCCTTGGATTGCTTAATACGTTTGAACGTCAGGTTGAAGGGAGATGTAATTCTTGAATATACAGTAGATGAAGAGCAGAGTGGAAACGGAACACTGGCTTGTGTAATGAGGGGGTATCAGGCTGATGCTGGTATTTGTTGTGAGACCAGCAGCCTTCATGTTCAACCGGCTTGCATAGGGCGGATTTGGTTTGAAATCTCCGTTCGGGGGAAACCAGCTGGAATCCAGAGGAGGTGGGAAGGGGTAAACGCGATAGAAAAGGGATACGCAGTTGTGGGAGCTGTTTCGAGCCTTGAAAATATCAGGATTAATGCATTGAAACACCCTCTCTATCCTGATAATCGAAGTACGCTTCCCTGCATGGTCGGTATGTTTCAATCCGGCACGTTTGCCAGTGCGTTCCCTGATACCTGCCTGCTTAAAGGGAGTATCGCTACTCTGCCTGGAGAAGACACAAATGAGGTGAAACGAAGCTTTGTTGAACATATCCTGGCTTTCTCACAGACAGACCCCTGGCTCAAGCATAGCCCACCTGAAGTTAGATTTGTGGGCTATTGTGGTGACCCTGCCGAAATATCTCCGGAACATCCGATCGTCAAAGCCGTGAGTGAAAAATTTACCGTTGTCACCGGGGAAAAGCCTCAAATTACCGGCAGACAGGGAGCAGCTGATACCAGATACCTTATAAAATACGGTAATACGCCGACAGTAATTTTTGGCCCGGGCTTGACAGAGCAGATGCATGCCACCAATGAGTGGGTGGATATTAACTATCTGATTGATGCTACCAAGATTTTGTCTCTGACCATAATGGATTGGTGTGGTTATGAATAGAGAGCGGTTATGCCCATCTCCGGACCGGGTCTCTCCGGGAATTCCGCCATTGTTCTCGTTCCGATAGACAAGTGATGCACTTGACAAAGCGAGGAGTAGTGTTATAATCCTTCTTTGAGGATTTGGAAAGCTAACCAATTGTTAAACACAAAGATTGCCCAACGCTTATGAGGTTAGCATCTATAGAGAAGTAGCCAAAAAATCCCTTAACCACGCTCAACCGCACGGAAAAGCCAGATGCTTTGTCCAAGTTGTTGAAGCTCGGGCTACTAATGTATAATCGCAGAGGCGGGAAAGCATACTGACGGCGGATTCAGCAGTACAGAATCCTGTTCTGCAATGCTGTGCTACCTGATGGAACTCAAACTTCGACGGCATGCGAACTCAGAGTAGGGAGCGAAAAGTGGATTTTCTCTATGAAAAAGCGAGGTCTCTCAGGGAGGCGTTGGAGCTAAAATCCAAATATAGAGAGAATGCAGTATTCATTGCCGGCGGTACGGCTCTCCTGGTTGACATTAGAAATGATGTTTTAAAGCCAGAACCCGAGGCTGTTATCGATATATCTGCTCTTGATGAAATAGACTACATAAGACAAGAAGGCAGCCAGATAAGCATAGGCGCTGTAACCAAAATTTCGGCACTTCAGAAATCCCCGATAGTGCAGAAAAGTGCCCCTATTTTATCCCAGGCTTGTAAGCAATTTGCTAACCCGTTGATCAGGAACCGGGCAACCCTGGGCGGTAATCTAATCAACGCTTCACCGGCTGCTGATATGGCAACTCCTTTGCTAACACTCGGAGCGACAATTTTATTGAAGAGCATCGATGGAGAACGTACGATACCTGTAGAGGAATTCTTTTCAGGGGTGAAAAGGACCAATCATAGAAATGATGAATTACTTGCCGGGGTAAGGTTTAACGAGACTCAGGGGAAGAGATGCCAATTCCTAAAAATGGGGCAGAGGAATGGGACGGCCATATCTCTTGTTTCTCTTTCGCTTATGTTCGATGTAGCAGATGGCGTAATCAAAGATGACCTGAAGCTCGCCCTGGGGTCAGTGGCGCCAACGCCTATAAGAGCATATCGGACTGAGGACGCACTCCACGGTGTTGGACCTTCGCTGGAGAATATAAAGCGAGCGGGCAATATATTGAAGGACGAGGTAAATCCTATAAGCGATGTCAGAGGGTCTGCGGAATACAGGCGGGAGATGTCTGCCGCACTATTGCAAATTGCTTTTCAAAATCTCGGTTACGGTGAATCATAAGAGAAGCAGAGATGAGCGAAATTAGAGAGATAAAAGTAAAGGTCAATGGCGAATGGGTCACCGGGCTGGTCAAACCAGGTATGACACTGCTGCGGTTCTTAAGAGATAACGGCTTCACTGAGGTAAAGAAAGGATGCGGTGCGGGAGAATGTGGTGCTTGTACCGTGCTCCTTGACGGTGATGCTATTACATCCTGTCTCGTTCTGGCCTTGCAGGCAGATGGCAGGGAGGTAGTCACCATCAAAAAGAAAGACGACCCACTCCTGGAAGCCCTAAAGGAGGCCTTTGTCAGCCATGGTGCTGCGCAGTGTGGTTTTTGCACACCGGACATGATAATGACTGCCAAATGGTTGCTGCATGAGAACCCCAGGCCAACCCGGGATGACATACGGGACGCTTTGTCTGGTAATTTATGCCGGTGTACTGGCTATCAAAAGATTGTTGATGCTATCGAGTATGTTTCAAGAGACCTATAAGGAAAGTTTATAAAAATGGAATACAAACATAAGGAAGGGCGGACATTTCATTCGATAGGAAAGAGGCTGGACGGCATTGATGATAAAGCCAAGGTCTCCGGGAGTGTCATTTATGCAGATGACTTTGTCATGGAGGGAATGCTCCATGGTAAGGTCTTCAGGAGTGTGAAAGCCTCAGCAAGGATAAAATCTCTGGATACTACCGCTGCTAAAAATCTTCCTGGCGTGGCCGCTGTAATCACCGCGGAAGATGTTCCGAATAACCGTGCCGTTACCGGTGCTGTAGGTCAGATGACCGAGATGGGTCAAGCGCAAACGGTTCATCGCTATGTCCTTGCTGAAGACAGGGTGAGGTTCTATGGCGAGCCTATTGCCCTGGTCGCAGCTGAAGACCCTGATATTGCCGCAGCAGCCTTGAAACTGATAAAGGTCGAATATGAGGACCTCCCTGGCGTATTTGATACCGAGGAAGCGATGCAAGAGGATGCCCCCAGAGTGCACAATGGATCAAATATCATAACCCATTGGGGGCTGAGAAAGGGAGATGTCGGTAAGGGTTTTAGCGAGGCTGATATTATCGTTGAGAATACATACACTTCGCAGTTCCAGGAACATGCTCATATTGAACCCGAATCCGGGGTAGCCTGGATAGATGATGATGGTGTGGTAAATCTGAGGGTCGCCACTCAAGTTATCGAGCAATACGTGGAGATAGCTCATATTTTAAGGATACCCGAAAGCAAAGCGCGGATTAGAGGCACTCTGATGGGAGGAGGATTTGGGGGCAAGGAAGACCTGACAGTCGAACCTTATATTGCTTTGCTTGCCTGGAAGACCGGCCGACCGGTGAAGTTGACTTACGAGCGGGAAGAGATGATGTACGGGAGGCATAAGCGGGTTCCATGCAAGATGTACTATAAACACGGCGCTACCAAAGATGGTAAATTGGTGGCCATGGAGGCAAGGATAATCGGGGATAGCGGAGCCTACGTATATCTTAGCCATTGGGTTCTCCTTTACTGCGCCGTCCTCTCCACAGGGCCGTATTATATTCCGAACATCAAGGTTGACGCCTATCCCGTATTGACAAACAACATTTATACCAGTGCCTGCCGGTCATTTGGAACAATGCAGGTGGCAATCGCCTACGAATCACAGATGGATATACTGGCAAAGGAACTGAAGATGGATGCGGCAGAATTGAGGGTCAGGAATTACCTGAAGAAAGGTGATGAAACCGGGACCGGGTATCGCATTGAGTCCGAAGTCATGTTGACACAGACGCAGGAGGCTGTCCTGAAAGCCCTTGGAGACCGAACTGAGCCCAATGCACAGCATATAAAAGTAGGAAGAGGTTTCGCCAGTTGCTGGTACCCCTACGGTAGGCAGTGCCGAATGCACGATGCTTCGTCTGCCTGGGTTGGGATGGAAATGGACGGAAGTGCCGTCGTGCGATGCGGAATCCCTGACCTTGGTGGTGGACAGAGGGAGTCATTACGACAGATAACCTCTGAACTGCTCGGTGTTCCTCTGGAGAAAATACATGTAATATCGGCAGATTCACAGGTTACCCCGCTGGCCGGTACAGTGACGGCCAGCAGAGCTTTATTTATGTCTGGAAACGCTGTGAAAATGGCGGCAGAGGCTATCCGACATGACCTGCTTCAAAAGGCATCAGAGTTGCTTAAGGTGGATTCTGAAGACCTGGATATTTGGGATGATGAGATATTTGCCTTCAGCGACCCAAAGACAAGGATACCTCTATCACAGGTGGTCAAAGCTGCCAAGGGTGAGGGTAATCGTCTAGAAGCTCTGAGGACCTTCAGAGCTCCGGCGACAAAACCAGTTACCTCGGACATATTGGAGGGTCAGATATTTTCTGATTTTACCTTTGGGTCACAGGCAGTTGAAGTTGAGGTGAATACGTTGACTGGCAGGGTAAATGTAATCAAGGCGGCCAGTGCTTTTGATGTGGGTACGGCTATCAACCCAAAGAGAGTAGAGGGTCAGATAGAAGGTGGGATGACACAGGGGGTGGGATTTGCCCTGATGGAGGAATTCATTGAAAGGCAGGGCATACCGGAGACCGATAGTCTGAGGACATATCTGGTGCCTACGTCAAAAGATATCCCGGATATTAAATCAATAGTGATGGAGTCCCACTCTGGTAAAGGTCCGTTCGGGGCTAAGGGGATTGGTGAACCTACTATTGTGCCTACAACGCCGGCGGTACTGAATGCTATCTACGATGCCGTAGGTGTGAGAATTAAGAAGACCCCCGCCACCTCTGAAAAGGTATTCTATCATTTGAAGGAAGGCGAGAAATAGCATAGCGGCTGAACCCTGCCCAATTGTTGTACGGTCTGGTTTAGGCTTGCTGTCGAGAAGCAGCTTCCTTAAGGTGATTCTTTCAGCTGGAGGGTCTCTTTGTTATCCACCAGTTTTTCAGTCATTAATGCCTCTATCTCTTGAGGTAACCGGTTACGCCGAGACAAAGTAGTGTGAAAGATAAATGGCTCAATGTTTAGCTGACTCAAAAACGCGGAAAGGAGCTCCTTGCGGATAACCAGAACGCAGTTTCTGACTTTTCCGGTTCTGATTAGCTCGATGACCTTGACGAAACCTTCTCCTCTGAGTTCCAAATGGCCGATTTCATCAACCACAAGGATTGCCGCACAAGTTCCCTTATCTATTGCCTGAATTCCAAAGTCGATACCCTCTGGATTGAAGAAATACCTGGCAGTGCGTGGGCCATCATACACATTATTGATGCTGCCCAGCGTTTCCCTTTGCCCGGATTGGATATCTTCCACGATGATGCTTCCGTCCGCCGTCTTGTAGGTTAAAATACCGCCGCACGTATATCCTCGGCTTTGCAGTACTTCAACAAGCCTGCGGCAAACCGTGGTTTTACCAACACCTATGGTGCCAGTAACGACAATGACCATGTTCCATTTAGAGCCCAGCCATGATGACTATAGCACTGACTCCCCAGCAAAGACATATGATGGCTGCCGATGTAGCGTAGTAGAGGGGTCTGCTTATTGAGACAGAGAGGGTTTTAGCCGCCAGCTTTTCGCCTACCAGATAGCCCAGAGGTAGGAATATGCTGAAGAAAGCGGCCTGCACTACACCCTGATTTGCGATAAAGCCCCCAACACTACTAACACCCGTGCGTTCAAAGAGAGGAGCATTCATTACATATACAGCAAAGTATACATAGACGGTGGCACTCCCGAGGCCAGCCAGGAACCCGGTTCCGATACCTGCAAAAGCGTTCTTAGCAATTCTGTTCATCATGAAGGCGGCTACAAGACTCACGACAAGCGACTCAAGAATAATTGCCATAGCCGGATTTATTATGTAGATAGCACTGATGGGTACAAAGAGAAACCAGACATTGAGCAGCTTAAATGAAGCCGCCACGATTCCTATGCCTGGTAGCATAATTGGCTTTCTGTAAATGGCCAGCGCCGTGCCCATAATAGCCACCCCGATACCACTCATGATAGCGCCTTTATTCGGAAATATAATCATATTTAAAAATCCGCCCAAGGTAGCCTCAAAAAACCCCCAAACGGAGCCGAATACCAGAATCGCGATGATTACATGTATTGACTTTATTCGCCTGTTTTCAGTGTCTTCCTTCATGTAGTTTACCTCCCAAGCATTCATTATCTAACTTTATTGAGTAGTAGCTTTCCACGGTGTCGATGTCAATGCAGACACTTTCACAATCAACGGCCACCTCAAAGATGTCCTCAGGGTGCTGTGCAATTATTTGCCGCCCTCCTATATCACCCTTTAGTTGTAGTAGTTGTTCCTTATATGTCATAGCAAAGATAACCGGGTGTCCTCTCCTACCTCGGTATGTTGGGATGACGATGCCTTTATCACAGCCAGAGAATTCATCTATCAGCCTGCTGATAGTCTGGCTGTTTATAAGCGGTTGATCACCTAAGGCAAGCATAACCGCTTGGGTTTGGTCACCAACCAGGCTTAGCCCAGCTATTATGGAGGCACTCATCCCTTGCTCATAATCAGGGTTTATCACCCACCTGACCGGTTTAGCGGCCAAGACCTTTCCTACTTCTTCAGCTCGGTATCCCACAACCACGATAACTTCGTTTGCCTTGGAGTCTAAGAAGTTGTCAACGGTCTGTTCCAATACCGTGCTTTGCCGCCAGCGCATGAGCTGCTTCAGTCTGCTCATGCGCTCTGATCTGCCCGCCGCCAGGATTATCGCCGAGATCATTATTTACTTCCCTTACTTCTCAATACCTCCAAGATCTTATCCGGCGTTATTGAGATAGTAAAAATTCTGACACCAAGGTTCAACTTTGTCAATCAAGGTCCAATCTACTCCTCCCCCACTCTCTACTCCTCCCCCACCCTCTTCTTCATCTCATACAGCTTGTTCAGGGCTTCCAGGGGGGTCATGACGTCCAGGTCCAGTTTTTCCAGTTCCTCAAGGAGGGGGGACCTGGGTGTGAGGAAAGATATCTGCTGCGCCGTCTCCTTGCGGCGTTTCCTCGATAATGGCTTTGCCGTGCGGCTGTCGCCCTCTAAATCTTCCAGAACCTCGCGGGCGCGGTGGACAACGGAGCGGGGCAGGCCGGCCAGCTGGGCAACGTGGATGCCGTAGCTGCGGTCGACGCCGCCAGGGGCAATCTTATATAAAAATATGACCTCCCCACCCTCCTCCCGCACCGCCACGTTGAAGTTCTGCACTCTCGGTAAGTATCCTGCCAGCTCCACCATCTCGTGGTAGTGGGTGGCAAAGAGCGTCTTGGCCCCCAGTCTGGGGCTGTTGTGGATATACTCGGCCACCGCACGGGCAATGGAAAGGCCGTCGTAGGTGCTGGTACCCCGCCCTATCTCGTCGAGGATAACCAAGGAGCGAGGGGTGGCGTTGTGCAGGATGTTCGCCGTCTCGATCATCTCCACCATGAAGGTGGACTGTCCGGCGGCGATGTCTTCCCCGGCGCCGATGCGGGTGAAGATGCGGTCGACGATTCCTATAGTGGCCTGCTCCGCGGGCACAAAGCTGCCCATCTGCGCCAGCAGCACAATCAGCGCCACCTGCCTCAGGTAGGTTGACTTGCCCGACATGTTCGGGCCGGTGAGTACGATAAGCTGGGCGTCATCATTCGATAGATACGTGTCGTTGGGCACGAAGTGGGCGTCAACCAGCGTCCGCTCCACCACGGGGTGTCGGCCCTGCCCGATATTAATCTCGTTTCCCTCGTTCAGGGTGGGGCGGACATAATGGCAGCGCACGGCGACTTCGGCCAGGTTGGAGAATACATCGAGATGAGCGAGGGCAACGGCTATCTCTATAATGCGCTCGCCCTCCGCCGCCACCTGCCGGCATACCTGCTGAAAAAGCGACGTCTCAAGGTCGATGATGCGGTCTTTGGCGTTTAAAATCAAAGACTCATACTCCTTCAGTTCGGCGGTGAAAAACCTCTCTCCGCCGACCAGCGTCTGCTTGCGGATGAAGTCGTCGGGCACCTGGCTCAGATTGGGCTTGGACACCTCAATATAGTAGCCGAACACATTGTTGAAGCCGATTTTCAACGATTTTATCCCCGTTCGTTCCCTTTCCCTACGTTCAATGCTGGCCAGGTACTGTTTGGCGTTTCGAGAAGTCTCGCGCAGTTTATCCAGTTCCTCGGAAAATCCCTGCCTGATTACCTCCCCCTCGCCCATCGTCGAGGATGGCTCATCCACCAGCGCCCGGGCAATTAAATCGACCGCTTCCTGACAGGGTTTGAGCCCGTCTTTCAGCCAGTCAATATGTTTTTCCCCTTCTTCCGCCAGTATCCCTTTTATTTCAGGTATCGTCTCAAGGCTGCGGCGCAGGGTGACCAGCTCGCGGGGAATGGCAACGGCGCCCCGTATCCGATTGGTCAACCTCTCAAGGTCGGACACATCACCGAGCAATGATATGGTCCGGGTGCGCGCCAGAGTATGGTCGCTGAACCAGTCGATGGCGTCCTGCCTCTGGTTTAGTTCTTTTATGTCAAGTAATGGTTGTCCCAGCCAGCGTTTGAGCAGCCGACCGCCTCCTGCCGTCCGAGTCAGGTCGATGACTGACAGCAGTGAGCCAGTGACGGCGCCGGTACGGCTTGCCTGAAATATCTCCAGGTTTCTCTGCGTCTGCACGTCCAGCGCCATGTACGATTCTGCGGAATAGGTTGACAGGCCGGTAATCTGCCCGAGGCCGCTTTTCTGCGTTTCCTGAATATAATGGACGGCAGCACCGGCGGCACTTACCGCCAGCGATAGATTTGCACAGCCAAATCCCTCGAGGGTCTTCACGCCGAAGTGGTCGAGTAGTATCTGGCTTGCCACCTCGTTCTCATACCAGTAATCGTCGAGCCGGGTTACCGGCATGGTCAATGCCAGAGTCGACAGGTCTGTATTCTGAGCGGCTATTATCTCCGCAGGCCGGAGCCTTTCCAGTTCCGTAGACAACCGCGATAACGGCAGCTCGGCGACCGCGAATTCGCTGGTGGTGATATCCACGTAGGCAAGCCCTGCCCTATCCTCCCCCATCGTCAGACTGACAAGGTAATTGTTCTTCCGGCTGTCGAGAAGGCCCGGCTCCACCACTGTGCCCGGCGTGACCAGCCGGACTACCTCCCGCTGCACCAGACCTTTCGTCTCGCCCGGCTTGGTAACCTGCTCACAGATAGCCACCTTGTAGCCGCGATTTATCAGCCTGGCCAGATAGTTGTCCAGTGCATGATAGGGAATGCCCGCCAGCGGCACCTTGTTCCCCTTGCCCATCTCCCGGGAGGTCAGGACGATTTCCAGCTCGCGTGACGCGATTCTGGCATCCTCATCAAAGGTCTCGTAGAAGTCGCCGAGGCGGAAGAGGACGATGGCGTTGGGGTATCGTCGCTTTATCCTGAGGTACTGTTGCCGGATTGGCGTGGCACACTCGCCCATGGTAAGCCTATTCTACTAGAATTGGGGTGTAAAAAAAAGGGAAACGATACATCGCTTCCCTCTATATATAAAGCGGGCGGCCGGATATACCAGCCTTCAGTCCCTGGCCTTAACTTCGACCGGGAGCTTTCCCGCTTCCGCCTCTGCTTTTGGGAATCTGAGCAGTGGGACCCGACTTAAAGCCACACCGAGCCCGATGGCACCGAGAACCGTGCTCAGGATTCTTTCCATTCCCGGCATGGGCTGCAGCCAGGTGAATATCAGAATAAGTGTGCCCGAGATACCAAACAGAACCATTAACAACACGCTCAGCGACCTGTCCATCTTCATTTTTCGCCTCCTGCCCTGTTATCTTTCACTATGTATAACGTGAATGGAATAATTTGGTTAGCTCTATATACTAAAATTTTGTAATTTGCTACAATCAGTCCGGTTACGGTAAATGAACATCAATCAACTTCTGGTAGCTCAACGTAATATCGAATGACGAAAGGGGGCAGCATGTTAGTAAAAGATAAGGTGGCCATTGTCACCGGTGGCAGCAGAGGCCTTGGCAAGGCGATTGCGATGACCCTGGTCAAAGAAGGGGCCAGGGTATCAATATGGGGGCGAACTCCTGAACCGCTGGAGCAGGCAGCCAAGGGCATAAGAGCGGAGGGCGGAGAAGTCCTGGCCATAAGAACCGATGTCTCGGACAGCGCTCAGGTAAATAACTCGGTGCAAAAGGTGCTTGATACGTGGGGGAAAATAGATATCCTGGTGAACAACGCCGGCGTTTTACCCCAGCTGACCGGCCTTGCCGACCCTTCCAAGGCGAACCCGTTCCTCGACATGACCGACGAGAGCTGGGCGGAGGAGATTGCCACCGACCTCAGCGGCGTGTTCTACTGCATGCGGGCGGTCATCAAACCGATGATTGAGCAGCATTCGGGGAGGATTATCAACATCGGCTCGCTGGCCGGAGTAGCCGGCGGCTATTTCTCCACCCCCGCGTACTCGGCCTCCAAAGCCGGCCTGATGGGCATGAGCATGCTGGCGGCCAGGTGGCTGGGAAAATACGGCATCACCATTAACGTGGTCAACCCCGGACCGATAATGACAGAGGGCGCCGCCTTTGGTCCGTCGCAGCTTGAAGCCCTCGGCCGAACGATTCCGTTCCGGAGGGGAGGAGTGGAAACGGAGATACTGTGCAAGCCCGAGGACATCGCCAATGCCGTGCTCTACTTTGCCTCCGAACTCTCATCATTTGTCACCGGAACAAGAATCAACGTGCTCGGCGGGCAGCATATGGGGTAAAAGAAAAAGAGGGGCGGAATGCCCCTCTTCCACTCCTTAATTAGAATAAACTTATTTATCCCTTAAATACTTATCGATATCCGCCGCCGCCCTTTTCCCCGCCCCCATGGCGCTGATGACCGTGGCCGCGCCGGTGACAATGTCGCCACCCGCCCAAACTTTGTCCTTCTTTGTCCGTCCCATTT
>Ga0180009_10003689_pt1 | contig 17285 bp, 12 predicted proteins | sample OS_PC_MetaG_FD_123537 | JGI IMG/M metagenome (GOLD analysis project Ga0180009, IMG submission 123537) | Groundwater microbial communities from the Aspo Hard Rock Laboratory (HRL) deep subsurface site, Sweden - OS_PC_MetaG | ecosystem: Environmental > Aquatic > Deep subsurface > Groundwater... | reverse complement strand
GGCATCCAGATTTTTGAAATAATTATGGATTCCGTGTCAAGCACGGAATGACAACATGTCAGCTTTCTATGGCCTATAATTTCAATAATTTAGGCAATAACTCAAAACTGTTCAGATAATAATTAATTGTCAATGAAACTTCTTTCCATTTGCTCTTAAGTAAGCGCTTAAAGGATGTAACCTCGCCCTACCGTAATCTTTGCTCTGATAAAAAATTACCCCGTGGGCAACAAGTTACCCATCCTGCATTGTTTGCATGTACTAACAAAAACGGTAGGGTTGCCATTGTAGTCCTTGCTTCATTTATTTTACTTTGTATTACTAATTCAACTGAGCAAATGAAATATTCCAGAGTATGTATTGAGTCTGTCGGCTACGAGCTGGCTCCGATCGTTATCACTTCAACGGAGCTGGAAAGTCGACTGCAATCAATGTACGAAACCTTGCACATTTCGCCTGGACAATTGGAAGCGTTGACCGGAATCAGAGAACGTCGATGGTGGAAGCCAAATACACCGATTTCCTACGGAGCTATTGCGGCAGCAAAAAAGTGTCTCCAAGAGCGTAACATAGCCATTGAAGAGATAGGAGCCGTTATCTATGCCGGAGTCTGCCGTGAGCATTTCGAGCCGGCAACTGCCTGTCAGGTTGCCGCAGCCCTCGGAATTCAAGGAGAGGTGGCAGTTTTCGACACTTCGAACGCCTGCCTTGGTGTTTTAAACGGAGTTCTCGATCTAGCCAACAGAATTGAGTTGGGACAAATTCGAGCCGGATTGGTGGTGGCTTGCGAAAGCGCACGCGAGATTAATGACATCATGATTCGAGAGATGTTGAACAAGCCTTCAATGGAACTTTTCAGGACATCGCTGGCAACCTTAACCGGCGGTTCAGGAGCTGTCGCTATTCTATTAACGGACGGATCATTTTCGCCGTCCAGGAAACCGAAATTGTTGGGTGGAGTTAACCTCGCTGATCCGCAATATCATCAACTGTGCCGCTGGGGAATCAGATCTGAATCCATTGAAAGTCATATCCCCTATACTGAAACCGATGCCGTAGCTGTCTTAAAACATGGCGTTGAACTTGGAAAACGAACCTGGGATGTCTTTTCCAGGGAACTTGTAATATCCTCGGACCAAATTGATAAAGTGATTTGTCACCAGGTGGGAGAGTCCCATCAGAAGCTGATCCTACAGAAGCTCGGTATTGATCCGGTAAAGGATTTCACCACATATGAGTTTCTAGGTAACATGGGAACCGTTTCTCTACCGATTACTGCAGCGATTGCTAAGGAACGTGATCAATTGTGCGCGGGTGATCTGGTTGGTTTTCTTGGAATTGGAAGTGGCCTCAATTGCCTGATGTTGGCAGTTCAATGGTAAAGGTTTCCTCCGAATTCAAGCCTGTAGGCTGTCTATAGAAAATCAAACTTGAATAAAGGCAATGGATGCGATCTGTGCAATAGTTGATTTTTATAACCCATTCCTCTTAAGTGCAAATTGCCTGACATGCTTTTTAAAAGCTGTTTTTATTTCCGCATGTTCTTCCCTTGCAAAATAACGTTCATAAGACCCTTTTACTTCCGGTTTGGAATAAACAGTTTCATCGGCATGGTACAGATTATTTACTATCATCTGGGCGGAAGCAGCAATAAAAGCGTCAATAACTCTTTCTCTGAATGACATTTTCCCGCTTTTCGTCGGGTACTTGAAAGCCTTTTTAAAAACAAAAAAAGCATTTTTCATGACATTATAGTGTGATCCAACCTGTTTAACTGCTTCATAGGTCATGTGTAAGACAACCAGCATACTCTCAAAGAGGCTCTCAGGCGGTTTCCTGTTACATTCAGAAAGGTCTGAAACACATAAGGAAAGAAAGTAGCCCATTGTCCCCTGCTTCCCATAGACATAGGTATTATTCTTCTGGGCAAGCTGAAAATTCTTAGACCCGGGAAGGTCTGTCAATGGACAGCCTTGAACACCGATATGATGTTCCTTACAGAAATCAGCGATTTCCTTGCCTGTATGGTTTTTGACGGAGTCGAAGTTGTCAAACGGCATGCCGAAAATAAAAGCCCCGTGTATGGAAATACCATAGCTTTGAATTATTTTTATCATCTCGGAGTAATACTGCCGAACCGTTTTTCCACTTTTTTCAATGTCAGAGACAATATTTTTGCCGATAAACTTCAGGTTATCAATGTTCAGTGATTCAAACCCGATAAAAAAATGGGTCGCACCCGATTTCCGCAGCTTTTCCAGAAGGTGGGGTTTGTGGGCAACTTCAATTGAAATCTGTGCCGCATAATTGATGACAAGATCGCTCTCGATAATCAGATCGAGCATCTCCTCAAGCCTGTCACCGCCCAATAACAGATTATCCGGAAGGAAGAAAAAAATGCGGTTATCCAATCCAACTCCGCCTCTTTGTATATATTTTATTTCAGCAACAAAGTCCTCAGCACTTCTGGCTACAAGTCTGCGCTGTTTTACAGGGATGGTTGAAATAGAGCAGAAATTGCATGAAAAAGGGCATCCAAGATATGGGGCGATCGGGTTTATTCTTATCAGTTTTTTGATAAAACGCCCAATGACCGGGAGCTTTTCAAGGAAAACAAGATCCATTGGTTCCATGGTTTCAATATTCTCAGCGCCCCATATGCCGTCTTCTATCATTTCAGTGCCGACATATTCATCTTCCAGTTTGCTTTCCCGAAGGCCTTTTAGTATTTGTATAAAAACTTTTGAGTCGCCTGGTCCGGTTACCTGGGTGACAAGTTCCGGGAAGGGTACAACCTTTTTTATGAAAACATCCAGATCATCTTTTGAAGACGAAACATGAACTCCACCGATAATTACGGGAATCTTAGCATGATTTAAAACGATTGAGGTCAGCGCTGCGGTCGGGAAATTGGCACTCATGGAGGTAATAAATACTGCAGCCGGTTTCCCCCGTTCATTTATAATTTCTTCAATACTGCGTCTGCTGCTGTCAGCCAGAATAATCCTTGAAACCGGATCGATTTTTGAAATCTGATTAGCAACATAGTCCGCAGCCTTGCTTTCAAGGGCAAGGGTATCCACCATGCCTCTTTTCTGTCGGTTCAGGTTTAATTTCAGGTAGTTGGTATAATTCTGATTGTTGATCTGCGAATAATCAAGTCCCGTAAGATCCGATATCACTTCAGTAACATCGCCACATATATCAAGGAGATGCATCAGATCAAGTGTCAGCGGGTTATAGACTATATAATACTTTTCCATGTAACTAATCCTTTATCTGTTCCTGCCTGAGCAGTCCTGTCAAATTTTTCAAAGCGTCTCCCAATCGGTTATTATGAGTGAAGTGAGCTCAATCCCCTACCTGTTTATGAACCTCTTTATATAATTTTCGAACTGCTTTCTAATTGCCTCATCCTTTTCCATATCATAAAGCCTTTCGAACGAGCCCCTGATATCGGAAAAAGATGATACCACTTTTTCAGCATGATCTTTATAAAGACTTACAAGAAGTGGAACAGCAAAGCCGACAAAAGAGTCATTCAGCCTTTCCAAGAAGGATCTTCTTCCATTGGCTGTGGGGTATAAAAAACTTTTCCCCATCATCACAAAGGCACTTTTAAATGCATTCCTCGTCTTTCCTACCCTGTTAATGGCTTCATAGGCCATATGGAGAACTACCAAAGGACTGTTCTTTAATGATTCCAGAGGAATTCTGTTGCCCTCCGTCAGATCACAGACAACGAGGGCAATCAGATATTCCATGGTGCCGTCTTTTCCGAAAAGGTAGGTACCGTTTTTCTGGGTTTCAATAAAATCTCTTGATCCTGGAAGATCTGAAAGTGGTGTTGCCTGAATACCGATATTGTGTTCGACGCAGAACTTCCCGTAATCATGACCAGAGTGGTCATTGATGGAATTGAAATAATCGTAGGGTAATCCGACTATAAAAGAACCGTGAATCGTCATACCGTATCGCTGAATCTTTCTTATTTTTTCAGAATAGAACTCAACAACACTTTTGCCACTTTTCTCAATATCCTTCACAACTTTTTTACCAATGATCCTCAGGTTTCTGATATCCAGCGACTCAAATCCGATAAAAAGATGTGAAGCTCCGGATAGGCGTAATTTTTTCAGCAGATTGTCATCATCCGCCACCTCAATGGATATCTGCACCATATAGTTGATTCTTACCTTTCGCGCTATAAGAACATCAAGAATCTCTTCAAGTCTGCGACCGCCAAGAATAATATTATCCGGCAGGAAGAAAAAGAGTCTCGATTGAAGATTAACTCCCTCCTGTTGAACATTCTCTATCTCATTTACAAAATCCTGTGGCGACCGCATTGTAAATCGACGGATATCCTTTGGCAGACTCGATATTGAGCAGAAACTGCATGAGTGCGGACAGCCCAGGTACGGGGCAGTTGGATTCACCCTTATTTTCTCTGCCAGTATATTTCCGATAAACGGCAGGCGTCTTAAAAAATTGAGCTGCATTGGTTTCATATGCTCGATATTTTGTTGCCCCCATACCCCGTCCTCAACCATGTTATACCCGGTATATTCAGGTTTCATGTTCCCGTTTTTCATGTCCTTAATAAGACGCCCCATAACATCGGAATCGGCACCTCCTCGGACATATGAAATCAAACCTGGTGCCGGAACATGGTTTCTAAGAAACAGGTCAACATCATGCCCGCTGGTTGAAACATGAATGCCGCCGATTACAACCGGGATCTTCCCATGATTAAGAGCAATGGAGGTACAGACCGTTGTCGGAAAATTAGAGCTCATGGATGAAATGAAAACACCGGCAGGTTTCCCGTTTTCAGTTATGATATCTTTTAGCCTGTTTCTAATGCCGTCTGAGAGTATAATCCTTGCATCCGGCTTATATTTTGCGACCTGATTCGCCACATAAATGATGGCATAACTCTCAATGGCAAAAGTTTCCACCATCCCCTTTTTTTCTTTTCCGGAATCGAATTCAAGATAATCCAGGTAATTATCCTTATTGATTTTAAAAGCATCTCTGTTCGAAATGTAAGTAAGGAGTTCAACGGGTGACTTGCATTTACCGATACAGTCCATCAGGTTGTATGTAACAGGATTATAAACGATATAGTATTCTCTCCCCATGAACTATGCCTTTGCATTAAATATCAAATAATGACGTCGAAAATCTTGAGTCAGGTCCGTATGATCCAACCATACTTCTGTGACTAGAGTTATGAACCCTTTGAATTGACAGATTGTAAACTTCAGACTATCAATTTTAGATTCATAGTTCGGCGTAATCTTTCAGTATGGAAAAAGGCCTGATCCCATGAGTAGACCTTATGTAATTATGTACAACCCGTTGACGTTTGAGCTGATGGATCTTATCGGCAAGGGTTTTTCCGTCAACAATCTCCTTTCTTATCTTTCCGGAAAGAATGCCGAAAGTATCTGCGAGAAGAACTATCTGGAATACCTCGATTTTGATCCTGACAAAGAAAGGATCGGACTAACCGAACTGATAGGGGTTGAAAATTATTCAACCTATTATATTGCCAATCAGATTGCCGGTATTGACTCAAGGTTATCGATAATAATAGCAGATGGCAAACGTCGAAAGATTGATAATGTTATCAGAGATATGGGGAAGAAACCGGAAGCGGTTTTTATCACATCGATGAGCTCAACATTTCCGACAGCTGTTGCCGTCTCAATAGCGCTGAATCATGGTGGGATTCCGGTGGTCATCGGTGGAATTCATGTTTCCACCAGCCATGATGATGTAAGTACTTTTATCAAAAAGAATATTCCAAATCCTGAACTGATCGCAGAAGTCAGAGGTCCGGGTGACCGCAAGACAATTGCTCGTGTCATGAAGGATTTAAAAAACGGAGACCTGCAAGCGGAATATATCGGTTCAAAACCCATTGAAGACGGGGTTTGGGGGAGCAACAATGTGGAAACACTGCCGGATGTCAATCTTGATTTTCTAAAAAAACTGCCCCTGTTTGGAAATTACCTCTCCAGAGTGGTAAGGATTCAGGTTGCGACGCCGTATCTTGGTTGTCCGTTTTCGTGCAGCTTCTGCTCAATTTCAGCACTCACTGGGAGCCAGAAACGATTTACCCTCAGATCCCCCGAAGATTTTGTCAGGGAAATCGAATCCCATCAGCAAACAGGACATGTTCTGAAAAGCCGATTTTATATTTTTCTGCCCGATAATCTGCTCCTTGGTGGGAAAAAGCTGGAAGAACTTCTTGATTATATGATCGAAAAAAGGGTGAAAGTCAATTACGGGGTTCAGATCTCAATAGATATTGCAGACAAACCAGTGATCCTCAATAAACTGCGCTTATCCGGGGCATCATTTTTGTTCATCGGACTAGAATCGCTTGATCTTAGAGATCTTGAAGATATTGATAAAAACTCTGCAAAATCAATCAGAAAAAGTGGTCTTACGGTTGAGGAATATTATACGGCGAAAATAAAAGTCATTCAAAGTCATGGTCTGGTAGTTAATGGCGCCTTTATATTCGGGCTTCCTCACAACTATTTCAAGTCACTCCAGGATAACTCCGGGACACAAATTGCTGATTTTTGTAACAGAAATAAGATAGGGATTCAGGCCACCTGTTTGAACGATCTGCCGGGCTCCCGGAATTTCAGGGACAGCCAGGCGACAGGCACCTGCATCTATGGCAGACAGGGGTCAATTGACTACCTTCTAGCATTATGCAATACCGATCTGATTGAAACCAATAGACCCATGCCAGATTCTTTATACAGGAGCCCCCTTGTTGCAACATATATGGCTTATGCCGCAACCCAACAGGTTGGCGATTACATGAAAATCATAAAGGCTGCCATTTTTAGTGCTATTAAGGCATGGAAAACACCAAGCATCAACGGCAGGGAAAGTTTGAAACAAAGGCTGTTGGATGTGCTTTGTGCAGTGGGCCCGCAACTAACGGCAAGTGTCTATAAAACTCAGATTGAAGGTGTTGTCTATTCCAGAAACGGACGAAGAGGTCTATTTGAACGGCTCTATGAACGCGAAAAAGACCCTTTCGTACTGAAAACCTTTCAGTCTTTTTTGCAGGGATTGGAAAAAAGCAACAGAAATTAGGGGGCGATGAAACCATCCACTAATCCGGTTTCATCGCCCTCTAATTTGAAACCTGGTTTGTTTTGCTTTATTGAAAAGCCTTACGCAGGATCTCAAATCCTTCGTCCATACTGATTTTGGGTCTATATCCAAGCTCATTTTGGGATCTTGAAGCGTCATACCAATGTGCTTTGGATAGCTGACTAACGGTGAAACGGGTAAGACGCGGCTCTCCAGAGAGATGAAAAACTCTGTAAAAAACTTCAAGTATGCTCCCTGCAACATACGCGAGTGGCACCGGTATGTGTCTGTTATTTACAGGCAGGTTTGCTGCTTCCAATATACGGTTAATAATTTTTTTGATGGGCCATGGTTCCTGGTTTGTGACAAAATATGCCTTGCCGGATATTAAACTTCCGATTTCCAGTCTATCCAAAGCTGCAAGGTGCGCCATAGCGGCATTATCGATAAATACAGCATCTATCAAATTGAGTGCTTTTCCAATAAATCTGAGCTTACCCTCTTTTCTCATTTTTAAAATACGTGGAATAAGATGGGGGTCTCCCGGTCCCCATATGAGATGAGGACGAAGCGATACGGTTGCAAGTTTGTTGTCATTGGCTTCGAGTATGTATTTTTCGGCTTCGGCTTTGGTTGATTGATAGTGGGTCATGAAGAACTCTGGATGAGGAGCCCTTTCGTCAATTCCCTCCTGATCCTTTCCATCAAATATAACGCTGGGTGAGCTGGTGTAAATCAGTTTTGGTATTCCATGGGTTCGGCAGGCTTCAATGATGTTAAGCGTCCCTTGAACATTTGCTTCAAAAAACTCTTTATATGCTCCCTGGAATCCGACTCTCCCCGCAACATGAAAAACGGCATCACAGTTTTCACACGCTTTTTTCACACTATTTAGGTCATTTAGGTCGCCGCGAATTAATTCAACACCTAGCTTTTGAAGCGCCGGATAGGTTCCCCGAGAAAAACTTCTTACCTGGTTTCCCCGTTCAAGGAGTTGAAGGATTATTTTTTTTCCTAAAAAACCGCCTCCGCCAGTTACCAATGCTTTCATAAAAGTCTCTTTTCAGCCCAAATGCTGAGAGTTTCTCTGGAGATCTTAGCGTTGTGTCTAATGTCAACAGGGAAGTTAGTGTGGAAGAGAATTGTATTGATACTTCTTGTTAGCTCGTTCTTTGAAGCGAGGTCAAGAAGCTCACCACGAAGTTCGTTCAATTGTCTTGTCCCCAGCTTTTTTTCAGTTTCAACAATTAAAACCGGTTTTTGTAGCTTTCTGTCGGGGATGCCCACCAGAGCAGACCGGCTGACATCTTCGTGAATATTGAATATTGCCTCAACCTGAATCGTAAACAGGGTTCCGGTTTCTGTTTTTACACGGTGTGATTTGCGTCCGCAAAACCAAATTCTCCCATCCTGGTCTTTGTATCCAACATCACCCATCCTGTGATGGATCTTGTTGGTTTTTGGATCTTTGATCTTATTCAGTCGATTGGAATTATTCCGGTTTATATACTGTGTTGTTACCTGCGGTCCTTCCACTGTTATCTCCCCTATCTGACCGTCTTTTACCAGGAGGTCATCGGTCCACTCTTCAATCGGATCATCCGTGATTTTTATGATTGACGCATTGATGCTGTCCAAGGGGCGTCCAATACAGATTCCTTTTCCTTCATCTGTTGCCCCGGCTGTTTCGCTTAAGATCTCGTGGCTTCCAATTGAAGAAACCGGGAGCGCCTCGGTGGCTCCATAAGGGGTGAAGATCTGGGTGTCCTCAGCCAGCATTTTGCTGAATTCGCGTAGAGTTTTTGCCGGAACAGGCGCTCCAGCCGATATAACGCGCCTGAGCGTCGGAAGTTTTTTTCCTGCCTTTGAAACCCTACGAATCAAGGCAGGAGAGCCAAACAGGTTTGTTACACCAAAACTTTCGATGATATCAAAGATATGTGCCGGATCAACCTTGGCTGGGCGAGTGAAGTCCATTTTGGGTATAATGGCAACCATGTTCATAGCTGGGGCAAAAAGAGCGAATAGAGGGAAGGTGCAAAGATCGATATCACCCTCTCCAATGTTATATTCTCTTTTCAAGGCTTCGACTTGAGCCTGAAAGTTTGAATGCATATAAACCGCTCCCTTCGGAGTTCCCGTACTTCCGCTTGTAAACAGTATCGCTGCAATATCGGAAGGTTTGGTATCGGAAAAAGGTTTTATTTTTGAATTCTTCCCAATTACTTTAATCTCCTCCAATGTCGTTCCGCCACAAAAGCTTTTTTCTCCCACTGTTATGAGATTTTTAATTTTCCCCCGCTCCCATCCAAGAACAATCCTAGCTATATGTGCCTTGGGTGATCCGATAAAGGCATCCGGAGTTGCCTCTTTTAGGCATTGTTTCATGTTTTTAAGCCCCATACCCGGGTCAATAAGAACCGGAACAGCTCCAATCTTAAACAGGGCAAATGTAAGAGCGAAAAACTCCAGTGATGGAGTAACCATCAAAACCGTTTTTGAATCCTTTGATATATTATAGGCTTCTAGCCCTCTGGCGATTATATTGCTTTCATCCTCCAGTTTTTTATAGGTGTAGTGAATGTAGGAATAACAGCCTTCGGAATCCTTTTTGAAGGGTTCATAGAGTGCAATTTTATAAGGTTTTTCTGCAGCCAAGCGTGTAAGATGAGATGCTATGTTGTGTTCTGATAACATGGTCTTTCTATAAGGTGTTTATATGGGATTTCGCTCTAAAAAATTCCTGACCAGAGGGATAACCTCTTCATGTGCGTCTTCAAGCAGGTAATGCCCCGCATCACTGAAACGATGGACAGTTGCATCAGGGAGAAACTCCTTCCATTTCGCGAGAAAGTGATCGTCAAAAATAAAGTCCTTAGCCCCCCACAAAATAAGCGTGGGAACCTTCATGAACTGTTTAAGGTTCCTTTGGGTTTCCGTCACAATATGATAACTGGGATCGGATTCCTTCAACGGGATATCTTTTATGAACTTTAAAAGTGCAAGGCGATTGTGTCGGTTGTTGTAGGGAGACAGGTATTCCTTTCTAACTTCACTTGCCATTGGTTTGCGAGTGCAACAGAATTTTGCGGCTCCCCTAGCAAATGCATTGAGTCTTAGCACCAAAAATGAACTCAAACTGAAATCCCGGCAAAGCTTTAATACCAGGGGAAATGGTTTGTTTTTCGGTAGATGAAAAGCTGCCGTATTGGATATTACAAGACGACTGATTTTTTCAGGATTCCTTGCAGCATATGCCATTCCAATCATTCCCCCCCAATCGTGGAGAATGAGAGTTATTTTTTCTTTGAATCCAAGATGATTAATAAGCTGTTCAAGATCTTCGATTCTCCGTTCCAATGTGAAGCTGTATTTCTCTTCGTCCGGTTTGTCGGACAGACCACACCCTATGTGATCAGGAACAATGATGTGATATTCTGTCCGGAGTGCTTTTGCCAGATTTCGATAATAGAATGACCAGGTTGGGTTGCCATGAAGCATTATTACAGGCTCACCTGTACCTTCATCAATATAATGATAGCGAAATCCTTTAACATCAATAAAGTGACTTTTAAACGGATAAAGGGATCTGTTCACCATTTGACTTCCTAAATAAGACAATTTAGATCAATGGATTAATGACTATACCTCTTCACTACATTCACAAAATGCAGGGATTATAGTAGGGTGGGGTTACATCCTCGCCGTTACATATCCAAAAGCGACCATGTCAGGCTGTTAAGTTGGCTAAGGTTAGGATATTTTTTGAGAATCTGTAAAGGATAAGAAACAAAGTTGGATTATAAGATTCCTGTTTCTGGGAGTTAAATGATAAATCTCCCTTTTGTTCAGGACGAGTGTTGGATGAAAATGGTAGGAGATAACGATTATAGTTAAATAGATGTCCTTGACTGAACAACCCCGTCGCAAGTGGCGGGGCACCTGAATTTTTATGTTGAGTTTCCTGTTTATCCTATTCTAGCTCGGTCCAACGCGAGTCTCAACGAATCGCAAATGGTCTATTAGTCCAGATCTACAGAAATTTTATGTTGATTGCAGCGTTTTGCTCCACGAAAAAGAACATTCCCATCCATATAGGGATAAACTGGAGATTTATGAGATTAAGGAGGAGATTCTGGAGGAACTTCTGAAGACCACCAGGGAGGTTGAGATCAGTTTCTTTTTGGGTATATACTTATACCTGTTCTTTGTGAATCCAAGATCGATAAACTAAAGGAGAGAATGCCATCGCCCTCACCTTATGGAGCTAAAAGCAAGAAAGGATGAAAACCTAAAGACTTTCAATAAGGGCGATTAAAAAAATATGATTTTTTCGTTGGGGATCTAAAAAGAAGTAGTCGCAAAAATTGCAATGACAATTCCGATTGTCCAGATAGCGCTCCAGATGGATAATCCGATGAAAGTAGTACTGGGTACTGCTTTCTTTATTCTATTGTTCTTGTGGGTATTCATAACCTGATATTTTCAAGGATTGTTTAGAATAAAACTTATTTTCAGTTTTCTTTCTTACCCTGCCATTTTAGCAAATTTAGGCTTCCTTTATTCATTGCTCTCAATCAGTCTTTCAACTCACTCTCCCGGCTTTTCCGCATCTTATTGACAGCCATCACTATCATATCCGTCATTCCTTTAGTTGAAAATTCTTCTCCGATGAACTCAGGTATCGAGTTGAGGTAGATCGGTCTGGAATAAAAAATTGGAAATTGCATTGACATTCTTGATGAATCCTTGAAAACTTGAGCCACTAAAAAGTGCCAGTCCATTTCTTACTTTGGTTCATTTACATCTTTAACTATCAGCAATTCTAAGTGTTATTACTCTTACTGGTTCTAGGTTGTACTAATAATTGTTTTCTGGTGGATCATGAAAAATACAATAAAGATAAGGAGAGTGAACAAAAAAAGTTTTATAACCATCCGCGTTAATTTTAGATAGTTTCCTTAGATGGTTGCTTTTTCTCGTAGAACCAGATTCGGACTTGTAATTTAACATAACGATTAATTAGTCCGATTTAGTCCAAATTAGGATTCAAGATTGGGCAAATTTTTTTCAAGTATGATTCCGATAATTGATTTCAGATTTGCTCCAGTTCATTCGACCGAGCTTTTCTGTCATCTTGGATAAGTCCAGTAGCTAATCAACGTTTTAAGACGATGAATGGTTGGGCAAAAATACTTTGCCATGAGGGAAAATTTGTTGATAAAGGAGTACATATGCCCTCCTTTTTTCTGTTTTCGATTTCCGCTTTGGATTTGTTATGGCATTCCTCCGTGTTTATCATCCAAGAGAGCCGAAAAAGTCCTCTTTGTGGCAGATTTTGGATAAGCACTATGAAGCGTTTGAACGATCATACGAGGAAAAATTTGAAAGAAAGTATGGTTTTTTCAGGCCGGTGATTGGAGATGTCGTCCGTTCCTACCTGAAATGCGGAGATCTGAAAGAGGGATTCGCCAGGGTTCGCTGTCCCAACTGTGCTCACGAATTTCTCCTTCAATTCTCCTGCAAAGTCTGCTGTTTTTGTCCTTCCTGCCAGGCCAAACGGGTAATCGTATTTGGTCATCACCTAAAGGAGAATGTCTTTTATCCGGTTCCCCATCGCGACAGTATGTGTTTAGCATCCCGATCATGCTCAGGGTCTATTTTAAGCACAACCGTTCTTTGCTGATCGGATTGTGTCAATATGCACACAAAAGCCTGTTGTCCTTTCTACGAAAAACGGTTCGGCTGAAAGATGGGATTCCCGGTGTCGTCATGTCGATTCATACCTTTATGCAAATATCTTAACTGCAACGGAAACACAAGTGGTAAACCTGAACGTAATGATTTTTTGTTTATTGAGATATTCCTCTTAATTTTCAGCTTAATGGCTATTTAGGTAGAACTTTTTACTCCTAGCCCCCTCCTCCAGCCTGAAAAAACCGTTTGGAATCACACTACTTGCCCAGGTGCCGGAAAGACACCTGTAAAAGAAAAGATAGAGCCATAATCAGCATTTCGAATCACTTCAAATCCCCATCTCCCCACCCCAAAATCCTTCAGGGCGCAAATTTGAATCCGACCGGATTTTTTATTGACAATCCTCTGCAATCCGCTAAATTAGCTTCGTTCGGCTTTAAATTGTGTTCGAATATCGAACTTTGTTATGTTATGCAAAGCCTGATGATATTCACCTGTTAAGAATCGAAATAAACCATTCCATTAAATCCAACAGTATTTCTGAATTGAGACTATTGAAGGTTGGACAATTGACTGGAACCTAGACATTAATTTTAGCGAGATGAAAAAGAAGACTGCCCAACGAAGGGAAGGCGAACGGCAAAAACGCAAGACGCAAATCATTCGTGCTGCCCGAAAGGTCTTTTTAAAGAAAGGATACCAGGGGGCTACCATTCGCGATATTGCCAGGGAATCGTCTTTATCAACCGGTTCGCTTTATTTTTATTTTAAGGGAAAGGACGAAATCTATGGTCAGATCTGTGAAAACATCATGGAGTTAACCCATCAGGAGCTTTTAAAGGGGGTTAATGTTGAGGGTACTTTTCTGGAAAAGTTATCTGCCCTGGCCAAAGCTTATGTTGGATTTTATGTTAAATTCAGGGAAGATTTTGACCTGCTTGAATCAGCTTACAAGCAAGTGATTTTACCGCAAGAGGTCAACCAGCGGATTGAACAGCTGGTCTATCAGAGTTTGGCTTTGCTAAACAAAGTGTTTGTTGAGGCCGTTCAGTCCAGGATTATCTCACAGAATACAGATACCTGGGAATTGACCCTGGCTCTCTGGTCCGATATTGAGGGTGCCATCTATTTACATAAAAGGGATTTCCTGGGTGGGCTAAAAATCAATCTGTTCGAGTTTGTTGAAAATAAAACCCGAATATTTGAACGAGGTATCAGATAGGGGAGAGAATACTATGAATACCCAACCTTCAGATAAAAAAAAGGATCTTCTGAAACGGTATGGCTATCGCTTCGGTCAGATGCGATTGCGTACCATGAGTCATCTTGGACTGGATGTATTTGAGACTGAGCGATTCGGATGCTATTCGAAGGATATGGATGGAAAATTGTTCCTGGATGCTCTTTCAGTACAGGGAGTATTCAACCTGGGTCGTCGCCATCCGGTTATCGTAGAGGCCATGAAAAAAGGGCTTGAATCTCTTGATATGGGAAACAATTTTTTCATGTCCGAAGAACGGTTGCAACTGGCTGACAAACTGGCAGAAACAACACCCGGTGATATCAACTGCTTTTTCTTCAGTTCAACCGGTTCAGAAGCTGTGGATCTGGCCATCAAGGTTGCCCGAGGCTACACGAGCCGACCGGGAATTATTTCTGCCACAGAATGTTATCACGGCATCACCGGTTTTGCTCTTTCCACGAACAGCAATCCCGATTATGTTGAACCATTCGGACCGCTAGTCCCGGAATTCAGCCATGTTCCATTCGGTGATCTTTCTGCCCTGAAAAATGAGATGACAGAAAAAACAGCCGCCGTTATTTTCGAACCCATGATCAGTGAGGCGGGCCTGCTCATTCCACCCGATGACTATTTTTCCGGGGTTCGTGAGCTCTGTGACGCCCATGAAAGCCTTCTGATCATTGATGAGGTTGTTTCGGGCCTGGGTCGGACCGGGAAAATCTGGGGCATTGAGCATTTCGAAGGGGTCGTTCCTGACATCATGGTATCGGGAAAAGGGCTGTCAGCAGGAATGTATCCCATGGCAGCGACTATGTTCAGGGAAGAGGTTGCGGATTTTTTTCTTACCTATCCTTTCTGTCATTATTCGAGTACAAGCGGTTCAGACCTGGGTTGTGTTGCTGCCAGCGCCATGATTGACATTATCAACCAGCCTGAATTCCTTTCGGAGGTCAACCGGAAAGGAGCCAGGCTTGCCGATGGATACCGGGAACTCCTGAAGCGATTTCCCGATCTACTGGAAAGCTACGGGCAGCTTGGGTTGCATACGGCTTTGCGACTGGCGGATTCTTCCGGGGGGTTTCGAATGAATCATTATCTTGCCGAAGAAGGTGTCTTTGCATTGCTGGCTACAAATGATACCTCCGCGATTCGAATTCAGCCACCATTGATTATCACTGATGATGAAATAGACAAAATTCTGGATGCCCTGGGCAGGGCTTTAAAAAAAATGAACTGAATGGAAAGGAGATACAGATGTTATCGATTGAAGAGGTACTGAAAGGGGCAAAGGATTTTCGAGAGAAGGTCAATGACAATAAAAAGGTTCGAAAACTCCTGAAACGCTGGAATCCTGTAATTTATTTCGAGACAAAAGACAGCGATATTCGGATAACCCTTGACATGAGCGGCGGACAGATTTCCGCGGTTGAAGAGGGTCATGTGGGGGAACCCGATCTGGTGGTTCTTTTTCCCACAACCGAGAATCTTTCCGACATGTTTTACGGTAGGCTGGATCCTACCCCCATGTATCTCAGTGGAGATATCCTGGTGAAAGGACATCAGGCGGATGTCATCAAACTGGATGCGATCACCATGATCATCTGGCCGGAAGAGGAGGATTAATCATGAGCGGAATGAAGCGTGTCCTCAGTGCCCGATCCGTCGCGGCGGCAGGTGCCGGTTTTGCATTTGCCACCTTATCCATCGTGGCTGATGTTCAGGTAGCCGATTTAATGCCGGGAAACACGGGCTGGATTGCTGTCCTGGCCGCGGCACTGGTTTGCATTGTCGCCTCGGCCTGTTTTGGAGAACTATCCGCCATGTTTCCAACTTCAGCAGGCGTCAGGGTTTATATTCAAAAAGCCTTTAATGAAAAATTGGCTGTCCCGCTTTCAGCCGCCTATATATTTACCGTCGTTGCTGCCTCCGGAGCAGAAGCCTATGTATTCGGAAGCGTATTTGAAATCCTGATCCCTTCCGGCCCCTCTCTCTGGTTTTACATATTCCTGGGCTTCATCATCGTGGGTACCATCAACTACTTCGGTATTGAGATTACATCCGGCGTGCAGAACCTCTTGTCATTGACCATGTTTCTGTTTCTGGTTTCCATCAGCCTGGCAGCAATCATAAAATTCGATATCCGCTTTGATAACTGGTACAACCCCCTGGGAGAAGGATCAAGCCTGGAAGGTTTTATAGCCGCCATTGCCCTGGCGATTTTTCTTTTTGCCGGTTTTGAATGGGTAACAGCCCTTTCGGAAGAGACGCGTGAGCAGAGCGTTATCTCCAGGGGCATGATCGGTGCCATCCTGATTCTCTGTATAGTCTATGCCTTACTTAATTTTGCCCTGGTCAGTGCTGTTCCCAAGGAAGTATTGACCGGGAAACAGGTCTGGACGGACGGAATTAATTATGGGGCAAGACCCCATGTGGTGTTTGTCAAAGTGATCTTCGGCTCTTATGAAATCATTGGTCTGATTGGCGTAGGCCTGTTAAGTTTTCTGGCCTCCATGACCTCATTCAATGCGGGTATCCTTACCACCTCTCGCTTTCTTTATGCCATGAGCCGGGATAAAACCATGCCACGTTATTTGAGCAAGCTTCACTCCGAGTACTTTACGCCTTATGCCGCAATAATAACCCTGTGTGCAGTGGCTGTTACAAGTTCAGTGTTGATGGGTCTTTTGGGAGGATTTGATTCCTTCACCTATGCCGTAGCTGGAAGTGAAGTAATGATGTATTTTCTGGCTGCCCTGTGTGTTATCAAGTTGAGAAGAAAAGCTCCAACGCTGGAAAGGCCCTACCAGGTGCCGGGAAACCCGTTTTCAACAATTCTGATGGTACTTTTCTTCGGGCTGTTGTTTGTCATGGTATACGCCACTCCAGAAAAGGAAGCCCGCTTAGGATTGGCCATTCTGATCGCAATTGTCCTGATAATGATTGGACACACGGTTCTTATCATCCCACGATTGAGGTCGAAAAGAAAAAAGAAGTCCCTCTGACCAACAAATTAAAGAGGGCAACTCGTATAATCCGGGGACATGATCCCTATTTCTCGGATTTAATTTCTGTTTAACTTAACTTAACTTAATAGCTTGAGAGTTTAGGTTTCTCTGTCATGCCGGACTTGATCCGGCATCCAGCGTTTTGAAATAATTATGGATTCCGTATCGAGCACGGAATGACAACATATCAGCTTTCTATAGTCTTAAATTTC
>Ga0180009_10003688_pt1 | contig 17285 bp, 19 predicted proteins | sample OS_PC_MetaG_FD_123537 | JGI IMG/M metagenome (GOLD analysis project Ga0180009, IMG submission 123537) | Groundwater microbial communities from the Aspo Hard Rock Laboratory (HRL) deep subsurface site, Sweden - OS_PC_MetaG | ecosystem: Environmental > Aquatic > Deep subsurface > Groundwater... | reverse complement strand
TATCGATAGATTCCGTCGCGATCGTCGCGGCAACGGCCGGCGTGATTGCATTATGGCAATGGCAGGCGAACCACGGGCGTAGCAGTTCTGAAAGCACAAAGATCGCGATTGGCGGGGCATTGACCACCATCGGGGTCGCGATCATCGCTGTCGGCGCAGCGATGGCGGAAAGTGGCAAGGTCAGTATCGCTTTTCCCGTCCTGGCCTTTGCATTCACCGGGATTGGCTTTGCCTGGTACTGGGCGACCTGGCTCGCACTGGTATCGCGCTATTCACCGGCCAAGATTGCCGCACGCATGATGGCTGCCGCCTATCTGGTCGCCTTTTTCGGCAACGTAATCAGCGGCTACATCGCCACTTTCTACGAAACCATGTCGCCCGTGCTGTTCTGGTCATTGAATGCAGGCGTGTGCTTTGCAGGCAGCGCGGCCTTCTATGTCTTCGGCCCGATGCTGGTGCGGGGGCTGCACAGGGACGCGGCAGAGCAGCCCTCCGCAGGGCAACACATTGGCCCATTAAAAGCTCTCTGACTAATCATGCAATTACTACATTTGGCAGCGTTGATGCGTCGCAGTGTCAACAACAGTCGAATTTCGGGCCAGCGTGGCGGAAAAAAGCCGACCATTAAAGATGAGTGCGGATGCTATGGGCGGATTGGTTGAGGCGGCAGCAGTCACCGTTCATGGCAAGGATGCTGACATGATGGGTCAGCCGGTCGAACAGTGCTCAGGTGATCCGACGCTCCACCATATGCGGTTCCCGACCGACCAGTTCCGGTTCAATGAGCCGCAGCATGCAGCGGGTGTGACCAACGCCATCGCGCGCAAATTCCCGATCCAGCTTCTCACAGTGCGCGATCATTTCTGAGCAAACCAGATGACGTGATGCGCGCCCTTGTTGTTGGGGCGCGAACGCACTTTCCACTCGATCACGGTAAGGCCGGTGTCGTACAACCGCTTGCGGAATGCGGGATCGGGCGCAGCTGACCACACGGCCAGAATACCGCCAGGCGCAAGCGCATCGCGCGCCTTGGCAAGACCCGTACGTGAATAGAGCCGGTTATTCGCCTCGCGCACCAGCCCATCGGGGCCGTTATCGACATCGAGCAGGATCGCATCAAACTTGGCCGAGGTGCCATCATTGGCATCATCGATCAGTGCCGCGACATCGCAGATCCTGAGATCGAGGCGCGGGTCTGACAGGCTGTCCCCGGTCAGTTCCGCCATCGGCCCCTTGGCCCAATCGATGATCGCCTCGGCGATTTCGGCAATGATGATCTGCGCCTTGTCACCCAGCCGCGCGCGCGCGGCACGATACGTGAACCCCATGCCATATCCGCCGATCAGGATGCGCGGAGCATCTTTGCCCAGCCGGTCGATGGTCAATTCGACCAGTTGCTCTTCGGAAAAACGCATCCGGCTGCTCATCAACTCGTTGCGGCCCATCACGATCATGAAATGGCCCGCATGGGTGTAGAGTTCGAGCAATTCGCCATCGGCGATCTGCGCACTGGCGAGAAGTTCGCGTTTGAGCATGGTTTACCCGTCCCGTTACAGCAAATGGGCCGCCCGGATCGCTCCGGACGGCCCCGATTGATTACCCTGGATGAGGCGATCAGTCCTTGAGGAAGTCAGGCAGGCCAGCCGGCCCGCTGTCCTGTTCACGCCCGCCGCGATCACCGCCGCCGCTGCGACCACGACCACCGCGATCACCGCCGCGATCACCTCTGGGCCCGCGCCGGTCGTTACCCCGATCACCGCCCCGGCCGCCTTCACGCGGCTCACGCGGTTCGCGCGGCGGGCGGGTGTCTTCGAGCTCTGCACCAGTTTCCTGATCGACCACCCGCATCGACAGGCGCACCTTGCCGCGCTGGTCGATTTCGAGCACCTTGACCTTCACGTCCATGCCTTCGGAAACGACATCGGTGGGCTTTTCCACCCGCTCGTTGCGCATTTCCGAAACGTGGACGAGTCCATCCTTGCCGCCCATGAAGTTAACGAACGCGCCGAAATCGACGATGTTCACGACCTTGCCGTTGTAGATCTTGCCGACTTCGGCTTCCTCGACAATGCCGAGGATCCACTTCTTTGCGGCTTCGATTTCATCGACGTTGCTCGACGAGATCTTGATCACGCCTTCATCGTCGATGTCGACCTTGGCGCCGGTTTCAGCCACGATTTCGCGGATCACCTTGCCGCCGGTGCCGATGATGTCGCGGATTTTCGACTTGTCGATCTGGATCGTTTCGATGCGCGGCGCGTGCTTGCTGACTTCGGTCCGGGCGGAGCCCAGCGCCTTGGTCATTTCGCCCAGGATGTGCGCACGGCCAGCCTTGGCCTGTTCCAATGCCTTGGCCATGATTTCCTGCGTGATGCCGGCAATCTTGATGTCCATCTGCATGGTGGTGATGCCGTTTTCGGTGCCAGCAACCTTGAAGTCCATATCGCCCAGGTGATCTTCATCACCCAGAATGTCGGACAGGACGGCGAATTCATCACCTTCCAGGATCAGGCCCATCGCGATACCCGAAACCGGCGCCTTCACCGGCACGCCGGCATCCATCATCGACAGACACCCGCCGCACACCGTCGCCATCGAGGACGAGCCGTTGGACTCGGTGATGTCCGACAATACGCGGATGGTATAGGGGAAGTCTTCCTTCGACGGCAGGATCGGGTTGAGCGCCCGCCATGCCAGCTTGCCGTGCCCGATTTCGCGGCGGTTTGAACCACCGAACCGGCCCACTTCACCGACCGAATAGGGCGGGAAGTTATAGTGCAGCATGAAGCTGGAGTAGCTGAGGCCTTCGAGCCCGTCGATCATCTGCTCGGCATCCTTGGTGCCCAGCGTGGTGGTGCAGATCGCCTGCGTTTCACCGCGAGTGAACAGCGACGAACCATGCGTGCGCGGCAGGAAGCCAACGATCGCTTCGATCGGGCGCACCTGATCGAGCTTGCGTCCGTCGATCCGCTGGCCATCCTTGAGGATCGCCCCGCGCACGATTTCGGCTTCGAGCTTCTTCATCACCTTGCTGGCGACGTTCTGGGTCTGCCCGCCTTCATCGGCGAAAGCTGCCTTGGCCTTGGCGCGTGCTTCGTTGAGAAGGTTCGAACGCGCCGATTTATCAGTGACCTTGTAAGCCGCTGCGATATCAGCGCCGACCAGATCCTTGAGCTTGGCCTTGATGTCGGCGGTATTATCCGAGGTGTCGATCACCCACGGTTCCTTCGCCGCCTGTTCAGCCAGATCAATGATCGCGCCGATGACCTTGCGGCATTCGTCATGCGCAAACATCACCGCACCGAGCATTTCTTCCTCGGTCAATTCCTTGGCTTCGGATTCGACCATCATCACTGCGCTATCCGTGGCAGCAACCACCAGATCGAGACGGCCTTCAGCCAGCGCGCGATCCTGCTTGGGATTGAGGACATATTCGCCATCAATATAACCCACGCGGCAAGCGCCGATCGGGCCCATGAACGGCAGGCCCGAAATGGTCAGCGCAGCCGAAGCGGCGACCATCGCGACCATATCGGGATCAGTTTTGCCGTCAAACGAAAGAACCTGACAAATCACGTTGATTTCATTGTAGAAACCTTCGGGAAACAGTGGGCGGATCGGACGGTCGATCAGGCGGGAAACCAGCGTTTCCTTTTCGGTCGCGCCGCGTTCACGCTTGAAGAAGCCACCCGGGATGCGCCCGGCGGCTGAGAATTTTTCCTGATAGTGGACGGTGAGCGGGAAGAAATCCTGCCCTTCCCGAACGCTCTTGGCGGCGGTCACGGCGCACAGCACCACGGTTTCGCCATAGGTGGCCAGCACTGCGCCATCGGCCTGACGGGCAACGTGCCCGGTTTCCAGAGTGAGGGTTTTGCCGCCCCATTCCAGCGATACGGTTTTCGTGTCGAACATTGATTTTCCTTCTGTCCCGCGGTCGCCCTATTGCGTGCGGGGCCTCATGTGCCGGGGAAAAGACCGTCCCGGTCCGGTGTGGGGCGCTTTGGCCCCAAGGCGGGCAGACCGGATGTCTGCTTGCCCCAAAAGCAAAAAAGGCGGCCCTTTGAGCCGCCTTTTCGCAAAACTCTTATTTCCGCAGGCCCAGCTTCTGGATCAGAGCATTATAGCGCTCCACATCTTTCTTCTTGAGGTAGGCCAGCAGCGTGCGACGCTTGTTGACCATCATCAACAGGCCGCGACGCGAATGGTTGTCCTTGTGGTGGCCCTTGAAGTGTTCGGTGAGGTTGCGGATGCGCTGCGTGAGGATCGCAACCTGAACTTCGGGGCTGCCCGTATCCTTGGGATCGCGGGCGTTGTCAGCAATGATTTCCTGCTTCTTTTCGGCGGTCACCGACATAGTTTTTCGTCCTTACTCAGCGACATCGGGAAGGTTAAAACCCCGCACGACCGTGGCCATGCCATCCGTGATTTCCATCAGCGCGACCGGGACAGCGCCCAGTTTCGCCAGATAAAGCCCGGATGATTGGGGCATGTCAGACAATACCCGGCCCTGACGGACCGCCTGCGCGCTTGTCTGATCGAGGTGGAGGGCCGGGATGTCGTCCAGCCCTGCCTCTAACGGCAGGATCAGGTTTTCTAATGCGCGGCGCTTAGCGGATTCATCCAGCAAGTCCAGCGAAATCGCTTGGGCCTCGGTGAACGGCCCAGCCTTGGTGCGGCGCAGGTAGGTGACATGACCGCAGGTGCCAAGCGCGCTGGCAATGTCGCGCGCGAGGCTGCGGATATAGGTGCCTTTGGACACGTGGGCGACAAGGGTGATGTCTTGCACAATATCGTCACCGCGACCTTCGCCGGAATGACGGATAGTGAGCGAATGGATCGTCACCGCCCTCGCCTTCAATTCCACCGCCTCGCCCGCCCGGGCGCGGTTATAGGCGCGCTGGCCATCGACCTTCAGCGCGGAATAGGCCGGCGGCACCTGCTCGATCGGCCCGGTGAAATGCGGCAGCACCGCTTCTATCTCAGCCAGCATCGGACGGTGATCGCTGGTCGCCACCACCTCACCTTCGGTATCAAGCGTTGCGGTTTCAGCACCAAACTGCACGGTGAATTCGTAGATCTTGCTGGCATCGAGCATCCGCCCGGCAAGTTTCGTCGCCTCCCCCAGCGCGATTGGCAGCACGCCTTCAGCCAGCGGATCGAGCGTGCCGCCATGCCCAACCTTGGTCTTGGCATAGCCGTTTGAACGCAGCACACGCTTGACCGCGCTCACACCTTGAGTGCTGCCCAGTCCGTGCGGCTTATCAAGGATCAGCCAGCCGGACAGCGGCACAGGTTTAGCGGTGTCGTTCACCTTGCCCCCCTTAACCAGGCCGCGCCCAAAACGCCACGCAACGCGCCCGCGCACCGATCAGGCAATCAACGCCGCAATCGCGTCTGCCAGACCCAGATAAAGCCCCATCATCGCGCCGACCGGCGGCATCAGCACCTGGCTGAGCCAACCCGTTCCGAACACCCAGCTTGCTGCGATCAGGATCAACAGCAGCGCCATGCCAATGCCTTGCAACTTTTCCCACCCCGCCTGCAACCGCGCTGGCAACAGCCCACCGACAATGTGCGATCCATCAAATGGCGGGATCGGCAACAGGTTGAACAGGCCGAGAAAGATGTTGATGAGGATGAAGTAGAATAGACCTGTGGCGAGCCACTGCGTCTCACCCAGCCGATTGACCAGCAGCGCCGCACCGCCGTCCACATCGCCGCCCATGCCAACGCCCAAGGGCATCGCCAGCCCCAGCAGCACTGCGCCCACCGCTGCGAGCACGAAATTGCTCCCCGGCCCGGCGGCGGCCACCGCCATCATCCCGAACCGCGGATTGCTAAGCCGCCATTTGTTGACCGGCACCGGCTTGGCCCAGCCAAACACCGGCCCGCCCAGCAGCGCCAGCGCGCCCGGCACCAACAGCGTGCCGACCGGATCGACATGCCTGATCGGATTGAGCGTCAACCGCCCGCGATCCGACGCGGTGGTATCGCCGAGCAATTTGGCGGCATAGCCATGTGCGACCTCGTGAAACACGATGGCAATGACAAGCGCAGGGATCAGCACCAGCGCAAGGGAGAGGGTTTGGGTCATCGCCGCAGCATGTAGGGTGCGGCCGGGCGAAAGCCAGAGGCGCAGGGCACAATCACCCGGCCAACGCCTGCGAAAAATGTTTGCGGCACAGCGCGACATAGCGATCATTGCCGCCGATTTCGGTCTGCTGGCCCTGCCGCACGGCTTTGCCGCTGGCATCAACCCGTAGGTTCATCGTAGCCTTGCGGCCGCAGTGGCACACCGCTTTCAGTTCCACCAGTGCATCCGCAATCCCCAGCAGCACCGCCGATCCGGGGAACAATTCGCCCTGAAAATCGGTGCGCAACCCGTAGCATAGCACCGGCACACCGGCCTCATCCGCCAGCCGTGCAAGCTGCCAAACCTGTTTGGGGTCAAGGAACTGCGCTTCGTCCACCAGCACGCAGTCCAGCGGCGCGGTGGCATAGACGGTGGCGACCTCTGCCTGCAGATCAGTGTCCGGGTGAAACCGGTGCGCTTCGCTTTCCAGCCCTATACGGCTGCGCACCATCCCGGCAGAGCGGCTATCAAGCGCGGCGGTCCACAACATCGTGCGCATCCCGCGTTCACGGTAATTGAAATCCGCCTGCAACAGGTGCGATGATTTGCCCGCGTTCATGCTGGCATAGTAGAAATAGAGCTTGGCCATCGCGCCAGCCTAACGATTCGTCGCGCGCGCGGCGAGATAGGGCTTGGACCTTTTGCCCGGTTGAGGCGTATAAGTAGCTTAATGACAATCCCTGCCGCCCTTGTTCGGATCATCCTGCTGCCGCTGCTGGCTCTGTTTGCGATTGCGAATATCGGCGCGCCGCAGCGCTACACGCTTGATGCCAGCGCCAGCAATGTATCGGCCAAGGTTCCGTTCTTCGGGATCGCCAGCAAAACCGCACGCTTTCCCCAAATGCAGGGTGCAGTCACGATTGTTCCCGGCGCGCCCGAACGCGCGGTAATCGACGTGACGTTTGATGCCACCGCGATTGAAGCGCCCGATGACCTGACGTTAAGCCGCCTGCGCGGTGAGAAGTTCTTCTGGGTCGAAAAATACCCGACCGTGCACTTCGTCGGCCGTTCGTTGAAGCTGACCAGCCCGACGCGCGGCACCGTGGAAGGCGAATTGACCGCGCGCGGAGTGACCAAGCCGCAAACGCTAACCGTCATCTTCGATGCCGACCCACTGACGCAGGTGGGCCAGCCGGTCAGCTTTACCGGCACCACCACGATTGACCGGCGGCAATATGGAATGAAATCTTACCAACTGATCGTCGGCAACAAGGTGGATATCACGCTGAAAGCGCGAATGGTGCCGCGTTAACGAGGGGAATCACTCTTCTTCGCCCAGATCGCGCGCCACCTTGGGATCGCGCAGCAGCGCCTCGATCCGGTCAGCCTCGGCAAAGCTTTCATCCTTGCGGAAGCGCAGTTTGGGCGCGAATTTCAGGCCAAGCCGCTTGGCGACCTCGCGTTGCAGAAAGGCGGTGTTCTGGCGCAGTGCCGTCACCACCTCATCCTCGCCCGCGCCCAGCAGCGGCTTGATATAGGCGGTGGCGTGGCGCAGGTCAGGGGTCATGCGCACCTCGGTCACCGAGATATTTGCCGCGCTCACCACATCATCATGCACCTCGCCGCGCGCGAGCAGTTCGGACAGGATATGCCGCACCCGCTCGCCGACCTTGAGCACGCGCACAGATTGCTGTTCGGGGGTGAAAGGGGTCTTTGCCATGCCTCACCCCATCCCGGTGGAGGTTGGCGTGGGGCGCGGGGTCGGGATCGCGGTTGAGGTGGCGCGGGCGTAGATCGTGCCGTCTTCTCCCAGCAATTCACCTTCAAGGAACACCACGCGTCGACCGGCCTTGACCACCCGGCCCTTGCCGATAATCGTCGCGCCTTCGGGTATCAGGCGGATCAGCGACATTGAAATTTCGAGGTTGAGCGGGGCCATCTCGCCATCGGTTGACGCGACAAAGGCATAGCCCATCACGTCATCCAGATAGCCCGCAACCAAGCCCCCCTGCACGCCGCCGCGCCAGGTGGTCATTGCGCGCTTCACGGTGAAATGCATGGTCGCGGTCTGGCTGGCGGAATCCCAGCCCACAAATTGCGAGCCGAGCAGCGCCGTATGCGGCGACTGCCCGGCATCGTCTGGATAAAAGGCGTCGTCGCTCACAGCGTCCGCTCACGCTCCTCGACCGAGAAGACTTCGAGGTTGTCGCCCGGCTTGATGTCGTTGGTATCTTCCAGCACCACCCCGCATTCCAGCCCGGTGCGCACTTCGTCGACATCGTCCTTGAACCGCCGCAGCGACTGGATCTTGGTCGCCGAAACGATGACATCCTGACGGGTGAGACGCGCGAACAAGCCCTTGCGGATGATCCCTTCGAGCACCAGCAGACCCGCTGCCTTGTCCTTCTTGCCCGCCGGGAACACCTGCTTGACTTCGGCCCGGCCAACCACGGTTTCGATCCGTTCCGGCCCCAGCTCGCCCGCCATTTCCTTGGCGATGGCATCGGTCAGGTGGTAGATGACATCATAATACATCATCCGCACATTATCGCGCTTCACCAGATCGCGCGCCTTGGCATTGGGACGCACGTTGAAGCCGATGATCGGTGCCTTTGATGCTGCCGCCAGCGTCACGTCGCTTTCGGTGATTGCACCCACGCCAGCGTTCAGCACGCGCACCTTGATCTCGTCGTTCGAGAGGTTGTGCAGCGCATTGACGATCGCCTCGACGCTGCCTTGCACGTCGGCCTTTACCACCACCGGGAATTCAATGACGGTGGAAGACAGCGTACTGAACATCGTATCGAAATTGGTCGGGGCCAGCGCCGTGCGTTTTTCCGTAGCGATTTCTGCGCGATACTTGGCCACTTCGCGGGCGCGCTGTTCGTTTTCGACCACCGAGAGGTTGTCGCCTGCTGACGGCACACCGGTCAGACCGAGAACCTCGACCGGCATTGACGGGCCGGCTTCCTTGAGCTGCTGACCCTTGTCATCGACAATCGCGCGCACCTTGCCGCTTTGGGTGCCAACCACGAAGTTGTCGCCGCGCTTCAACGTTCCGCGCGTTACCAGCACCGTCGCCACCGGGCCGCGGCCCTTATCGAGCTGCGCTTCGATCACGGTTGCTTCGGCATCACGATCAGGGCGGGCTTTGAGTTCGAGCAGTTCAGCCTGCAATCCGATCGCTTCGATCAGCTTATCAAGCCCCGCGCCGGTGATTGCCGAAACTTCGACATCCTGCACTTCGCCCGACATCGCCTCGACCATCACGTTGTGCTCGAGCAAGCGCTCACGCACCTTTTGCGGATTGGCTTCGGGCTTGTCGCACTTGTTGATCGCCACGATCATCGGCACACCCGCTGCCTGCGTATGTTTAATCGCTTCAATCGTCTGCGGCATGATCCCGTCATCCGCCGCGACCACCAGAATCACGATATCGGTGACGTTCGCCCCGCGCATACGCATTTCGGAAAAGGCGGCGTGGCCCGGCGTATCGAGGAAGGTAATCTTCTGCTCATCGCCCGAACCCGATTTCGCGGTGATCTGATAGGCACCGATATGCTGCGTGATCCCGCCAGCTTCGCCCTTCACCACATCGGTGCCGCGCAGCGCATCCAGCAGACTGGTCTTGCCGTGATCGACGTGGCCCATAATCGTCACCACCGGCGGACGCGGACGCAGCGTTTCTGCCGGGTCCATATCCTCGGAATTGTCGATATCGACATCACTGGCCGATACACGGGTGATATTGTGGCCGAATTCCTCGACCAGCAGTTCGGCAGTGTCCTGATCAATGGTCTGGTTGACCGTGACCATCATGCCCATGTTGAACAGCGCCTTCACCAGATCCGCGCCCTTTTCGGCCATGCGGTTGGCGAGTTCGCCGACGGTGATCGCTTCGGGTACGACCACGTCGCGCACCTGCTTTTCACGCGGCTTGGACGGGCCACCCTGCCCGCGGCGTTCCTTTTCGCGCGCACGCTTGAGCGCGGCGAGGCTGCGGGCGCGGCGGCCTTCGCCCTCGTTGAGCGCGCGGGTGACGGTCAGCTTGCCTGAACGGCGCTTGTCCTTATCGGAATCAATCGGCGCGGCGCGTTTGTCTTCCTTCTTCTTCTTGACGTCGGGACGCTTGGGCTCGGGCCGTTCGATCGGGGTGAAGCGGCGCGGGCTGGGCGCGGCATCCGACCTGTCGACGGGAGCAGCGCCTTCAGCCTCGGCGGCCACAGCCGACTCGTCGGCTGCCGGTGCGGGGTCAGCCACGGACGCGGCGTTTGCGGCTTCACCGCGCTGCTTTTCGGCTTCTTCTTCAGCCCGGCGATTGTCCTCAACCCGGCGGCGCTCTTCTTCCTCGCGCTCACGGGCTTCGATTTCTTCACGCTTGCGCGCTTCCTGGGCGCGTTGCAGCCGCTCTTCCTCGGCTTCCAGCTGGAGGCGTTTGACACGCTCTTGCGGGGTTTCGCCAGCAGGCGCGGCGCGCGCCGGGCGCGGCTTCGGGGTTGGTGCCGGAGCGGGCGTTTCAGCGACCGGAGGCGGCGCGGGCGGCGTAGGCGCAGCGGGCTCGCTACCGGGTTTGCCGATCGCGCGGCGACGCTTCACCTCGACCACCACCTTGTTGGTGCGGCCGTGGCTGAAGGTCTGCTTGACCTCGCCCGCGTCAACCGACCGTTTGAGGCCGAGGGGCTTGCGGGTGCGCTGGTTGTCGTCGTCGCTCATTGTAACTCTTTAATCCTTCACGTATTCATCAATTGTCGCCAGCCCCGATATGGGCTGGTCGCCGTGGCCGGATGCGTCCCGGCCGATATCATTCGTTATGTGCGCGCCGTGGCGACCAAGGTAGTTCGCCAGCCGGGTGACCGGATCGAGCACCCGCTTCGCCGCGCGTGTATCGCCGGGGTGCCCGGCAACGCCCAAGTGGACGACATTGTCGCGGCCCAATGCCACAGACAGCGCGGTGCGGTCCAGTGGCAAGACCTGGCCCCGTTCGCCCGAGCCTTCAACCTCACGCCCGACGCGCCAGGCCTGATCCAGCTTGCGCCGCCCGTCTTCGCTGCTGTCGCTGGCGTGGAGCAAGGCGGCAAGCCTGCCTGATCGCGCCTGTTCTTCGATCCGCGCCGATCCCAGCACAATCTTGCCAGAACGCAGTTCAAGCCCCAACCGGTCGCACAAATGGCGCGCCAGCGCGGCTTCCGCGCGGTCAGCCAGGTCATCGGGGATGGTCAGAACTGCACCCTTGAAGGCGCGCAGCAGTGCTTTCTTCAACGCGCCATCGGCCAGCGCAGTTTCCAGCAGCGCGCGGTCCGGCGTAATCCACGCCCCGCGCCCCGGGGCCTTGCCGGCCACATCGGGCAGCACCAGCCCGTCAGGCGAAATCGCCAGACGCAGCAGACCATCCCGCGCCGAGCTTTCCCCGGAAAGGATACAGCGCCGCTCGCTCCCCGGGTCATTGGCGACCGCAGCGGGGAGTTCCGGCTCAACGATGTCGGACGTCAGGCGCTCATTGGGTGGAGTCCGCATGGGCGGCCTCCTGATTGTCGGGGCTGGAGACGGGGTCTTCGTCTTCAAACCAGTGTGCGCGGGCTGCCATGATGATTTCGTTGCCCTGTTCTTCGCTCAGGCCATATTCGCCCAGCACGCCGCCCTTGTCCTGTTCACGCTGCGGACGCCGCATTGGCGGGCCAGCGGCATCATTGTTGCGGCGACGCGGGGCTTCGCGCTTCTTGGCGATCAATTCGTCAGTGGCAAGATCGGCCAGATCATCCAGCGTCTTGATCCCCGCCTTGCCGAGCGTGACCAGCATCGCTTCGTTCAGGTGCGGCATTTCCGCCAGCGCGTCTTCAACGCCCAGTTCGCGGCGCACCTCACGGTGGGCTGCTTCCTGACGTTCGAGCGCTTCGAGCGCGCGGTTTTGCAGTTCTTCGGCGAGTTCTTCGTCGAACCCTTCGATGGTCGCGAGTTCAGCCAAGTCGACATAGGCGACTTCGAGCAGTTCGGCGAAACCTTCGGCAACCAGCAGCTGCGACAGGGTTTCGTCGACGTCGAGCTCTTCCTCGAACATCTTCGAACGTTCGGCGAATTCCTTCGACCGCTTTTCCGAGGCTTCTTCCTCGGTCATGATGTCGATCTGGTGGCCGGTGAGCTGGCTCGCCAGCCGCACGTTCTGGCCGCGCCGGCCAATCGCCAGGCTGAGCTGATCGTCGGGCACCACCACTTCGATGCGGCCATCATCTTCGTCTAGCACGACGCGGCTGACGGTGGCAGGCTGCAACGCATTGACCACAAAGGTCGCGGTGTCTTCCGACCACGGGATGATGTCGATCTTTTCGCCCTGCAATTCCTGCACCACCGCCTGCACGCGGCTGCCCTTCATGCCGACGCAGGCGCCGACCGGGTCAATGCTGGAATCGTGGCTGATCACGCCAATCTTGGCGCGGCTGCCCGGATCGCGAGCGGCGGCCTTGATTTCGATGATGCCGTCGTAGATTTCGGGCACTTCCTGCGCGAACAGCTTGCGCATGAAATCGGGATGCGCGCGGCTGAGGAAAATCTGCGGGCCGCGATTATTGCGTTCGACCTTGGTGATCAGCGCGCGCACGCGCTCACCCGTGCGGGCGGCTTCGCGCGGGATCTGCTGATCGCGGCGGATCACGCCTTCGGCGCGGCCAAGGTTGACGATCACGTGGCCGAATTCGACCGACTTGATCACCCCGGTGATGACTTCGCCCTGCCGATCCTTGAATTCTTCGAACTGGCGTTCGCGTTCGGCATCACGGACCTTCTGGAAGATCACCTGCTTGGCAGATTGCGCATCGATGCGGCCAAGATCGACCGGCGGCAGCGGATCGACGATGAAATCGCCGACGGTCGCGCCCGGCTGCAGCTTTTCAGCCTGCTTCAGATCGACCTGCTTGAAGTAGTCTTCGACCTCCTCGACCACCTCGACCACGCGCCACAGCGTCAGATCGCCGGTCAGCGGATCGAGCTTGGCCCGGATGTCGTTTTCCGCACCGTAACGGTTACGCGCGGATTTCTGGATCGCTTCTTCCATCGCCTCGATGACGATGGATTTGTCGATCATCTTTTCCGTGGCGACCGCATTGGCAATCGCAAGGAGTTCGGCCTTATTGGCGGAAATGGCACTGGCCATCAGTCGTCTGCCTTTTCTTCTACGTTGTCTTCGATAAGTTCGTCGGCCCCGCTGGTATCCAGCGGGCGGGTAGCGGCGATCAGCGCGTCGGTCAGGACAAGCTTGGCCGTGTGAATCTGCGCCAAAGGCAGGCGGACATCACCCGCCTTGGCTTCGGTAATATGCACCATACCATCTTCGAGGCCATGCAGCACGCCCTTGTTGACGCGCTGGCCGTCAAAGCCCTTGTCCATGACGATCCGCACTTCATATCCCGCCCAATTCGCGAAATCCTTTTCGCGGGTCAACGGACGGTCGATGCCGGGTGAGCTGACTTCGAGGTGGTATGCCCCCTCGATCAGCACGTCGCCCGCTTCTTCTGCGGCGTCGATCACGTCGGATACCCGGCGCGACAGCGCCGCACACTGATCGATCACCAGCTGCCCGGTGGCCGGGTCTTCGGCCATGATCTGCAGCGCCATGCCGCCATCACCCGCTTCAGAAGCGATCATCGCCACGCGCACCAGTTCAAACCCAAGCGCCTGCGCCTCGGGTTCGATCAACTGGATAAGGCGCGCGATATCGGCCATTCTTGCTCCATCAGGGCCGCCATGCAGAAATGCGGGTTTGTGCCGGCCCCAAGCGGCGCCAGCATCCAAACCTTGTTACCACAATGCCGGGATTAGCGGCCCATTAGGCGCGCGCGCGCGGTTTGGCAAGCGCGAAGGCAGTGGGCCGTGTCGCAACTGTCAGTTGCAGCCGGTGACCCAGCGGCGAACCTGATCGCGCAAGTCCTCACGCTTACGCCGTTCGAAGGAGGCTGCGTAATGCCGCATCGCCACGACCGCATCATGCGCAATCGGCAGGTCGAACGCCAAACCATTGGTGCCGCCATCAATGCCAGCAGTGCGCCTGATCGCGGTGACAAACATCTCCATGCCTTCGATCCGGAGATAGCCGCTTGCGCCTTCATTGATAGGACGCGCCAACCCGATTCGCGCGCCTGTTCGCGAAAGGTCGAGCAGCACGCACATCTGCGTTTCAGTTGTCGTAATCAACCGCGCCGGTATCGATAGCCGCAATCGCGATGCGCCGCGCCGCCCGACGTTTTCCAGCGGGCCGCGATCAGGCGTGGCAAGTTTCGGCAACATAGTGCTGCGGGATAACAGCAGCATGGTAAGCGCGGTGCGACCATGCACCTACGGGTTTTTACTGAGACATCAGACGACGATCAAAGGTCAGGAGCTAATAGCCCCAGCCACCATCCTTGTGGCTGTCGCGCGAATTATCGCGCTGCCGATCGCGCTGGGATGCCGCGCTTGGCGGCCGGTAGCCCCAGCCATCCTTGGCCATTTCTGCAGCGCGGCGTTCCTCCTGAGCGGCGATGATCGCTTTTTCGCCGATCCGCTCGGCCCGTTCACCTACTGAATCGACTGCCTTGGGCACGAAATAGGACGCGCCTATGGTAAACATCAGGCCCGTGACAATGAAGCCAAGCGCAATGATCCCGAAAATGAACCGGACAGTGCTGGTGAGGTTTTCAACAATATCGAGAAGTGCGCGCATCGTCCCGCTCCCAAACGAACATCGGGTTGCGATTAATCCCTGAATCTTGCGATTTGGTTAGGCGCCCTCCTCCTGCCCCTCCATCAGCCCGTGTTTGCGGATCGCATGGCGCAGTTGGTCATAGGTCAGGTTAAGCGCCCGCGCGGTCTGGCGTTGGTTCCAGCGATGCTTGCCCAGCGCATGTTGCAGGATCGTGCGTTCGTGTGCGTCAACCGCGGCGCGCAGGTCGTCAACCGCATCGGCATTTGACGGGATGGAGGGCGTATCCGGCGGGCCATTGGAAAGTGGCGCGGTTGGCGCGCGGCGATGCTGCGGCGGTTGCGGCCGCCACGGGCTGTCGAACGGATCGAATTGCACGTGCGCAATCGGCGCTTCTGCATCGGCCCAGCGATAGACCGCGCGTTCAACCACGTTGCGCAATTCGCGGACATTGCCGGGCCACAGGTGATCTTCCAGCGCATCCATCACGTGCGGCGCAAATCCCGGCCAGCGGTCCCATTCCAGCTCCGCCGCCATGCGCCGCCCGAAATATTCCGCCAGCACGCCGATATCACCCTCACGCACCCGCAGGGGCGGCAGGGTTATGACTTCAAAGCTCAGCCGGTCGAGCAGGTCAGCGCGAAACTCTCCCGCCGCCGCCAGCGCGGGCAGATCATCATTGGTCGCCGCGACAATCCGCACATCGACCCGGATCGGGCGCGATGCACCGATGCGGGTGATTTCGCCATATTCGACCGCGCGCAGCAGCCGCTCCTGCGCGCCCATCGACAGCGTGCCCAGCTCATCAAGGAACAAAGTGCCGCGATCAGCCTCCTCAAACCGGCCCGCGCGCGATTTGGTCGCGCCAGTAAACGCCCCGGCTTCGTGCCCGAACAATTCGGCTTCGATCAGGGTTTCGGGCAAAGCCGCGCAGTTCATGGTGACGAGCGGCTCATCCCAGCGGGACGAAAGGCGGTGCAGACGTTCGGCGATCAGTTCCTTGCCGGTGCCACGCTCACCGATCACCAATACCGGGCGGTTCATCGATGCCGCGCGGCTGGCACGTTCGACCGCATCCAGAAAAGCCCCCGACTGGCCGATGAATTGGGTTTCGTGCTGCATATCCAAACTTATAGTGAAATATCCCAATGCTTGGCAATAGACCCCAATGGGCGCGGGTGATTTTCAGCAAAAAACCGCGATAATCCGCCATTTTTGCGATTTGGCACGAGGGTTGCAAAATACTCGGCAAGACCACGGATACCACCTGAGAGGCTCATCATGATCAACTCCAAACCCGCCACTAGCACCTTCTGGAGCAGCAAGCTCGGGCACGCCGCGATGGCCAGCATTGCCGCCATGGTGATGATGATCGCGCTGTCCTCGCAGATCCGGCCGGGTGCGGTCAGCGCTGCCCCGATCGTTCACCCCGCGTCCGAAGTCGGCGCGATGATCGAGATCGCCTGATATGGGTAATCCCAGAAACCCGCGTGACCAACACGATCCCCTCGGGCCGGAGCGGCCAGAGCGGGCTGTCCCCCCCGCCAATGCTGCCGGTGACGCAAGCCCCGCAGGCGTCGACCAGAGCAGCGACGCTCCGGCCCAACCTTCCCGCTTGCTGAGCGCAGGGCGGCTGTCGCGGCTCGATGAGGAAATCGAAGCCTTGCGCCGCAACCCTTCTGCGAAGCAAACGCGAGGGCGCACCGGTGAACCGGAGCAAGACCGAGTCGCTCCCCGCGACCAGATCAATTCGTTTCTTGATGGAGTAGCCTTCATGGGCATTTTCAGCCGCACCCGCGATATCATCGCCGCCAATTTCAACGATATGCTCGACAAGGCCGATGATCCGACCAAGATGATCCGCATGATCATCCTCGAAATGGAGGAAACCCTGGTCGAAGTCCGCGCCAGCGCGGCGCGCACCATTGCCGATCAGAAGGAAATGCACCGCCACACGGTCAAGCTTGACCGCCTTCAGGCCGACTGGGGGGAAAAGGCGCAGCTGGCCCTGTCCAAGGATCGCGAAGATCTGGCCCGTGCGGCGCTGGTTGAAAAGAAGAAGGCCGGTGACATGGCCGATCAGCTCAAGGCCGAAATCGCGGTGCTTGATGATGCCCTGCGTGCTTACGAAGACGATATCGCCAAGCTGCAGCACCGCCTGCGCGAAGCTCGCAGCCGCCAGACTGCGATTGCCGCGCGGCTCGAAAGCGCGGAAAACCGCGTCAAGCTGCGCACGCTGATGAGCACCGAACGCACCGACGAAGCGCTCGCCCGGTTCGACCAGCTCGAACGCCGGGTCGATTACGCCGAAGGCCGCGCCGACGCTTTGCAGATCGCGGAAGGCAAGCCCCCGTCGCTGGCCGATGAAATCGCCGCGCTCGCCGGATCGGACGCGATTGATGATGAATTGGCTGAAATGAAGAAGGCGCTCGGCAAGGCCGACGACAGCACCAATGCCAAGGGGGGGGAATAGACCATGGAAGACGGACTTATCGCGGTGATGATTGTCGCAACGCTTTTCATCGGCCTGCCCTGGGTCATCCT
>Ga0180009_10003687_pt1 | contig 17286 bp, 16 predicted proteins | sample OS_PC_MetaG_FD_123537 | JGI IMG/M metagenome (GOLD analysis project Ga0180009, IMG submission 123537) | Groundwater microbial communities from the Aspo Hard Rock Laboratory (HRL) deep subsurface site, Sweden - OS_PC_MetaG | ecosystem: Environmental > Aquatic > Deep subsurface > Groundwater... | reverse complement strand
TTGATAAGAGCAAATGGTTACGAAATATGCATTGCCCCGGGTGTAATTGAATCCCTTCAGGCGGATAGAGCGTCGATGATGTTTTTCCCTATCAAACGGCATTGATTCATAATAACAGAAAGCAAGTTATTTCCGTAGGGGCACGGCGTGCCGTGCCCATTGGTAGCGAAATGGCCATAGACATTGGACAATATCAGGGGATAGGATGTAGGGGCACGGCGCGCCGTGCCCATAGCTCGCGGACCAATTTCAGGTCATGATCGATCTCGGGGGTAGGCACAATAAAAGGGGCACGGCACGCCGTGCCCCTACAGAGGAAAGAATAAATTACTCAATGCAAACGCGCTTTTGTCTCAATGTCTAACTGACCTTAGTGTTTCAAATAGGTAAATTGAACTCCCCGAAAATGACCGGCTGAAAAATCAGCTGCTTTCGCTTATGCGGCGCACGAATCCGGGCGGCCGGGATTCCGTTGTACCAGGCCAGGGCGACGGCAGCCATGCCGACCTGGCCAATGCCATAATTGGTGCGGTCAGCCTGGCTTCGCAGGGAGCGGTCTATGATGGGGCTGTGAAATTCAAGATCCTTCGCGAAAGCGAAATGGCCGGGGACTGCTTGGTCAGCGGCTCCCCGGTTTTCTCCCCGGAAAGAAATTTATAATTTTTAAAAAAATGCTTGACAAGTAAGTTTACATACGTTATTTAAAGTATGTAATTATCCTTGGCGTTCTTAAAAAAGGACGTCAAGTTGGAATGGGGTAGGATGGCCGGAGAGTCGCTCTCCGGCCTGTCCGAAATTTCGAATGTCAAGATTAGCAATCTTCATAGATGGCGGATATTTAGATAAAATTGCTGAAGAGCTAAACACTCATATTGATTATTTCAAGATTTCCGATGAAATATTAAAAATAGTATCGAAAACATCTAAAGACATTGAATTATTTCGCACATATTATTATCATTGCCTTCCGTATCAGCCTCCTCATCCCACCCCGATAGATGCATCAAGATTTAGTAAAAAGCAATCTTTTTTTGAAATGCTCAATAGATTGCCATGTTTTACGGTCAGAAAGGGTCGGCTGGTTTATAGGGGCAACGTAAACGGCAAACCGATATTTCAACAAAAGCGCGTAGACTTATTGTTAGGATTGGATATTGCCCTATTGAGCGGGAAAAAAAAATAGAACATATTGCTATTATAGCCGGAGATGCCGATCTGATTCCTGCGTTACAAGTGTCAAAAAATGAAGGTGTACAAGTCTGGCTTTTTCATGGCCCAAAATGTAGCAAAAAAGATGGGAAACCTACTTATGCAAATGAATTATGGACAGAAGCAGATCAACGTATAGAAATGGACGATCCATTTATGCTGAGTATTAAATTCTGACGGAACAAACCCAGCAGATCGCCTGGCGCCGGTGGCAGATGGCACATTGACGGCACATGACGTTTTTTTAAATTAATTAATCCTGTATTATCGGTAGTATTCGCTGTCATTCAAATAGATTTTCAATCTTAGAAGAGGAGTTTGACTCCCCTACGGGCTGCTTGACCTTTCAATACATACCCCATCGATCCACAATCCCAATAATTTCCGTGATAATTTTTGCACGCGTCGTAGGGGCACGGCGTGCCGTGCCCCCGAGATCGTGTTCATAACCTAAAATCATTTCGCGAGTTATGGGCACGGCACGCCGTGCCCCTACGCACAATCAACCTTCTTTGAATACTTGCTTAATCAGGATATCGAACTCGAATTCAAAGTTCGGGGTCAGGATTTTCTTGGCACTTGCTTCCTTGATCTTGCTGACCTTCCAGAATTTCCCCTCGCTGATCTCTTCGGGATTGGTGCGCAACGGCCGGTCGCTCCGGGTGACGAACATGTAGACCAGCTCGGATTCGACATCGCTTTCCCACAGGTAACGGGCCAGGGCCACGGCCTTGAATCCGCTCAGGCCCAATTCCTCTTCAGCCTCCCTTTTCAACGCGTTTTCAATGCTTTCCCCGCTAAGCGCGTGGCCGCCCACGGCCGTGTCCCACTTACCCGGCTGGATCTGCTTTTGCTCAGAACGCTTTTGCAGGAATATGCGGTCCTGCGAGTTGAGCACATGCAGATGGACGACCGGGTGCAGCAGCCCCTTCTGCGCATGGCAGACGCTGCGCGGCGCTTTGCCGCGCACCTTTCCCTCGACATCAACGATGTCGAACCACTCCTCATCGGCGTATTGGGTGGCGGCTGCAGCAGCAGAGCGCCGGGCGTTCCGGCGGTTGCGCAGCCATTCCACGAGAAAATAGGCGGCGAACAGGATATAGAATAAGCCGCCCGATATGAAGCCCCAGGCCGCCGCCGACATGGCCAGGGCGGCATAGATGATCAGGGCCGCGTGGCCCAAAAAGAGAAAAAACAAAACTTTCATGCCCGTCATCATCGATTTGACCTGCTCTTCATTCAAGGTCAAGGTTTTGAGGTAACGGCGGGACAGGGCCAGCAGGACATTCACGGGTGAATACACCGAGATGCCCAGGATGAGGCAAAAAACAAGTTCAACCAAGGCCGGCTTCAACCTGAAAAAAACATCGGTTCTCAACAGCAGCGAGACACCGCCCAGCAAGACGATCAGTCCGGTGTCCAGCAGGATGAAGCGGTCCAGTTTTTTTTCCTTGAAATAGGAAACCGCCATTTCCAGGATTCCAAAAAGCAAGGCCACAACCAGACCAATAGTTGTGCCCCATAAGGCATCGGCAACTATGAAAACAAGCAGTGGCAAAAAGCCCGGAGCCAGGGTTTTAAACAGCTGCAGTCGGTTCAATGTTGCTTGAGGATGAATTTGAGCCTTATCTGCAATTCCTCCAGGCCGACCTGCGAGGTGCCTATCTTTTCCACAACAATAGAAGCGGCGGCATTGGCCAGGGCCACGGCTTCGCGCAGATCGGCTCCTGCGGCCAGGGCCAGGGTCAGCACTGCGACCACGGTATCGCCGGCTCCGGTCACATCGAAGACTTCATGGCTGAAAGCCGGAAGATGGAAAATTTTTCTTTTCTTTTTGACAGCCGATATTCCCATTCCACCCCTGGTGATCAAAGCGAAATCTGTCTTGAATTTGCGGCGGATGCGATTCAAGGCCAGGGCGACATCCTGGTCGGTAACTATGGGATTTCCCGCCATGGCTTCTGCTTCCTTCAGGTTGGGGGTGACGCCGGTCACACCGCGGTAAAAATCAAAATGGGGCGGTTTGGGATCCACAATAATGGGAATACGCAGGGCGGCGGCCCTGGCCTTGAGCAGGGAAATCACTTCCGCATTCACCGTGCCCTTGGCGTAATCCGATACAATGACGGCATCCATTTCTGCTGCATTAACAACGGCTTTTATCTGATCCATAACTGTGGAACTCATACGGATCTTCCCTTCGCGGTCAACACGTACGATCTGCTGGCGCTGGGAAATGATTCGCGTCTTGACGATGGTCTGGTTGGCCGGGTCGCTGATAACCCAGTTGCCGTTTTTCTTAAGTTGGGAGATTTCATCAGCATAGCTGTCCGCGCCTACTACGCCCAACAGCAAACCCTTGGCTCCCAACTGATCGATGTTGGCTGCCACGTTACCGGCTCCACCTAAACGTATTTCTTCGCTGTCGACCTTGACCACCGGCACCGGAGCTCCCGGCGAAATGCGCAAAACCTGGCCAAAAATATAGCGGTCCAAAATTACATCCCCGAATACCAGGATTTTTTTATTGGCGAAACGCGAACAAACTTCAGCGATTCTCTTTAATTTGAACATGGGCTTCCTCTTTCAGGTTCAAAAAAGGCAGGCTGATAAAATAAAAAAGGATGAATTTAATCTCACTGTCGCCGAAATTGTATTCAAACATCCCGGCGATCAAAAAACCGATAAAGGCAAAAAACACTGCGGCCGTGATGGCGCGCCAATCTCCAGTCCTTGTTTTCAGCAATTTCAGCAATTGCAGAATAATGAACAGGCAGGCCATCAGGAAACTGGCCAGGGCGAATATCCCCCTTTCGGCCAGTATCTGCAAAAAATTGTTGTGCAGGTGCGGATTGATCTTTTCAGCCAGCGGATGGCGGTAGCGTTTTTCATTGCCGGCGATTACCTTTTCGATGTTGTTGCTTCCCACCCCGGTCCAGGGATAATCCTGGAATATTTTAAAGCCAGAATGGACCATGTGGATCCGGTCAAGGTTTGACTTGTCATGCAGATCCACAATGGACAGTATCCGGTTTTTCACTGCCAAAGGCGCCAACAACGCCAGGATCAGCGCCAGGGGCGCCAGCGCCAGAAAATATTTCGGTCTGAAAAAAATCAGAAACATCAGCAGGGCGCCGGCAATGCCCAGCCATGCGGAACGGGTCAGGGAGAAGACAATGGCAATAAGCATAACGGCCAGCGCCCCGGAAATGACCAGCGACTGCTTTTTGTTCTTGCCTAAAAGCATTAATACGAAAAAAAAGATGAAAGCGAACATCAGCAACCCGGCATAGGTCATCCAATGGGAGGTGAAACCCTTCAGGCGATCCGACAGGACGATGCCCTTGTGCCAAACCGTGTAAATCCCCACCAGCGCCGAAAACACACCCGAGGCCAGGATGGTCCATATGGACAACCAAACCCGCTTCCAGGTGTTCAGCAGCCAGAGATAGATAGGAATGAGCAGGAAAATAAGCAGTTCCTTGTTGTCGCGTATGCTGGCGGCCCTGTCAAAGGAAAAAACCGTGGCCAACAGGGTAAATAAAATGTAGGCGGCAAAGAAATAGCAAAAAAAAGGAGGCAGCGGAAATTCTCCGCCCCGGGCCAGATGGAGAATGAAGAGCAGCAGAATAAGGGTCAGGAAAATATAGCAGCCGGCAATAGAGAAATTGATAAGAAAAAGGAATGCCAACAGCAGGGCAAAAGCCAGGTTACTTGATGAATTTGCTGACAGCTTCATATACTCTTTCCACGTTGATTTGCCGCATGCAGTGGATTGTATCATACTTGCATTTTCTTTGCGAACATGGCCGGCAGGCCATTTCCAGTTGGATGATCTCTACCTGCTCACGGCGCCAAGGTCCGCTGATCTGCGCCAGGTTGGGCCCATAAAGGGCGACCAGCGGGGTCGCGGTCAAGGAAGCCACGTGCAATGGGCCTGAATCGGCCCCGACATATACCGCCGCACTTGCGATCAATGCCAGCATTTCTCGGCTGGACAGAGGGCCGGAGAAATCATGGACATGGGCGATCTTGGCGAGAATCGCTGCCCGGGCAACCTCCTCGCTGTTGGCGCCGATCAAAAAGACCGGGATGCGCCGGGCGCTCAGGTGCTGGATCAAGGCGCTGAAATTTTCCATGCCCCAATCCCGGAAACGGTTGCCGGCTCCCAGATGGACCACGACTTTGGGCTGGATATCCTGGACGGCGGCCACTGGCGAGGACAAAGGGAAAGCACGGGCATCAATGACCGGTAAAGGAGGAAGGACATCGATGGCAATACCGATCTTTTCCAGCAGCCTGGCCTGATTGAAAACCGAATGAGTGGGATAGTCCGTACTTCTGCGGCTGACCAGGCGGTTGTAGGCCCAATTGCGGTTAGGGGTGCGGTAGCCGATGCGCCGGGCAGCACCGCTGGCCAATGTGAGCACTGCGCTGCCGGGCCCGGAATGGAAATCGATGACCGTATTAATGCCCAAACCTTTGATCTGGCCACGAAACGCAAGGATATCTTTCAAGCCGCGCCTGACAGGCACGGTTATGATGTGATCGATGCCGGGGATGATCCCGGCCATTTCAGCAAATCGTTCTTCCACGACATAATGCAGGCGGGTGCGGGGAAAGCGGCGCTTGAAAAGTTCAATGGCCGGAATGGTGAAAACAATATCACCAAGAAGACGCAGGCGGATGAACAGCACATCGTCATCGAATGTTTCGCCATGAACGCTTGACAATATACGTCCTCCAGATAGTGCGACCGCCCGGCCGCAGGGTTAAATTGTATAGGAATTACACAATAATAGCATAGACAAATTGATTTTCGCATTTTCAGGGCGGCCTGTCAACGTGGCAGAGAAAATGGATTGATCTGGTTGAAGTTTGCGAATCGTTGCCCCATGGTTGTCTCTGGTAATATCAATTACTATAGGTGTTCTGCGCATATAAAAAGTATGCAATCCAAGATAAACCATACTCCATAAGATTTTCTAAAGTTTTAAATAAAGATTTCCACAGTCCTTGACAAAATTCCCTGACCGCTGTTGGTCTTCCAAAGAAACCCAGCCCACCTTAATCAAGATCCTGGATTTTCCATCTTCAATACCGGCCGGTATTTCGAAAAAAGAGATCGCCTGATCCACTTTTTTTACGGTCAAAAAAGCAAGCCAGACAATTCCACAGTTGCTGTGGAATTAAGCGAGGTCATTTAAGGGAAAAAGTGTAGGCCTTCTCGCTCTTGTTGCCACCACGATCATGCGCCCGCACCAAAAGACGGTTTTTCCCTCTTTGCAAATGCTGGAGATCTTTGATTAATATGTGGTTCCAATCAGGATCATACTCGGCATCGACAATCTGGCCGTTTAAAAACACCGCAACCGTCTGTTCATCGATCCCCTTGCCCCGGTCACTGACATGCACCACCAGGCGTTTCAACCTTTGCAGATGCCTTGACTCGGGGTTGCGGAAAAAAATCGCCGGCGGATCAATATCCCTGAGCAGAGCGAAAATTCCGGCTGTAAGGACCCGGCATTTCATGTATCCCGGATCGTGGTCGGGCTGGGTAGCAATGTAACTCCATTTTTTTGACTCAATGCGGTATTTGAAAATACCCAACTGCTCAGGTCGGGTTTCTCCGGCGGGAATCTTGAACTTGAAAAACACAGCGTCCAGGAAAGCGAAGTGGTCCGGTGCTAATTTGATCGGACCGGCCAGCAAGGGAAATTCCGTTTTTAGCTCGACCCGCTCAAACAGCAGGACCTTTGGTTCCAAAACCGATGTGGAACCGAACTCGGCGGTAAAATCATGGAAACGGACGACCTGGGCAAAATCTTTTACTAAAAGAACCGCTTGCAGTATTTGTTGCCTTTCTTCCACCCGCTGTTGGCCGTCGGACAATTCAAAACGTAGCAGCAGGCGCGGATCATGGTTCAACGGCTTGAAGCAAAAATACAACCCGGCTGCGTATTCATGGGCCACAACAGCTTGCTCACGATCACCCTGGATGATCTTCAGTTTCAGCAGGGTGGCCGGAACGGAGAGATCCTTGATCTTGATCACCACGTCATCTTGATTGACATAGGTTGAAAATTCAGTTCTCTGCATGATACCGCTGTCAGTTTTCAGCACAGGATATTTTTTCTGCAGCCTGGAGGAATCCTTGCCGGTCACCATATGCAAGGGGATCAGGGCCAACGCCTGATTCTGCTGCCGGTCTTTGACGATGATCTTGATCTCGTGTGGGCCTGGAGACAATTGCCGCAATCTTTCGGCCAAACGTACCCTTGTTTTTTCCAGGTCGAATCCGCTCTGGTAACTGAGGTTAATAAAATAGGCGCCGGAAGTCGAATAGGCCATATCATAGAGCATGCCCAATTGGTTGTTGTCATCGCGTGTCAAATAGTCAAAATCGACTTGAAAAACCGGCTGGCCGTCCAGGAAGGCTTGCAAACTGTAGGGAGCGACTACATGGCCAACATCGGAAAGGTCAAGCGCATGCAAGGACAGGTCGAACGGCCCTGTAACCGTTAAAGGTTCCTCCAGGGTGTACAGCGTTCTATTTTTTCGAAATTTAAAATAAAATTCTCCACAATCGTCATTGATCAAAGATAGACCGCGGCTGCGCAGCAATATCCCTTTCAGCAGGGGTTCGTGCACATCGGGGGGGAGGTTGGCAATCATGGACAACGGATTGATGGCCCGACCGAGTTGGTCGTGTATTTCCAGGTGCAGGTGGGGAAAACCGGAGCCGCTTTCACCGCTGAAGGCAATAACCTCGCCCCGGCGCACATCCAGAGGCACCGGCAAGGTCCAGGGGCCGAAATATTTTTTACCGCGCTTTTGTTGCACCTGGGCGACCTGGGCTTCGATGTCCTCACGAAATTTTTCCAGATGACCGTAAACGGAATACCGGCCGTCCATGTGGCGCAGGTGCAGGCAGCGACCATATCCCCGATCCGACATGGAGATCCGCTCGATCACCCCGGCAGCGACAGCCAAAACCGGAAAACCGGTTTGCCTGAATGTCCGCAGGTCGATGCCGGCATGGAAATGGTTGGACCTGAATTCCTGGAAGGTCGAACTGATACCGTTGTTGATGGTCAGCGGCCAGACATATTGTTTTTCATTTTCCGGCGCTGTCAGCAGGTTTATCGCAGCGGTTGCGATCAAGGATAATAGGAATAATGCTCTCATAAAGATGATATTTTATACAAGAATGGTTATAAATGCAAACTGCGCAGGCAGCAGTTGAGGCCCGGATTGGCGCTTGGATTCTCAATTACATGAACGGCGCTCAGAACCGGCGTTTCTCCTCTCCAGGAAAGTTTTAATATGATCACGCACGGCCTGGTGGGTATTGTCGTCACAAAACATTTTCTGCAAGCCCGAGAGTCCCAGGTAGGGAATGATCTTCAAAAGGATTTTGATGGGTGCTTCCCGATCGTGGGCAACGGCTTCGGCCACGGCCGGATTCTGGTGCCACTGGGTGGCGTCCAGCGCCGTGTAGAAATTGTAGCGCTCAGTTGCGCGATTGACAAAACGCAGCACGACGTCTTCACTGCAATAACCGCTTTGCAGAATGGTTTGGATCAGTTGAGGCTGGTTTTCTTCACTGAAAGCGAGCAGCAGCGAGTTGGGTGCCATTTTCAAAAGTGAGATTTTCTCGCCCAGGGCCAACCGCTTGTAGCGCTGGCTGAATTCCAGCTCGGCTTTCTTGCGGATGAATGGGTTGGTCTTGACGTTTTTAATGACCCGTACCAGGTCCACGGCGAACAGTTTGCTGATGATGCCCAAAGAAAGGCTCTGGGGGAATTTGGGATGCTGGGCCAGGTGCAGCAAAACCCGGTATTCGTTTTTATGCTGCCGGTAGATCTCTTCCAATTCCTCCTGGCTGATCCCGGCGGTCTGCAATTTTTTGATGACGGTTAAGGATGGCAAGACCATTTCAATGATTCACCAGCAAAATGAAAACACTGACCCAAAGGATGATGTTCAGTGTAAAGGGCAGGTCGCTGTAGATGATATCGGTAGGACTCTCCCCTTCCCCCTTGGAATAAGCAAGAAACAAATAGCGAAAAATGCCGAAGATGACAAAGGGAACCGTATAGTAAAGTTTGCTGGTATGAAATTTCTGTTGGACATCAAGGGAAAGGACATACATGATGTAAGAGATCAGGGTGGTGGCCGTGGCGATGCTGATCATCTGGTCCAGCATACCCAGGTTGTAGCTCTGCAGGGTCTTGCGGGTGAGCTGCTCGGGATGCAGGCTTTGAATTTTAAGAAACTCCTGCCGGCGCTTGATCAGGGCCAGGAAAATGGCCAGCAGAAAAGTGGTGATCAGTATCCAGGGATAAACGACGATATTGTTTACCGCACCGCCGATCATTATGCGCAGCACGAATCCCAGGGCGATGACCATGGTGTCGATGATGACCACGCTTTTTAAAAACAGCGAATAGAGAATGTTCAGGCCGATATACAAAACGGCGATCAGGAAGAATTCGCGATTGAAACGGGCGATGAGCAGCAACACTCCGGCCAGCAAAGCAACGGCCGCCAGCCCAGCGACAGGCACGCTCAAGCGGCCCGAGGCGATGGGTCGGTTCTGTTTTACCGGGTGCAGCCTGTCATGGCCACGATCCAGGATATCGTTGAAAATGTAGATCCCGCCTGTGACCAGACTGAAGAGAAAAAAAGCCAGCAGGCTTCTCTGAATGTAAGCGGGTTGGAACATGTGCAGGGAAAATATCATGGGAGCAAAAATGAATATGTTCTTCACCCATTGTTTGATGCGCAGGGAAATCAGGATATTTTTCAGCATTGTCATTTTGGTATTATACCAAAAGTTCAGTAATTAGTAATTAGTGAGTAGAGATTAGTGATTGGTAAAAGTCAAATTTCAACTGTCTCGATTATTGCCTTTACTAATCACTATTTACTAATCACTATTCACTTAGAACTGTGCTTCTTGAAATACTCGATCAAAGCTCGGGTAGAGCTGTCTTGGCTGGATTCCATTTCCGTATCACCGGCAAGCCGGAGCAGGATTTTTTTGGCCAGGCTCTTGCCCAGCTCCACCCCCCACTGGTCGAAGGAAAAAATGTTCCAGATTACTCCCTGCACGAAGACCTTGTGCTCATAGAGGGCGATCAATTTGCCCAGTACGTTGGGAGTAAGCTCTTCGGCCATAATGGTGTTGCTGGGGCGGTTGCCGGGAAACTCGCGGAAAGGCAGCAGCGTTTCGGGAACGTGTTCAGCTGCCAGTTCGGCCCGGGTCCTGCCGAAAGCCAGGGCCTGGCTCTGGGCGAACATGTTGGCCAGCAATCGCTCATGGTGGTCTGCAAAGGGGTTAAGGGAACGGCAAAAGCCGATGAAATCGCAGGGCACCAGGTGGACCCCCTGGTGCAGCAGTTGAAAAAAAGCGTGCTGGCCGTTGGTTCCCGGTTCGCCCCATAGCACCGGTCCGGTCGCGTAATCGACCGAGCGCCCTTCGCGGTCGACGCGCTTGCCGTTCGATTCCATGTCCAGCTGCTGCAGGTAAGCAGGGAAACGCCGCAAGTATTGGTCGTAGGGGAGAACGGCGTGGCTCGGGGCGTCATAAAAATTGATCTGCCAGACGCCGAGCAGGGCCAGCAGGACCGGCAGGTTCTTTTCCCAGGACGATGAGCAAAAATGGCGGTCCATTTCCCAATAGCCGCGCAGCATTTCCTCGAAGCGCTCTGGACCGACAGCCATCATGACGGGAAGGCCGACAGCGGAAGCCAGGGAATAGCGGCCGCCCACCCATTCCCAGAATTCGAATACATTCTCCGCAACGACGCCGAAATCCAGCGCCGCCTGCGGGTTGGCGGTCAGGGCCGCGAAATGGTTGGCCAGGGCGGTTTCTTGAGAGAAATGTTGGAGCAGCCAGGCGCGGGCGCTGGCGGCGTTGGCCATGGTTTCCTGGGTGGTGAAGGTCTTGGAGGCGATAATGAACAAAGTGTTTTCCGCTGCCAGCGGCCGCAGCGTTTCGGCCAGGTGTCCGGGGTCCAGGTTGGAGACGAAATGAAAATGCAGGTTGCGCTGTGAGTAAAAGCGCAGCGCCTGGCAGGCCATCTGCGGCCCCAGGTCGCTGCCGCCGATGCCCAGGTTGACGACATGGGTCAGCGGATGGCCGCCATGACCCAGCCAACAGCCCGATCTGATTTTTTCGGCGGCCGCCGCCATGCGTTCCCGCACCCGGCGGATCGCCGGCATAACGTCGCAGCCGTCGATCCGGACCGCTCGCTCGGAAAAATTGCGCAGCGCCCAATGCAGGACGGGACGATCTTCGGTTTCATTGATCTTTTCAGCCGCGAACATCCGTTCGATATCGTTATCCAGGCCGCAGGCCCTTGCCAGTCCGATCAGCAATTCCATGGTCTCGGCCGTGATCGGGTGCTTGGAGTAATCCAAGCGAATGCCTTCTGCCTCAACAGCGAAACGGCTGCCGCGTTCGTGGTCGGCGGCGAACAGGTCGCGCAGGTGCAGCTTTTTCATTTTCGCCGCGTGTTTGCCCAGTGCCTGCCACTCGGTCATCCTTTTCCTGTTTTGCCGGTCCATGCGTCTCCTCTCCCCGTTTTATACATTTTCCACCCTTCAAAGTCAAACCTTTATGATTTTTATCCAGCTCATAATCCTTTTTTGTCCGGGCGGGTTTGAAACTATTTGTCTTAATGTACGGGAGGGTTTTAATCTATTTGTCTTAATGTACGGGAGGGTTTGACCCCCTAAAGGGGGCGCGAACCCTCCCCTACTGAACAAAACCTTGACGGGATTAGACCAATGGGGTATAAATGCCCCATGGCGCAAGAACTGCTGTTTCAAACCAATTGCGGGGCTTCGGGAGACATGATCCTGGCCTCCATGATCGACCTGCTGGACGCCGGCGAAGAGTTCAAGAAGACCTTTGAAAGCATCGGCCTGAACGTGACCGTGGCCGTGGAAGACACGGAGAAAAACCAACTGCGCTGCAAGAAGGTCACCATCGCCTCCCCCGCCGCCGACCACGCGGTGACCTGGAGCGAGATCGATGCTTTAATCACCGCCAGCCCTTTTACGACCGGGATCAAGGCCAACGCCCGCCGCATTTTCACCGCCATATTCGAGGCCGAAGCCGCGGTTCACGGCAGCGAGTTGAAAAATGTCCACCTGCACGAGATCGGCGCCGCCGATTCGCTGGTCGACATCCTGGGATTTTGTTTTTTATGGGATAAACTGGATTGCTGCCCGATCTATTTCACCACCCTGGTGACCGGCCATGGCAACATCTATACGCGGCACGGGCTACTGCCGGTGCCGCCCCCGGCGGTATTGCGCCTGGTCCGGGGATTCAATTGCCGCAGCGGCGGCATCGAGGGTGAATTGCTGACCCCGACCGGTGCGGCCATCTTGACCACATTTGGTCGCCAGGCTGATGCCGACCGCACCGCCAAGCCGCTTAAAAGCGGCTGCGGCTGCGGCCACAGGACCTATGATGGTATGCCCAACCTGCTGCGCGTTGTGCTGGAAGAAAGAAACGGCGCAAACGCCAACGATCGTATCTGGGTTCTGGAATGCAATGTGGACGATATGGGTCCGGAATTGCTTGCCGCAGCCACCGCTAAGATCGTGTTGGCCGGAGCCGTGGATATTTTCATCGCCTCCGGCCTGATGAAAAAAGGCCGCTTGGGATTCAACCTTACGGTCCTTTGCCACGAAAGCGACCGTGAAAAAGTGATCGCCGCCGTTTTCCGCGAAAGCACGGCCATCGGCCTGCGTCAGCGGCTGGAAGACAGGGTGATCCTGCAGCGCGAGATACAAACCCTCCGCGTGCAGGGCCGGGATGTACGGGTGAAAGTAAGTTCCTGGCAGAATTGCCCCCTGAACGTCAAGCCCGAATTCGCCGATGTCTGTCATTTGGCCGAAGAGTTGAACATTCCGGTAAAACAAGCCATGTTAATGGCCCAGGGAGCTGTAAATGAAAAGTATGGATATAGACAAGATTAAAAAGGGAGTGAGCCTGATCCTGGATGGCATCGGTGAAGACGTCGCCTCGGAAAGATTAAGGGAAACCCCGGTCCGGGCCGCCGCCATGTTCGCCGAGGTGCTGTCGGGAACGGGTAAGGAACCGGCCGATTTTTTAAAGTGCCTGACCGAGGAAAAGCACGATGAAATGGTTATCCTCAAGGACATTCCCATTTATTCCATGTGCGAACACCACCTGCTGCCCTTCTCCGGCAAGGCCAGCATCGCCTACATTCCCAAAAAGGGCCGGATCATCGGCCTAAACAACCTGGGCTACCTGGTCGACTACCTGGCCAAGCGCCTGCAGCTGCAGGAGCGGCTGACCAAGCAGATCGCCGATTACCTGGTGCAGTCCCTCGACCCCATGGGTGTGATGGTGGTCATCAAGGCCGAGCACCTGTGCATGACCATGCGCGGCGTGAAAAAGCCGGGTTCGTTGACCATTACCTCGGCCGTTCGCGGCGTGTTCCGCGAAAATCTCGGCCCGCGCCAGGAAGCCATGTCTCTGCTTACGACCCCGGAAAACCGCTGAACAAGCCCGGCGGCGCGATAGGAAACTGAGTCCAAGGAGGAAACATGATGGAAGTCAAAGGCGTGATCATTCATTCGATTCCCAAGAATATCCTGGACAAATTCGGCCAGTACGGGTTGAAACGCTGGTTGGAACTGATCTCGCCCCATGCCCGCAAAGTGTTCAGTTCCGAAATAGACCAGGAAGCCTGGTTCCCCCTAAAGGAAACATTGATCGAACCCATGGCCAACATCGCCCAACTTTTTTATGACTGGGACTTGAAAGCCGCCGCCTGGGAGTTCGGGCGCCTGAGTGCCGATGTCAGGTTCCATGGAGTGCGCAAGCTCCTGGCCAAAATTCCCTCGGCCACTTCCCTGATCAACAAGGCCGGCGAATACCTCTCCACGCATTACCGCCCCTGCACCATATATGTGCCTGTAAGCGAACCGAAATTCTGCGTGCTGCGCATCTCCCAGTTCCCGGAATTGGACAAGACCACCGAATACCGCATCTGCGGCTGGATGGAGCGCGCCCTGGAAATTACCGGCTGCAAGGGTGTTAAGGTGGATATCGTCAAATCACTGACCAATTTCCAGCCGGTCTCCGAATACGAATTGCGCTGGAAATAAAATAAGGACCAGCCCGAAGGACTCAATAGCAGGTCAGCGTGAAAGGCATGGCCATGGCCGGGAAGAAGCGCTTGTAAACCTGCAGCCGGGTCTGCACATCCAGGGGATTCTGGGCCTTGGCATCGGCCAGCTCAAAGATCATGTCAAAAAAAGACTTTTTCTGCGGATAGATCTTTACCCCGAACTTTTCGCTCAGCGGGATGCGGGCCAGTTTCCTGGCTTCGGCCAAAGCGTCATTTAAACCGCCCAAACTGTCGATCAGGTTCAATTTCAACGCCGCCTGGCCGCTCCACACACGGCCGCGGGCGATCTTGTCCACTTCGGCCACGGCCATTTTGCGGTTGCCGGCTACTTTTTTCAAGAACTCATCGTAGATGCGCTGCATGTCGGCCATGACCTTTTGCTTTTCCCGCTCGGAAAACAACTGGTAATCAGAATACATGCCGGCGAATTCAGAGGTTTTGACGATCTCCTTGCTGATGCCCAGCTTGTCATAAAGTCCCTTCAGCACGAACTTACCGGAGATGACTCCGATCGACCCGGTTATGGTCTGGGCCTGGGCGAATATTTTCCGGGACGACAGCGAGATCCAGTAGCCGCCGGAAGCGGCCATGTCGGACATGGATATGACCAGTGGTTTTTTCTGGGCCAGCAATTCGGCCTCGCGCAGGATGACATCGGATGCCACGGCCGAGCCTCCCGGGCTGTCGATCCTGAGCACAACCGCCTTGACAGCGTAATTGTTACGCGCCCGGCGCAACTGGCCGGCCAAGGTGTCGGCGCCCAGGACGTCGCCGCCGAAAAGGGACTGGCCGCCGCTCCGGCCCATGTTGATCTCTCCAGATGCGAAAATGACGGCAATCTTCTTGCTGCCGCTGAACGGGAGAGGCGAACTGGTTTTGGCATAGCTTTTAAAATCCACTTCCGGATACTTGGCCGGCAGGGATTGGAACATGTCGTCCTCGTAACCCAGGGCATCGATCAGTTTGCTTTTGACGTATTCTTCCTGGGGTAGCGGCGATTGGTCGAGTATCTTCTTGACCTCCCGGCCGTCCAGTTTGCGGTTGGCGGCAATGCCGGAAATAACGGCTTGGTAAAGGTCGTCGATGAGCGCTTGGGTGGATTCCCGGTGCGCCGGAGTCATGCGCTCTTCGGTGAAGGTGTTGCTGGCGGTCTTGTAATCGCCAATATGAAACACCTCGGCCTGCACCCCCAGTTTGGATAGGGTGTTTTTTAAAAAAAGCGCCTCGGCGCCGATGCCGCTGATGGAGAGACAGCCGCCTTTGAACATAATCACTTTGCCGGCGAAAGAGGCCAGGTAATATTCCTTCAAGCCGCCGTCGACGATGAAGGCCACGACCGGTTTTTTGCTGGCCGCGAATTTTTTAAGCAGCTGGCCGATCTCCTCGATCTTGGCAAAGCCGGTTTCCAGGTATTGCACGCGCAGCAATACGCCCTTGATCCGTTCATCCTTGGCCGCCCTTTCCAGGTTGTACCAAAGATCGTTAATCGATATGGCGGCGCTAGACATCCCCGGGAAGCGGGTGGGGGCTGTTTCGGCCAAGGAACCGGCAAGGTCGATTTTCAAATAGGCTTTTTCGGGAACATAGGGTTCCTGGTTGAACTGCAGATAAATAAAACCGCCGATAATGAACAGGCCCAACAAAATGACGATGACCACCAGCAGGGCGATCAGCACGCTTCGCTTCATGCTATGTCTCCTTGGTTGCAAATCCTTAGGGAATATTATTATACTGTTTTCGACACGACAAAGTTTAAAAAAATCAGGGCCGGCAACAGTATTTCGTCCAGAGCGAAGATATTGACTCGTAGGATCAGCGGCCGGGAAATTTCAGGCGTTGCTTTGGAATGGCAGGGCTTTGGTTTTGCCACGGTGGGAATTCAAGGCCAGGGCCAGCAGGATCATGGCGGCGCCCAGGGCCAGGCGGACGAGATCTGTTCGTTCATGAAAAAAAAGAAGGGACACCGCAATGGCTAAAGGGATTTTGACATTGTTGGAAACAGCCAACAAACCTGCAGAAACCTTGGTCGCGCCTACGTTCCAAAGGAAAAATCCCACTCCGGAGGCCAGCAATCCCAAATACAGCAGGACCAGCACTTGGCCTCTGTCCAGTATCAGGTCCGGCAGACCCGTAACCAGCAGCATGGCCAGACCCGCAGCCGTCGTTCCGCCCAAGTAAAGCCAGGCGAAGCCCTGGCGATCCTTCCATATCCTGACCGCCGGCATCAGACGTCGGTAAAAGATCTGACCCAAGGCGAAACAAAGGTTGGAAACCTGCACCAGGGCAAAACCAACAAGCAGGTCGGCCCTGCTCAACCCGGAATACACGATCATAGCGGTCCCGGCTACAGCCAGCAGCGCTGTCCAAAAATGGAGCGGCCGGAAACGTTTTTCCCAGAGATCGTCTACTGCAGTCACATAGAGCGGGGTGAAAATGGTGAACAGGGCCACCTGGTGGGCAGCCAAAAAACGGAACGACTGGATATAAAAAACGTACATCAAACCGAACTGGATCATACCGATTAAAAAAAGGCGCAGGGTCATGGCCGCAGGGATCTTTCGCGGCCGCAGCTGGGGAAGAAAAAGCAGCAAAGATAGGGCCAGGCGCGCGAAGGCCACAAAACCGGCGTCCAGGCCACCGAGATATTTTTTAATCAAACCGAAAGAAAAGGCCCAAATGAATGAAGTGATCAGCAACAATAGCATGCCCCCGACTATAGCAGATTCAGCCGAATTTTCAAAAAAATATCTAAACAACATGTCAGACGTCAATAATCCCCCCGGCTGCGCCACCCCCCTTAAAAAAGGGGGTTGTCTAACGAAAACATCATGAAAAAACAGCTACCTGCAATCGCTCCATTCTTCATCTCACTCCCCCCTTACCCAAGGGGGGATAA
>Ga0180009_10003686_pt1 | contig 17293 bp, 11 predicted proteins | sample OS_PC_MetaG_FD_123537 | JGI IMG/M metagenome (GOLD analysis project Ga0180009, IMG submission 123537) | Groundwater microbial communities from the Aspo Hard Rock Laboratory (HRL) deep subsurface site, Sweden - OS_PC_MetaG | ecosystem: Environmental > Aquatic > Deep subsurface > Groundwater... | reverse complement strand
GCTGTCCAGCGCCGTGGCCCAGGCCAGGCCCAAGCTGGCGGTGATGTCGCTGCAGGACCAGACCCGCACGCTGTCGTCGTCCGTGGTCGACGCGCTCACCGACGCGCTTCGCACCCAGCTGGCTCGCACCGGCCGATACGTCGTGATCGACAAGTCAAGCCAGGCCGCGGCGCTCAAGCAGCTGGTGGCCGAGCAGAAGAAAGAGAGCTACCGCGCCTGCTACGACTCCAGCTGCCAGATCCCGCTGGGCCAGGCGCTGGCGGCGGACTCGATCCTGCGCACCAAGGTGACGCGCATCGGCTCCTACTACCTGCTGATGGCGGAGATGGTAGATCTGGCCCGCGAGACGGTCGCCACGGCGGCCCAGGTCCGGGTGCTGGCACGCCCGGCCACCGGACGGGACGACCGGCTGCTCGGCGCGGTCTCCGGCGTGGTGCGCCAGCTCACCGGCACGGGCGGGGTGCTCCCTGGCCCCACCGAGCCATCGCCCGAGGAGACCGAGGCGCGTCGTCACCAGAACGAGGACCGACGGCGCCAGCTGGCAGAGGATCGTGCCCGGCGGCGGACCGAATCGCGCCGCTTCATCCCGCAGCGCCCCGCAGGGGCGCGAGGAACGCGATTCGCGCAGCGGCACGAACAGCGACACAAGGAGCGACAGATCCAGCAGCAGGAGACAGCGCGACTGGCGCGCATCCGGCGCGGCCGGCTCGAGGTGGAGCGAGCGCGGCGAACGCGCCTGGTCTACGGCTGGATAGCGATCATCTCCGGGGGGATCTGCGCGGCCACCGGCGCCTACTACATGACCGGCAAGGCGAGTTCGGCCGCAGACGACGTCGACAACGCCACCAGCCCCGAGTCGCTCGAGTCGGCAGCCGACGACGCGACCCGGTTTCGGACCACCGGCATTGTGCTCACCAGCCTCGGCGCCGCCGCCGCCGGGGCCGGGCTCTACCTGGTTCTGAGCGCGCCCAGGCTGCGCCCGCTCAGGGTCGTGGAGCGGCTGCCCAGAGGCGGCCCCACGGCCGACGGCAGCGGCTTCGCCGTCAGCTGGGGTGGGAGGTTCTGATGCCGAGCCGACCTTGGTCGCTCCTGCTCCCTCTGCTGCTCTTCGGCTGCTCCGACATCGACGGCACCGCGGCGGGCGGGCCCTGCAACTCCCGGGGCATCTGCGTGCCGGGCCTGCTGTGCGAGGAGGGCATCTGCAAGGCGGAGGACGACCTGCTGTGGGAGCGCATGAACCGCCCGATCCAGAGCGACCTCAACGCGGTGTTCGGCACCGCCCCGGACAACGTGTTCGCGGTCGGGGACAGCGGCGCCATCCTACGCTACCAGGGGCAGGGGCTCGACTGGGTCGAGGTCAAACACCAGCTCACGACCTCCGAGCTGAGGACGATCTGGGGCGAGCCGGGGCGCATCTGGGCTGCCGGCGTCAAGGCGATCCTGCGCTGGGACGGTGCCTCCTGGAGCAACGAGCCGGTCTACGATCTCGAGGCCAAGGAGGTGACCGACCACTACATCAACGGCCTCCACGGCGCCGGTGGGCAGGTCTATGCCGTGGGAAGTCGATCCAGCGACGCGCTGCTGCTGCGCTACGATGCCACGGGCAAGAAGTGGGACCAGGTAGACACGGTCAACCTCTCCTTCACGCCCCAGGACATCCGCGCGCTGCCCAACGGCGAGCTGTTCATCGTCGGCACCTCGCTCCACGTGAAGCACTTCGACGGCACGAGCTGGCAGGAGCAGAACCTGGACGCGGCCGAGCAGGTGAAGCTGAATGCGATCTGGGGCACCTCTGATGGCACGCAGCTCTACGCCGTGGGGAAGCCTGGTGTTCTGGCTGTCTACGACGGCAAGCGCTGGAGTGTGAACAGCGATGGCCGGCTGAGCTTCGAGGCCCACGACATCGCGGGCCTCTCCGCCGACGACCTGTTCGTCGTGGGCCAGTCGAGCTCCTACAGCAACCCCGGCGGCATCGAGCGCTGCGCCGTCTACTGCACCCACAACCCCCTGCCCAAGGAGGCCCAGGGCAAGCAGATCTCGGGCATCTGGGTCAGCCAGGACGCGAGCGTGGCGTTCGCTGTCGGCGACGACGGTACGATCCTTCGGCGACAGCAGCTGAGATAAGGACCCGGCCTGGGCCGGCCCACATGATATATTGCGCGGGTGCGAGTCGAGCTGGTCTGCCCAGCGGCCGAGGATTCGGCCTTTCTCCGTAACTCGGCCATGGCGACGCTCGCCGGGCTGACCCCGCCCGATGTGCGGCTCAGCCTGCGCGACGACACCCTCAGCCGGCTGGACCCGACCCGGGACCTGGACCTCGGTACGAGCCTGGCGGCGATCACCGTCTCGACCAAGACGGCGCTGAGGGCCTACGAGCTGGCCGCGGCCTACCGCGCCGCGGGAGTGCCAGTGGTGCTGGGGGGCATCCACCCCACCGCCCTTCCCGGCGAGGCGCAGCAGCACGCGGACGCGGTGGTGGTGGGCGAGGCAGAGGGGCTATGGCAGAGGGTGATCGCGGACAGGCGCGCTGGCAGGTTGCAGCCCCTCTACCGTCACGAGCAGCTACCCGACTTCAGCCGCGTCCCGCATCGACGCTGGCACCTGTTCCGCTCGAGGAAATACATCCCGCTCTACACCATGCAGGCCTCGAGGGGCTGCCCCCACGACTGCGACTTCTGCTCGGTGACTCCCTTCTTCGGCCGTCGCCTACGGCTGCGCGACGTCGATGACCTGGTGGGCGAGATCGAGCAACTCGACCGCCGCTGGGTGATGTTCGCGGACGACAACATCGTTGGCAGCCCGGCCCACGCACGCCGGCTATTTGAAGCCCTGCGCCCCCTGAAGCTGACGTGGCTCGGTCAGGCATCGCTCCAGGGCCTGCACGATCGCCAGACTCTGCGACTGATGGCACGGTCGGGTTGCATGGCGCTGTTCATCGGCTTCGAGAGCGTCAACCCTGACAGCCTGGCCGGGTGCGGCAAGCGCCAGAATCGCCCGGAGCGGTACCTCGAGACGGTTCGTATGCTGCACGACCACGGCATCGCCATCTGGGCCGCCTTCGTGTTCGGCCTCGACGGCGACAGACCCGACGTGTTCCAGCGCACGCTGGAGTTTGCACAGAAGGCGGGCTTCTTCATGGCGTCCTTTGCCATCCAGACCCCCTACCCCGGCACCCGCCTGCACGAGAGACTGCAGCAGGAGGGCCGGCTGCTCGTGCCCGAGTGGTGGCTCCGCACCGACCGGGACTACGACTTTCCGCTCTACCGGCCGCTGCACATGACGCCGGATCAGCTCTTCGAGGGCTGGCAGTGGACCTGGAGCCAGTTCTACCGCCCCCGCTCCATCATCTCCCGCTTCCGCCCGCTCTCGCTGCAGGCAGCTCTGGGGTACCTGCCCCTCAACCTGATGCAGCGCAGGCTGGTGCAGAGCAAGATCCTCGGCCGCGACCGGTTCTTCCGCAGAGATGCGCCTGGCCTGCTGGGGCGCTGGCGCTGAGCAGTCGCCACGCCCGCCGGGCCTCCTGGCGCCGGGGCTGCGCACCCCGTCCTGCCGCTTGTACAACACGCTCTGGCTGGCCTATGCTGCTGTAACCAATGCTGGAGCATGTCACCGCCAACCAGACGCGTTTTGTCGCGCCGGGGCTCAGTGCAGATTCACGCGGCATCGCCCTCGGCCGCTACTGCGTGGTGCTGTTGCCCTCCATCGACCGGGTGGTCGGTCTGTTTCGCGGCCTGTCCGAGCGGGGCAGCCTGGATGACCTGCTGGCCTCGCTCAAGATCCTGCAGGTCCTCACCCCGCTGAAGAGCCGCGAGTTCATCGTACAGATCCCGGTGCTGAGCTCCCACGTCGCGGACGGAGTCGCCGCCGCCGTCGCGTTGATGGGCGGGCTGACCTTCACCGGATCGGCCAAGCACTTCGTCAGGTATCGCGACAGCGGGTCTCCGCTGGGCTACGACGTCGACAACCTCCACCCCGGGGCCGGCGACTTCATCCTCTACGCCGCGGACTTCGTACAGGCCTACAACCGCGAACGGGACCTGCCGTTCGCCAGACTGGTGCTCAGCCTCTCCCTCGAGTTGGATCGGCGCTCCGAGCTGCTCCCCGACCAGACGACCCTGCTGCGGACAGTCCCGGGGCTGTGGCGCGTGGTGACCGCCTACCTGCACCGCAACAACCTGCCCTGCGAGGTGGCCGCCTGCGACGCTCAACGCCATGGCCGGAGTGAAGGCGAGCGGTTCTACCTCATCCGCTGCAGGCTGCACCCGCGCATGGTGCGGCTGTTCCGTACGACCCCCGGGATCGAGGTGCACCAGATGGTAACCGAGCGGGTGGCGGTCCAGCTCGGCTACCGCCATCCCCTCGAGCTGGGCTCCTGTGGCTCGATCTTCGACAATGACCGTTTCTATCTCTTCTCCGGCCAGCGCAAATGCCTCGATGTGGTGCTGGGAGGTGTGAGCTTCTTCACCTCACAGGCCCTGGTCCAGCTCGGAAGCGCCGCCGAGAGTGTGACCCACCAGCCGTTCTCCCCGGGCGAGGTGGGGGGCGTCCAGGTACCGCTCAAGCTGGTGACCGCCTCGGGGCCGCGGCCTGCGGTGCGGGCATCCCGCATCCCGCTGGTGCATGCCGGCTGGCTCAAGAAGCTGGTCTACCTGCTGCCGCCCCAGGCTCTCGAGCGGTATCACATCTGCGTCGCCGCCGAGAGCATCTACCTGCTCAGCGACGCCGAGGTGGAGTTCGTGCCCCTGGGCACGCTGTTCTACCAGGTGGCGCTCGGCATCCTGGTCCCGGTGGGCTACGAGCTGCTGCCGAGGGTCCACCCCGAGGTTCTGGTGCAACACATGGGCACGGGCCAGGAGAAGCTGATCTTCTTCTCGCCCGACAGCGAACGGCCGGTTGAGCTGGATCGCAGCGGCTTTGCGCCTCTGACCCGCAGGGCCCTGGCCCGGGTCGAGGTGCAGCGGGTGACGCCGGAGCCCACGCCCGAGGTGGAGTCCGCGTCGGCGAGGATGGTCAATGACCCGATCGGGACCTTTCCGCTCTGGGGCTTCACTCCCGCCACGAAGACCAAGAAGGAAGAGGGGGGCTAATCGTTGGCGCTGTTGCCCGAAACCTTTCTGCGGGAGTTCGTCCTTCCGCTCGTGGTCGGCGGGGAGCTACATGTCCACCGCCCACTTGACGCCGAGGACCTGGTCTCACTGGAAGCCGAGTTCGTGACCGTCACCGAGGAGAGCCTCGAGGTGGAGCAGGCACGTCAGGCCATCGCCGCCGAGCTGTGGCTCTACCCCGTGCCGACCCCGCTCGACCGCCCGAGCCTGGAGCTGGCCGCAGCCGTGCACAACCTGCTGTTTCTGAGCCACCCGGGCGCCAAGCGGTGGTGGGTGCGCTCGTCGCCGATGAGGCGACTGGTCTCGTTCACCGAGGCCTGCCTGCGCCGCCCGTCACCGCCGCGAACCGGAAACGAGCTCATTGCACGGCACACGCTGCTGGGCAAGGCCCTCGAGATCACGCGAACCGATGTGGAGATCCGCTTCTGGGCCGGACGACGTCGGTTCATCGGTCAGGAGCCCCCGCGCCGGCTGTTCAGGTGGAAAGAGCTGCGAGGCGTGCGGGAGCTGCGGCAGCAGGTGACCTGGGCCGAGACCGAGCTCACACAGGAGCAGCAGCAGTTGCTGCAATTGCTGCTGCGTCAGAGCCCGCTCACCGATCTGCTGTCTCCGGGCCGCGCCTTCCCCCTGTTCGACTGGCTACCAGTGGCCGAGTACCTGGCAGATCCGCGCACCTGTCGCCTGGTCTGCCACCGATACCTCGAGACAGGGTTGGACCAGGTCGGCCCGGCGCTGGCGCAGGCCTTCTGGCGCCTCGTGGACGGCGGAAACAACCAGCAGGCGCTCCAGATGGTGTCCGGGCTGGTGGTCTACCTCTACGCCGCCACTGCGCTCACCACAGAGAAGAAGGACCACATGCGGTTCGATGCCAACCATCCGATGGAGGCGCTGCCCGTGGTGCTGATGGTCGCGGCTCGCTGCGGCCTGGTCCCTGAGCCCTCGTTGCTGGGAGACGGCCGGGTGCAGCAACGGCTGGTGGACTGGTCCGGGCTGCCCGCAGCGTCGCTGGGCGCAGTTGCGGACGAGCTGACCCACCGGCTGGGCCAGGCGCTGGCGGCCTGACACCGCCCGCGGGCGGGAGACACAGACACCCCGGCCGTGGCCGGGAGAAGAAACGGAGCAGGAAATGACCCAGGCCATCACCGTTCAACAGATGGCGGCCCGCCTGCAGCAGGCGGCCCGTTTCCTCGACCAGAACTTCCTCGACAAGCAGGAGATCATCCGCCTGCTGACCGTATCGGTCATCGCGGGCGAGCACATGATCCTGGTCGGCCCGCCGGGGACTGCCAAGTCGGCGCTGATCCGGCTCTTCGCCCAGCTGATCGACGCCCGCTACTTCGAATACCTGCTGACCCGCTTCACCGAGCCCAACGAGCTGTTCGGTCCGGTAGACATGGCCGCTTTTCGCCAGGGCGAGTACCGGCGCCGGGTGGACGGGATGCTCCCGGAGGCGGAGATCGTGTTCATGGACGAGGTGTTCAAGGCCAACAGCGCGATCCTCAACTCGCTGCTCACCCTGCTCAACGAACGCCGCTACACCAACGGCCCGAATGTGATCTCCTGTCCGCTGCTGAGCGTCTTCGGCGCCTCGAACGAGGTCCCCAACGACGACAACCTACAGGCCCTGTTCGACCGCTTCCTGCTGCGCGTCCGTAGCAACAACCTCGACTCCTATCACTTCCACAACCTGGTCAACCGCGGGATCGCCAACGAAATGCGCCAGATCACCGGTCAGGGCGCCGCGATCCAGAAGCTCCTCAGCAGCAAGGAGCTGCACATGATCCACCGCGGATACGACAACCTGATGAACTTCTCGGAGGAGTTCCTCACCACCTACAAGGGGCTGATCTTCCAGATCCGCTCGGAGGGCATCAGCGTCAGCGACCGGCGGGTGGTCAAGCTGACCAAGCTGTTCGCCGCCAGCGCACTGTTCGACGGGCGCAGCCAGGTGTGCGAGGCCGACTTCTTCGTCCTCAAGCACACCTGGAACAGCCAGGATCAGTCCGAGATCCTGGACGAGATCGTCACGCCGGTGGTGGACCGATACTATCGCGAGCATCCCGACCAGCGCCGCTTCGTCGGCACGGTCGCCGGGTTGGACGAGCTCCTGTCGGAGCTGAAGATGATCCGTGACCTGCTCACGTCGGGGCAGCAGCTGAGCGACATCCAGCTCTTCTCGCAGCTGCGCAACCTCAACGAGATCAAGGCCGCGCTGCAATCGATGGACAACGAGACGGCCCGGAGGATGGTGACGCAGGTCGACCAGCTGCTCGACAGCATCTTCGCCTCCTCCAAGTTCGTCTAGCCCAGGAGTGGAACGGAGCGCACGCCGGTGCCGATCCCTGCTGACATGCAGCGCAGCTACCTGGCGATGCAGGTCGGGACCCTCGCGCTGAGCCGCGTGGCGCTGCCGAACCCCATGGCCCTCGTGCGGGCCGCCTCCTGGCACAACCACATGCTGCGGCTCGGCGTCCCCCTGCCGCTGTTTCTGGTCCACGACCTCGGGCTGCTCATGACCACAGGCCAGGCAACGCTGCAGCAGCCGCAGGCCGACCCGCAGCTGAGGCCGCTCCTCGGCGCCTACCAGCAGCTGCTGGACCAGCTCGCCGAGAGCGAGGTGATGCGCACCGCAGCATCCTGGCGCATCCGGGACGAGCTCGTCGCGGTGATCCTCACCCGTCTGCTCAACGATCTGCACCAGCGGTGGCCTGACCGGCGCAGCTGGATCGGCCACCGGGAGCTCCCGCTGGACCCCGGCCTGTACCTCGACGCCGACGTCCCGGCCCACTACCGCGCCTTCGACATGCGACCGGTGACCTCGCTGTTGACGCACATCGTGGAGCACCGGCTCTATCTGCTGACCGCGGTGGAGCAGATAGACATGGACACGCTCCGGCTGCTCGGACTGTTCCACACCGGCGGCCATCTCGGCGGCGTGGTCGACCTCGCAGACCTGATGAACGTCTTCTCCTCCCCCGAGGCGAACGACGTCGTCAACTTCTCGATGGAGCTGATCCCGTCGGTGCTGGAGACCAAGCGGCAGGGTGGCGTCCAGACCTTCTCCATCGACGGTTACGCCAGCATCGAGCGCCACGGCAGCGTGGACTCCGTGGTGCTCAGCGAGTTCGCCTACGAGCGCGACATCTTCGAGCAGAAGGTCCTGGACAACGAGCTGTACTACTACGGTCACGAGAAGCAGCAGACCGAGGAGCGACGGCTGCAGTACATCCTGGTCGACAGCAGCGCGTCGATGCGCGGCGTGCGGCAGGTCTTCGCCCGGGGCCTGGCGCTGACGCTGATCAAGAAGCTCTCGCTGCAGGGAGACGAGGTCTGGCTCCGCTTCTTCGACAGCCGGCTCTACGAGCTGACCCGGGTCGGCGAGAGCGGCGAGGCCAGCGTGCCCTACCTGCTCACCTTCCGCTCCGAGCGTGGTCGCAACTACGAGCGCGTCTTCCGCCAGCTGCTGGGCGAGCTGCAGCGGATGCGCCGGCAGAACGGCCGCCCCGCGGTGGTCTACATCATCACCCACGGGCAGTGCCACATCACCACGCCCCTTGTCGACCAGTTGCGTCAGGCAGCGCACCTGTACGGTGTGTTCATCCTGCCCTCGTCGACCCTGCACCTGGACTACCTGCCGCTGCTCGACCGGCACCAGATCGTGAGCGAGGAGGCGCTCTCCAGCCGCGAGCGCTCGGTGGACCGCGCGCTGGAGATTGTCGACGACGCCGCCTCGCAGCGCGAAGAGGAGGAGTCGTGATGGCGCGCGACAGTGCATCGATCCCGGGCGGCGGGCAGGGCTTCGTCCTCGCGGACGCTCGGCGGGCCGGTCCTCGCGCCCCTGCGGGGCGCTCCGGGATGCGGCGGCGGCCCGCATTGGCCGGCCCCGGGTCATGCGTGGTGTCTTCTGGCCGGCCGCAAGCCTCACTCGGGCGTCGTGCCGACCGAAACATGACGGTAGGGCGCCGGTCGGCACTCCGCACGCCGCTTCGGCCGAACCCTGCCAGGCACCCGGTCCGAGGTCGGAGCTAGCATGGACCCCAGCTTCGAGGGCAACAGGGCCTGGAGCCTGCTCAAGTCGGGGCGCAGCGACGAGGCGGTCCAGATCTTTCGCCAGATCTGCGCCGAGACCCACATCATCGACCAGGAGTACGACCGCATGGCGCGGGGGCTGGCCCAGGGGCTGGCCCAGCTCGGGCGGCGCCGCGAGGCGGCCTATGTACAGCTCTACCTGCACGATTTCGATGCCGCCCGCGCGCTGCTGGCGGACAACCCGCTCGACGAGGCCCGCGTGCTCGAGCAGCAGGGCAACTGGCCCGCCGCCGCGCAGAGCTACCTCGAGCTCGGGCGCTTCGTGCTGGCCGCCATCGCCTACGAGCGGGCTCAGGTGCCCGACTCCGCCAGGCAGTGCTGGGAGCGCGCCCTGGCCGATGGCCGGGTCACCCGCTCGCCCTACGTCGCTGCCCTGATCCACTTCAACCTGGCCTACTGCTGCCTGGCGGTGGATGACGAGGCCGGCAACGCCCACCTGGTAACAACCCAGCGCCTGTTGGAGGAGGTGGCCGACGAGTTCGAGACCTCCGGACAGCGGGAGCGGGCCTTCGACTGCTACCAGATCCTGCTCGAGATGGGGCGGCGCAGCGGTGTGTTCGAGAACCTGGCCGAGGGCTACATCAACTGCATCCGCATCCTCAAGGAAGACAACCTCAAGTACTACGTGCTGCAGTACTACGAGGACTTCCTGCGCGAGGCGACCACCCGCGAGGAACTCCACGCCGCCGCATCCCTCTATCGCGAGGCGGCGGACTACTGCCTGCGCATGGGTCTGATCTACGACCGCCACTACCTCAAGAGCTCGGCCGAGACCTGGCTGCAGGTCGCGGACAAGAACCTGCGCGAGGGCGGCCCCGCCGAGCTGAGCGAGAACGCCCTGCTCGCCGCCGTCGCCTGTTTCAACACCCTTGGCGACTACTACATGGTGGGGGACACCTATCGGCGGCTGTGCAAGATCGGGCTGTCGGCTCGTATTCGCCAGCGCTACGAGAAGATCGCCGAGCGGTATCAGGACACGGTGCAGCAGCAGGTTGAGGCGCCACCCTTTCCCAACTACCTGCGTCAGCCCCACGCCTACCCCGAGATCTGGTTCATGGATGTCGTCGAGTGGGACCACGACGGCGACGTTGTCGCGGTCTGCGCGTCGGTCGTGGGGGACACCAGCTACCCCGACGTCGTGCGCCGCAGGGCGCTGACCGTGTTGCTCGACTGTCTGGAGGAGGAGGCGATCCGGGGCGGCGCAGTGGCGACGCTCCAGCTCGAGCCGACGCGGCTGGCCCGGGTCGCAGAGCGGCTGGGGGACCTGCAGATCTACGTCGTGCTGCGACCGCTGGAGCGGCTGTTCGACCACCGGGACGTCCGGGTCCAGCGTGGCGCGATGCGGGCGTTGCGGTTCCTGTTCTTCAAGCGCTCCTTCGGCCTGCTCAACCGCGGACTGCTCTCGCCGGACGCCGGCGTACGGCAGGCGGCGCTCGAGGCGCTGGGGCGGCTGTACTTCAACCACGCCTTCGACCCACTGGTGCGCATCTTCCGCGAGATCGAGGACCCGACGATCAAGGCCACGGCCCTCGAGAGCATCGGACGGATCCCCACGCTGGAGGCCGGCGATTTCCTGATCGAGGTGCTGCGCTACGAGCCAGAGCCGCTCAAGGGCCTGGCGCGGAGGCTGCTGGTCTCGTTCGACAACCGGGAGCTGCTGCCGATCCTGCGCCAGCACCACCAGATGGAGACGGGCGCGCTACGCGAGGAGCTGGAGTACATCCTGAGGCAGGTCGGCGGCACGTACTGACCCGGGCGCGGCTCTCAGGGCAGGACGGGCGACAGGTGCAGCATTGTCCCATTCGTGCCCACCGCGTAGACGTCGGTCGGGCCGGTGCCCCACACACCGTAGAGAGCCTCGGTTGTGCCCGAGGTCATCGAGCTCCACGAGGCGCCGTCATAACGCAGGATGGTGCCGCTGTCGCCCACTGCGAAGGCCACTGTCGCGGAGTGAGCCCAGACGTCCCGCAGACCGGCCCCCGTGCCGACCACCAGCGGCTGGCTCCAATAGCTGCCGTCGTAGTGCAAGACCGTCCCGTTGGTGACCACGGCGTGGATGTCGTTCGGACCGGTGCCGTGGATGCCGTAGATGAAGGATGTGCCCGTCGTCGTCTTGAAGAGCGTTGTGCCGTTGAAATGGTGAAGACTGCCAGCGTAGTCGGCGATCCAGACATCCTGTGCCGAGCTGCCCCAGACCGCCGTGTAGGTGGTGGCCCCGGTCAAAGCTGACGCAGGCCCCCATTCCTCCATGACCTGGTCCCATAGCCAGATCTCATCGACTCCGACAGCCACGGCGCTCGTGCCCTGGACCCACAGGCCGTAGAGCGTTCCTCCAAAGGTGAATAGATCGGGCCACTGCACGGCGGTGCCGTTGTACCTGTGGATGATGCCATTGCCGCCGACGGCGAACCCGAGCTTGCTCGACGGGTCGATCCGGACGCGCCAGAACCCGGGGCCGTTTGAGCTGGCGACACTGGTCCAGGCGCCGCTGTTCACACGCCACACGGCCTCGGCACCGGCGACATACACCTCGTTGGAGATCCCCCACACGCCATGAAGATGTTCCACGGTTGACCCGTTCGAAACCGGTTGCCACACCAGGGCCGGCCCCGTGTCAGGCGCTGGCCCCGTGTCTGTTGGCGGGCGGGTGTCCGGCGCCCCCGATTCGGGAGTCGGTGGGGGGGCGTCGTCCCTTGGCGGTTCGATGTCCAGGCTCTTGTCACGGACGCCTGTGACGTCGGCAACAACGCCGAGGTCGGCCGGACCACGGCCGTCGGCTCCGGAAGAGAGGGGGAGCAGCACGTGGCAGCCGGAGAGAATCCACAGCATGCCGAACAGCATCCACCGCATGTGCTGAATCGTACTTCACTCCTTCCTAATGGCCAAGAGGTCGCGGATGACCGTTGGTCTCGGGCCAGCACCGGGCTACACCATGCTGGCCAGCTCGCACTCGATCAGCAGGTAGAGCGCCTGCATCGCCTTGATCTGGTCGCCAAGCAGCGAGCAGGCGGTGATCGCGTCCTCTATCGGCTGGGAGGTCCCGAGCGTGCGGTAGACATCGAGCAGCAGCGGATCGGGGTGAAACCGCTCGATGCGCGCGGGCGGCATGCGGTTGGCCACGATGTGGAAGCCGCTCAGCTGCTGGAAGTAGCCCTCGATGAACGCGTCGGACAGGTGCGAGACGCCGTTGACCACCAGCTCCATCGCGTCCTGACCGGAGGGGAACGACTCCTGCGGCGCCTCGCGGTCGCGATAGAAGGCAAAGGACCCGTCGGTCCAGGCGAAGGTGTCGAACACGCTCTCCAGCACGAAGGCCACCACGTGCCGCGACACCTGCAGCGGCGCCAGCGCACCGGCGGCGAGCAGGGCTGCGATGGGGCGGCGATGCGTGTTGTTGCGGATCGCCATCTCGACCCGGTGGGACGACAGGATGTCGCTCCGGATCAGATAGGCGATCAGCGCCTCCTCGCTGCGGTCGGCGGAGGCCAGATGAGGCTGGCCGTCCAGCAGGTGGATCTCGCAGGTTCGGTCGGTCGCACCCTTGGTGGTGATCGTTGCGCCGGCGCGCATCTGGATGTCGTGGAGCCACTCCAGCAGCTCGGCCTGCTTGCCGGTGAGCTTGGGGCCGGTGAGCACCAGCAGACCGGTCTCCTCCACCACCGCGAACCGGAACAGGACCTTGGTCACGGTCCGCGATGAGAGCGAGCCTTTGAAGTCGGGCTCGACCGTGGGCTCGGGCGGTGCAGCCACCTCGAGCTGTTTCTCCACCAGCCCGTGCGCGTGGTCGAACTGGTCCAGATCCAGCGTGGGGCGCACGAACTCCTCCTCGTTGTCTCCCATCTCGTCCAGATCCAGCTCCTCCCCCGCCCCCTCCATGACCTGCGACGGCGATAGCTCCCGTCGGAAGCTCTCGTCGGGCGCCAGCAGGGACCCCTGCTGGTCGTCTCCCATCTCCAGCATCGGCAACGACTCGAACGCCGGATCGTCCATGTGGATCTCGGTCGGAGGCGGCGCGGGCTGATTGTCGTAGACCGGCATGCCGGGCGGTGGACGACCCGCGGGAACATCCATCCCTGGCATGTCGATCCCCGGCATGTCGATCCCCGGTGCATCGCTGGCTGGTACCTCGAACCGCTGCTGCTCGACCGGCGCCTCGTACTCGAAGGGTACCTCCACCCCCTCGGCCGGCAGCCCCGGGCCAGGATTCGTGACGGCTGCCTCCATCGCCGCCAGGTCATCGTGGTCGATCGGCACATCATCGGGCGGCGGCGACAGCTCCAGATCGACCGGAATGATGTTGCTCTTGACCACCGGCGAACGCCCGCCCGGGGAGGAGCCAGCCCCGGGCCAGGATCCGGACTCGCGGGACCCGGAGGCCGAACCGGCGCTGTCGGTCCGTCCAAGGGCGAGGTAAGGCGTGACGTGCTCGGCCATGAAGGCCGCCAGCGTCTCGTTGGTGATTCGGTGTCCCTGCTGGTAGAGGAACTCGTTGATGTCCTCGTAGAACTCTCGCGCCGACTGGTAGCGGTCGTTGACGTCTCTCTGGAGCGACTGCCGCACCACGCGCACCGCCTCGGCCGGCAGGGCATGCTCGTGCTCCTCGAGCACATCGAGGCGCACGTTCATGACCTTGTCCAGCGTCTCGAAGTCGCTGGCGCCCAGGAAGAGGCGCCGTCCGAGCAGCAACTCGGCCAGCACGATCCCGGCGGCGAAGATGTCGGACCGGTGGTCGACCTTGAGCCCCGCCACCTGCTCCGGAGACATGTAGCCGAACTTGCCCTTGAGCACCCCCGCCTGGGTCTTGCTCTCCTGCTGGACCAGCGCAATGCCGAAATCGCCGATCTTCACATCTCCTCTGAAGGAGATCAGGATGTTTGACGGCGAGACGTCACGATGGACCACGCCGAGAAGCTGGGCGTTGGGTCCGACCGCCCGGTGCGCGTAGTCCAGCCCCTTGAGAAACTCGGCGACGATGAAGAGCGCCAGCACGCCTGGCAGGCGCTGCTTGCGCTTGGCCAGGGTCCTCCAGAGCTGGCGTCCATCGATGCCGTTGACGTACTCCATCGAGATGTAGTACTGGCCGTCGACCTCCCCCAGCTCGTGTACCTGGACGATGTTGGGATGCTCGAGGTGGCAGACCAGCTTCGCCTCGGTGATGAACATCCGCAGAAACTCGGCGTCCTCGCCGAACTGGGGCAAGATGCGCTTGATCACCAGCGCCTTCTCGAACCCCATGGCCCCGAAGACCTTCGAGTAGAAGATCTCCGCCATGCCGCCGATCGCGATGCGTTCGGCGAGCAGATAACGGCCAAACTGGCTTGGCTTGAAGGGCCGTGCCATCTCGTCAACCGAGCAGAACTACTGCAGAGAAGTGATATTGGCTCTTGCGACGAGAAAACTCAAGTTGTTCTGTTTGGAGTCTGCGCCCTCGAAATCACAGGCTAGCGTCCCCTGCGGATCGCCACCAGCAGCAACAGCGCCAGCAAGGCCAGGGGCAACAGCCTCGGATCACTATCATCTCCGACCGAGCAGTCGCAGCCGCTCCCATCGGCCGCGCTGACGTCGGGGGACGCCTGGCAGGCACCGTTGATGCAGACCGCACCTGGGTTGCAGATGGCGTCGGCCCCATCCACCGTACCGTCACAGTCATTGTCCAGGCCGTCGCAGATCTCCGTCGAGGGCTGAGGAGCGGTGCAGCCGGCGTAGGTCCCGCCCGAGCAGGTCTCGGTGCCCGCGCCGCAGGCCGAGGAACAGGCACGAGACAGGTTCTCGTCCACCTGTCCGTTGCAGTCGTTGTCCAGCCCGTCGCACTGCTCGACGGAGGGCGACACCTCGCCGGCACATGACCCCCACGACCCGGCCAAGCAGGTCTGGACCCCCTGCTTGCACTCGCCCTTGTTCACCCCGCAGGGCCGCGTGTCCCCGTCGACACAGCCGCACCCCTCGTCCACGGAGCCGTCGCAGTTGTTGTCCACGCCATCACAGACCTCGGGACTGGACTGGGGCGCCGTGCACCCGCCCCAGATCCCGACCGAGCAGGTCTCGACGCCGGTGCCACAGGCCGTGGAGCAGGCCTGGCTCAGGTTCTCGTCGATCTTGCCGTCGCAGTTGTTGTCCACGCCGTCGCAGCTCTCCGCGCTGACGATCTTGGCGATCTTCTGCAGCGCCGCCAGCAGATCCTGGGGGTTGTTGGCCTGGTAGTAGCAGTTCTTCCCCGACTTGGGGTCCGAGCTGGTGGCATCACAGGCCGCGCTTATCTTGGTCCCGGCCGCGGCCGCCATCTTGTTCAACGTCAACGAGTCCACCGAATCGCCGAAACCGACCACGTACGTGGTGATGTTGAGGGCGGTCAGGTTCGAGACTGCGTTCACCGGCAGGAAACGGGTCGACGGGTCGTAGGGCGAGCACCACTGCCACCCGTCGGTGATGAGGAGCACAGTGTTCTTGTAGGCCGAGTCCTGCAGATTCGCGACGCCGGCCGCGATGCCAAGGCTCTGCGCCATGGGGGTCCAGTTGCCCGACGTCGGTGGCGGCGCCAGCTGGGCCATGATGGCCTGAGCCTTGTTGGGCCCAATCCCCACCACCACCTTTCCTCCACCACACTGGTTTGGGCTCGGAAAGAGCATCAGTCCGAGATCGATGCCGGACTCGTAGGTCGTGGCGACCTGTGACAGGGCTGACTTGGCCACATTCCACTTGGTCTGACTGCCGACCATCCCCGTCACCATGCTCGAGGATCGATCAAGAACAATCAGCATTCTCGGAGCTTTGCAGACATCCGCCTGAACGGTCAACGCAACAACACTGATCCCCACGATGCCCATCGTTGCCAAGAATACGCGCATTCCATGCCCTCCGCCTCAGCCCCTTAAGCATCGGGCGTGCCACTTCTCACCACAGAGGATCAGGGCATAACACCTTGTTCTTTGGTAAAAAACTCCCCACAGGGCGCAGGAACGGCTCCCCCCTGACGCAACTGTGGATAGTGGAGGGGCCAATTGGTGGCCACTGGTGCTGGCACTGCAAACTGCTGTGCTCAGATCGAGTGCAAGCAGATAATATTGACGTTTGTAGGATCACCGCGACAATGGGATCCATGCCAGCGTTGACCCGATCCCTGCTCCTGCTGCTCGCCTCCACCCTCCTGCCCGGCTGCCCTGACAAGAAGCTCCCCCCCTCGCCCCGGGAGGAGGAGTCGATCCCCCCCACCCCCAAGGTGGACCAGGCGTTCCTGCAGCAGGCTCTGGGCCCCGGCTGGACCCTGGCCAACCGACCCCTGGTGCTGGACATCGATCGGCGGCCCGGAACGGAGGCTCTGGTCGCGGCGCACAAGGACAACCGCAACCACCAGCTGGCGGTCATCCGCGGCAACCACGAGGTGCTGGCGCGAGCCCCGCTGGGCGGCAAGATCCTGGCCAACGCCAACATCCAGGCGGTGGCCGAGCTCAAGCCGTTCGATCTCTTCGGCGACGGGGGCAAGACCTACCTGATGCCGGTGGAGACCCTGGTCTACCACCAGGCCGTCTGCGGCATCCTCGCCGTTCGCTACCGCTACCATGCCCTCTCACTCGTCGGGGAGTTCGCCACCCGATGCTGGCGCAAACAGTCCGGCGGACATGGTGGCGACCCCTTCGGCTACTTCAAGGTGCAGCGCGAGGGCAAGCAGCTCACGGTGGCCACCGAGGAGGAGCGCGGCAAGCGCCTCTACCGCTGGAGCGAGGAACAGCAGGCCTTCCTCTCCTCGGAGCCGCTTCCGGGCAAGTGACGTCTCAGTAGGGCAGCTTGTAGCCGTTGTCCTTGTACTTTTTGAGGATGCCGTCGCAGGCGTTTCTGTAGTCCTTGCAGCGGGAGATCGGCACAGTGCCGGCCGGGCACTCCCACTGGGTCCCCGTCTTGCAGACGCGGTGGACCGCCTTGGTGCTGCTGCAGCTGCTCTCCTCGCAACACAGCTCCGGGGCGGGGTCGGGCTCCTCCTGGTCCAGACCGATGACGTGGCAGCCCTCCATCGGCGTGCAGGCATTCATCGGCGAGGCGCAAGCGTCCTCCAGCGCCGGAGCGCTGCCCTCGCAGATCCACACGCCCTCCTTGCAGACCCTCGG
>Ga0180009_10003685_pt1 | contig 17295 bp, 16 predicted proteins | sample OS_PC_MetaG_FD_123537 | JGI IMG/M metagenome (GOLD analysis project Ga0180009, IMG submission 123537) | Groundwater microbial communities from the Aspo Hard Rock Laboratory (HRL) deep subsurface site, Sweden - OS_PC_MetaG | ecosystem: Environmental > Aquatic > Deep subsurface > Groundwater... | reverse complement strand
AAACTTTCGTCTTCAGCTTTGCTCATAATCCGGTTCCTTGCATCAAATTCAGACGCAATTATCCAGGAAAAATCCTCTTGCCCTATTACTTCGCTTGCCAGAGGTTATTGAGAAGTTACAGTTTTTAGATGATCTGAACGACATTGAGCGCCCGAAATCCAAGCTGTCTGAGGACGCAGTCTGAGTTTTGGGATTTCAGCGAGATGAGTTCTTGAACAACTTTAAGCGAGTCTCCGTCTGAAAAAGGTTTGTATCAGACACGGAGGGATACAGAGTACTATTCTCACGCTTCGTTGTGCCCCGATCCCGGGGCATGGTGGTTAATATGAAAGGGCCGCTGATCAGATTCCTGGTTTGGGGTTTTGCGCCAGTTTCCCGGCCTGCTTCATATTCACGTACTTTAATATTTCCCTTCTTGATTTAGGCATGACGACATCTTTTATCCAGTCTCTTTCTGTGATAATAGAATCGGATTTAATCACTTTCACAACCATGCCGTCTTCCAGGATTTTATTTCTCGGATAGCGCACATTATCGATGATTCCGCCAGCGCTTTTCAGACCCAATTCAGTATGAACCATAAAAGCGAAGTCCAGAATGGTCGATCCATATCTCAATTCAATTACGTCTCCGGCTGGTGTCATCGTCTGGATCGTTTTGGTCTTGCTGAACCGCAGTACATCCTCGATTCGGGTATTGTCCGATGCAAGATCCAGGTAAAGCTGCAGAAATTCACGATAGTTTTCAGAACGGTATATTCCTTCATGGATAAGGGCCAGAACACCTTTTCTATTTTTTTTATGAAAATCTTCGGTTACAATATTGATCTTGATTTGCTCTCCGTTGACAATCACTTTCGTTGACAATCCACGCCACCCGTTGGCTTTCGGGTTTGAGATATAGTCATAGATGTTCAGGGGAACAGAGCGGAAATTGGTGTGAATTGCCCCCAGAACCTGGTAACAGGACGGGGCATCCGTAGTTTGAATGGAAATTGAATTGAGAATTTTTACAATTTCATGCCGATCGAACAAATATGTTTGAGGTGTTAAATAGCGGGGTTTGATTGAAAGCAACAGATGAGGAGGTATATGTTGCTGCAATTTCTGGACGATCTGATGAATGGCGATATGCCTTTCATCGTAAAACTGTTTCAGGTTTCTGGCGATTCGCTTGTAACTGAAGGAATAGAGATGTTTAAAGACGAGATCCTTCAACTGCTCTTCTATTTCAATCAATCCCAGACCCTGGGCGATTTCGCAATAAACAGCCGTTGTTTCCTGACAAATTCTGCGCTGTTTGGCTCTGGGCAGATATTTAAGATCTGACAAATTATCCAGGCGATCCAGGAGTTTTATCAGAATAACTCGGAAGTCTACCGCCCCCAGTTGGATAATCTTGTAAAGGGTCAGATTTCGGTTTTCCTTTACTTTTGTAAGTGCATTCACCAGCTGAGAGACATTTTCTCCAAAGATGCTTTCTATTTCACGCCCGATTTTTTCCTTGGCATCTTTTCCGACAGTGTCCTCAATGACATCATGCAGTAGGGAGGAAATGATCGTATTGGTGTCCAGGTTATAATCGATGGCTTTGATGGCAACCCGGACAGGGTGGATGAAATAAAAGTTACCCGTCTTTCTGAATTGGCCTTTATGGGCTTCCTTGCCGAGCTCGATGGCTTTTTTTACAGATTCAAGATCGACATTGGGATCTTTTTTGACGCGCTCAATCAGGTCCTGTATATGGATTTCAAGATTTTTTTCCGGCGAAATCATAATTCATTGAGATGGCAGATTAAAATTTGCAGCTGTGATTGGCAATATCTTCAATATGATATTCTGGTGCCAGTCTTAGTGCCGTTTCCTGCAATTTTCCATAAAATTGGCAGACGGCAAATCGTTTGTTTTTGGCTTTGTAATAAAAACGGGTTGTATTGGGAAACATTGCCTGGGTCGTCTCCAGCAATTTTATTGCATTAGCACAATGGGTCGCCGCCAGTTTCAAATAGGAGGCAGTTTGGGTTTTCTTGAAACTCTGATAATAAGTGTGACTCCATTTCAATTCCTGGGCGGATTGATTCATGCCTTGCGAAAAAGTGAGTCTGTTTTTCTGCTGGATCTGAGTCGATTTCTGCTGAGCGGTCTGCCCTACCAGCATCATTGGGCAGACGCAAAATATGATCGATAGCAAAAAGTATCCGAAAGGTTTTAAATAAATACCCATTTGGAAAAAGTCCCAGATATGTTGGATTAAAAATAGATATTGTCAGGTTGGAAGAGCAAAGCGGATCGCTGGATATGGTTTGTTCGCTTCATGTTCTTCTTTCAGGCTCTTGTTATTTCGTCTTCCGGTCATAAACAGATGTTTCAGCAGCCTCGATTGCAGACCAACCGGTCAGACCAATGATCCAATACCAACTGGATGATTTGCATGCCCTTTCTGAAGCACTGAAACAGTGAATGATGCACGTTAATAATATTTAAATGATATCTGTTTGGGATTGAATAAAACTCAACTCAGCCTCTGAAATCATGACTTTTCTTTTATACCGTAAAACCGGATTAAAAAGTCGAACTTCAATCAATTCGTTCCTGGGTTGCACCTCAATCTTATTTCCCTGAATCGTTGCTGTATGGTTAAGATCATCAATCAGTGACATCAGCAGTTTCGCACGTCTGAACTGAAGGTAAGCTTTGACTTCAGCGAGTATGAAAAAGTTCTTGTTTCGAGACCTGCGGCCAGACCGAATGTCAGTTATCAGAGAGCTGATTTCCTGGATATCCAAGTTGGATGAGTACAATGCGGCTCCTTGTTGACTTTCTTTTTTTTGATTCAATCTGTTGGGTTCTTGGCATGGTAAAGACGCTGTTGTTTCATTCTCTCATAATATTACTGATTTGGACAAAGGTTCTTTCTGGTATAGGGGCAGTCCTTGATCAAATCGAAAAAAGCAAGTCCATTGCCTTTTTGAACAATTTTTATCTCAACAGTTCTTGCCTGTCAGATGACACCCTCATATCAGCGACTGGATGTCAGCAACAGGTGAATTAGAGCCATCCTGATCCAGACGCCGTTTTGGGCTTGCTCGAAATATACCATCCTGGGATCATCATCCAGTTCAGGGTGAATTTCTTTTTCCCGGGGTAGAGGATGCATGACAATCGCCCTGGGTTTGATCATCGGTAAAACGCTTTTATCAAGCCGGAATTGATCAATTGCCTGTGCATAGAGATTCATGTCCAGAAACCGCTCTTTTTGAATTCGGGTCATATAAATGCAATCAGCCTCTTTGATTGCGGTCTGGAAATCCATTTCCTCCCACTGGACATCGTTTTTTGTCAGGAATTGACGAATATCCTCTTCCATTCTGCAGATTTTGGGTGAAACAAAGAGAATTCTGGGGTTATAAAATCTTCCCAGCAGGTAACAGAGGCTGCGAACCGTTCTGCCATAGCGCAGATCGCCAATCATGCAGACAGTCAGGTTGTTGATATTGTTAAAATGGTTTCGAATTGTATATAGATCCAGCAGTGCTTGTGTGGGGTGTTGACCGGCACCATCTCCGGCATTGATAATCGGTTTGCTGGAAACAGATGCTGCCAGTTTTGCAGAACCAATTTCAAAATGGCGCAATGCGATAATATCTGCATAGCCGGCAGTGACTTTGATGGTATCTTCCAGAGACTCCCCTTTGGAAAAGGAAGAGAATTCCTGCGCGCTTTCCGTTGAAATGACATTCCCCCCGAGTTGCAGCATGGCGGACTCGAATGAGAGTCTTGTTCGGGTTGATGGCTCATAAAATAATGTTGCCATTATCTTTCCAGGAATTTGAAACGGGGAGGGGTCCGTTTTCATCAGATCGGCTAATGAAAAAATGTAATCCAGCAATTCCCTGTCAAACTGTTGCGATTCAATGATATGATTTAATTTTTCCACTTTTTGCGTTATAGTATTTGGACAAGCCCCTGTGAGAAATTGTAACTGCCCGAATTCAGCCTTTTTCAGGTTGCTTGACCGTTTTTTGTCAATCGGGATTTTTTCTTGATGTCAGAATCAATGATATCCTATTCCCGTTCCCGGAAAAACTCAATTCCCATCTGGCATTTCAGTAGCTTTCGGATAAAATCGATTGATATTTGACTGCAGCTGTCTGACACACCTCACCCCGGGTATGGATATTGGATCCAAAATACTTTTTAGAAGACTGAAATTATATGATAACAAAACATTCAGAGGATGACTGGTATTGGGAATTGGCAGCTGATTGTCAGACAGATCAGTTTGAATTGGTTTCGTATATTATGTTTGAACAGGGAGCTTCTGGCATTGAGGAGCTTCAAAGAGATCAAAAGACAACCGTCTTCAGGGTTTTCTTTCCGGCGACAGTTCCTGATCCGATGAAACAATTGAGGATGACCATCGAGAAAAGCACAGACCTGGTCGCTGCAGGGATCACTCTGCGACAGATTGAAAAGAAAGGAATTCAAAACTGGCAGGATGGTTGGCGGGATTTCTTTAAACCCATTGAAATCGGGAACTCTTTTCGGATCCGGCCACCATGGGAACCACCCGTAACGGGGAAAAATGAGATCGTCATACATCCAGGTCAGGGGTTTGGCACCGGCTATCATGAATCGACCCATCTGGCACTGATCCTCCTGGAATGGGTTTTAAGCGAGCATCAGATAGCCAGTGTGATCGATGTTGGAACTGGATCCGGAATCCTTGCCATCGCCTCCCTCCTGCTGAGTGCAGATCATGTTACCGCGATCGATATTGATCCGGAAGCATTATCGGAAGTCATGAAGAATCTGGTGCTATCCGGAATGGATACTGCTGCCTGCTCAGTGGCGTTGTGCGGTCCCGGGGAGTTGAATATACAGGCGGGACTGGTGGTGGCAAATATCGAGGACCATATTCTTGAAAAACTGGCTGATGACCTCAAAAATCTGACATCCCCTGACGGGTACCTGATTTTAAGTGGTGTGCTGGTTGAGCGGGAAGCCTCACTATTGAAAGCTTTTAAAGACCAGTTTGGTTTGGTTAAAACGCTGCAGATGGGTGAATGGGCAGGGTTTGTATTGCAGAAGAAACCGGGCATGGCATTGAATTGACGATTGATTCAGGGAGTTCTCATTCAATAATGGAAATTGAGGAAAAAGGGTATTCAAATGCCAATATTTAACCAACGGAGGGGGCGTCCCTTACCATTTGGTATTGCGCAGATCGGGTCCTGGCATAATTTCGCCATTTTCTCCAAGCATGCAACTGCAGTATGGTTGCGGTTGTACTTGAAGAAACAGCAGACGCCGGATCATGAAATTCAACTCGATCCGAAGCTGAATCGCACAGGGGATGTCTGGCATATCCTCATCCAGAATCTGCCAGATTGCTTCTATTACATGTATCGCATGGATGGTCCCTGGAATCCGGAGCAAGGGTGTATCTTCAACCGTCAACATGTGTTACTGGATCCCTATGCAAAATTCATAGCGGGTCTTGAAGTCTGGGGCAAAAGAGATCCAAAGTTGAATCATTTTCTGGGATATTTTGAAGCTGCCACTTATGATTGGGGAAATGATCAGCCCCCAAATACGCCCTTGAGCGATACCATTATCTATGAACTGCATGTCAGAGGGTTTAGCCGGCATTCCAGTGCCGGAGTAGATAATCCCGGCACATTTCAGGGGATTCTTGAAAAGATTCCCTACCTGAAATCGTTGGGGATAACAGCTGTTGAATTAATGCCGGTGCAGGAATTTGACGAAATGGACTGCCAGTACGTTAATCCCAGGACAAAAACCAGACTCGTGAACTATTGGGGGTACAGTACCATCGGTTTTTTTGCATTGAAGACTGCCTATGCTGCCGCAGGGGATAACAGTGGCGCAGGAAGGGAATTCAAGGACATGGTGAAGAAACTGCATACTGAAAACCTGGAGGTTATTCTTGATGTCGTTTTCAATCATACGGGCGAAGGGGATAAAACACGTCCGGTGTTATCATTTAAGGGAATTGAAAACAGTATCTACTATATACTTGATGAATCCGGGGACTATCAAAACTATTCCGGATGTGGCAATACATTGAATTGCAATCATCCCGTCGTCCGGAACATGATCATGGATGTTCTGAGATACTGGGTTGTTGAGATGCATGTGGACGGATTTCGATTTGATCTGGCCGCCATATTGACAAGAGATGAAAAAGGGGATGTGTTGACCAATCCTCCGTTACTGGAAGCCATCGCCAAAGACCCTGTTCTTTCCAGGACAAAGATCATTGCAGAAGCCTGGGATGCTGCAGGTCTTTATCAGGTTGGCAGTTTTCCGGCTTCCAAACGCTGGGCTGAATGGAATGGCCGATACAGGGACACGATACGTCGGTTTGTGCAGGGTGAACCAGGTATTACCGGTGAAATCGCGACACGGTTATCAGGCAGCGAAGACCTTTACCGCCATTCAGACCGTAATCCCTACCATTCAATCAACTTCATTACAGCCCATGATGGTTTCACCATGATGGATCTGGTCTCCTATAAAGAAAAACACAACCAGGAAAATGGGGAAAATAACATTGACGGGAGCGATCATAATTTTTCGCTGAATTTTGGTGTTGAAGGCGAGACAACAGATGCAGATATTCTATCAAAACGCAAGCAGCAGATTCGAAATATGGCGACAATGCTGATGCTGAGTCAAGGAACCCCCATGATACTGGCCGGAGATGAGTTTGGAAACTCACAGGCAGGGAATAACAATGCCTGGTGCCAGGACAATGAAATATCCTGGTTGAACTGGGAATTGCTGGACAAAAACAGAGACCTGCTAAATTTTTGGGAAAAACTGATTAAATTCAGAAAAAACCACGCTGCGCTGCATCGGAAAAGATTTTTTACCGGGGAGATCAACAAGAGATCAGGTCTTGCAGATATCAGCTGGCATAATACACAGCAGGGAAAGGCTGATTTTGATTCGCCAGCCCGTTCACTCGCTTTTTTGATTGATGATACGGGGTCACAGGGTGAAAAAGGAGAATTGATATACACGGCGATAAATTTTAATGAAATCCCCCTTGATTTTGAAATTCCGGCAGTGTCAGAGGAGAAAAACTGGACATATGTCTTGTCGACTTTTGACCCCGCGCCTTTTATTGGAGGATCAACAAGCCCGCTACCTTCCGATCAACAAACGATTCGGGTACCTCCATTTTCGATTACGGTATTAATAAAATAATTGGTATCTGCTGATTATGTCAGGAGTTTCTCCCTTGTGTTACCGTTGTAGGGGTTTGCGGAGGAAAGCACTTTAAAAAAGGTTGTCAACGGTGTTTTACAAGGTTTCAATTTGACAGATAGGGGGGAATTGCTGGATAAAATCGATAAACGGAAGATATTAATAGTGATGACGCTGTTCCCTAAAAAGACTTTTCTCAGATTTGAGAATTACCGTTGGCAAAAATGCTTTTGTTTAGAAGGGAAGAGACGTCTCAATGAAACAGGGTATGCCTGCAATGGGTTATCAAAAAAGGAGCTGTTTTGGAAAAAAAATTAGCCGTTACTGTATATCCGGTTGAAATTCAATCGTATGATAATGAATACTCAGATCATTTCAAAACCGGTTGGTTTAAAGAGACCATTCGAATTAACAATTCGACCTGTGTTTATCGACAGTGGGAATTCACGCAATATGCCGTGCATTCTATGCCGATGGTGCATTTTTCAATTTAGTGGCCATAATTGATCTGAACTTGTCTGTAGCCATGATGTGATCCAAAATTCTCCCTGCAACGACCTCCTTTGACAGCAGGGGTAGATCAATACTGCCATCGCCATCAATCAGCAGCACCCTGTTGGTGTCTACATCAAATCCGGCATCTTTCTGGAGGATGTTGTTTGCGACGATGAGGTCCAGATTTTTTTCCTTTAGTTTTTGTTCCGCATAATAAAGGACATTCTGACTCTCAGCTGCGAAGCCGACCAGAAACTGGTTACTGGTTTTTCTGTCCCCCAACGTTTTCAGGATATCGGGGTTTTTAACCAGTTCCAGTGTCATTCTCTCGCTTTTCTTCGTTTTCTGGGGATTGGGGGTTTCAACCCGAAAATCACTCACAGCAGCAGCCTTGATGATGACCTGTGCCTGTTCACTGTTTGCCATGACGGCCGAATACATCTCCAGGGCCGATTTTACCTGGATGGTTTCAATATCCACAGGGGGTGAGAGCGCTGTTGGACCACTGATTAAAATGACATCGGCCCCGAGTTGACGACATTTTTCAGCCAGTGCATACCCCATTTTACCGGATGAGTCGTTCGACAGAAACCGGACAGCATCGATCCGCTCCCGGGTCGGTCCTGCCGTGACCAGGACCCGGATGTTGTTCAGGGGTTTTTCAGCCTGTTCGCCTGTGGTTATCCTGTCAAAATAGTCTTCAAGCACCGTCACGATCTCGCCCGGTTCTGCCATTCGACCAGTGCCATAAGAACCACAGGCCAGATAACCGGATCCGGGGTGAATGATATGCAGATTTCGCTTTACCAACAGTGCCAGGTTGTCCTGCAAAGCCGGATGGTCCCACATATGATGATTCATGGCTGGGGCCACAAACACAGGAGCGCTGCAGGCAAGATAGGCGGTTGTGAGGTAGTCGTCCGCAATCCCATGGGCCATTTTTGCGATGATATTGGCTGTTGCCGGAGCTACCAGCATAGCGTCAGCGTTTTCTGAGAGCTTTATGTGGCCGATCTTGCTCTCCTCTTCCAGAGAAAAAAGAGATGTGGCGACCGGATTTTCTGATAATGTTTGAAATACGAGCGGTTTAACAAATTCCATTGCGGATCGAGTCATCACCACGGACACGGAACCACCGGCTTCCCTGATTCCTCGGACGATCTCCAGCGATTTATAGCAAGCGATACCGCCAGAAACCCCCAGTAGCATTTTCCTGTTTTTTAGTTTCATATCGACTGATCATTAAAATTTGATGTATTGTATAGGGTTGATCTCATGATCTGAAAATGTTCGTTGCAGCAGCCGATTTTGGCCAGATTTCAAAAAACAGCAGTCTCATAAAGGTCCAAAAATCGATCGGTTGTTTTAATGCCAGTGCCGCTTATCGAACGCCCACAATGGGCTCAATCCTGTTTTGAATATTTTTCCGGTTGCTGATTTTCACCGTCCTGCAAATAGTGTCGCCTTGCGACAGGGAATAAGTTGTGTCCGGTTCACATGGGACCTTGGATTGGGGAATGGACTGCCCGTCTCTGTTTCCTGGACCTCATGTTCCGTAATAGCAGCGGATGCGACTTTTTGGGGATAAAAAATGTGGTATGAACAGATTGACGAGTCAAAAGCAAGCTGCTAAAATCACTGTTTTACGTTTATTTCAAGCTTTAATGCCCTGCTGTTGGGTCGTTGCCACTCAGAACGTGTAAAATGGCAACTTTGGAAACAGTCAAGAAAACGATATTTCATCGGTTTATGATTTGCAAATTCGTTTAATACTAATTGATAGGCGAGTAACATGAATTATACGGTTCAACATCGCGAGAATACCGGCAAGGGATTCAATAGAAGACTGCGTCAGAAGGGAGTCGCTCCCGGCGTTATTTATGGTAAAGAGGAGACGCTTAATGTGTCAATGAGAGCTGATGCGACCCTGCGTTTTATCCGCTCGATGAGAGGCGCTACGAAGATTATCAATCTTGAGATTGAGTCAACTGCAGGCAGTACGAACAAGACGGTCATTCTGCAGGATTTTCAGTTGACCAATCTGGGAAATAGACTGCTACATGTTGATTTTCTGGAGGTAAATCAGGAGTCGGTTGTTTCAGTTGAAGTTCCGATCGTACTTTTAAACGAAGAAGATTGCCCAGCGGTTAAGACCGGTGGGGTGATTCAGATTATCCGACGGGCCATTCCGGTGCGCTGCAAAGTCAAGGATCTGCCGTCAATATCTGAAGCCATTGAGATTGATGTCATTGATCTCGAATTTGGTGACAGTATTCATGTGCTGGATGTGAAATATCCCGAAGGTGTCGAACCGGTAACAACCGGTCGGAATTATACCATTGTGACAGTTGCTGGAAGGATTGCAGACGAGGTCGACGGGATCGAAGAGGAAGCTGAAGACGAAGCGGCAACCGAACAAGAACCGGATGCGGAAAAAGAGGATTAATCCTGTTTCTCGAAAGGGACTTTTTCGTATTTTGAACGGTCATGATGAAATTGATTGTAGGTTTGGGAAACCCGGGCGACAGGTATCAGAACACCCTGCACAATGTGGGATTCCAGGCCTTGGATTCCCTGTCAGCCAGTATATCGACTGATCGCTGGTCATCCCGGTTCAAGGGGCTTGTCAGCCGGGGAACTTTTCAGGATTTCGGATTTGTTCTGCTTAAACCCCAGACATTCATGAATGTCAGCGGCGAATCAGTGCTTGCGTGTCAGCAGTTTTACAAGATTCCAACAAGTGATATCCTGGTCATATCCGATGATATCGATCGGCCGGCTGGGCAGTTGCGTTATCGGACCTCTGGCGGGCATGGCGGGCACAATGGTCTGAGAAGTATTATTCAGCTCTTTGGTGCCAATGACTTTCATCGCATCAAGATCGGTATCGGTCGACCGAATGGTCGGCAGAAAGTGGCGGATTATGTTCTCAGTAAACCGACACAGGAGGTGGCCAGCCTGATAGAACAGGCCATTCAGCAGACAGTTGAATATCAAATGGATTTTATCCGAAACAGGACAATCCAGATTCAACAAACTGATTCCTGCTAGGACGGTATCCAGGGTTCAGTTGCCGGTGTGAAGGCCTTTGCCTCTGCGGGTGCGATGATCGTCATCATGGCCCCCATTTTGTGGAACCAAGTGTCCACAGTTTTTCCTTGCTCGGTTTGTCCGGGCTTAACTCGAAAGGATAAAGAATAATGAAGAAAAGAAACACCTATGAGATTGTGATGATTGTTGACGCCAACCTGACAGATGAGGAGAGTCAGGTGGTGCTTGGCAAGCATAAAGAGATCATTTCCAATGCCGGAGGTGAAATTAAATTCGAAAGCTCTTGGGGACGGCGTAAGCTCGGATATGAAATCAACAAGATGAAGCATGGTATATATTATCTGCTCTGGGCTGAAGGAAACGGCGATACGATTGAAGAGATGGAACGCCAATTCGGTTACGACGACAAAGTGATCAAATTTTTTGTCGTTATTGTTGAGAATTTGGAAAAAGCTTATAACGCTTTTGAAGCGCTCAAAGCAGAACCCAAAAAAACCGCAAACTTAGTCTCTGACAAACTGGGAGCTTAATATGTCAAAAAAGAAAAGAAAGCATTACTTCAGGGAAAAACTGCCCACCCGCCCTTGCCCAATCACCATTGCCGGGATAGAAGAAATTGATTACAAAGATGTCGAACTGCTAAAAATGTTTATCACTGGAAAAGGGAAAATCATTCCCAGAAGAATATCCGGACTGAATGCCAGATCTCAGAAGAAAATCACCCGGGCGATCAAAAAAGCCCGAAATACGGCCCTTCTCTCATTTGCTGAAGGGTACATTAAACAGGATGAGATTCAGGATTAATTTTTAAACGTGTTATAAAAGGAAAGGAATAAAATGAAAGTAATCCTCAAAGAAGACGTTTTTAAGCTTGGATCGCTGGGAGATGAGGTTGAAGTCAAACGCGGGTTCGCCAGGAATTTTCTCATCCCCCAGGGTAAAGCACTTCCGCTGACGCGGGAAAATGTCAAACAGATAAGTCATCAAAGAAGTATTCTTGCAAAAAACAGAGCGGATGCCATTGCGAAGGCCCAGAACTTTGCTCGTCAGCTGGAGGCAACTGAAATCATTTTTACGATGAAATCCGGTGAGAGCGGTAAACTTTTTGGGTCAGTAACACAAAAACACATTTACGATGCCCTGGTAGAGAAAGGAATCGATCTGGATCGGAAACAGCTCAATCTTTCAAATCCGATCAAAACCCTGGGGAAACATGTATTGTCTGTCAAGCTGCATACTGAAGTGAATGTTGACCTTGTCGTAAAGGTAGTTGCCGAATCTGACGAGTCAACTGAGGCGCCGGTTGAAGGGGAACCCCAGTCAGAAACGTCGGTAGATGCTGGTGAGACCGGCAAACAAGAGGTAGTGGAAAACGCCGGTTAACGGACGGTTCAAGCTATATCTTTACCCAATGGGCAAATGGGACCACCAGAAATCCGCTTTCGTGGTCCTTTTGTCCTGGCGTGTATTTTTACCCCCCCCCAATCAGTCAATCAAGCCCCAGACACTTTCTAACGCTCGAACCTAACCGACCTGCTTAACAGCTTGGTTCCCTCCCGTGTCGTAACTAAATAAAACGATGGACCTTATTCAATGATCAAGGATTAAAACGGGTGACATATTGCCCTTTTCATGGCATGTTGAGACTGATAAATAAGCGTTAAAGTTAAATCTAACAATAACCAGATTGCATCATAAGCCATCGAGAATAAAGGATTGACCTATGAGTGAGTTTGTATATCAGGACATTTTTGTCCAGGGAAATGATAGTTGTGAGTACAGACTGTTGACCAAAGACTATGTGTCAACATCTGAGGTTTCTGGAAAGACGATTTTGAACGTGGATCCAGAGGGATTGACATTACTTGCCAAAGAAGCGATGCATGATGTTTCACACCTGCTGCGAAAATCTCATCTGGGAGCATTAAAAAAAATTATCGAAGATCCTGAGGCGTCTGCAAATGACGTCTATGTGGCAACCACCCTGCTTGAAAATGCTGTGATAGCAGCCGAGAAGTTTTTTCCCAGTTGCCAGGATACAGGAACCGCCATTGTCATGGGTAAGAAGGGAGAATGCGTCATGACCGGAGCTAATGATGCCGAGGCTCTGAGTAAGGGGGTTTTTCAGACCTATACGGAAACCAGTTTGCGGTATTCCCAGACAGCTCCTTTAACCATGTATGAAGAGGTTAATACAGGGAACAATCTGCCTGCTCAGATCGATATTTATTCAACACCTGGAAATGCCTATAAATTTCTTTTTATGGCAAAAGGCGGGGGATCTGCGAACAAGACGTATCTTTTTCAGGAAACAAAGGCACTATTAACACCGGAAAAACTGTTGAAATTCCTGGGTGAAAAAGTTGCAAGCCTGGGCACATCGGCTTGCCCGCCGTATCATCTGGCTGTTGTCATCGGGGGTACCTCAGCGGAGATGAACCTGAAAACAGTTAAACTTGCTTCAGCAAAGTACTATGATGATATTCCAATACAGGGCAACCGGTTGGGGCAGGCTTTTCGGGATCTGGAGATGGAAGAAGCGGTTTTGAAACTCTCGCAGGGATTGGGTCTGGGATCTCAATTTGGCGGGAAATATTTCTGCCACGATGTGCGGGTGATTCGGTTACCGCGGCATGGCGCTTCCTGTCCTGTGGGGATTGGTGTCAGTTGCAGTGCTGATCGGAATATCAAGGGGAAAATCACCCAGGACGGAATTTTTCTGGAAAAACTGGAAACCAATCCAGCACAGTATCTCCCGGCTAAAGAATCCGCAACGGGGGAGCCGGTTCTGAAACTTGATCTGTCGATGGGGATGGATAAGTTGCGTCAGACATTGACACAGTATCCCATAAAAACACGGGTTATGCTTAGCGGGAAAATTATTGTTGCTCGTGATATTGCCCATGCGAAACTCAATGAGAGGCTCGAAAAGGGAGAAGGGCTGCCTGATTATTTTAAGGAACATATCATTTACTATGCCGGACCGGCAAAAACGCCGGAAGGATACGCTTCTGGATCATTTGGACCGACAACAGCCGGTCGCATGGATTCCTATGTGCCTATTTTCCAGAAAGAAGGGGCGTCATTGGTGATGCTGGCAAAAGGGAATCGGTCCCAACAGGTGACAGATGCCTGCAAGCAGTACGGGGGTTTTTATCTTGGTTCAATTGGAGGTGCTGCTGCCCTGTTGGGCAGAGAGTGCATCACTAATGTGGAACTGCTGGAATACCCGGAATTGGGGATGGAAGCCATTTATATGATAACTGTCAAGGATTTTCCGGCTTTTGTGATCGTGGATGATAAGGGCAATGATTTTTTCAAATCCTTGTAACAAACCTTCTTGAAACGTTCCGATTTAACAGATCCAATAACAATGGGTTGAGTTAATCGGGGTGGATCGGAATGGCATTTTGGCGTAAATTATGCTTATAATCTTTAAACGAGAGAATCATCGCAATTTATGATCCAGCAGAAAAACCTGCCTTATCCTGCCTGATACGACTGGCATGCAGGTTAACCGTGATGTTCAGTAATAAGCTGTTGCCAAGGATCAGCATATAAAAAGCCGGTACTTTGAATGAAATATCAGATTTGGGCCCTTGTCATTTTTTCGTTATTTGCCCTGCAACCGATTTTTGGTGCAGGGGAGAAGCAGATGCAAAGAATAAAACCCCCTAAGGAATGCAGGTCAACGCGCTATTCTTGTATTTTAAAAAAAACAGATGGTGTTCCATTCTACTGTGTCCGGACCACAAAGCAGCGATACCAGAATGCCCGTAAATCGATCCGGGTGGTTTCAGAAAGAAACTGCCTGCGAAGGTATCCGGTTGAGTATGAAACAATCGAAAACCCCCCCGAACAATCAGAGTAAAAATGGCTGAAAACGAAGATCCTTTTGAATCAGCAATGTCTTCATTGGACAGTGATGATACCGACAATCCATTTGATACTGATATAGAAGCGATGGCGTCGGACAGCGACGGAGCGTCATCGGAGACCAAAAAATCTGCCCCGGTTGACCCTTTTGAAGTTGCCATGCAGGCCATGGAGACAGGCGCAAATGTTAACACAGCTTCGGTCGATCCAGATGCGGGGGATGATCCCTTTGCCGCTGCTCTGGAGGTTGCCAAGGCCGAGCACAAGGTCGCCGAAGCCCAAAAAACGGATGAAGCCGAGACTCAGGAGCTGGATATCGATTTTCTGATGGAGATCAAGCTCAATCTGACTTTTGAAGTGGGGCGAACAAAAATGTATATCAGTGATTTGCTTTCGCTCGGTCAAGGATCCGTTATCGAGCTGCATCGGCTGGTGGGTGAGGAATTGGAGCTTTGTGTCAATGGGCAGTTATTAGCGACAGGAGAGGTAGTGGTTGTTAATGAAAAATTTGGCGCCAGGATTTCAAAAATCCTTTCACCAGAGGAACGCATCAATCATCTGGGAACTCAGATTACCTTTTAAATAGTACTCAATTGACGCATTTGCGCTTGTGAATTGCTTACCTTTCCATCTTGATCTGGCTGAAGAAATCATGCAGAGAGCCATCACTCTGGCTCTTCAAGCCCAGTTCAAAACAGAGCCCAATCCGATCGTCGGGGCTGTTTTAACTGACAGAAACGGTCAAGTCCTTTCCGAAGGCTTTCATGAAAAAGCCGGTTCCCCGCATGCTGAGGTAGTCGCTCTCAGGCATTTTGAAACTGTTCCTGAAGACGCGATACTGTTTGTCACACTCGAACCATGCAGCCACCATGGAAAAACCCCACCCTGCACAGATCTGATCCTAAAAAAAAACGTCAAAACAGTTGTGGTCGGATGCCAGGATCCGAATCCGCTCGTATCGGGTAAAGGTATCGCAGCGCTTCGTGCAAACGGGGTTTTTGTGACGACAGGCGTTTGTGAATCTGCCTGTCGCAATATCAATCGGGTGTTTAACAAGCATATTGTCAGTCACCTGCCTTATTTGACTGTCAAGGCTGCAGTTTCCCTTGACGGGAAAATAGCCATGGCATCAGGGGAGTCTCAATGGATAACCGGGGAACTGTCCAGGGCCAAAGGGCATGAGTTGCGCAGTCAGCATCAGGCAATAGCTGTCGGCCGTCAAACACTGATCAACGACAATCCCCGTCTGACGGATAGGCGCTCTGCAAAGGGTCGACAACCTATCCAGATTGTATATGCAAGCCGGGGTGACATTCCCTTTGATTCGTTTTTTGTTAAAAACAGGCAGACTCGACGCATTCTGTTTGCTGGCAATGGGATACAGCCTGAGATGGTAAAGCGATTGTGTGCAGAAGGCGTTGAGGTGTTTATCGATGATAGATCTCGTCCAACTGTGTTATGGAGCCTGGAAAGGCTTTACGAAATCGGAGTCTGTTCCCTGCTGATAGAGGGAGGAGGCGAATTGATAGCATCGATGATTCGAGAAAAGGTGGCTGACCAGCTGTGCCTCTTTCTATCGGGCAAAATAATCGGCAGTTCATCTGCAATATCCTGGACCGGTGAGCTGGGGATAGAAAAACTGGCGGATGTTCCACACCTTTCATTTGATCACATCGAAAAGCTCGGTGATGATCTCATGCTGACCTGCTTTTTCCCAAAACCATGATTAATTCATTAAATCGCAGCCCCGGTATGTTTCTTTTTGCCCGGCGACCTGTTATGATCCATTTGCTTTCATCAATCGAGGTTCTTTCAGAGATATCCCTTTCCAAACTCTAATGTTCAAATATGTTTACCGGAATTGTTGAAGAGATCGGTGTCGTAAAATCGCTTTCCTCCATCGGTGTCAGCCAATTGGAATTGTGTATTGGATGCCGGCTGATTCAGGACGATCTTAAAATCGGCGACAGTGTCGCAATTGATGGTGTTTGCCTGACGGTGGTGCGGTTCAGTAAAACGGAGGCAATTTTTGAATTGTCGGCGGAGACACTTGGACAGACGCTCTTCTCCAAAAAGCGGACTGGCGACCGGGTCAATCTGGAACGGGCGTTAAGGCTTGGGGATCGTTTGGGCGGACATATTGTTCAGGGGCATGTGGATTCATGCGCCAGATTGTTGGCCATCCAGCGAGCGGGAGATTTTTTTGAAATCGATTTTTCACTGGATCCGGCGATCAAGAGGTATGTTGTGCACAAAGGGTCTATATCCATTAACGGGATAAGCCTGACGATTGCTTCTTTGAAAGAGGATCAATTTCAAGTGGCGATAATTCCACATACATTCCATCAAACGTCACTATCCGGTCTTGATGTTGCCGATGAAGTCCATATTGAAACAGATATGATAGGCCGATATATTGAACGATTGTTGCTTTACCACAATCAGGAGAGCAAGGAACCTTCAAAAATAACCCCGGCTTTTTTGCGGGATCACGGATTCTAAAAATCCTGATATGCTTCAAAAGGGTGTTGAAAAGTACCCAGCTTTCACATGAAAACAGGTGTTCGTGGATCAAAGCATGCTTTTTTTCAGTCATCCGGTGGGATTTCGCTGATCAGAGCTCAAAGATGAGTTGTTT
>Ga0180009_10003684_pt1 | contig 17297 bp, 11 predicted proteins | sample OS_PC_MetaG_FD_123537 | JGI IMG/M metagenome (GOLD analysis project Ga0180009, IMG submission 123537) | Groundwater microbial communities from the Aspo Hard Rock Laboratory (HRL) deep subsurface site, Sweden - OS_PC_MetaG | ecosystem: Environmental > Aquatic > Deep subsurface > Groundwater... | reverse complement strand
TGCGCCGCACGTTAGCCGCACGGTCGGCCACGCCGCGCGCCGTAAGTTCTGCTCCCAAGGTATGGGGAAGCTTATTGTTTAGCATAAGCATCACCCCCTTCCCGTCCGCCAGAGGCGGCCGGGTTTCGGCTTCGCCGTACACCGCAGAAAATTATTTCCCGCGCGCGCGGCAAAGAGAAAGATCAAAACTGCGCCAGAATTAAGCCGGTGGCCACAGGTTGAATAAAACACCACCCCGGCGCCCGTTACGCGGCCGCCACGGTGGTCTTTTCTGTTAATGTTATGTCGCCCACCGGCCAGAGGCAGAAACGGCAACAGCAAGGAAGCTAAGGCCGGGACAGCCCGTTATGTGAACAGTTTTTTCTTAGCCGATTTTTCTCGTCGGCGCCACCTGGAAGCCAAAACCCTGACTCACCACATAAAAGAGCGACTCGTCACATAATATCGGCCAAGGAACAAGTATGTCTCTTCTGACCTGTCCCAGACGCCTCAGAAAAAGGTCACAAGGAACAGGTCACATAATACAGCGGCTCCGACGAGAGCACTTCTCACGCGGGTTGGGCTGCCCGACGAGCTCGTCACATAACAAAACTCGCCACATAAGGCCCGGACAAGCCGTGCAGACCCGGCCTTAGCCGCCTTATCTGCCCCCGCCCTTATCATGATACAGCATAATGACCCGCCCGTAAAATAGACGAAAAATCACGGAAACAGCATTTTACAACCCAACACCACGCTACCGCGTTGCCCTATACAATGAGACTTAAAGTCTTTGCGGTACTTATTTACATTGATAGTGTACTGATTAAGATATAAAATGGATATTAGACAATCAGTGTTGGGGTTCCGAAACCGCTGTTATATTGCTCTTATTGCATCGCTTTGGAGGCACAATGCCGTATAGTTCCATATTAAAGCCGCGACCAGAAGTCCTTTCTGATGATGGGATTGAGGGTATTATTGACCTCGCCAATTTATCGGACATAAAAAAACGCAAAATTGAAGCGTGTCCTGAACTCTTTTTTAATTTAACTTTCCCTACGGCGGATATTAAACGCGTCGTTTCCAACATCCATGACCGTTTTGCCGGCAAAGATGCTCCCGGCACCTTCATTTTCGAGGGATTAAAGGGGAGTGGAAAGTCCCACATGCTTTTGCTTGTGTATCACCTTTTCAAAAACAACAAGGCAGCACAAGATTGGCTTAAGAAGCATTCTCTGACATGCAACGTTCCTGAAGATTGCCACATTGTTGTCCAAAAATTTACCGATAGCGCTACCGGCTCAGTCTGGGATGCCATTTACAAAGAGCTTACCGGCAAATCCGGCCCGGCGGCCAAACCTTCGCTTGAAGAGTTTAAAAAGATTATTGGCGATAAAAAATTGATAGTCATCTATGACGAATTGGAACAGGGTATAAAATGCATTGAGAGTGAAGCGAAAAAAGCGCAAAGCATCGCTTTCCTGCAAATGATTTCTGAATGGAGTAATCGCTCTAATCAAATTACTGTTTTCTCAAGCATTTACTCCGATGACGTAGAACCGGGCAGCACTTTGAAGCGTGTGCCCACCTGTAGAATTAAGTTTGAGCATGATGCCGACAGGGCGCGGATTATTCTGCATCGCATTTTTGAGAATTTTCTTGATGTTAGGCGTGAGCAGTTCGCGCCGGTTGTGGATAGTTACATTTCCCTATGGAAAAAGCATAGCGCAATTCAAAATGATGATGTCAGAAGCCAGTTGATGGACTCATATCCTTTTTCCCCGGATATTCTCCAAATCATTCTTAACCGTGTTCCGGCCAGGGGTGGTTTTCAAAATGTCAGGGGAGCGCTTGGGTTCCTGGCTCACATGGTTAAAATGACACACAAAACCTGCGATATTATAACTCCTGCGGATGCAGATTTGTGTGACAGGGAAATAGCCACGCGACTTTCCGACATTGACAATTCCGGGCAGTTGATTTCAAATGCTAAAGACAATATAAAAGAATTGCAGTCCAGTTTTCCTTTAGCCGGACGCCTCTCGTCCGTAATCATGCTATATACAATAACAGCCGCCGGGCACAATAAAGGTACAAACCGCGAGGAAGTTTTAAGGGCAATCCTTGCTCCCTCTATAGATATTAACGACTTTGAGAAAACCATCATTGCTCTCCCGCGCTATGCCTCCTATCTGCATTATCAGGAAAGCAGGTATTTTTTTGATAGGGATGAAAACCCGGATGCTAAAGTTGAACTCCGTTCGCTCTCCTTTCGGAGCAATACGCAGGCAATACGCGAGCTTGTCTCCAAAATTTGGAAGGAGGAGGTTTTCAGGGATAATAACGCTGTTATTTTTAACAACGCCAACGAAACCAAAGAACACCTGGAGAAGATAGGCTCTGGCCGTCTTAAATTTGCTATCGCCCCATTACGTCTTCAGCCCTACGACAGACACGATCTCTACAATGGACTCAAGGACCGCAATGAGACGGTATTGCTTGAGCCTAAGGATGCCGGTTTTGACGCTTTCCGAAATGAAGATGTCTGTAAATGGGCGGCGCGGGTTCTTGCAGCAGAGGCGCTTTACTCATCAATACAGGATTCCGCAAAACGTGCCATATACGATCGTATCGGCAAAGAAGACCGGCGTTTAATAATTGACACAATAAAGAGAGCTGGTTTCATTTACGTGCGTATTGAAAAATTTGGTGCTACGATGGGAGACGATATTTTTGAAGAAGAGCCGCTTTCCGCTTATGTTAAAGAGGATATAATCCGGGCATTAAACAACGATCTTTATCCTGAGCGTCGTGTTGCGGAGCATATTCATAGTAGATTTGAAGACCTTAAGAATAAACGGGTCAGAGATATTGACGACATCTATCGCAAAACACTGGCATTCCCTGTCCCCACTTATGCTACTACTATTTCAGGGGCAATACGTTTATTAGCCAAAGAAGGAAAACTAAGCGTAAAACACCAAAAGGGCAACTATTGCCATTCTGATCCGCTTCTAAACGAATCCGAAATGGCCCTTGCTGTAATAGATTATCCGTTAGAGCAGGAACTCCCATTGCCGCAACCGGGTTCACTCCCATTTGGCCAGTCGCCTGCGATGCCGCCTCAAACTGCAAACGTCAATCCATTACCCACATCCACTATACCAGGCGGCATTTCGCAGGAAATAGCTACTACGCAGGTTCAAAATTCAAACGCATTAAGGCAGGAACTGGCTTCTAAATTGCAGGAGTTTAAAACCGCCGCCATAACCCGTATCAAATTTACGGTTTATTTCGAACAAACAGCTGGCGATTTAAGCGCGTTCCCCGCCTCCATAAGAGGGCAGATTTCCGGTTCAGGCAATATAAGCGGCGAAATTAACATCACAAAAGAGGGCAATTTCGCAAAGCCTGATATTGAAAAAATGGCCGAAAGCTTGCCGTCAATAGTAGGTGCTTCTTATTTCGCGCGGTTAACTGTTGTAGTGCCGCAAGGTGAGGGTAATGACGCCGATTAGTTGGAATTTGCTTAAAACCTTCTCTGAGCAAGGCTCGCGGCTTGAAAAGTTATCGGGCTGGTTACTTAGTGAAGTTTGGTCTTCATCCCGCTATGCTTCCCTGTCGTCAGCCGAATATCTGGAAACCGGCGAACGCATGGTAAACGAGCTTGAAGAAACGCTTGCCCGGACAGCGCCAAGAATTTACGACGAATTTGCCAGCAATCTCCCGCCGGAGAAAGATATTAGCCGCTTTCTTGAGATCGAAAACAATGCCGTAGTGGTGTTTGACGGGCTTTCAATAAGGGAACTTCCCGCCCTACTTAAACTCGCGCAGGAATCCGGCTTTAATGTGAGAGAAACCGGTACAGCATATGCCGCAACACCCAGCGAAACATTGGATTTTGTAGAGCAAAGGCTTCATCTTGACAAAGTTGCGCCGTCACAGCTTTCCAGCAGAAAAGAGCTTAAAACAAAAGGAATTGAGGCTTATTATTTCCCGCATCCGGGCGCACGACATGAGATTTCCGTTACCGCCCGAAGTCTCTTGATGTGGTCGGCATTCCCGGATAATAAATATACTGATTCCGACGCACGTTTTCCAGACCTGTTCTGCCAGATAAAAGAAGTATTGAAAAGCGCTTGGATTTCAACTGTCCAACAGATACCGAAAGGGCGAAAGATTTTAGTTACCAGCGACCATGGTTATGTTTACTTCGGTCCTGGAATGTCTTTTACAAGAAATCAGGCGGAAATCCGTCCGCTTACCCAGTTTTTTGGCGGCGAACGGGCAAAAGAAACAAGACCCGGAGATGTTTTACCAGCTCACGCAGATTTGTATATTAAGAACGATAAAACAGCGGCTTTGATACGTGGGCGCGTTCAGTGTCATCCCCCTGGGCCAAACGCCTCAAAACTTTATAAGCACGGCGGCATGTCTTTTATGGAGATGTTCACGCCCTGGTTGGTGTTGGAAAATTAATGAAACGAGCTATAGAAGATTCTTTTCCTATCGTCGAGATAAACCGGCTGGCGGAACCGGAGCGTAACGCTTTTAAGCCTATTTACCAGATGCATAAATGGTTTGCTCGTCGCGCCTCATCGGTATTCCGCGCAATACTGCTTGGCTGTTTAAAACCGGTTCCGCTGGACAAAGACGGCAAGCCGCTTAAAAGTGGTGCTGAAGTTATAATGGATGAGTTTTACAAGGACCATTCTCTAGATGCGGACACTAATGGCAAATCAATCGTTGACCCATTTATGGGCGGAGGCACTACGGTGATTGAAGCCTTGCGGTTGGGATGTAATGTCACCGGTATAGATTTAAATCCTGTCGCGTGGTTCGTCGTTAAAACCGAAGCCGACCCTGTAGACATTGAGGATCTTAAAACCGCTTTCACTCGTTTGGAAACTCGGAAAATAGACTGGTCTGGCAAGCCTCTTAAAGAAACATTACTTGAACAGTATAAAACCAAATGCCCATGCTGTGACAGCGAAGATGCTGATATAATTTACACGTTCTGGATAAAATCCGCCGTTTGCACGAATATTAACGAGCCATGCAGAGGTAAAACACAGGTGCCTCTTTTTCGCGAATATATTATTACGAAAAAGGAGCTTTCAGTTGGGTATTGGAAAGATGTTCAGTGTCCCGCTTGTAAGAAAACTTTTGATTGGGAAGCTGACCCTGCTGCAATGGTTGGTAATACCAAGTTAATGATTAACAGCACGGAATTTTCCGCCGGACACGGCAGGAGCAAAGTCCGCTGGGCTTATTCGGAAGGCGATACCGTAACCTGTCCATGGTGCAGTAAAGAAGTGAAACCCCATACGGCAGGGAAAGCTAAGAAAGATCGCAAAAAAATACCCCTGACTGTTCTACTGTGCCCTAAATGTGAGGAAGTGTGGCAATATCGCGGCGAATTATCGGAAACCTTAACATGTCCGATTTGTAAACATAGCTATAATCCTCTCTTAGCCAATGTGTTGGATAAGGGCAAGTTCCACTGTCGCTCCTGTGGACAAAAAGACAGCATTATTGCATCAATCCGTGCTTTGCCAGGTGATAAACTATTACCAATACGTCCATTCGCGATTGAAGGATATTGTTCCAAATGCGCTGAAAAGCAAGTTCCGGAAGAAATAGATAACTCTCAACTTCTTTTTGGCAACCCCACAGCAAAAGCGTTAAAGAATGATGCGCACGGTTGTGTGTTGCATAAACAGGGTGGCAAGTTTTTTAAACGTATAGATCCGATGGATTTGGCAAAATATCAAAAGGCAGTTGAAATCTGGGAAAAGCAAAAAGACAAACTGCCTTATCCAACACAAAAAGTCCCGGTAGGCGAAAAAACAAAATCAGACCTCTTAGGACATCATTATTTTTACTGGTTCCAGATGTTTAATCCCCGCCAGCTTCTGTGCCTGGCGACGCTGCTTAAATGTATTGATGAGGAAAAAGACCAAACTCTTAAAGAACTATTATTGACCGCATTCTTTCAAGTTTTGCGAAATCAAAATATGTTTTGTTTTTATAATCCTGGGCGCCATGAAATGGAACCCTTGTTTTCCAGGCATGATTTCGCGCCATCTAAATCCCCGATTGAGAACAATGTTTGGGGGAATGTATATGGACGTGGAACATTTACGTCGGTTATTAATAAAGTTGTGCGAGGTAAAAGCTTTGCATTAAAACCATATGATATGGGTCAAAAAGAAAATGTTCACAGCGAATACCGTGATCCGATTAAAAGTCGGCCTATTCTTTTTGCGCAATCATCTAAGACCATCCCTTTACTGGACAACAGCGTCGATTTCGTCATAACTGATCCACCCTATGCGGACAATGTTAATTATTCAGAATTGGCTGATTTCTTTTATGTCTGGCTTCGTCTTATACTTTCCAAAACATATCCTCATTATGCACCGGATTATACTCCCAAGATTGAAGAGATAATCGAAAATCCAACCAGAGGTAAAACCGTAGAAGATTTTGAAAAGGGCCTTTTTGATGTATTTTTTGAGAGTTCGCGCATATTAAAGCCGGATGGCTTGCTGGCATTTACATTCCACCATGTAGAGGGTGATGCGTGGGAAGCTGTTTTAAGCGCAATATGTAAGGCCGGGATGGAAATTGATTCTATATATCCAATACATAGCGATGCAATAAAAGGTGGGGGCATGGGAGCCATGATAATCTCCTATGATCTAATTCACGTCTGCAAAAAACGCGTCAAAGTTTCTGGCGACAAAGTGTCCTGGGCTGGGATAAAGCAAGAAATACGTCGCAAGGCCCGTGAGGAAGTCCGCGCTATAGAAGCTGGACGTTATGGAGGCGGGGCCTTAAACCCCGAAGATGTGAATATTGTCCTTGTCGGCAAATGTCTTGAAATGTATAGTAGAAACTTCGGAAATATTGTTGATCATGAAAATAATGAGTTCCCGCTTGGGAAGGCGTTAGCAGAGATACGTATGGTGGTTGACCAGCTTGTGACAAAGGACAATCCTCTTCCTTCCGAGCTAAGCGATATTGATACGGAGTCTTACGTATATCTTACCTGTCTGTGTGATAAAAAAGAAATCAAGGCGGACGAAGTCCATAAAGCCACCCGCGGGATAATTGAAACAGACGCGCTTATGAAAGCCGGATTTATGATAAAGGGTAGAACAGGCCGAGGCAGAACCTTTGAAGTTAAACAACCATCAGAACGACTCACTGGATTACTGGAAAAGTTTAAACAAAAAGACACTCCGGCACAAGCAGGATTATTCGGGCCGGAAGAAGAAAGTATCAAAAATGGCAAAGCAGTTTTTGCTGATATACTTCATCTGTTATTAGGAATGGCAGAAGCGGGCGAGAATGTGGTGCCTTGGCTGGAACGGTTTAAATCCCAGGTGCCAAAAATACGCACTGCGCTTGAATATCTTGAGAAACGCAATAAAACACTGGCTCCGCATTGTAGGAAAACTTTGGACATCATGGAAGTCGGACCGCTGTTTAAGGTAAGGTGATTATGCACGGATATATGCTGGTTGAGTCAAAATATTTAAAACCAGGAAAACATGACGGCATTGAGCCCGCTGAAACCGAAATGGGTCTGCTTGATTTTATACGCGAAGTTTCGGCACAAGAGCCGTCAATCCCACGAATGTTCAGCGTAAAGCTGACTGGGCTTGAAGACCTGCTTTTTTCTTCGGACGCCCCGAAAACGGCCGCGCGTGAAATTTTTGACGCGCTTAAGAAAGCGGCCAGTCTGCTTGAACAAAAGCTTGTTTTTGTGCAGGTTGTGTTTAGCGGCAAGATTGTCGGCGGGGATAAAATACGGGTTGAATACCGTGCAAAACAACTCCCGATTAACCTGATTTTTGGCGCGCCGTCGCCAGATACAGACGAGAGCGGTAATAAATGTTATAAAACAAGTTTTAATTTAAGCTGACCGCGTGAGAGAAATGGACGATAAAGTTAATATAAATTCCAAAGTTACCGTTTACGGCAAGCCCGAACTTGGCGCCGGCGAGGTGGTACGTATACGCGAAAGCAGCGGGGGCTGGCAGGCGGATGTCGCTTTTGATACTGCTTCCGGCAGACAACTGGAAACATTACCCGTAAACCGGCTTGAACCGTTGGTGGACCTCTGGCAACGGCTTGAACGCGGGGAGTCGGATAAACCGATTAGTTTCTTTCTTAAACAACTGGCGTGGCAGTTCCCGTTAGCTAACAGCGGCGGCGAACTTTCCTGCGCGCGGACGGATCTACTTCCGCATCAAATACTACTGACCCATGATATTGTGGCCGCCGAACGGCGCAGATTCCTTGTGGCGGATGAAGTCGGCCTTGGCAAAACAATAGAAACCGGAATGACTATACGAGAGCTTATCTCCCGCGGAGAAGCTGACAGGGTTCTTGTGGTTTGCCCTGCCGGTCTCACCGTAAACTGGCAGAACGAGCTTTGGGAATGTTTTGGCATTCACTTTGACATACTGGGCATTGACTTCACCGACTCCAATCCAAAAGTATGGGAAACGCACAGCAAAGTTATAGCATCCATAGATAAGCTTAAACAACCCAAACGCAAAGAAAAACTTATACAGATTCCAAGATGGGATTTAACGGTTTTTGATGAGGCACATCACCTAAGCCGGACAAAATATGGCGAAAAGGTTAATGCCACGCAAAACTACCGGCTTGCGGAATCACTGCGCGGGCATACTCGCGATTTGCTTTTCCTTACAGCAACTCCCCATCAGGGCGATGCATTCCAATTTTGGTCATTGGTAAATCTGCTGGATGATTCGCTTTTTGAGTCGCCGGAAGCCATGCAGAACCATCGCGGCCTGTTAAGCCGCGTTATGATACGCCGTACCAAGCGAGAAGTTACAGATGCGGACGGTGTACCGCTTTTTATGCGCCGCCAGGTGCATTCACAAAAGTTTATCATGGCCACCAAAGAGCGGTTTTTCTATGACAGGTTGACAGAATACTTGAAAGAGGGGTATGGCGCGGCAGGTGTTGGTGAGAAAAAGACCACTTCCAAACAACGGGCAATAGGCTTTGTAATGGTTTCATTTCAGAAAATAATGACCTCAAGCCCGCGAGCTATCCGACAGGCTTTGAAACGGCGTCTCATGGTGCTTCTTACGCGCCAGCAAATTAAGTTAGAAAACAGAGGCGTGGCCCGTCCGGGACAATCCAATGCTGAAAGGATACAGGTTTTAGAGCGAGAATTGCGGCAGTTGGCCATTGAGATTAACTCAACGCCTTCTTCCGGCACACAATGGACAGAAGCGGGCGCTTTTGTCGCGCAATTAAAACAAAAGCTTGCTAAAAGATTCCCAGAGGAAGAGACTCATTGGGCGTTAGACGGAGAGGAAGATGCCTCTGATGTTATTTACTCTGATCTGGAGCTTCCCGATGAAGCAGGCAAGGTCAGAGACCTCATCCGTCTTGTACCAGATGGCACTGACCGAAAGTTTGACACACTTGCAAGAGCCATTGAACAATTAAGAGCCAATAACCCTGAGGAAAAATTCATTATTTTTACGCAGTACAGGGAAACTCTTGAATACTTACGAGAAGAACTGGCCATGCGATATGAGGCAAATAAGGTCGTAACGATTAAGGGCGGCCCGCTAGCTGACAAAATTGAATCAGTTGAGAAATTCTGGGATTTGAATGGCGCAAGATTTTTATTAAGCACATCAGCCGGTGGGGAAGGTATAAACCTGCAATGTGCTAAGGTACTGTTCAATTATGACCTGCCTTGGAATCCGATGGCAGTAGAACAACGGATAGGCCGTATACATAGGTATGGACAACAAGATACAGTTCAGATATATAATCTGATTGCGGAAGATACTGTTGAGGAAAAGATTTATCTGCTTCTTGAAGACAAGTTGCTTGAAATAGCGCAGACCATTGGCAAAGTGGACCCGGTAACTGGCGAGGTTACTGAAGATTTCAGGACAGAGGTTCTTGGATATCTTGGTTCTTCTCCGAATTATCAGGACTTGTATAAAAAAGCGATACTGGACAAGGATTATAAAAGAACAGCCGCTGAGATATCGCAATCCCTTCAGACTGCCCAAAAAGCCAGCGAGGCATTACGCTCACTCACCCAAAGTCTGGATAATTTTAATATTTCAAAATATCGCAAGCTTTGCGGTAATTTCAATCTCGATGACCTGCGGGCGTTTGTATTTAACGTGGTGCCGCTTATGGGCGGTGCGATTCTCCCTTCTGAGGAACTTTTCACTATTCAAACACCGGATTGCCTGAAAACTTATAAGGGCGTAAGGCCAGTTTATCCTGCCGCCACTTTTGACCGCAAACTTGCCATGCGACGCAAAAACGCGGATTTGCTAGGGCTTGGACATCCGTTGGTGGACGCAATAATCGCCGAAACTAAAAAGTCTGCATTTTCGGGCGATTTATTTGTCGCTGATAGCCCGGAAAGGGATGGGATTGTCGCAAGACATATCGTCACTGTTACGTTTGAAGACGGAAAGAAACAGAGTTTCTTTTACGCAATTACTATTGCTGCAAATGGCGCCTGGAATTATATTGAGAACACGCGGGATAATATTCAATTAAAAAACATCCACACTGTAAAGGGTTGCCAGCCAGGAATTGCAGTTTTCAAAAGCGAATATGTCGCCGGCTTCAGAAATTCCTGTTCGCAGGCAATTTCAGCCATAGAGGCTGATCTTCGTTCAAAACATACCGATATTCTTTCCTTCCGCTGGGGACTTGTTGGTGTTCTGGTTTAAAGGCAAAAGGCATCAGCTTATTGCATATAAGGTAGGTTTGGTTATGGACAAAGGTGCTCATTACTACAAATGTGATTTACAAGTTCATACCCCGCGTGATCTGCAGTGGGATGGGGCAGATTGCATTTCGGACACCGACCGTAAAACGTACGGAAAGGAATTCGTCGCTGCATGCCGCAGGAAAGGAGTTCGCGCTGTTGCCATCACCGATCACCACGATCTAGCATTTTTCCAATATCTCCGTCTGGCAGCTAGTTTAGAACTAGACAGCAATGGCGTGCTAGTTCCCCACGAACAACAACTCGTTGTATTTCCTGGCGTTGAGCTAACCCTCGGGATTCCCTGCCAAGCCCTCCTTATTCTTGATGCTGACTTTCCCCTAGAAGACCTTCCCACTGTGTTAACAGCACTAGCCATCACTCCTACTACCCCTGATAAATCAAAAACCGCCGAGGTTATTAAACTAGAGAATATAAAAGACTTCCGGCTATTGTACTCCAGGCTAAATGAGTTCTCCAATATTCGTGGGCGATTTATTGTTTTACCTCATGTCCAAGATAAAGGCACACAAACCCTTCTGCGCTCTGGTTTCGACGCACACTACAAAAACATGCCGTGTGTTGGTGGATATACAGATGGGTTGGCCAGCAAGATGGGCGATGGAAACCGAAAGATTGTGTCCGGACAAGATGCGAATTATGGAAACAAAAAGATTGCGGTCATACAAACATCAGATTCTAAAGCAATTTCTTTTAAGGATTTGGGAGCGGTTCCAACATGGATAAAATGGACGGTTCCGACTGCGGAGGCATTGCGCCAAGCATGTCTTTCCGAGCGGTCACGAATTAGCCTTACAGAACCAGTTTATCCTAAAGCACGTATTTTATCAGTGGCCATTACAGATAGTGTATTTCTTGGCGGAATCAGTCTTGATCTTAATCCACAATATAATTCCTTCATTGGCGGCAGGGGAACGGGGAAATCATCCCTACTTGAGTATATTCGCTGGGGTCTCTGCGATCAGCCCGTCACCATTGATGAAGGACAGGTGGGCGACATTCCTAACTATGCGGTGAAGCGGGATCTCCTTATTGCGGGCACACTCCGTGCTCGTGATGCGGTAGTCACTGTCGATTGCGAGCTTAACGCAGTTAAACACTCAATCCGTAGGGACGCCAAGACAGGAAAAATAGAAATCTGCGTTGCAGATGGTGAGTGGCAAATAGCGACTGAGCAAGAAGTACGTGACAAATTTCCTATCCAAGCTTACAGCCAAAAGCAATTAAGCAGCGTCGGTGTGCTTCCTCTCGAGATTGAGCGCCTGGTGACAGCGGAAATCGCTCCTAAAATTGAGGCGATTTCAACAAGTTTAAGATTACTCTCTGATTCGATTCGACAACTTTGGACACAGAGCCAACGTAAAATCACGTTAGTAGCTGAGATTACCCGTGAACAGAGCCAACTTAACTCAGAGAAGGCGCAGGTGGAATCTTTACGTACACAGCTGACAGGGCTTAGCCCAGAAGACCAAGGCATCCTTACTCAGGCAATAACCTATACCAGACAACAGCAAGCACTGGACCAGATTCTCCAGATTTTTAGTGATTTAAAAAGCAAGATAAATTTGCAGAAGACAGATGTCAATCAACTTCTTGGCCAATTCCCGATTTCTGATGGGCTTCCTAATAAAGATTCATTGGATGCCATGATAACTGCACTTAAAACCGAGATTGGAACAATTACGCAACTACATACCGAGGCCTTAGCGCGATTGGCAAATGGCTCCGCTACAAACCAAACGATACAAGAATCCTCTGCCAACTTAATACGAATTCATGGTGAGTATAACAAAAAATATGAGGATGCAAAAACCAGATCAACATCACACCAATCGTCATTGACCGAACTCACTCGGCTGGAACAGTCAGTGGGTATTCTTGAAAAATCACTCCAAGAGAAGTGTGCGCTTTTAAAAAGTCTTGGAGATCCATCTATTGAGTTAGCAACCAAATGGAAGGAGTGGATTGAGCGCCACCGCAATCGGTCCGAATTTATAAAAGTACAGTGCGAGAGGTTACAAACGCTCTCTGGTGGCGCATTCCGCGCGCAGGCACGAGCCTGTGGGAGCCCGGTACCAATCAAAACTGCTCTTACTAAATGCTTTGCCAATAAAAACATCAGGAAAACCGAAGAAAAAATAGATACCATCGCTGATTCGGTTGTCGGAAGCGACGATCCATTAAAGATGTGGTTTGAGCTTGCTGCTGAGTTTGAGCAACTCTTCCAATTGCGGGAATCTAAAACGCTTGCTGATACCCCGATTCTTGAAAAAGCACTTCTATCACGTCAAAACAGAGTGAGCCTGCAGGAGGGATTGTGCCTGGATGCAATTCTTGATCTCAAACTAACCCCGCTAGAAGACAGCCCAAAATTTGAGTTCCGTGTTGGTCCAGACAAATATATCAGTTTCGCGGAGGCTTCTTCTGGGCAACAAGCAACATCTCTACTTAAAGTGCTTTTAAACCAGGATGGCCCACCCTTATTAATTGACCAGCCCGAGGAAGACTTAGATAATGAGGTAATTCAGGAAATTGCGACAATAATCTGGGATACAAAGTCTAAACGACAATTGATTTTTGTAAGCCATAATGCAAACATCGTAGTAAATGGCGATGCAGAATTAGTTGTCTGTTTTGATTATATTAACCCAGCTGAAACAACCAAAGGCCACATTAAATGCCAAGGGGCGATAGATATAAATATGGTTAAGGATGCTATTAAGCGTGTTATGGAAGGCGGAGAAAAGGCTTTTGAGCTTCGGCGCCAAAAGTACGGGTTCTAGTTAGATAAGTGTCGTAGCAGCAGGCTTCATAACAAAAATAGGGGGCGAAGACATGCCATCTCGTATCAAAAAGAGAGAAGCGATTGATAAAGTAAACAAGCGATTTAAGACACACATGCTGACGCTCACAAATACTCGTTTTGCGAATATCAATAGCAGAAAAGAAGTATGGTGGCTGGATATCCCTTTAAGATGTATTAAAGCCAATTCCCAAGGGAACATTCATTTAATTCTCTACAATTATCGAACAAAAGAACTACATCATCTTAACGTGCCTTCTGCATTCTTCCTTAAAAATATCAAAGGACTTGTTGTTAGAGAGGACAAAGACATCATTACTCTCGAACTCGCGGTTGAGGCCACACGGCAGTTCCAAGATGCGCGCCCGATGGGATCTGGTATTAATTTTAGCCAATTTCTTACAAGAAGATAGTAAAAGTTTTCCCTTAGTAACTAAGCAATAAAGAGGGACATAATTATGATTAACGACCGTCTCATCGACCAGGCCTACTCGGATCTTCACTCCACTTGTGGTGGGCTTCGCGAAGACTATTTCGGGCTACTTTATTTAGAACAGGAACATAAGGTGCCCAGAGAAAAGGGAATCAACCAGATTGCTTTTGGTGGTCATGATTATGGTTTTGATGGCTTTCACTTCGATGCGCAAAAGCGCAATCTTTATCTTTTTCAGTTCAAATATTCAGAGTCCCATACCCAATTTAAAGGTTCTTTACAGCGCCTAATTGAAGATGGTACTGAACGCATCTTTCTTTCACCAAATAAGGATGATGCCAAGAACCAGATTTTACTCCAGCTTCGGAGCTGCCTCGTTGAAAACCGTGCCATAATCGACCAGATATGCTTCCGCTTCGTCTTCACCGGAGATCCGGAAGAAGCTGAACGCAGCAAGGTGTTGGACAAACTGCGCGAGGATCTTGAAAATAAGAAATATCTGGTTGATCAGTTTTTCGGTGAACGCAAAGTGGGATTTGTTGTTGAATTCCGCTCTTCCAGCGGTCGGGTAGGTATTGTTCGTGATCCACGGCAGACCACCACTTTTGATGTTCCTTTAACCAATATTATTGTCGAGGATGGCCCTGGTGGGCAGAAGATGCATTTAGGCTTCATTCGCCTTGTGGACTTAAACCGGATGCATAGCGACCTTGGTCCGCGCTTTTTTGACAGCAATATCCGCTACGGTCTCGGCGAAGGCGAAGCTGTGAACCGTGCGATTTCAAGTACACTAAAGCAGATTGTTCTGGACCAGTCTGAACCTCCAGGTGTCTTTCTCTTCAACCATAACGGCATCACGCTGTATGCCGAGCGTGTGGAAATGCTGGACGGAATCTGCCGCTTACGCGCCCCCCGACTGCTTAATGGTGCCCAAACCGTCACAACAATTGCAGACTTCCACGAAAAGAACAAAGACAACCCTAAACTTGAGGTAGGCAAGGCCGCATTTGAATCTATTCGAGTTCTCTGCAAGATTATAACCGAAGCCGACAAAAATTTGTTACCCGCGTTACCATAAACAATAATAGGCAAAATCCGGTTGAGCCGTGGAATCTTCACGCTAACGACATGATTCAATTGGAATTACAGGACAAATTCCGAGAAGACCTCGGAATTTATTATGAGCGCCAAGAAAACGCTTTTGACCAGCTTAGCCCTGAAGATTTGGATGACTACGGGATCCGAGAGGAATCCCGCGCCATACAGATGCTAAAACTCACACAAACATTTCTTCTAACGGACGGATCTATCAGCCGCATGTCTGCTATGCGACAGGTTTTTGAAGACGACCGGATTTACGGTCAAGTATTTCGCAACGCTCGACTTCGAGCTGACTCCCGTCATATATTATTGTGCTATAAGGTTCAATTTCACCTACGCAAATTCTCTCAGGAGATAGAGCAGAAGGGGCAGAACAAATATTGGTTCATGTCACGTGCTCGAAATCTTCTCTGGGCACTGTTATGCCAGGGAATACTGAATCACGATGATTTGGAAACTTTCGCTGACAACCATGGTTCCACTATGTCCGTTGCGGTTGAATATAAGGAGCACTTAGTAGGATTGGCTACAACCCGTATTCGTCTCTTGCTATCCGACCTGATGAATGATCGCGACTATGCGGAAAAGGTCGCTGAAGGGAATCTTAGTTTCCTACGCACAGACCGCGCTTTTGAAAAGTGCATGGAAATAGCACATACCAAATGGCGCTGGGTCCATAAGAAACTTGGGAATGGGATAAGTGGATAATTAGCATGCCCGTAGAGGGCATGAAATAGGGAGATTTATGCGGAAGAAAAGCACTGGCAACTACGATCCGGAAGTAGAACTTGCAAAAGGTGCCACACTAGACGCTGCGGCGTATGATAAAACCCAAAAGGCCGCAGTTATTGCCGGCAAGGTTACGGTCGGCGGCAAGCCTGGGATAGCGGAGATCTCCGGAATAGCCACCGGGCATATACCAGAGGCCGGGATAGAGGGTACTATTGATTTATGGCTTTCTATATTCCGGTATATGAGGCCGGACGGCACTATTGACCATGTGGGTGGCTGGAATATCCCTTTAACCTTGAAAGCTAAACAAACGCCTATAGAGACCGCCAAGGCCTTTGCCGCCTATATCAACGCCGGTACGCGGCCTTACAAGGCCAAGGCTGCGGGGAATAAGACTAAAGCCACAGTAACTATTGTTTTTGTCAATAAATAAATCTTCACGATGTTAAGAGGGTTATGAAAGGATTTCCATTAGAGGTCCGTCATTTATTAAGTAAAGCCCGCGATTCAGCATTATTGGCCGTAGAAACACACAACAGACCGACGGCGACTTTTAGGTCCGGAGCATATATTGTTTTGATGTGTATAGCTTGGACAGCCTTATTTCACGCTGTCTTTCGGAAGAGAAAAATTCGGCCTTGGTATCGGCTTCCAAATTCACGGCGGTATCAAAAAATTGCTGGTGATTTTAAGGCTTGGGAATTATCTGAGTGTTTAAATAAGTTTTATCCTGGCCAGAACCCACCTGAAAGAAAGAATCTTGAGTTTTTTATTGAATTACGGAATAAAATTGAACATCGCTCATACCCGCAACTTGATGTTGAAATTTTTGGGGAGTGCCAAGCCTTATTAATGAATTTTGAAGATATTCTTTGTTCAGAATTTGGCGAAAAATACATGTTGAAAACTGGCCTTGCATTTTCACTGCAATTCTCACGATCTTTATCACCCGCACAAAGCGCAGTAGTGAACAAATACTCACAATCACAATACAAAAGTGTTAAAACATATATCGACACTTTTCGTTCCTCTTTAGAGCAGGATATCCAAAAGGATAGTAAGTATAGCTTCAAAGTGTTCCTTGTCCCTAAAATAGGCAATCACGCAACCGCCTCCAGTTTAGCCATTGAATTTATTAAATACGATCCTTCGAACCCGGAAGAGATGAAAAAATACGATCATCTTGTTGCCATGATAAAACCTCGTGAAGTTCCTATAATTAATTTGGGCTATATGAAGCCTAGTGAGGTAATCAAACAGGTTTCAACTCGCTTGACTAAAAAGTTCACACACCACATGCATCCTACATTCCGCTTATAAGAGTATACACTTTTCCTGAATTATTTTGGCCGGTTTGGGCCTCAGCGCTTAACTATATGCCTCTACGGGCACCTCTAACAATTCCAACAGAAGTTTCTGCGTCG
>Ga0180009_10003683_pt1 | contig 17299 bp, 9 predicted proteins | sample OS_PC_MetaG_FD_123537 | JGI IMG/M metagenome (GOLD analysis project Ga0180009, IMG submission 123537) | Groundwater microbial communities from the Aspo Hard Rock Laboratory (HRL) deep subsurface site, Sweden - OS_PC_MetaG | ecosystem: Environmental > Aquatic > Deep subsurface > Groundwater... | reverse complement strand
GTAATACCGGAAAGGACGATAGAAATTTTGTAGGCAGAAAGATCGTGTTTTCCATACTTGTATTCCTGCAACAATCCGCGCATCATGAAAATGCTGTAATCCACGCCCAAGCCAAAAATAAAAGTCAGGATAATCACATTAAAAATGTCAAACTCAATGCCCAACAAGCCCATCAAACCAACGGTCCATATCCAACTGGCGACCATAGGGATCATGGTGATGAGGGTTAGTTCTATTCTTCCATAAGCGATTAAAAGTATTAAAAACACCAGAGAAACTGATATCCAGATAAGTTTATTGAAATTGTCTTTCAGAATCCCGACAAAGTCACTGGTTAGCTTACGCTTGTCGATAACCCACACCGAGGGATCGTCCTCAAACACATCGTAAACTTCCTGAATGGAAGCCGGGTCGTTGTTTACCTTTACTACGTTAATGATAGCGGTGATGGTGTCTTTGCGAATGAAATAATTGTCGAGAAAGAGCGGGTTAATCAAGCTCAACGAATCGGAGGTAATTCGGGCAATTGGTTTATCGATCCAGCTCACAAAACCATCAAAAGCGGTGATTTTAAATCCCAACTTCCCTCCTTCTTCTTTTAGACGGGCACTCACCGAATCGCGGTGTTCATGCCAGAAAGTTTGCCATTTATCGAGGGCGTTTTTTTGCGCTGATGCCGAAGGCAATAAACTGTTGGCAACCGTTGCCTGTTCAATCCGGCCTTCACTTTGCATCTGTTTCAAGGTATTGAAAACTGCCTGATTGGCTTCAAGGGCTTGCTGCTCATCTATCCCCGGTGTGACAAGATAAATCGTTTTTTTTGACAGCGCCGTTATATCATTTAGTTGTTTTTCGGCCAACTTCAGCTTGTCGCTCATGTAATTGCTTTTCATCATATCGGCATCAAAACCAACGTTTTGCATTGTGAAAGCGAAAACGATGGTAAAAACCACCACAAGCCAACCCAGACCTTTCACTCTGCTTAGGTCATAGCTTACCAGCCTGTCGATAAAGGCCTGACGTGGTAAGACCTCCGCCTGTTGAACAGGAAGCAGGTGAGGCAAAACGACAAGAGAAAACACAGCGGCACTTATTACGCTGATGCCTGCAAAAAGTCCGAGATCGTTTAAAGCACCTGAATTGACAAAAAGCAAGGTGAAAAATGCCGCCATGGTTGTGATGCTGCTCAACATGACAGGAGTTGCCAAATCGCTGTACAAATTCTTCTTAGAATGGTTCTGTCGAAAATGGCTGTAAATATGCAGGGCATAATCAACCGAGATACCGAGCAAAACAGAGCCAATACCCAATGAAATGGCGCTAATCTGACCTTTGATCAGGGTGATTACGGCCATAGAAAAAAGCGCCCCAAAAAGTACCGGAAGGAAGATGATAAAAAAAGTCCGCTTTTTCCTGAACACCAGCGTAATGACTACCATCAAGGCCAGGATGGCGAGAGAAACGGTGAGCATGATGTCGCTTTTTATGCGGCTGGCATTGCCCAACGCCACCACCGGGTTACCAAAATACGTCACGCTCACCTGTTGCATATCCTGTTGACCGATATCTTCGATGTAATGGTCGACCAAGCTGAACAGCTGTTTGTTTACGCTCGTGTTGTTGGTGGCTTCCGGCGTAACGAGCATGAGCAGGTGTTTTCTGTCGGACGAAAGAAAAAATCCATTGTAGAGCGTGAATCCTTCGTTTACATTAAACGACTGGATTTTGTTTATCCCCAGCAGGTTAAGATGCAGCGGGTCGGTGAGCAACATTTTTTTTGTGGCCATGCCTACCGGAGAAATTAGGGTGGCGTAATTCGACTTGAGTGTTTTTTGAATCTGTTCGCGGCTAATGGCCTGTTCAAGGGTGGCGTAATCTTCCGCTTGCAGCAGTAAAGGCAGGTAATCATGAACTTTTTCGTAAACGGCCATCATCGCCTGTTGGTCGGGAGCTTTGTCGACAGAGGCCACCATTCCCGGTACGCAGTTTTTTATCAGGCTGTCGGACAAGGCGTTGGCAAACTGAACCAAGAGGTCAGGATTGGCCGGGGCTTGCGTTTCGGTAAGAGTAAAATGAAACACCACTTTGTCGAGAAACCGGGAGTTCGACAATACAAAACTCATGTTGTCAATAGATTCACTCTGTGGCAATACCTGGCTTATGTCTTCAGAAAGTCTGAGATGAGAGACCGTATACACCAATGCACCCGCGAACCCGAGAAAAAGCACGAGCGCAGCTACCCTGAATCGGGCAATTGTATTGTAAACGAATTGGAAAAACAAACTCATAGGCTCTGCCTCCTCTTTTTTCGTCCAAAAATATACAGGAAGACCCAAGAAGTCAGGAAAACCAACAATCCGGCCACTGAAGCCAGAAGCAGACTTCCCAGGATATATTGAACAATGCTGTAGCCGAATTCGTTAAGTGAATGATAAAAATTACCCTGCATTACCTGATCTTTAAGGTAATACATCATTTCGGCGGTAAAATCAACCGGTTCGTGAACTAACAGTTTGCCCAACTCGAAACTAAAAAAAACAATAAACGGGATGAGTGGAGGCAAACTGATGTTTGAGGCCGCCACCACAATTACTTTATTCAAGCGCAGGAGATGAGCCAAAAACGCAGCTGTGAGCATTTGAAACCCCCAAATGGGAACCAGACCCATAAAAACACCAAACCCAAAGGCAGCAGCCATTTTTACATGATTTTCGTTGTGTTTTTGAAGTTGCTCTTTTACTACCGCAGAGAATTTATTGTGTGCGAGATAACGAATCAGTTTTATTGGCCAGGCCACTGTAAAAGTGAGTAATACCAAGACCGTGTTCAGAACCGAAATCCTGAAAAAATCACGAAAAGGTCTGAAGTGACTTACCCGTTCGTTTTCAGGAGGATAGTACACTTGTATTGGAATAGAAACGACCTCAATTCCCCGCCAGTCGGCGCTAACAAGTGCCTCCAGTTCAAATTCATACTTTTTCGTAAAAAACCTCATGGATTTCATCCTTGAAAGAGGATAAAGCCGGAAACCCGACTGGGTGTCAGGGAGACTTTTTCCAGTTTCAACCCAAAACCAGAAATTGGAAAACTTATTGGCAAAGGTGTTTTTAGCCGGCATCCCTTCGGCTTGAATGTTGCGAGCACCTACTACCAAAGCTCCCGGATTTTGCTGCGAGGCTTCCAAAAACAAAACCAGATCGCCTGCAAAGTGTTGTCCATCTGCATCCATGGTAATAGCCTGCTCATATCCCAGTTCAAACGCCAGTTTAAAAGCCTGCCTCAGCGCCCATCCTTTTCCGACATTTTGCTCGTAGCTTATCCAACTGATTTGGCTATACCTGTCCTGATATGTGGAAGTATTATCAGTGGAACCGTCGTTTACAACAATCACCTGGTCAGTCAGTTTAAGCACGTCATCAAGCACTCCTCCCAGCGTACCCACGTTGTTATAAGTGGGGATTACCACGCAGGTTTTGGTGTGTCTGAACAATGAAAAAGTACCGTCAAGCGTCGCCATGCCATGTTAATTGATTGTCGGCAAAAATACGAAATGCAACCACATACAGGTACGACTAACGCACAGGCTTGGGTCATTGAAAAAAAACTGTAGGAAAGGAGTGTTTTAATTTCAAACCCGTTTTTAGAAATCCGTTCCTACTATCAATTTTTTATTGACTAAATTAACATCAGAATCTGCAACTACTCAACAGACAATAAAAACGTTAAAAATTGTAGGTCTTTGTAAAACATCCGAATAATGTAGCTAATTTTGACCAATTCAGAGTATATGACAATGGGATTTGATTTACTACGCGATATCGTTATCATTTTCGCATTATCCACGCTTGTTAATTTAGTTTTTAACCGGATTAAAATTCCAACCATCGTTGGTTACCTGCTAACAGGAATTATTGCCGGGCCGCATCTGTTGTCGGTTGTACATTCAGAAAAACAGATTGATTTATTAGCTGAGCTTGGTGTAATACTCTTGCTGTTTACCATAGGTATTGAATTCTCGCTCAAACACTTGCTTAAGATAAGGCGCATCGTGTTTTTCGGCGGCTTACTTCAGTTTGTCGTAACAGCCGCCTTTTTCTACTTCATCTCAATCTTTTATAATTTAGACGGACAAACCGGATTGTTTATAGGGTTTATAGCGGCGCTAAGCAGTTCGGCTTTGGTGCTGAAAATGCTTCAGGAACGTTCGGAGCTTACCTCCAATTACGGAAGAACTATTCTGGGTATTTTAATTTTTCAGGACTTGCTTTTGGTTCCGTTGCTGCTTTACACCAATATGCTTGGTAACGATAATTTGAGCATGACGCATGAGATCTTTTTCCTTTTTTTAAAGGCCGCACTAATTATAGGTTTGGTCTACGCGGGAAATAAATGGTTGTTGCCCAGATTATTGCATTTGATCGCACGCACAAAAAACCAGGAATTGTTTATGATGAGCATTTTTCTAATCTGCTTATCGATCGCACTTCTTACTTACAAAATGGGCATGTCGCTGGCTTTTGGGGCTTTTCTGGCAGGACTCATGATATCCGAATCGACTTACAGCCACAATGCTTTCTCAAACATTATTCCTTTCAAAGACATATTTACGAGTTTCTTTTTTGTTTCTATTGGCATGTTGCTCGATCTTGATTTTGTTTCGCACAATTACTTTTTGGTAATTGGCAGTGTCCTGATGGTTCTTATCGTTAAAACAATGGTAGCCGGGGGCACCGGATTTATTCTGGGGCACACTTTTCGTGGCACGGTGATGGTTGGATTGGCATTAAGTCAGGTTGGAGAATTTTCGTTTATACTGGCCAAACTGGGACTTGACAACGCCATCATAAGCTCTTATTATTACCAGCTGTTTCTGTCGGTAGCCATAATCACTATGGCCTTAACACCCTTTATAATAGGCATCTCACAGCCTTTGGCAGAACTATTGCTTAAACTACCCTTGCCTCGGGTTCTGGTTGAAGGTTTGTTTCCTTTGCAGGAGATGGACATTCCACCATTGCAAAACCATCTCGTAATAATTGGAAAAGACAGCAGCGCATTAAAGCTGTCGAAAATGGCGAAATACAACAACATCCAGCATGTATCACTGATATTCGACCCAATGTTGGTCAAAGAAAAACTACAAAACGGTGAGGTGGTGGTGTATGGCGATGCGGTGAATGAGCCGATATTACGCAAGGCATACGTTAACACAGCGAACACTGTGCTCATCTCAGTTGGAAGTTTGATTCCAGCTATGGCCATCACCGAGAAAGTCCGACAACTTAATAAAAAAGTGTACATCATTGCCAGAGCAAAGCACATCGAAGACGTCGAGCATTTATATCGGTTGGGCGCAGATCAGGTACTGCCCGAAAAACTTGAAATCGCCATAAACCTGTTTCAGCGGATTTTATCAAAACGGCTTGTCCCACACAAGGAGATTAACCGCATCATCAACCACATACGAAGCCAGAATCTGGGTGATTTTACCGAAAAGGATTTACTTAACCAACCCACCTTCCTCGATCAATTCCCAAACATGAATATTTCAGCCATCAAGGTAGAATTTCCATCACAGGGTGTTAACAAATCACTGAACGACATCAAGTTACGCAACACCACGGGAGCCACCCTATTAGCTGTTAAACGCCATCAGGAACTAATTGAAAACCCACCAGCTAATCTCGTGTTTCAAGAACAAGACACCATTTATGTGGTTGGAAACCCCGAACAGGTCAACCTGGCCTTTGAACTGTTTAGTAAAGAATAACAACAAAATTCTTCTTTTAAAGTATAGCCCCATCCCGAAAATCCACACTCATCATCATCTACCCTGAGAAATAAGAAGCACTATCAATTAGCTGGTTTTCACCACCCTTATACAGGGCATAGTTAAAACCGGGCACAAGACTATAAGCGCCCATCTCGCCCTTTTTATTTATAGCAATATAGCCTACCTGCATCATGCCTCCATTTTCTGTTTTCAGCTTAGGGTATTTTGAAACAATGCGGTAAATGGCCTCTTCGCAAGCCTGTTGCGGGCTTCTGCCTTGCCGCATGAGCTCAACCACCAAAAACGAACCCAATGTTTTCATCATAAACTCACCCATACCGGTGGCTGTGGCCGCGCCTACTTCGTTGTCGACAAAAAGACCTGCCCCTATGATTGGCGAGTCGCCCACACGGCCATGCAATTTAAAGGGCATCCCGCTGGTAGAACAAGCTCCGGCCATATCTCCATTTTTGTCGATGGCAATCAGGCCAATGGTATCATGGTATTTGTTAGGGTCGTTTTCCCAGTTGGCTTTGGGCTCGTATTCATTCCTTTCAATCCACCGACGCCATTCTTTTTCAGAACCGGGAGTCAGCAATTGAATCTGTTCAAAACCCTGCTCCATCGCAAATTGTTTAGCCCCCTCACCGGCAAGCATCACGTGGGGTGTTTTTTCCATTACGGCACGCGCTACCGACACCGGATGGAGGAAGTCGCTCATAAAACAAACCGAACCGGCATTTCCATCAGGCCCCATAATACAGGCATCAAGGGTCACTTGTCCGTCACGGTCGGGTAGTCCGCCTAGTCCTACAGAGCTGTTGCTTGCGTCAGCTTCGGTAACCCTTACCCCTGCTTCCACGGCATCAAGTACAGAACCACCTTGCTGCATGATTTTCATGGCCTCCACATTGGCCTCCAACCCGTGATTCCAGGTAGACAAAACAACGGGCAATTCCTGTTCATTCGTTTTATCGGAGAAAAGCAATCCGCTTGCCCGAACGGGCAAAGGGAGTGCTCCTATAGCTGTTATCCCTGCAATATGCTTGATAAACTTACGGCGATTTTGCATAATAAAATATTTCAAATAACTGATTTCTATTCCCCGCTCACCTTAACCAAATGGTGCTTATAAGGTTTATAGCCGTTCATTCCATAAAAAGCGATGTAAACATAACTGAGCAACGGAACGGCGTACGACATATGTACTCCCATCTTATCGGCAACAAAGCCCATGAGTAATGGCAATAAAGCACCACCCAGAATCATCATCACCAACAACGACGACCCCTGACTTGTGTGTTTACCAAGACCGGAAATGGCCAGGGTGAAGATATTCGACCACATGATGGAGTTGAATAATCCGATGCCAATGACAGTCCACATGGCCACAGCTCCCGTAAACGACAGAGCCACGACCAACAGCACAAGGTTGATAAGCGCGAAAAGATAAAGTGTACGATGGGGCAACGAACCGCCAAGATAAAAAGCCACCAGATTAAGCAACAGGAAGCCGCTGTAAAGGCCAGCTGTTTGCCAATCGGAAGTCACTCCTATAACGGCAAATGAGGCCAGGGCAATCGCTATCATAAGGGCATATTTCAGCCATTTATTTTCTGTTTTGCTCAGCGATATTGCCCCCAAAAACCGTCCGATCATCTGACCGCCCCAGTAAAAAGCCACAAACTTACTGGCTTCGGTTTCGTTAAGACCGGCAATTTCAGGCAATTCTAGGTAGTTAATCATCATGCTGCCGATACTAACCTCACCCCCGACATACATAAAAATGGCTCCCATCCCAAAAACCAACTGCCTGTATTTCAATGCACCAAATCCGCCTTTCACCTCCTCCGGGTTAGTAAAACGGGGCAATGGCGTCAAGCGGATGAATCCGGCCATCAACAAGAACATCAAGGCAAAAAACAGGTACGGAATTTTCACAGCTTCCGACCCTTGCGCATCCTTGAAAAAAGTGAACACCAGAAACCCTCCAACCACAGGCCCGATGGTTGTTCCTAACGAATTAAAACCTTGTGCCAGGTTAAGTCGCGATGAGGCCGACTTCTCCGAACCAAGAATGGAAACATAAGGATTGGCTGCAATCTGAAGCAGCGTAAACCCAAGACCTAGTACAAAGAGAGCTCCCAGAAACAATCCATAAAGGTGAAATTGTGCGGCGGGGTAAAACAACAAAGCTCCCAGCCCGCTAATTAACAACCCCATAACCAGACCTTTCTTGTAACCAATCCTGTTGATGGGATCGCCATAAGAAGCCGAGATGAGAAAATAAATTAGTGACCCTACAAAATAGGCCGTAAAAAACGAAAACTGAATCAGCATGGCCTGCGTATGGCTCAGCTCAAAAACACCTTTTAAATAGGGAATCAGTATATCGTTCAGCACGGTCATAAAACCCCACATGAAGAATAAAAAAGTTAAGCTGATGAAAGCTGAGGTGTAGCTTCTGGTTTGACTGGTCATAGAATATGAAATTAAATCAATACAAAGATGGTTAATTTTTTAAGTGCTACGCGCTTTTTTCTGTCCAACGTGGAACAAAATAGGCATGTTAACTGTTGTGCCATGTAGTTTCAAACTCATTGGCCAATGCTACTACCCTGTCGAGTAACGTTTCTAACATGGAAATATCGGTAAATGGGTTCATCAGGGTGGTACGCAGATAAACACTGCCATCCACAACCGTTTGAACCACATAAAATTCGCCCTCGTGAAGCAATTTATGGCGGATCATGGCATTTATTTGATCCATGCTTTTCTCATCTCCGGATGCAGACACATACCTAAAGCACACAATATTCGACTGCGGAGGGAGGGCGAGTTCAAGCCGGGGTCGTTGCTGTATTAGCTTTCCGAACTCATTTCCCAAACGGTAAAGTCGGGTTACGTTTTCACTAAAGATATTCTCTCCATATATTTTCCAGGCCGTATAAAACCGGATTCCCATCATCAATTTGGTACATTCCATGGTACGTTTGGCCATGTTGTACCAGTCTTCTTCCTCCGTTTTATCGAGCAAGTAGCCAGCTTTCTGATTGAAGGTGGCGTAGGAGTGGTGTTTGGATTTAAAAAGCACAAAAGTCATGAGTGCCGGCATCATCAGCATTTTATGACCATCGATCACCACAGAATCGGCCATCTCTATACCCCGCAACAGAGGCTTGTATTCGGGCGAAAAAACCGCCGCTCCGCCATGCGCTGCATCTACATGAAACCAAAGAGAATGCTTTTGGCAAAAATTCGCAATGGCCTCCAAATCGTCGTGACTACCGGTTGAAGTAGAAGGGGCACAACCTACCACGGCAAACACTTTTATTCCTAAGGCCTGTGCTTTAAGTAGTTGGCTCTCAAGCTGAGTCGTGTCCATCGAAAAATCGGGTTTTACCGGTATTTTTATAACCCCTTTGCTTCCCAGACCCATAACACGCACCGCCCGGTCGATGCTATAATGGGCTTCAGAAGAAACCATCACACCGAAAGATTCTGTCAGCCCCGACTCCCATATATCGGTTTGTGCGATTTGTTGTCGGGCCGCCAACAAGGCGGTAAGGTTGCCAATAGTTCCTCCGGAAGTTAGGAGTCCATCAGCACCCTCGGGAAACCCGATCTGGTGTATCATCATCCGCACTACAACCTTTTCGATGGCCGTGGCGGCTGGCCCCATCTCATAAATCGCCATTCCGTTGTTTAAAACCGAACTCAACAATCCGGACAAAGCCGCCAGCGGTAAAGGCGGCGAAACCTGATGCCCTACATAATGCGGATGTTGAATATGGATGCTTCTACTGATGATTTCCTTAAACAAGGCAATCGGGTCATTGTTGTCGGGTGCAAAGTTTTCCCAAAACCGGAACTGATCCTCCGGATTAACAACACTGTTTACCGGAATAGTTTGACTTTGTGCATTTTCCAGGTATTGCGCCAACAAATCAACCAGAGCGTGCCCCTGTTGCCTGAACAGGTAAGGGTTGTATACTTTCTTTAAGATATCTTCCATAAAATAAATTTCTTCAAAAGCCCGTAAAATTAGAAATAAAGCAAACCTCACTGAAAATGATTTACATTTTTAATACAATCCAATTTACATTGAGCTTTTTATAGTGTATATTTGTGGGCATAAAGCTTCAACAAATCACTCCCATGACTACTAAATTTACCGATCAGAATATTCGGATGGAAAATCAAGCACTCAGGGAGAAAATTGCTGCTCAGGAATTAGAAATAGCAAGGCTGAAGCAAACAAAAGACAAGGAAACCGATGACAAGCTCTTGCAGATGCACAACCTGATGCAATACATAATAGAACATGCCAATGGAGCTGTGGCCGTTCACGACAAAGACCTGAACTACATTTATGTCAGCAAGCAGTACCTTAAACAATTTGGCATCAAAGATCACGACATCTTAGGAAAACACCACTATGAAATTTTTCCTGATTTGCCACAAAAGTGGAGAGATGTCCATCAAAAAGTACTTAAAGGGGAAATTTTTTCAAAAGACAATGACCCTTACGATAAAGCAGATGGCACTACTGAATGGACAAAATGGGAATGTCGTCCCTGGTTTGAAGAGGATGGCAGCATCGGTGGGATAATTGTTTACACTGAAGTGATTACCGATCGTGTAAAAACAAGTCAGGCTTTAAAGGCAAGTGAAGAAAGGTGGAAATTTGCCCTTGAGGGGGCAGGCGATGGCATTTGGGACTGGAATTTGGAGACCAACGAAATTTACTTCTCCGACCAGTGGAAAAGCATGCTCGGTTACGCCCCTCATGAAATTGAGAATACGTATGACGAATGGGAAAGAAGGTTGCACCCTGACGATTTAAAAAAGACACTGCATGAAGTAAACCGTTGCCTTAAAGGGGAAACGTCGTTTTACCTAAATGAAAACAGACTTCTATGCAAGGACAAAACCTACCGCTGGATTTTAGACCGCGGCAAGGTTATCGGCCGAGATAAAAATGGCAAGCCACTTCGTTTTATCGGATCGCATACCGATATCACCGAAAGAAAACTCTCAGAAACCAAACTAGAAATCACCCAATTCGGTATTGATAATGCAGCCGTTGGTGTTTATCAGGTGGAAGAAGATGGCACTATCCAATATGCAAACAAATATGCAGCACAAAGTTTAGGCTACTCCTTAACCGAACTCAGGGGTAAGTCGCTGTTTGAAATCGACCCTACATTTAATCTGGAAAACTTTATAGAACACCGACAACAGACTAGAAAAGAAGGAAACAGAACTTTCATTTCCACACACCGTAAAAAAGACGGAACACTTTTTCCTGTGGAGGTTACTGTGAATTATTTTAATTATAAAGACCTGTTTCTTTCCTTTTCGTTTGTCAAAGACATATCGGAACAAATAAAGTCAGAAAAGGAACTGAAAGAACGTGAAAGAATGTTTAGAAACCTGTTTGAAGCCGCCAATGCAGGAAAATCTATCACGCAGCTGTCAGGCGAAATTACGGTAAACCAAGCTTTTTGCACCATGCTCGGCTATAATCGCGAAGAGTTGGAACACAAAAAGTGGCAGGAACTCACACCTGCCGAAGACATTAAAGCCATTAACCAGGTTTTACATCCTTTACTAAATGGTGAGGCCAAGTCTACCCGGTTCAACAAACGATACCTACACAAGGATGGCAGTATCCGTTGGGCAGACGTGAGTGTTGCCGTGAAACTCGATGATCAGAATAAACCAATTTATTTCATCTCCACAATAGTGGATATCACCGATCGGGTAAAAACGGAAGATGAACTGAATCACATCAGAAAAAACCTTGAAAATGAGGTTTACAGCAAGACCAAAGAACTCAACGACCGCATCGAAACACTCGAAAGATTCAGAAATGCCACCATTGAACGTGAGTTTAGAATAAAAGAGCTAATTGAAGAAATTGATCAATTAAAAAAGCTGAGGCATGAATAAACCAAAATTACTTTTTAAGTCGGGTATTATACTCATTCTTTTGGGAGTTGGTTTTTTTTGCACACAATCATCTGCCCAGGAAACCAAGCCGCTAACCGAAATCAGGGTAGGTATTTATCAAAATCCACCTAAAATTTGGATAAATGAAATGGGTATTCCTGAAGGGATATTCGTAGACTTACTCACCGAAATGGCCAGAAACGAAAACTGGAAGTTGACTTACGTTCCCGCAAACTGGAACCAGTGCTTGATAAATCTGGAAACAGGCATCATCGATTTACTCCCAGATGTAGCCTTCACGGCAGGAAGAAGCAACCAAATTGACTTCAACAAACAGGCCGTTATTGAGAGTTGGTCGCAAGGCTATGTTAAAAAAGGAGTTGACATTAAACGCCTGCCCGATATCGCTCATAAGCGGGTAGCTGTAGTGGAAGGAAGTATACAACAAAAAACTTTCAACCAACTGATGAAGGGATTTGATATTCCCTATTCAGAAGTGTCGGCACATTCGTTCCAACAAGCCTTTTCGATGGTTCACAACGACTCGGCCGACATTGCCCTCACAAACTACTCCTTTGGCGAAACCTACCGACAGGCTTTTCAACTCGAAAAAACCAACCTCATTTTTAATCCGGCTTCACTGCATTTCGGAGTAAAAAAGGGAACCAATCAGCACCTTATCAATACCATTGACAGCTACCTGAGCAACTGGAAAAACACACCAAATTCACTTTATTATCAAACACTTAACAATTATCTTAAAAATGCATTATTCGATCCGCCCAGAGTCAACTACCAATTAATTACACTTTTATTCATTGGGATTGGCCTGATTGCTCTTACAATTATCCTTATGTCGAGAAAGCAAGTGCGGTCGAGAACAAAAAAACTCAGGCTTTCGTATGTAAAACTCAGAGAAGGCGAGAACAAGTTTAAACAGTATATCGACAATGCACCCTATGGTATTTTTGTAACCAACGAAAAGGGGGAATACATGGAAGCAAACTCGAAAGCCTGCCAGATTACCGGCTATAGCGATTCTGAAATTATTGGACTGAGCATTTCTAACCTTACAGCACCCGAACATCAATCCGCAGGATTTGAACATTTTACGCGTGTTGTCCACGAGGGTCAGGCTATCGGCGATTTTGCTTTTATTACAAAAAATGGAGAAAAGCGTTATTGGACTGTTAGAGCTGTTAGGCTGAGTCAAACCCGATTTCTTGGTTTTGTAAATGACATCACAGACGAAAAAAATGCCGCAGTCAGGATTAACCGACTTGTTAGCATCGTGGAACATTCGCTGAATGAAATCTATTTGTTCGATACAGTTTACCACAGGTTTATTGATGCCAACACCGCTGCCCTTAACAACACAGGGTATTCTTTACTCGAATTGAAACAAATGACCCCCCTGCACCTTAAACTCAATTTATCGGAGAATGAATTTACAGGATTAATTGATCCGCTTCTGTCGGGAGAAAAAGGGGAGATTACCTTCGAAACCCAGCATTTCAGAAAAGATGGGTCATGGTACGAGGCAGAAGTTCTGCTACAACTTATCGCTGATGGCCAGGAACAGCTTTTTGCTGCCATCGTGTTGGACATCACCGAGCGAAAAAAAGCTGAAACAGAACTAAAAAAATTGAAAGACCACCTGGAGATACAGGTTACCGAAAAAACCAAAGAATTGAATGCCCGTATAGCCGAACTGGAGCACTTCTACGATGTGACCATTGAACGTGAGCTGCGCATGGAAGAGCTCAGAAACGAAATCAAGGTGTTGAAGGAAAAACTAAAAACATCCGGATCATGAGCACAAACAAAGACAATCTACAGTTCCGGATAATTACCCTTGCCCTGCTGATGGTGGCACATTTAATTGCTTTTAGCAGTCCAGACACTTTGGTCGCCCATAACTATTCGATAAGTTACTCCACCTTCGACACAATACTCATTGGCTCAGAGCCTGATTACCCTCCTTATTGTATTGTTGATGAGGATGGCCAACCCGATGGTTTTTCAATAGAACTTTTTATGGCAGCAGCCAAAGCCGCAGGACTTCAGGTAAAAATAAAAATCGGCATCTGGGAAGTGATAAAAAACGAACTGGCCGATGGAAAAATTGACGCTCTCCCCCTGGTAGGGCGTACGCCCGAACGGGAAGAAATCTTCGGGTTTACCTTGCCTTATCTTAAATTGCATGGGGCTGTCTTCGTGAGAAAGGATACCAAAGACATCCACTCCCTGAGAGACCTGACCGAAAAAAAACTCATTATCATGAAAGGAGATAATGCAGATGAGTACGCCCGAAGAATGAACCTGTCGGAGGATATATTCAACACCAACACCTTCGAGGAAGCCTTTCAGATGTTGGCCAACGGCGAAGGTGATGCAGTTATTACCCAACGGGTTATGGGATTGCGACTTCTTGAAAACATGGAAAATAACACGATAAAACCACTCGACATTAACCTGCCTGATTTCAGGCAAGACTTCTGCTTTGCGGTAAAAAAAGGAAACCAGGAGCTTCTTAATCAACTAAACGAAGGCCTGTCGGTGGTAATAGCCAACGACACATACCAACACATCTATTTCAAGTGGTTCGGCCCGGCGATTAAAGCAGAGTTAAGCACCGAGGATATTGTTCGCGTGGCGCTGTTTATTTTCTTCCCACTCGTAATAATTATGGTTGTGCTTTGGGTGCTTGTCTTGAGAAAGGAAGTGAAAAGAAGAACCCGAAGACTCCGAAACGAAATTACGAACCACAAAAACACATGGCATGAGCTTACCCTAAAGCAAGAAAAACTTGCTGCATCCGAAGACCAGATCAGGTTGTTGCTCGACTCCACTGCAGAGGGAATTTACGGCATCGACAACAAGGGTGATTGCACGCTGATCAACAAATCAGCCATCGAGTTACTGGGATACGAAAACGACTCTGAGATCATAGGAAAAAACATGCATATCTTGATCCATCATACAAAAGCTGATGGCAGCAGGTATCCTATTGATGATTGCGCAATTTATAATTCGTTTATCGCCGGTAAGAGAACGCATGTTGATACAGAAGTGTTATGGAGAAAGGACGGAAGCAGTTTTCCGGTGGAGTATTACTCCTATCCTATACAACAAGATGAGCAGGTTGTTGGGGCAGTGATCACTTTTTGGGATATTTCTGATAAAAAAAGAACAGAGAAGGAGCTTCTAAAACTAACCGAAGAGCTTGAGCTGACGGTGGAAAAACGCACCGCTGAGCTAAACGAGAAAGTCTTAAAACTCGACAAAAGTCAACAGGCCATGCTCTACATGGTTGAAGATTTGAATAGAATTACCGCTGAACTTAAAAATGAGCGCCGCAAACTCGAACTTTCGAATAAAGAACTGGAAGCCTTTACTTATAGCGTTTCGCACGATTTAAGGGCTCCCATGCGCGCCATCAACGGGTTTTCGAACTTCCTGCTCGAAGACTACGCCGACAAACTGGATCAGGAAGGAAGACGCTACCTGGACACCATTAAAAAAAATGCCATTAAAATGGATAAACTGATCACCGATTTACTGAGTTTGTCGCGCGTTACCAAAGCAGATCTGGTTTATACAACGGTTGATATGCAACAAATGGCCAAGCGTGCTTTTGAGGATATGGCCACAACGAATGAAAAACAGGAATTTATTTTTGAGGTTAAAAATTTGCCCTCGATAAAGGGTGATGCTACTTTGCTCACCCAGGTTTGGCAAAACCTGGTAGGCAACGCCCTTAAATATTGTTCAAAAGCAAGTGTGAAAAATGTTGAAATTACAGCTAAAGACGCTAAAGATGAAATTGTTTATAAAATAAATGACTCAGGAGCCGGTTTTAATGAAAAATACAAGGACAAACTCTTTGGCATGTTTCAACGCCTGCATCGCGACAATGAGTTTGAGGGTACGGGTGTCGGACTGGCCATTGTAAAGAGAATAATCACCAGGCATGGCGGACGTGTTTGGGCCGAAGGAGAAGTAGGTCAGGGCGCGCGTTTTTATTTCGCATTGCCCAAACAATTATAAGATAAATCTGTAAAATCATATAAACATGGACGAAATTAATCAAGTCGAAATTCTGATAGTTGAAGACAATCCCAGTGATGCCGAAATAGCCCTCAGAGCTTTTAAAAAAAACAAGCTGACCAATAAAATACTGGTGGTAGAAGATGGTGAGGAAGCACTGGATTATCTCTTCTGCAAAGGTCAATATGCAACTAATAATAAAGTATCACGGCCAAAAATAATTTTGCTCGATCTCAAACTCCCAAAAATTAACGGGCTCGAGGTACTGAAAGAAATTAAAAGCCATCCCGAAACCAAGATTATTCCGGTAATCGTGCTTACGTCTTCGAAAGAGGAATCCGACATCATCGAAAGTTATCAGCTTGGCGTTAACAGTTACATCGTTAAACCGGTTGATTTTGAGAAATTTGTAGAAGCTGTCAGAGATCTGGGCTTCTACTGGCTGCTGTTAAATCAGCTCCCACGACTTTGAAAACAGAATCCGCTTTATTATAAATATTTGAGCATACATACTTGTTAATCAATCATGTATCCACTTCTAATAAACACACCATGAATCATCAAGAACGACCAATACATATCCTATTTGCCGAAGATATCCCCACCGATGTGGAATTGGCCTTACACGAAATTAGAAAAGGAGGCATTCAATTCGACTATCGCGTGGTTGACACCGAAGAAGGATTCAGAAAGGAAATCACGGATTTTGCTCCTGACCTCATTATATCTGATTATGCTATGCCTGCTTTCGATGGCATGAGCGCCCTGTTAATCACCAGATCGTTGTCACGGTTTATCCCATTTATCATGCTCACAGGCTCAATGAACGAGGAAACGGCCGTAAAATGCATGAAAGCCGGAGCAAACGACTATGTGATCAAAGAACAAATCAAACGACTTCCTTTTGCAGTAATGGAGGCGCTCGAAAAACTGCAGGCCAGGATTGAAAGGGAAAAAATAGAAAAACAACTCCGTGAAAGCGAAGAAAAGTACCGCAACCTGATCGATTCGGCCACCGATGCCATCGTCACCATCAACGAGAAGGGCGAAATTGTTAGTTGGAACAAAGGCGCTGAGATCATGTTTTTATACCACGAACAGGAAGTAATTGGCCGAAATGTTGAGTTCATCGTCCCGGAAACGTACCGAAAACAGCACGCCGGTTTTGTAAGTCAAGCTGTTCAAAGTGGATCGATGAAGCTCAGGGGTCGAACGGTAGAATTCGAAGCTGTAGATAAAAAAGGTCGGTTGTTTCCCATCGACTTATCCCTATTTAGTTGGAATTCATCGGCAGGTCAGTTTTTTACAGCCATCATGCGCGATGTAACCCAACGTAAACGCATCGAAAAAACACAACAGTTTCTTTATCAAGTATCCAGAATTTCTCTCAACAGTGTTAACTTGTCGGATTACCTCGAAGCCATTCACAAAGAACTGCAAAAAGTGCTCAAAGCCGACAACTTCTACATCGCGTTGTACGACCAGCAAACTGATAAATACATGTTGCCCTATCATGTGGAT
>Ga0180009_10003682_pt1 | contig 17300 bp, 18 predicted proteins | sample OS_PC_MetaG_FD_123537 | JGI IMG/M metagenome (GOLD analysis project Ga0180009, IMG submission 123537) | Groundwater microbial communities from the Aspo Hard Rock Laboratory (HRL) deep subsurface site, Sweden - OS_PC_MetaG | ecosystem: Environmental > Aquatic > Deep subsurface > Groundwater... | reverse complement strand
AGTGAAATATTTGGGAGTGCGGAGTTCATTATCTCCACAACGTCAGATTCTGGCGGATAAATTCCCATCACGTGAGGAATGACTACTGCCAGTCCCATCACTATAGCAATGACTATGTTGAACCTTTTGCTTTCTCTTCCAAGAATTAGCGATTTTTGCAGTGCTGCAAAAACTATTGTAAACACTATGACAAACGGCAAAATGACGTCGACAACGCCCATTTGGTCGAGGTTGTATATAAAATATTCAAAATTCCAAACCATAATTAATCACCTTTTTCAGCTTTTTTAGTTGGAGCCGGACTTTTTGTAATCCAAAATATGAATAATCCAATGAATATTAATGTGATGACTGTCGAGACTGCTTGCGTATCCCAATAGTTTGTTAGGAACTCGTAGATGTCTTCAAGCCAACCTATTGCGTTTAAAAAGATTAATACTATAACTGTGAATGCTATTCCCATAAGCGCTTTTTTCCATCCAGATGCTAACTCATATTCTCCATCCTTTTGAAGCACTCCTGCAAGCATCAAGAATAATACAAACAAAAGCATTAGAAGAAATACTTGGCTTGCAACCTGGTTTATTAGCCCGACAAGCTTTGCAGATCCAACGACGAAGAAAGCCATGACAAACGCAGTCATTGCGTTCATGTTTTTCCTCGTTATTTTATGACCGTCAAAATCCTCAACGCCAAAAATCTTCGTCTTTTCTAAAATAGCAAATACTATCGTAAAAACCAGCAAGAACGGGAGGACTACATCATAAATTCCTAAATCATTCATGAATGAGAGTGCTCCTCCTAACATTGTTTGAGCCATATTCAATTAATTATTGGCTGATTAATATATAAATGTTTTGATTAGTTATTGGATTAGTTATTGATATGAAAACTTCACAAAAAAATATTTGCAAAAAGGTTAATTTAAAATAAGTCAACTGTTTTCTAAAACTAATCGGAGGTGTTGTTTTTATGAATTATGAAGGCATAGTTATAACAAAATTAGCCCATGATGGTTTTAAGATAAAAGCTGACAAAGCTGTTTATATTGATCCTTTCAAGTTAGAATCAGAGTCTGAGAAAGCAGATTTAGTGTTGATAACGCATGAACATTATGATCATTGCAGCATAGATGATGTGAAAAAAGTATCAAACCAAAACACTATAATAATAACTGTTGCAGATTGCCAGAGTAAACTGTCATTTTTAGATGTAAAAAATATAACTCTTGTGGAGCCAGGAAACAAGGTGAGGCTGTTAGGGCTTGAAATAGAGGTTGTTCCTGCTTATAATGTTGATAAGTTTAGAAGTCCAGGCATTCCTTTTCATTCTAAGGAAAATAATTGGGTGGGCTTTATAATCACAGTGAATGACAAGAGGATATACCATGCAGGAGACACTGACAAGATACCGGAGATGTCTGACTTAAAAGACATAGATGTAGCCTTATTACCAGTGTCAGGGACTTACGTGATGACAGCAACTGAAGCTGCACAAGCCTGCAAACTAATAAATCCCAAATTAGCAATACCAATGCATTATGGCTCAATCGTAGGAACTACCACTGACGCTGAAACTTTTAAACGATTAGCCCCTTGCAGAGTCGAAATTTTATAGCGGGTTTTATAGTAAATTATATAAACTTCTTTCTTATTTTTTCACGTTTATGGGGGATTTAAAGATTGGTTTGGAGATACACGGGTATCTCAACATGACAAACACTAAAAAGTTGTTCTGCAATTGTAAGATAGTTCATGAAGCTGAGCCAAACACCAATATCTGTCCTATTTGTACTTCTCAACCAGGTTCAAAGCCAATGCTTCCAAACAAGGAGGCTGTGGAAAAAATAATAGCCGTTGGTCTGATGCTTGGATGCAAGATAAACAATAAGTTGTTATTTCAAAGAAAACATTATTCTTGGCCAGACTTGCCTTCAGGCTATCAGAGAACTATGAGTGGGAGCTTTGGCCTTCCAGTAGGGGTGAATGGAGATTTTTTAGGAATTGGGATTGAAGAAGTACATTTAGAGGAAGATCCTGCTCGGTGGGACCCCTTGACTGGCAATGTTGATTATAACCGTTCAGGATTTCCACTTGTTGAAATAGTCACAAAGCCAGACTTTAAATCAGCAGAAGAGGTTAAACATTGGTTAAAAACCCTTCTTACAACTCTTTCATATATAAGGGCAGTTGATAAAAAAGCAGGGATAAAATCCGATGTTAACGTTTCGATAGCTCCAAGATATGTGCGAACAGAGGTTAAGAACGTCAACTCGATAAGCAACATTGTAAAAGCGATAAACTACGAGGAGCAAAGACAAAGAAGAGAACACAAAAACATTCAGCAGACAAGAACCTATGATGATAATAGCGGAGAAACCATATTTATGAGAAGTAAAGAGACTGCTCAAGACTACATGTTCATTCCAGAGCCTGACTTGCCTGTGATAAAGGTTGATGAAGGACTTGTAAAAGAAATAGCTTCAAAGCTTCCTGAAAAACCATCTGAAAAATACAAGAAATACCTTTGTTTGGGAATTGATGAAGTTGATGCAAAAACTATAAGCTCAGAACTAGTCCTTGCAGAGTTATTTGAGAAAGTGATAAAAGAAATTAATCCAGTCTTTGCAAGCAGATGGTTTAGAAGAGATGTTATTGCAGCGATAAATGATAATAACATGGATTATGATGATGTTAACATAGACGTTAGTTATTTGATAGATTGGTTTTTGCTTCTCGAAAAAAAAGAGGTGTCGCCAGTAGTTTTAAAAGAATTGTTATCAAAGTTTATCAAGGAGAATTTTAACATCAAAGAATATGTCAAACAACACAGTTTAGAGTCTGTTTCTGATGATTTGGAACTAAAAAAGCTTTGTCAAGAAGCCATAAAAGAAAAACAAGCAGCCGTGGATGATTTCAAGAAAGGAAATGAAAAAGCCTTAAACGCAGTCGTTGGACAAGTCATGGCTAAAACAAAAGGAAAAGCCACTCCTGACAAAGTCAACAGAATAATTAAAGAACTGATAAAATGAATAAAATGGATCAAGAAAAGATAGAAAAAGAAGCAAAGAAGATAATGGATGAGTTCATAAAAGAGCTTGATAAGATACAGCTTACAAAAGAATTTGGTACGAAGCGAACATTTCAGACAAGAGAATCTTTTGAAAATGATTGCGAAAGCGAATTTAGGGAAAGAATGTTTAAAAATGCTCCAAAAGAGAGAAAAGGATTCATAGTTGCAGAGAAGAAGAGCTGGTGAATATGAATGAATTAGTGAAGATGAAAGAATTGGCTGGTTGCAGAATAGAAAAAGACGGCAAAACTCTTTTGCTGCATAGAATTAAACATAACTACTGGGAGCTGCCTGGAGGAAAGATTGACCTTGGTGAGACACCAATACAAGCAGCGATTAGAGAAACAAAAGAAGAGACTGGTTGTGATGTTAAAATAATTGAAGAGTTAAAGCCAATCATTTACGAGTTTTTGGGAAAAACCGTTAAAAGCCATCAATTCAAAGCAAGAATAATAAACGGAGAGCCAAGAGTAACTGAACCAGACGTTTTTGATGACATAAAATATGTTGACATTAAAAAAGAAAAAGATATTGCTCCAAACTTAAAGGTTAAAATAAAATGAAAGAAAAATTTCAAGAATTATACGAGTCGCTAAAGATTGATAGGAAAAACTCTGAGTGGTCAAGAGAACACTCCATGAAAGAACGAGCAGAAGAGTTGTACAAAGAAGTGCTTGAAATAAAGCAAGCACTAGAAAATGATGATGTTAAGAATTTAAGAGAAGAGCTTGGAGATGCACTCTGGGACTTACTGTTTATGATAGTTATTGCTGAAGAACAAAAACTATTCTCAGGAAAAGAAGTGATAAACGATGCAATGGAGAAATTAAAGAGAAGAAAACCATGGATATTCACAGGAAAAAAATTGTCCAAAGAAGAAGAATCAAAACTTTGGAACGAGATAAAGAAAAAAGAAAAAGAATAGAGAAATAAGGAACAAATAAGAAAATGAACATTAAAGAAAAACAGTTATTAATAAGGGAAAGAAAGCTTTTAGCAGTTGATAACATAAAATCATTCCTTGAAAAGATAAAAAAAGAAGATAAATCAATAAATTCTTTTATCTATGTAGCAGAAAAAGAAGCTTTGGAACAGGCAAAAATTGTTGATAAGAAAATACGCGAGAACAAAAAAGTTGGTAGGCTTGCAGGTCTTGCAGTAGCTGTAAAATCATGCATAAATGTTAAGGGAATGCCTATTACCTGTGCCTCAAGAACACTGAAAAAGTATGTGGGAACTTATGATGCAGACGTTATAAAAAAGATAAAAGAGGAAGATGGGATAATTATAGGTATGACTAACATGGATGAGTTTGCATGCGGAAGCTCAGGTGAAACAAGTGCTTATGGTCTAATACAAAACCCAGTGGCTAAAGGAAGGATTCCTGGTGGTTCAAGCAGCGGAAGCACAGCTGCTGTTGCAGCGGGATTTTGTGATATTGCGCTAGGAACAGATACTGGTGGAAGCATTAGAAACCCTGCATCTCATTGTGGAGTTGTTGGAATAAAACCAAGTTACGGACGAGTTTCAAGATACGGTCTTGTAGATTTAAGCATGAGCTTAGATCAGATAGGCCCTCTTTGCAAGGATGTTTATGGAGCTGCATTAATGCTTGAAGTAATCGCTGGAAAATCAGATAAAGACTCAACAACTTATGAAGAAAAAACGGATTCGTACTCGAGTTTTAAGAACATAAAAAATCTTAAAGTTGGACTGAGCAAAGACTTTGAAAGCTTATGTGTAGATAAGAGAATCTATGAATTGATAATGAAGAAAGTAGCTGAATTAATTAAGAAGACTAACTCAAACATATTAAATGTTGATTTGAAACACGTAAAATTAGCAGTTCAAACATACTATCCGCTTGTATATGTTGAATTCTTCTCAGGAACAAGGAAGTTTGACGGGAGAAGATATGGAGAGAAGATAGAAAACTCTTGTGGTGAAGAAGTGTTAAGAAGGATTCTTGGCGGAAGAGAAATATCTCGTGCAGAGTATGGTGGTCAATATTATCGAAAAAGCTTGGCTGCAAAAAAAGAGATAGCAAAAGACTTAGAAGAAGCATTCAAAAAAGTGGATGTGATTATAACTCCTGTAACTCCAAAGCTACCTCACAAAATAGGTGAGAAAGTATCCTTTAAAGATATGTACGCTTATGACGCATTTACCATTCCTGCAAATCTAGCAGGCATATGTGCAGGAGTGATACCTGCAGGAACAATTGATGGGGTGCCTGTGGGCTTACAAGTCATGGCTCCAGCTTTTAAGGAAAAATTATTGTTTGAAGTCTTAAATTCTTTGTGATTTAGCAGAGACAAATAAGAGAGGAAAGATACAGTGGTTGAATATGTTATACTCGTAGATGAAAACGACAAAGAAGTTGGAATAGAAGAAAAAATGGATGCACACATAAAAAGAAAGCTTCATCGTGCATTCTCAATATTTGTGTATAACTCAAAAGGAGAATTATTACTACAGCAAAGAGAAAAGTCAAAGTATCACTGTGGAGGATTATGGACTAACACTTGTTGTAGTCATCCAAGACCAGGTGAGGAGTTAAAAGATGCCATTCACAGAAGATTAAAAGAAGAGATGGGATTTGACTGTGAGCTAAAAGAAAAATTTAGTTTTTTATACAAAGCGAAATTTGACAATGGTTTGACTGAAAATGAACTCGACCATGTTTTTGTAGGTTTCTCAGACAAAACACCAAACATAAATTTGCAAGAAGTTGAGGATTATAAGTTGATATCCATTTCTGACCTGAAAAAAGACATATTAAAAAACCCTGATGATTACACTTCGTGGTTTAAGATGGCACTAAAAAAACTGCATAAATAAAACAATAAACAAAACTTTATATATTATTTATTCTTCTCTTTACCTATGCATGAACAATCCTTGACTGGATTTTGCAACGAGTTCTCTCTAGATAATAACACAAATAATGATAATTAAGTGTTGCAGTTTTATTCTAAACTGCTGTTAAAAACACTAGAAAGAGCTCTAAAAGGAAAAATATTAAATAAAAACAAAACATAAAACGACAAAAGGTGAAAAAATGCTGAGAACACACACATGTGGAGAGTTAAGAAAAAGTGCTGTGAAGAAGAAAGTAACTCTGTGCGGCTGGAATAATGCAAGAAGAGACCATGGCGGAGTAATATTCATAGACTTAAGAGATCGCTATGGTTTGACACAAGTTGTCTTTGATCCATCTCATAATAAAAATGTTCACAAAATTGCCGAAGGATTAAGCAGAGAAGATGTCTTGCAGGTAAAGGGAATTGTTCGCTTTCGAGGAGAAGGACTAATCAACCCTAAACTTTTAACAGGAGAAATAGAAGTTCTCGTTGATGAACTTAAAATTCTAAACAAGTCAGAAACTCCTCCAATAGAAATTGATGATCGAAAGGTTGCAGGAGAAGATGCAAGACTAAAATACAGATATCTTGACCTAAGAAGACCAACCATGCAAAAAAATCTTAAACTAAGGCATGACTTCTTGGTTGCTGCAAGAGAGTATTTCAGCGCTAATGGGTTCATTGACATCCAAACTCCAATGCTTGTGAAATCAACGCCTGAAGGTGCAAGAGATTATGTTGTTCCTTCAAGAGTTAATCCTGGAAAGTTTTACGCGCTTCCACAAAGCCCACAGCTTTACAAGCAGATACTAATGATTGCAGGCTTTGACAGGTATTATCAAGTAGCAATCTGTCTTAGGGATGAAGACTTAAGAACTGACAGGCAGCCAGAGCACACTCAGATGGACCTTGAGATGAGTTTTGTCACGTCTGATGACATAAGAGAGTTTGTTGAAGGATTATACAAGCATATTTTTAAGAAAGTCTTAGGTGTGAAGTTAGCTGATTTCCCAGTATTTACTTATGCAGAATCAATGGGTAAGTATGGAATTGACAAGCCAGACATAAGATTTGAACTATTTTTACATGATGTTACTGATATTGTTGTTAAGTCAGACTTTCAAGTGTTTAAAGATGTTCATAAGAATGGAGGCATCATAAAATGCATAAATCCAAAAAAAGACTTTTCAAGAAATGAACTTGACAAATACGCAGATATTTGTCAGAAAAACGGTGCAAGAGGAACTGCATGGATGAAAGTGACAAAGAATGGTCTTGAGTCAAACATTGCAAAGTTCTTCTCAAAAGAGCTTCAAAAAGAACTAATAAAAAAAGTTGATGCAAAGCCAGGATCAATTTTGATATTTATTGCAGATAAGCCAAAGAAGTGCAATTACATACTTTCAAGGCTTAGGCTGCAGCTTGCAGATGATTTAAAACTGTATAATCCTGCAGAGTTTAAGTTTTCATGGGTTAAAGACTTTCCACTATTTGCATGGAACGAAGATGAGAGTAAATGGGAGCCAGAACACCACATGTTTTCAATGCCAAAACCAGAGTGCATAGATAACTTTGAGAAGAGACCTGGAGACGTTATTGGCGATCTTTGGGACTTGACCTTAAATGGAGTTGAACTTGGCTCAGGCTCTATTCGTGTAAACATCCCTTCAGTGCAGGAAAGAATCATGAAATTTATCGGACTTGATAAAAAAGAAGCTCATGAAAAATTTGGGTTTTTACTTGACGCTTACAAGTATGGAGGTCCACCTCACGGAGGAATGGGGCTTGGACTTGACAGAAGCGTTGCTTTAATGGTTGGAACAAATGATATAAGAGAAGTCATTGCCTTTCCAAAGAACAAAAACGCAGAGTGTCCAATGGATGGCAGTCCTGCAGAAATCTCAACTCTGCAATTAAAAGAGCTTCACATAGATCTAAAAAAGAAGAAATAAGATATTTTAATAACTTTTTGTTATTGTGCTTTTTCTTATTTGATTTCTCTTAAGCAGCCCGGGTAAAAATCAAGTTTGTACTCTTTTGATACTATTGTGAACTCATCATTTATTATGATATCTCCAAATTGTTCTTTTATGTCCATCATTACTTCATTGAATCGATCATAGCTTGATACTTCCATATCTAGTTAAACATCCCATGGCCCAAGTATTTTTTGTGGCCATATTCCTTCTTCTATGTTGTGTAGATATTTCATAAATTCTTTTATTCTTTTTCTATCGGCTGCCCCGAGGTAAAAACAAGCTTTACATAACATTTTTCCAATTTTGGCGGGATTTATTGTCACTTTGTATGCCAAAATTATTTTTTTTCTTTTCATTTCTTTTAGTCTGTATTGTACTATTCTCGCAGTCGTCTTTGCTAGTTTTGCAATTTCTATTATTGACATTCTTGCATTGTTTGCTATTGTGTGTAATATTTGTTTGTCTGTTTCGTCAATTGACTCTGCGCTTCGTTCGATGTTGTATTCTATATATTCTTTCTTAGGAGATTTTTTTTCTCCTAGGTATTCTCTTGTTGCGTGTGATATTTGTAATGTTGTTACTGTTGCTTTTTCTTGTATGTATTCATGATATTTGTTCATAAACTCTTGTACTTCATCATCAAATTCTTGCTCGTTTCTTGAGAAATAGTTTGCAATAACTTCCCATCTCCCCGAGCCTATTATGACCCATTCAGTATTTTTGTTTTCAAAAAAATATTTTCCTATTTCTTCTTTTTTTTCTTTGCTTGCACCTCTTAGTTTGATGTAAATTTTGTATTTTTTGTATCCTATTTTAAATAAATCTATTATTGTTGAATATCTTATTATAACTCCTTTTTCTTCAAGTTTGTTTATTCTGTAATTAACTACTTCTTTGCTTGTTCCTACTTTTTTACTTATTTGTGAGTTTGTTTGTCTTGAGTCTACATCAAGTTCGTATAGTATTTTTCTATCTATTTTATCTAGTTTTATTTCCTGCTCTTGTTTACTCATCATTTACATCAAAATAACTTTTTTTATATAAATTTTGTTATTCCGATAAAATTTTAATTGAAAATATTTATATAAGTGTTTTGATAATTATTTACTGCTAAGTGGTAAAAATGATTGAATTTGTTGATGTGCACTTTTCAAAAGAAAAGATCAAAAAGCCAGAAAGTTTGGATGCTATACTAATTTTTACTCCCCCATATGTATATACAGAACTTCAGCCGGGAATTGCTGCAATAAATGCTTTTGCAAATCATGCAGGAATCAAGACAAAGATTATAGATGCAAACATTGGCGGACTTGAATATGTACTTTCTAATAGTGGTAGTTGGTTTTTGTCAAATTTTATTAATGGTATAAGAACAAAAAAAGCCATTTCCTTTCTAAAAGAAAAAAAGTCATATCTACCAGAAAATTTTGAAGCTTTCAAAAATACCAAGGATGTGATAGAATTACTTTCACTTAAAGCATCAATGAAATCAGAAGAGAACTTTAGACTTAGAAGAAATACAATAACATATATACCAAAATATGATGCACAAACAAGACAGGGCATAATTGATGCACTTGAGGATAAAAAATCAAATCTCTTCTATGAATATTTTGATAGATATCTTGTTCCACAATTATTAGAACTCAAAGAAGAAACAGATTTCAAAGTAGTAGGAATAGCCATAACAGATCGAAAGCAAGTCATACCCGGATTCATACTCTCAAGTATGATAAAAGAAAGAAGCCAAGATATTAAAACTGTTATTGGAGGGAATTTTATAAGTAGAAATAGAGATGTTCTAATCAAGAATGATGAAATAAACAAGTATTTGTTCTCACATGTTGATTTTATGCAAATACTTGAAGCAGACAAGGCATTTCCACGGCTTGTAAAGGATGTTTCACAAAATCGTCCAATTAGCTCTGAAAAAACAATCTGGTATGAGAACAACAAGATAAACTTCAACCCTTCAAAAGAATATTTAAACCTTGATGAAACTCCAACACCTTTATTTGATGGCCTTGAATCATGGACTCCTGAGCCGGTTATTGCATACAACTTTCAAAGAGGATGTAATTATGGCAAGTGTGGCTTCTGTGGCTTAATGGACGGATATGATACATTTTCCCAAAGAAGCAAGGATAATCCTTCACTTTTCCAGCCAAGGCATAGATCATATGACCTTATAATCCATGATTTTAAAAATTTTAAAAGCAAGGGTTACAAATTTATCAACTTAACAGATGAGACTTTCTTTGCAAAAGATCAAATGATTATTTCAGAATTACTCTCTGATAACAATTTGCATTTTCAATGGACATCCTATGACTGTATAGAAGATGGTTTTTTGGACAAGAATCTTGTTGCGACCATATTTAAAGGCGGTTCTTTCTTCAAGCAATTCGGCGTGGAATCACTATCACTAAAGTCTTTAGACAGCATGAACAAAGGAACTGATAATTTAAATATTTACCAAATTCTCAAAAACACTCATGATGCAGGGATAATGAACCATGTATTCCTTCTCATTGGCTATCCTGAAGAAACTGTTGAAGAAGCGCTAAGCCTTTTTCCGTTCCTTGAAAAAACAAAAAATTATGTTTTTACAGTTAAGCCTGCTTGGTATAAGTTATCAAGAGGTTCACCTGATTCTTTTAATCCAGAAGTTAAGGGCATAAATAGGCTTTACACAGAAGGTGATTTAGCACCTAATCTTCATTTTGAAACTACAAAAGGTATGAGTAAAAAGACCGGTCATGCAATAAATGATATTCTCGAAGGTTGGGTTAATCGAAACCACATTTTAAATTATGTTTCAGGTACTTATTGTTATAGTCAAAGATTATTCGCAGGATACAAGACTATAATAGATGTTGCACACAGGATAGAATCTGGAGAGATAAAAAGACTAAATCCTTTCAACCCTCAGACTCCTCTTTCAAATAGGGAAGAAAGAGCATTAAAACAAGTTTGGGGTGATCTTGTTGGACAGGATTTTTTTAAAATAAGCAGAAAGTATAATGAAGGTAACAGAAATCCTCAACTTATATCTGCTTATGAAAGAATAAGAGAAAAAAACATAACCACACAGTATTTTCCAGCAGGATTTAAATCAATAGATGACTTAGTATTTATTGCTAAAAAAATTAGTGAGGGAATAAAAACAGAACTTATTCATAAGGATTGAAATGAAAAGAAATCCTAAAATTTTTTAAAGACCTTTTTGTTTTCTTATATGATGACAGATTTCATATCAATTCAGGAAGCGATGAACAAGGGCAGCGGAGAAGTCTCCATCAGAGGTTGGGTTTATCGTGAGCGTGGTTCAAATAATATAAAATTTGTAGTCTTAAGGGATAGCTCAAACATCTTGCAGTGCGTAATAAAAAAAGATGATTTTTCTGATGATAAATTTCAAGAAGCTGTTAGTGTGCAAATCGAAGCATCCATGGAGATTACTGGTACGATAAAGAAGGATGAGCGTGCACCAACAGGCTATGAACTATCAGTTAAGGAATTTAAGATAATAGGTGCGTCTGATACTTTTCCAATTACAAAGGACCAAAGTCCTGAATTTCTCCTTGACAAGCGCCACTTATGGCTTAGAAGTCGAAAGATGACTGCAATACTCAAAGTAAGGAGCACATATATTCAGGCAAGAGATGAGATCTTCAGGAATGAAGGTTTCTACCGCTTTGACGCTCCAATTCTCCAACCAAGTCAGTGCGAAGGTGGAAGTACGCTTTTTGAAGTAAAATATTACAAGGAAAAGACTTATCTCTCCCAAAGCTGGCAGTTATACGCAGAAGCAGGTGTGTTTGCTCTTGAAAAGATTTACAATATGGGCCCAACTTTTAGGGCTGAAAAGTCTAAGACTTCAAGGCACCTCTCAGAGTTTTGGATGGCTGAAATGGAAGCTGCATGGTTTGACTTAAAAGATGTAACTGAGTTTGCTAAGAAAGAGATTAAGTACTGCATGAAGAAAGTTTGTGAAGAGAGAATAGAAGATTTAAAGCTTCTTGGTCGTGACTCACAAAAGCTCTTAGAAATTGCAAACAAAGAGTGGCCAACCATGAAGTATCGAGAAGCGTTAAAGATATTAAAAGAAAAATCTAAGATAAACATATCTTTTGGAAAAGATCTTCGAACAATTGAAGAGGATGAATTGATGAAGCACTTTAATACACCAGTAGTCGTTACGCATTATCCAAAAGAAGTCATGGCTTTCTACAAGCCAAAAGACCCAAAAAATCCTGATGAAGCACTTTGCTTTGACATGCTAGCTCCTGAAGGGTATGGTGAGATAATTGGTGGAAGCAAGAGAAGCACAGATGTCAAAGAGATGACTGATGAATTAAGAAAACAAGGCGAAAGCGTTGAGAACTATGACTGGTACTTTGATTTAAGAAAATATGGTTCAGTTCCTCACTCTGGATACGGTGTTGGCGTAGAACGAGTTGTTGCGTGGTTGTGCGGCCTTAACAACATTAAAGATGCAATACCATTTCCAAGAACTATGCTTAGATGGAAGCCTTGAAAACTAACCTTTTTAAATAGTTGTGTTCTACTCTTGTTTTATGGACATCTTCTTTTTTGATGGAAAAAATATTGTTTTCACACAAGAACTTAAAGACATAAATAAAAATCGGCTTAATTGGATTAGATTTTTAGAATATTCAGAAGAGAAGATAAAATCTTTGTCAGAATTCACCGGAATCCCAGCAGAGGAGTTCTCTAATTTTTTTAAGTTTGAAGAAAGGTCTAGACTTGAACAGGGAAGATTTTTAGAGCTTACTTATGAGTCTCCTTTTAATGAAAAAGATGAGATAAAAACAATTCCAATCAACATTTTCATAATAGGTAACTTGTTCATAACTGTTGAAAAAGAAAAAATTGTTACTATAGAGCAGACTGCTTCTTTGATGAAGAACAACAAGCTAAGATTCCTGTTCAAGAGAACAATTGGAGAATTCTTGTATTACTTTTTGGACAAGATTAATGATAACTTCTTGCATTCCATAGATAAGATTGCAAACCTAACTGATGTTCTTGAAAGCAAGGGGGCGCACGTTTCAAACGAGCAGTTGATGAAGCTTTACAATTACAATGTTACTTTAACTCATTTCAACCAAGCTTTAATGGCTAACTTAGAAGTGTTAGCCGGTCTTAAAAAGAGTTATTTTAAGAAATTTACAAAGGAGAACTTGGAGTTGTTTAATGATTTATACTATGAAAAACTTCAGATTCTTGACACTGAGAAAGTTCAGCGAGAAGTAATAACTAACCTCTTTAACTTTCAGACTCTTGTAGCGACTCACAAGCTTAATAATTTTATGAAGAAACTCACTTCTTTAGCGTTGATAATTATGATTCCAACCCTTATAACGGGTCTTTTTGGGATGAATTTAAAGGTTCCATTTGCTGATTCGGAGTACGGCTTTTTTATAGTGACTGGTTTCATGGTTCTTTTTGCAGTCATCATGTTTGTAATATTTAAAAAAACTGAGTGGTTGTGATGAAGATAGGAATAGTTGGTCCTTTAAGGATTGATAAGTTTTGTGAAGTATTAAAAATTGAGAAGGTTGATTATGAACACTTTATCTATAAACTTAGTGAATACTTGGCTTCGACTGGACATGAACTAGTAATTACACCTGATGTTGGTAGCGTTCAAGAAATGCTTGTGCGCACTTACAAAGATTTTTATGGCAAAAGAGTTTTTGGAATAGTTCCCTTAGATGATGATGAGTTTGGTGTTAAGAATCTTGATTTAAGTTTGCCTGATGAAGTTGTTGATTGTAAAACTTGGAGGAATCAGCCTGAAAAACTGTGTGAAGAATCTGATATTCTGCTTGTTCTTGGATTATCTCCCGGGGCAATGGTCGAGATTTGCTACTCTAAATGGTTTAAGGTAAAAAAAGTTTATATCTTTGAAGAATTTATAAGTGGTCGTTTGCATCTTGAGATTGAAAAGGATGTTTTTGTTGAATACATTAATTTGAGTGATTTAAAGGATAAAATAAAGTGAATAAAATGAATTTTGATGAATTAAAAAAACAAACTCTAAATAAGATGCTTTTTGATGACAAAAGTAATAAGGGTTCAGTTGATGAGCCTATAAAAAAATTGCTTAAAAAAATTAATTCTCTTGATAATTATTATAGTACTAGCTCTTGTTCTGGTAGAATAATTATTATAAGAATTCCAAAGAGTGGCAAGAAAAAAGAAGCAGAGTTTATTTTCAGAACTCATAAAAAAGTAACAGTAAAAGAAGTTGCAAAAGTTGTTAAGAACATCGATTCAACTGATGCTGTATGGTTTAGACAGGAACCTGCAATAATTCACGTTGCAGCCAGAACTCTAAAAGATGCATCTGTATTTTTAAGAATTGCTCGTCGAATAGGATTTAAGCGGTCTGGAATTTTTGAAGTCGAAAAAAGATTTTTGATGGAATTAGTATCTACAGAGAGGATTGATTCTATAATTTCAAAAAATGGTGTTGTTCTTGTTTCAGATGATTACATTAAAGTATTAGTCCAACAAGCAAATAAACATCTTGAAAAGACGTGGGATAAGATTTCAAAATTGAAGAATAACCTAAATTTGGTTACTTAATAATAGTAACATTTATTAATTGGTTTTTATTCCTCAAGAATATTTTTATACTAAAAAGCAAATAAAATGTTTTTTTAGAAAAATAAAGAGATAAATGCAGAGGAGGAAAAGAATGAATTCAAAAAAAGTTTTAGAAGATATAAAAGAGGTTGTTCATACAGATATTCCAGCAGATTCTTATTTTGCAACACAAGTAGCAGAAATGACAGAAGAATTTTCTAAGTATGGCCTAACAGTAAAAGATATTTGTTTTGTGGCAAAAAAACTTATGCATTTTGAAAAAGTTGTTGATTTACTTGATGGTTATGTTGCCACTCAAAAGATTCTTTCAAAAAACGTTGATGATATGAGTATGGTGCCTGTTCAAGAGCATGTTAAACTCTACAAAAAACTATCTGTTAATAACACTACAAGTTGGTCTCAAATAGTTCACACTATTGCGTCACAAGGTTATACAAGAGGAAAAACTTTGACAAACTCATTTAACATAGCATTCAAACTAGACAATCATTTGAAAGTTGGAGATTTCTTTGACTTTTCGTCTCCACTACAAAACAAGAATGTTGACGAGCAAATAATGCTTTACAAAAAATCTCCAGGAAACTCTCCTGAAGAATCAGCATTTGATGTAGTGCAGAAAGATTATAATCTGCCTTTAGAAAAATTAGCTCAAGAAAATTACAGGTCAAATTGGCTTGATAGTTCTCACGCTTATGAGCACGAATTTTCAAGAATGGACCGAAATTAGAGGTTTAGTATTTTATTTATTTCTTTTCTTACTTTTTCCTCATACTCATAGACTTTTTCACCTTCATTCTTCTCTTCAGAAAGGCTATTCATAATATTCTTGGTCACTTCTTCCTCGGTGTCTGAGAAATATGTTTTTATCTGCCCTAAATGTTCTCTTATTATAACATTCTCTATTTCTTCAACAGAGGATGTATTTATCTTTATCTCTTCAAACTCTTCACTTGACAGCTTTGAGGTGTTCTTCATCACAAAAAAAGCATCTTGTTTATACAATGTTTCAAATATTGCCTTGAAGTTTATGTCTGTTTGTCTTCCACTTTTTAGTTTTCCTTCAATTCTTATAAGTACTATTGTGTTTGTGAAATCCTGGTTTTTTATGCATTGCTCGATAAACTCGTGAACCTCTTCTGGTGTTTTATGATTGGCATCTATCTCTAATGGATACGTTTTGACTATTTCTATTGGGATTAATTCAAGTTTTCCGTGGTTATAAATATAAAAAGTTCCTCTTCTAAGCTTTTCAAGTTCAGAGAAGTTTGATGGCATCAAAGGTCCAGGATAGACTATGTTTTTATAGCCTTCAATTGTTTCTTTGCGAACTATGTGGATGTGTCCGCCTGCGTAGTATTCAAAGCCTTTTGGAAGGAATGAGACTGGGTTTGAATCCATTTTTTCAAGCTCTTTTGGCTTTAATTCAGTTAATGCTGTGTGAAACATGAATATCTTTGTTCCTGTTTCTGATTCTAAATTAGTATTGTCAAGCTGCTCGTAATACTTTTTTTCAAGCATTCCCCTTCTTCCAAGAAGACCTGTAATTTTAGCTCCTGTTTTTTTATCAATAGTAAATTTTAGTTGTAGCTTGTTGTCTTTGATAGTTCCTTTAACAACGTTAATCATCAATCCTGCTTCTTCAAGTACATCAAGCATTGTCTTGCCACTAGGACTTTGATCGTGACTTCCTGGTATTATATAGACTGGAATATCTCTTTCTTTGAGCTCTTTTAGTCTTTTTGTGGTTTCCTTAAGATAATCAATTCCAGGCATTGATGTGTTAAAAAGGTCTCCTGCAATTAGAATGAAATCAACATTTTTTTCAATGCAGATATTAGTAGCTTTAATAAATGCCTGCATACTCAAATCCTTTAATTTAGGATCTCTCCAGGCGCCTATGTGACAATCAGCTATGTGTGCGAATTTCATCTAAAATAATGCTCCATTTTTTTATCAAGCTATAATTCATTCTATTTTTACACCTGAAAAATTGTTTGTTTCATTCTTCTTTTTTATATGCTTCTTCACTTCTTCATCAAAGAATGGAACTGCTATTGGAAGGGCGAACCTTGCAAAGTTGCTTGAGACTATGGCTTCTCCCTTATCAAGGCTAGCTATTGCTCTGTTATCAGAGCTTAAGTCTTGGGATGCAGACTCTATTATTGCTTGTCTTTCAGTACTCATCTCTGTTCCAAGTATTACTTTGGTGTTTATGTTTGCAAGTATAACTCTAGGTATTAGGCTTGGCATCTGGGTTATTGCGACAAGTCCGACTTTGAATTTTCTGCCTTCTCTTGCAATTGTTGCAAAAACGTTGCTTCCTCGTTCAAGCACTTCTTTTCCAAGTACTCTTGGCGCTTCTTCAAGGACAACACTAATTATAGGTTTGTCTTTTAGCTCTCCACGTACTTTGTAGTTTTTGTATCTCCTGAGCGTTTCGCTTGCAATCAAAGATCCGACAAGCAACTCCGTCTGACCTGAAAAGTTGCTCGTGTCTATTATTACTGTTCCTGCTTTTTCTAGCTCAGAGCAAATGTCACTTATAGTTGTCTCCCCTGCTTTTAAGTCAAATATTCCTTCACAATACAGTTGTTCACCATCAAAATCAAGGTCTAGCAAGAACACAATCCTCCTCTTTAATACAGCGACTGTTGCATCGTTGAACTCGACGTTTAATGGTTTTTCAAGAATAATTGACTCAACCCATTTCTCTCCGTACTTTTTATAAAACGCATTCATCGCTTGT
>Ga0180009_10003681_pt1 | contig 17305 bp, 14 predicted proteins | sample OS_PC_MetaG_FD_123537 | JGI IMG/M metagenome (GOLD analysis project Ga0180009, IMG submission 123537) | Groundwater microbial communities from the Aspo Hard Rock Laboratory (HRL) deep subsurface site, Sweden - OS_PC_MetaG | ecosystem: Environmental > Aquatic > Deep subsurface > Groundwater... | reverse complement strand
ATTTCAATGAAATGGCGCGAGGGCTTTGGAGCAGGCCGGATTTTACTTTTATCCCCCTTTGAGCCCTCTCAGCGCCGCCTCACCGCCGCACTCTCAGAACAGCGCAATAAAATGGTTGCGGCCCTGGCCGATGAAGTCTATTTAGCCCACATTACTCCCGGTGGAAAGACGGCGCGACTTACCGAACAAATTTCCGGGTGGAGCATTCCTATCATTAAATGATCGATCTTTGATTTTTGAAATAGAATACCGGAATCAAGCTGCTCTTGATTCACGTTTTGACCTGAATTTTCCTTCCTTAAGCCCATTTTCTCCGGCAAGCAAACCATCCATGTGGTGGGATGTGGGGACGACCTTAAATAATCAAATAACTAAAAACAAAAGTATGGATATTTAATTATTTGTAACATTTTAGCCTTTTGAAAAAAATCTGCATTTGATCCGGCGTGGAGCTCTTGAATGGCTTTCAAAGTGTTACCCATGATCAAGTTTTTTCCGTAGAAGGCTTAGCCATGACAAAAACATCTTTTCAATACCATCACCATACAAGCTACGATCGTCATAAAATGACAGGACACTATCTTGACTGGCAAAACCAGCCCGTGGTCTACAAAGAGTATCCGGGAATTGACCCTATTCTGCTGCCGCAAGATCTTGGCCCTCCGGAAATAAAGATCTCCTACCTCTTAAAAGGGGTGGCACCAAGTAGTATGGCCCATGAAATAGATGTGGAAAAGCTCTCCCTGATTTTGCGCTTAACTTACAGCATCACGGCCAAAACCCCCTATTCAGGGGGTAATCTCTATTACCGTAGTGTGGCGTCAGCCGGGGCCCTCTATCCCACCGAAATCTATGTGGCCACGGACGGTGTTCATGGTCTGAAAGACGGGCTTCATCATTTTGCCCTTCTTCGTCACGGCCTCTCCACCATTCGTTCCCAGGACCTTTCACATTACATTGTCCGCGTTACGAAAACTCCCGATCATAGGACACCCATATTGACTTTTTTTCTTACGGCCATCCTTTTCCGGCTATAGAAGAGGCCCTGTGCAATGCGGTGTATCACCGGTCCTATCAAATACGAGAACCTGTTGAGGTGCGAATTCTGCCGGATTCCATTACCATCGGCAGTTTTCCCGGGCCGGACCGTTCTATCCGCGATCAAGATATGCGCGAATTCCGTTTTCTCTCGCGCCGTTATCGCAACCGGCGGGTTGGTGAGTTTTTGAAAGAACTCGAAATGACCGAAGGACGTGGAACCGGCATCCCGAAAATGTTGCGTGAAATCAGGAAAAACAGATCTCCCGAACCCATATTTCACACAGATAATGATCGGACTTTTTTCCTCGTCGAATTTCCTGTTCATCCGGTTTTTTCCGAAGCTCTAAAACAGAAGGATGTCACGGAAGTCACCACGGAAGTCACCACGGAAGTCACCACGGAAGTCAAACGGCTTCTGAATGTTATGACGGGCGATCATTCCCGACAGGAGCTTCAAGAAATGTTAGGGTTAAAAAACGCTGAGCATTTCCGTAAAGCGTACCTTTTGCCGGCAATAAACGCCGGATTTGTAGAAATGACATTGCCGGACAAGCCGAAAAGCAGGCTTCAAAGATATCGGCTTATGGAAAATGGCCGGGCGTTGCAGAAGTTGCTGATGGGATAAACTCGGGCAAAAACATAAGAAGTGAAAGGGGGGGGTCGCGTCTTGAAATTGGACTTTTTGTCTTCGGTAAGACGAGGCTGATTTCCATTCTTGCCTATTGGTAGGGCTTTCAAAGCTTATGCTCGCTATAGGAATATCTGCCATAGATCGCATGTATAGTCAATACTGGGATAAGAGAGTAACTTAGATTGTCGTCATCTTCATCAAACCAGAAAAGAAAATCGAGGTATCACAATATATGGTCAAGGTCTAAAAAAGGCTTTTTAACCCCAATTAAGTGAAAATTCTACATTTTTCATTCAAGAATTGCGCCTCTGGCGGCAGAGGTCACGTATTTCACATAACGACGCATAAATCCCGGCGGCACAGGGCGTTTGATGGGTTCGAACCCTTCCAATCGTTTATGAATCTCCTGGTCAGAAAGTTTCACATGGATTTTCCGGTTGGGAATATCGATCTCTATCTCGTCGTCATCCCGAACAGCGGCAATGGGTCCGCCCACATATGTCTCGGGCGAGACATGTCCCACGCACGGCCCGGAAGTAGCACCCGAAAATCGTCCGTCGGTGACAAGAGCCACCCTTTTCAACTTGGACGCCCTCAGGGCCAATGTGACAGCCAAGGTCTCAGGCATACCCGGTCCGCCCTTTGGCCCCTCGTATCGGATCACGATCACCTGACCTTCTTTGATGGTACCCTCTCTAAAAGCACGTAATGCATCGGCTTCTGAGTCCATAACCCGCGCACTACCTGTAAAAGTCAACATATCAGGATCCACGGCAGACTGCTTGACCACCGCCCCATCCGGCGCCAGATTCCCGAAGAGGGCCACAGTACCGCCTTCGGGTGAGTGAGGCTTATCTCTCGGGGGAATAACCTTCTCATCAAAGACCTGGGCATCTTTTACCACGTCCTTGAAAGTACGGCCCGTGACCGTCAAGGCATCCAGGTGGAGGTCGTCAGCCAATACCTTCATGACTGCCGGAATGCCTCCAGCCATGTACAGGTCAATGATCCCGTATGGCCCGTTGGGACTTATGGCCAGCAGGGTGGGAATCTTTCTGTTGAACTCGTTGAATTTAGCCAGCGTAAGAGATATGCCCAGCTCATGGGCAATGGCCGGCAGGTGGAGTGTGGAATTGGTAGAGCCCCCTATGGCCAGATCCATGATGACGGCGTTTTCAATGGCCTTATCAGTCAGAATCTTTCCGGCGGTCAGCTCCTCCTCAACCATCTCCACGATGCGTTTCCCGGACTGGCGGGCAAAGATGAGTTTATCGGTATGAAAGCCCGGGACATTGGCTGAACCAGGGATGGTCAGTCCAAGTACTTCCGCCATGCACTGGAAGGTGTTGGCCGTACCCATCAGATCGCACGCCCCGCAAGATGCTATATTGAACCTGTCAGGCCTTTCGCTACCCCCAAGACGCCTCTGCCAGGTGCTGGGCCCGCCGGTAAGGAAGATGGTGGGTAGATCCAGCCGGGCCGCGGCCATGATCATGCCGGGAATGATCTTGTCGCAACTGGCGATCATAACCATACCGTCAAAGAGCATACTGCGTATATGGGTCTCCACCGTATCGGCAATCAGCTCACGCTGGGGCAGGATAAAGCGCATACCCTCATGTCCTTCGGCCATACCGTCGCAAGGAGCAGGGACATTGAACTCAAAAGGAATGCCACCCGCGGCATGGATTCCCTCCTTTACCCTTCCTGCCAGGGTATGAAGATGCATATGCCCCGGGTTTAGTTCGGTATGGGAGTTGACCACAGCGATCATGGCTTTTTCCTTAAGCTCATCAATATCCGTCCCTGTGCCCCTTACCATACCCAGTCGAACACGATTGATGGGAAAATCACTGTCATCAAGTAATGGGAGACTCTTGGGCTTCTTCATACTATCTTCTCCTTTTAAGGGTGTGATTTGTTCTTGCCTTAATTGGCCTCATAATTTTTATCATTTTTCCCGATGAAAATGAAGGTGTTTTTTATGACATCCGTTTTGCTTTTTTGGCAACCAGGTAAGGGTTTCAAAGGAAAATTGTAACCGTTCAGAGGTTCAAGGTTCGGGGTTCGTGAAGGTTAACAAAAGGAAGGAAGCTGAGAAGGTATTAAAAAGATGAGATTAGCTATGATTAAGGTCAAACGTGGGTTTTTTATCCCATAAACATCGCCTGGCGGTTATTGCAGGACTTTTCCAGTTCTTAGGTCGAACAGGTGAAGACGGTCTTCGTCAAAATACATTTTTATGCTTTTCCGAGACCTGGCAGGGGTGTTTGGATCCACCTGTGCAACAAAATTGTTCCCTTGGACGGAGAGTTCGAGAACAACCACCGAACCCATGGCCTCATAAACCTCAACCAATGCCTCGATGGGCTGCGATTTAGAGGTGCCTTGAAACGAGTTCTCTCCCACATAGATGTGCTCGGGACGGATACCTACCGTAATCTCTTTCCCCAAGTGGGCCCGCCCCACTTCCTGACTGCGTTCAGGCATCTTTAAGGAGAATGTATCGAGATCCACGACAGTGTGAGAGCCTCTCTCTTGGACGACTCCTGTTACGAAGTTCATGGATGGGCTGCCGATAAACCCGGCCACAAATCTGTTCACGGGCTCGTTATACACCTCCAATGGGCTGCCGATCTGCTGTATCAGGCCATCCTTCATGACCACTATTCGATCTCCCATGGACATGGCTTCTACCTGATCGTGAGTCACATAGATCATGGTTGCTTCCAGTCTGGAGTGAAGTTTTTTCAATTCGGTCCGCATCTGCACCCTCAGCTGTGCGTCCAGGTTGCTCAAGGGCTCATCCAATAGAAACACTTGGGGTTCTCGAACGATAGCGCGCCCAAGGGCCACTCGTTGTCTCTGTCCGCCAGATAGTTGCCTCGGCTTTCTGTGCAAAAGATCTTCAATCCCCAGAATCGCGGCTCCCCACCTGACCCGCCTATCAATCTCATTTTTTGGCATCTTACGCATCTTTAGGCCGAAGGCCATGTTGTTGTATACCTTCATGTGCGGATAGAGGGCATAGTTTTGGAAGACCATGGCAATGTTTCTGTCTTTTGGTGGGACGTCGTTCACCAACCTGTCGCCAATGTAGATTTCACCGCTATTGGGTTCCTCTAATCCTGCGATAACACGGAGGGTGGTTGTTTTCCCGCACCCCGAAGGACCCACTAGAACAATAAACTCCTTATCATCTATTTTTAAATCTATGTTGTTGACAGCCACGACATTTTCAAATCTTTTGACCAGGCTCTTAACTGTCACATCTGCCATGAGGTAGCCTCCATTAGATGAAAAGAAGAGAATCTCTTTTCATATTTACTTGATGGCGCCCGCCGTTAATCCGGAAACAAAGTAATCCATGAAAAAGACATAGATAATAACGATGGGCAGGGAACCAAGGACCGCTCCGGCCATCAGGGATCCCCAGTAATAGACATCTCCTCGGATAAGCTCGGCAACCACGCCGACAGTAAGGGTTTTGTTCTCGGTTGGGGAGATGAAGGACAAGGAATACAGGAACTCGTTCCAGGAGATGGTAAAGGCAAAAAGGAGCGCGCAGATGATGCCGGGTACGGCCGCGGGCAACACGATCCGGATGAGTGTCTGAAAACGGGAACACCCATCGATCATGGCGCATTCCTCGATCTCCTTTGGGATTGTCTTGAAATAACCCAAAAGAAGCCATGTGGAAAACGGGACAAGAAAGGTCGGATAGGTAACCACCAGGGACCAGATGCTGTCGGAAAGACCGAGCTTATTGACAACCTGCGAAAGGGGCAGAAAAAGAAGAGTGGGCGGGACGAGGTAGGTAATGAAGATTGCAACAGCGAAGGTATCCACTCCTCTGAATTTGAGCCGTGCCAGGCTGTGAGCAGCCATGATTCCAATGATTACGGATATCAACGTGGTCAATACGGCCACTATGACCGTATTTGTAAACCAGGTCAGGTAAGGAGTCTCGGTAATGAGGTAGGAATAATGAGACCCGGTTAATCCCTCAGAGATCCAGAAAGGGGCTGCCTTTAAATTGTACAGCTCTTGATCTTTCTTGAGGGCGGTTATTACCATGTAATAGAAGGGAAAAAGGGCGAACATCAGAAAAGGAACCATGGGGAGGTAACTCGAAAATACAATACTGACCCGCTTTCGAATTGATTGAATATGGACCATTAAAACTCCTCCCTCTTTGTCATTCGCAACTGCATATAGACAACGGTCAACAGGAACGGGAAGAGAAAGAGGGAGATGGCCGCCCCTTCACCAATCTTTCCTCCCGTGATCCCTACACTATAGGTAAGTGTTCCGAAAAGATGCGTCATGTTCATTGGACCACCCCGTGTCAGGACAAAGACGATATTGAAGTCGCTCAATGTAAAGATGGTGGAGAAGAGAATAACGACGGCCAGAACAGGCCGAATCATGGGCAATGTAATATGTCTGAATCTTGCCCAGGCCCCGGCCCCATCCGTTTTGGCTGCCTCATAGAGATCCTCCGGGATCGAAACAAGCCCCGCCAATATGCAGATGGCGTAAAAGGGCAAGCCCCGCCAGATGTTCACCAAAACCACCACAAACATGGCCAGATATGGATTAGACAGCCAGGAAGGACCTTCTTTACATATGCCAAGGTGCACCAGCGTCCAGTTGACAACACTATAGAGTGAATCGAACATCCACCACCAGGCCAATGTGCTGAGGACCGTGGGAATAACCCATGGGAGAAGAACGGCCCCTCTAAAAAACTTTTTGAATCGAACCTTCTTGTTCAGCAGCAGAGCCAGAGAGATCCCCAAAACGGTCTTCACCGCCACTGCAGAGACAGTAAAGAGAATGGAGTTTTGGAAGGTCTGTCTAAAGATATCACTTTTCATCAGGTTGACAAAATTCCCCAGCCCGATAAAGTTCCCTTTGCTGCCAATAAAAGTATCGCTTAAACTCAGATTGATGGCCGTTAAAAACGGATAGGCTACGAGTCCCGTGAGTAGAACCATGGCGGGAAGAATAAGCACGTAACCAAAAAAGGCCTCTCTCTCCAGAAATGCTCGAAGGCTGGTTGTTCCTGTGGCGTTTCCCATACTCCTTTGTCCCTTCATGGGGAACCGTTTGTATTTTCCCTCTACTCCCCTTTTTGTGAAGGGGGAGTAGAGGGCGCACCTCTTTCTCTAAGTTTTTCCGTTACTTCTTCTCGGGTTGTGCCGTCTTTTGCCCGGCGTAAACCAGTTTCAATTCCTTCTCAGCCCACTTAATGGCCTCAGGAATCGATTTTCTGCCAGAAGCAGCATAAGCGAACATGTCGGGGATAATATAGAGATCCCCTGCAATCTGGGAGTATTTGGTGGGCTTACCCGGATACCCCTGGATACGTGTGTATTCGCCTACCTTTCTGGTGAATCTGTACTTCGGGTCTTCATCGAATATGGGGTTCGCCTCGAACTCTCTCAGCAATGGCATATTATAGCCATCACCTGCTATTATCCACTTGTTGAAATTCTCACTTGAGAAGTGGAAGCGCAGAAAATCCTTGGCTTCCTTGATGTTATTGGCAAAAGCCCAGACACCCAAGATCCAGGGATAACCGCTATGAAAGCGTCCGGCAGGACCTTCCGGGGGAATAAAATGATCCAGCAGGTCCGTAAGCGGTTTACCGTCCACCTTAATTTCCTTGACCTTGGCCACCCAGTAGATACTGGGCGGATTCTGTACGATCGACCCCTTGCCGGAAAGGATAAACCTATTGTTGCTGGCGTCATCCCAGGAGAGAACTCCCGGGTCCATGGCCTCTTCAAAGAGCTTTTTCATGTACGCGAGGGCCTTTGCCGTTTCCGCCGAATCGATAGCAATGGTCTTACTGTCCGCTTCCACGAATTTCCCGCCAAAGGCCCACAGGACACAGTGACAGGTAATACTAGGATCAGCGGCGTGACTGAGACCAAGACCAACCGGGTGCCCCATCTTTTTTAGCTTTCTACCGATATTTAAGAGATCATCGTATGTGTCAATGCTGCTGGCCCCGACTTTTTTCAACAGATCCGTACGTACCACCAATGGGTAGGCATTGATGGCCCAGGGGATTCCTTTCCACTTCCCGTCCTTAATGGCAAGGTCTTTGGCGAACTCATACCAGCCGCCATGGGCCCTGCCCAACTCCTCGGCCAGATCCGAAACATCGCTAAGCAGATCTTTGTAAAGCTCAGGATCCCCTGTGTCACACATCATGATGTCATGCCCGGATTTGGCAAAGGCCTCAGAAGCCTTCTTGGACGGCAACTGCAGATGGGCTAACAAGTCGATGGTAACTTTTGTCCCTGTTTTTTTGGAGAACTCTTCAGCTTGCCTTTTCAGCTCTTTGTCCGAAGCGGAGATGAAGTGTGCCCAGGTTAGAAACTTGACGTCACCGGCTGCGTAAGCCACATTCGGTGCCAGATAGTTGAGTCCGTATAGGCCTGCAACAGCAGTGGCCGAGGTCTTCAAGAAATCCCTTCGGTTGATCTCGGCATTAAAGAATTGTTTGGTTGGATCCTTCTTGTTCATAATATCCTCCTTTCAAAAAGAGTTATAGAGTTCCAAGAGATTCGACATCCTTCAAGGTCCAGGACAAAAGGTGCCATGGCAATCTCCCGACCATAAGATGTCCCCACTGTCACCCGATACGAAAACAGAAGAACTGACGTGGAGCGGTTTTCTTGAATGCTCCCGCCACTCTTACATTGTGTTAAATGATAGGAACTCCCTCTTAAAACCAGTATCCAAGAGATAGAAGTTATAAGTTTTTTAGATGAGGATATGTAATGATTAGAGCTTTCTTTTTAATCGTTACTCGTAAATAGAGGTTCCAACTCTTTGAAATGAGGACATATTTTAAGTTTCATAAAGATTGCGGCAGATGAAGATTCGTTTGTCAGTTATAGTAAATTTCAACTACCAATAGGGCAGGAAGATGTCTTTTTGATGAATTGAGTTCATAATCTACAATCATTTTATAAAAGTCAAGGATTTTTTATAGGAAGTGCATTTTGGAAGAAAATTTTAATATTTTTCATTAGTTAATTTAAATTCCGTAAATTTTATATAACTTCCTCAATCCTGAGTTTCTCCATCTCTTCCCAGGTGTATCCACACACCTCCATGAGCACCTCCTCGGTGTGCTGTCCAAATTCGGGAGCGGGTCGCCTCACCACAGCCGGTGTCTCACTGAAATGGAATGGAGGCCCCACTATCTTTATGGGACCATGGGCGGGATGATCAAAATCCATAACGTATTGATTGTCCAATACCTGCGGGTCATCCTGAAGATCCACAATATTGTTGACCGGGCCAAAGATGAAATCGCCACCCTGCCTGAGTATCTCCATCCATTCATCCCGGGTCCTGGTCTTGAAAGTCTCATCCAACGATGCGATGAGCGCCACGCGGTGCTCCGCGCGAGTAAACATGTCCTTGCAACGTTCATCAATAACCAGGTCGTCTCGACCGATGACCCGACAGAAGTCGGCCCAATACCTATCCGACTGGATCATGGCAAACATGATCCAATTTCCGTCTTTGCACGGATAGTGATTCCACAGTGGGTTTCCCTGTTCCCATCGTCCTCTTCGCTCGATGGTCTCGCCCACGTTGAGAGTAAGAGATATGTATAGCTGCTGAAACCAGCACATACTGCCCAAGAGGGAAGATTCCACCTTTTGTCCCCTGCCGGTTCGCTCCCGGGCAAAGAGCGCCGCCAGTATGGCTATGGCCAGCGTGGTGGCTCCAACCTGGTCAGCGAGACCTCCCTGATTGAGCAAGGGGTCCTGGTTCGGTTCTCCGATGGAGGTCATGATGCCGCTCCTGGCCTGGGCCAGGGCATCAAATGACGGATTCCCTGCCTCGGGTCCCTCGGGTCCAAAGGCAGAACCCACAGCATAGATGAGGCGGGGGTTGATTCGGGACAAGGTCTCGTAGTCCACTCCTAGCCTGGAAGGAACATCTTTCCTGAAGTTATGGACGAAAACATCTGACTTTTCCGCAAGCCGATAGAGGACTTCCTTACCCTTTTCCTTGCTCAAGTCGAGGGTTATTCCCCGCTTGTTACGGTTCTGGCTCTCGAAGTAGGTATTGAATGGAAGATCCTTATCCACCATGGTGCCCATGATGGCCTTCATACCCCGACCCGGATCGCCGAATTCTCGATGCTCGATCTTGATGACGTCAGCCCCCAGGTCGGCAAGAAAAATGGTGGCCACGGGTCCCTGCTGCCACTGTGTCCAGTCCAAAACCCTTATCCCCTCCAGTGACATTGTCATAACCTTCACCCCCTTGAACCTCTACATCAACAGAGTTTGTAACGTTTTAGCTCTCTGAAAAAATCCGCATTTGATCCGGCGTGGAGGTCTCTTTTAAAAGCCGCCTAACCCTCCCTCATTGCCCGTTCCCTTGCCAGCAGGGCGGCACCCAGGGCCCCGACAATCTGCGGCTCATCCGGAATTAAAGCCTTGAGGCCGACTTTTTCTTCCATCTTACGCACAACAGCGATGTTATTGGCGATGCCACCGGTAATCACAAAGTCTTTCTCAACCCCCACCCTTTTAAGAAGACTGTGCACCCTGACCGATATGGCCTCATGGAGACCTGATAGAATATCAATCTTGTCCACACGGCGCCTCACCAGAGACCTCACCTCGGATTTGGCAAAGACGGCACACATGGAACTGATCTTGATGGGATTCTTCGACTTGAGAGACATTTCGCCAATATCCTCCAGACGAAATCCCAGCACTTCAGCCATGAGCTCCAAAAACCTGCCGGTCCCCGCAGCACATTTATCGTTCATGATAAAATTGGTATGGTCGCCATTGGGGCCGACCCTAATGGCTTTGCAATCCTGGCCTCCCATGTCTAGGATGGTTCGTGCCGTGGGGAAATACCAGTTCGCTCCTCTGGCATGACACCAGATTTCAGTAACGATTTCGTTGGCAAAAGGGACAAGAAACCGGCCATAACCGCAGCCCATGATATAATCCAGATCCTCAAGGGCAATGCCGGCACTCTCAAGGGCCTCGTCCATGGCCTTACGTGATGTCGAGGCGCTCTGTACCCCTGTATTGATCAGACTATGGGAGACGATTTCATTATCTTTGAGGAGCAAGGCACAGGTGGTTCTGGACCCCACATCCACCCCGCTCACGATCATGATCCGCCCCCCATCTCTTGGGCCATCAAAGCAGCACCCAATGCTCCCATAGTCTGAGGATCCCGGGGCACCTTAATCTCCAGCCCAATCTTGGGCTCCAAGCGTTTGATGATACCTATATTCTTGGCCACCCCCCCGGTGACCACCACATCCTCCACCAGGCCCACCCGGCGCAAAACCTCCAGCAATCGGCTCACCACCGACTCATGGATCCCGGCTACAATGGATTCTTCGGACACTCCCGTATGGATGCTGGATATGACTTCGGATTCTGCAAAGACGGCACAAAAGCTGCTGATCTTTGCTGCACTTTTTGCATTGGCGGCCATGATGCCCATCTCTTCCATGGGGATCTCAACTATCTTGGTCATTGCCCTCAAAAGGGTACCGGTCCCGGAAGCACATTTGGAATTGATGGCAAAGTCTATGACCTTTCCATCATCATTGAGCTTCATGGCCCTGCTTCCCTCGGCACCGACATCGAGAACGGTTTGAGCCGAAGGGATCGACCAGCGTGCACCCCTAGCATGACAGAGCTGCTCGGAGCGTTGCTTATTGGCGAAGGGTACCGTTGCTCTTCCAGATCCTGTGGACACAACGTATGAAAGCTCCTCCATGGATAGATTCGTCTCTTTCAGGCCCTCCTCCATAAGCTGCCGGGAGGCAACGGCCCCTTCCTCCTCCGTTGCCAACACCTTTGAGAAAAGGATCTCGCCCTCATTCAGAATCACCAGCTTTACAGTTTCTGCCCCTACATCCACACCGGCAAAGGCCATGGGCTCAGTCCCCAACCATCTCCACAAAGGCCTCGATGCTGCTCCTGGTCTCCTCCAGGACTTCCGGCGTGTAGTCCCCGCTCAAAACAAGAACCGGCACGTCAAATTCCTCTTTCAACTTATTCTTAAAGTGAGGGATTTCCAGTCCTCGGCACTCGCAGTACCCGAGGTTATAGATGATGGCCCCTTTTATGTCACGATCCTTTACCAATCTTTTGATGTAATTCCATCTCCATTCCGGCCAGGGATTCACCAGAGTGGCATCTACAGTGGATCGGGGACAGGGCACTTTCAGGCTAAGCTCCACACAGGCATCCAGAGGGGGCTTGTTGGTATCGAACGTAATTCCTCTAAAATAGCTGGTGCCTGTACTGATGTCCTCAGAGACCACCTGCCCTCCGGACTCTTCGATGATCTTATAGATTCCGGCCGCCTCCTGGTCGATTGAACCGCCGGATAGAAATAGCCTTACACCTTTCTCAGGTTTATCCTTACGCTGACTCACCTCTTCCAGATAGCTTTTCATCAGCTCGTTGTGATCGGATTTGGGCATGAGAAGGCTGGCAAACTCCACTTCCCACGCTTCATACCCTGATACAAGGGGTGGGTCCTGCTTTCTCAGTTCATCTAACTGGTTTATGAGACGAAAATGTTCGTTGTAGACCTCTAAGGCCTGGCTCAGCATCTCATCGGTGATGGTGGTGTTGGTCAGTCGCTCTATGTGTTGTTTGAGGAGACGAAACTGATTGAAAAGATAGTTATGAACTCCAGACCCGGTTAACTTTTCCGGGTAGTTGAGATAGAACACATAAGGGTGAGCCTCCAGCCCCAAGAGGATGGTGGAGGCTTTGGGAGCGGCCACTCTGTACCAGTATTCCATCCTGGCCACCAGATCACAGGTGTTGGGAATGATGACCGTATCGAGGTAATCATATATCCCTCTGACTGCCAGGTCGAAACAGCTCTGGACAAAGCCGCATCCATAAGGGACCATATGCTCGTCCACCGCCTCAAACTTCTCCCCACTCCCAGTGATCTTCACAGGGAGAGCGCCGGCAGCATAGATCAACGCCTCCGGTACAACACAGCATAGATAGCCAACCGCCTGTTTTTTGTTCTTCTCCTTCCATTCCTTGACCGCCTCATGGCGATTCTCCACCCAACTCCGAAACTCAGTAGACATAATTAACCTCCAGATTCACTTTTGACATGAAGAGAGAGCCTTCCCCGGCCATAACTGCCGGGGCATCTCTCTAACGGGTTCAGCTTAATTACCATGGGCAATGGAGCCCTTTTGGAGCAATGCCTCGGCAAATGCATCGAGTCTTGTATAAGCCTGGGATTGGGCAAAGATCCTTTCATCCACCAGATCACATTCCAGTCTCACTGTGGGTATGCCAAGCTCCTTCTCCAGGGCGTTTGCAATCTCGACGGCCGGGAAAACGATCGGTCGGCAGGTTATGAGATAAGAGAGCACAACCCCGTCGATCTGATACTGCCGGCATTCCTCTAAGATGCCCGAAACCGTGCTCCCTATACCACCCCCGGCTCCGAGACACTTTATGGCCAGCTCTCTTACGGGATCTTCCGGTCTTCTTGGTCGCAGTAGTCCAGTGTTATAAGCCCCCTCATAGACGAAGACGCCGCCAAATTTCTCGAAATAGTTGAATATCCCCATGTTGAACCAGAGGGGCAGGCCAAACCAGCTCAGCCGAAACTTCTCGTTGGGGAAAGCTCCCTCGCCCCTGGCCACCTTTTCCTTAAGCTCATCGCGAAGGGCGAGAAAGTAATCATGCCCCCTCTTGGTGCCCATCAGATAGAGTCTGGGATAGGCTGAACCAAAACCATCGGTGGAAGGCATGGGCGCCGGGACCGCCTTGCGAAGTTCGTTGATCTCCCTGTTGAGTTCGCAGGTCTTGTAGGACCACTCCAGGGCCTCATTGAGCTTGTCCAAGTCCCGTTTGTGCCCGGTAATATTCTCAGCAAAGTCGAAAAAATCTTCAATCTGGGAGATCATATAGTCCAGGTCATAGTCTGCTGCTGCGGCAACCAGGGGAGGCTCGGGCCGGCCTCTTTGAAGGTCCCTCTGGGTCATGGACCTAATGCTCAGAGCAGGTCCCCGGAGTCCCCACGGGCTGGACGGTATATCGTGAGCAATTTCGGGAACATCCAGTGTGAACAGGGGTACCTTGAGCATCTGGGCCATGGACTCAAACCATTTCATCCTCACATCGCACACATAGCTTGTGGTGACAAGAAAATCCGGCAAAGGTGGGCCACCCATTGGGACATCCGTCCAGTTCCCGGTTCTCACACCTTCTATGACATAGCCCAGCCCCGTGCGGGCGTAACCGCACAGGTAGTCGGGATTGCCCTCGGCTTCGGCGATTTGACAAAAATGGGTTGCATAGGTGGGCACGCTTGGATCTTGGCTCCCTTCCAATCTTCTCACGGAAAACAAGGCACTGAATTGCTCCGGGAAGAAGGGGAAAATATCCATAGCCCAGAATAGTTCCTTGGGGAATACGGCACAGGACCAGGCCACAGGCTTGCCCTCCTCCTTCCATCGTTGACCGGCGGCATACTCCTCCTTTTGCAGAGTCCAGGCTTGTTTCGTAGCTGACAACGCCTTTACGGAACCCGCTATCGATTGCTGTTCTTTTGTAATCATGATTCTACCTCGCTTGTTTGTTTTAGTTGATAATTGGTAACTGTTCAGGAGTCAGACCTGCCCGCCGTCCAGCTTTGGGAGGCGGGAGTTACGATAAATGTTGATGCGATTTGTTTTTTTAGAATATCACCTATTTTTAACCACTTTGACTACCATCATCTGTTATCTGGATGAAAAAAATCTGAATTCATTTTAAGTGAACAGTTTTTTTATCTTATTGGCCCCTGCAAAAGCATCTTTCCCATAGGCATCAGCCCCGATTTTCTCGGCAAACTCCTGGGTCACCAAAGCTCCCCCCACAATGATCTTCACCTTGGATCTGAGTCCAGCCTCTTCGATAGCGTCGATAGTGAGTTTCATGTTGGGCATTGTTGGGCCAATAAGGGCCGACATCCCCACCACCTGGGCGCCTTGCTCGATGGCTTCTAAAAATTTCTCGGGCGCCACATTAACGCCCAGATCCACAACTTCAAACCCAGAACCGGCAAAAACTGCCGCTACGATGTTTTTGCCTATGTCATGCATATCGTCCTTCACTGTTCCAATAGCACATTTAGCCGTGTAATCGAACTTAGACTCATTCAGGATCGGTAATATCAATTCCATGGATTCCTTCATGGCCCTGGCCGACATGATCACCTCGGGTACATAGACTTCGCCTTTTCCAAACAGCTCTCCAATGGCAGTCATGCCTCTAATAAGACCGCCTTTCATGATCTCCTTAAAGTCAATACCTTCATCCAATGCGATCCGGGTCAACTCTTTGGCTTTTACTCTGTCACCTTCTTTAACCCTCTGCCCCAACTCTTCTAAAATAATGCTCATAATCTTCTCCATCTCTAGCCGTCTACATAAGCTAATATCTTAAAATTCATGTCAAGTTTTTATAACAATTTTTTACTGCAAATAGAAGACAGATGCTCGATGCTGGTTTCTGGATGCTGGATTTTATAAGGATTTCTTTTTTTCTTTATCCCCGCTGAAGACGGGATCTTCGACCAGTATCTAGTAACTAGCATCCAGTATCGCTTCGCATCAGACAACGAAGCGTTATTTTTCCCAATTCGTCGGCCTGCCCTGGCGCGAGGCAATTGTGTCCCTTATTAATAATTCAGGTTCATGAGGCATTGGCTTTTAAACTCACGTCCTTGCGTGCCAGGTCTGGGCCAGGGTTTGATGCGGAGCTTTACTAATTTAATTCAGCAACATATCGAATAACTCCAACCCACTCAAAGTAACAGAGATGAATCTCTCCTTCCATCCGACAAAGACAGCCTATGAAAAAGATGGATCAGATAGTTCTCTCTTGCTTTTCGTTAACTGCGAACCCCATATTGCTGGGCAGCATCAATAAAGTGTCTCACCTGATCCAAAGGCGCGTTAAGAGGAATCTGGCAGCCGGTGGATAAGATATATTTGGGGCTTCCAGAAGAGATATCTATACAGTTTTTCACCGCCTCATAGATCTGATCCTTGGTCCCCTCGGAAAAGATCTCTCCCCCAACATTTCCTCTGATCATCATTTTGCCCTTGGTAGCGTCAAAGAGCTTCTGTAGGGAAGAGGGTCCATCCAGCTCAATCCAATCAAGAGGAAGTTGAGCAATATTCTCCATAATGGGATCAATAAATCCACAGATATGAAGACCGACGATTTTGGAATCACCCGCTTCCTTTTGCAGATCCTGAAACAGTTCCATCTCATAATCGAACACAAACTCCTTATAGATCTTCGGCGAGATATTGCTGATGCTGGCAAAGGTGTCGGCCACAACAAGGATCAACAGATCCGTATTCTTGATGATCTCCAGGGCCCGATCTTTTGTGGCGTCAGTGGTCAGACGCATCTCTTTATGAATGAATTCAGGATTCTCCACGGTATTGGCGATCCAGTCTTCCAGACCGGTCAAGCGGACAGCATCAAGAATAGGGCCAAAGACGGCCGCACGGGAAGCGTAGTCAGAGGCCAGTTTATTGATCTTACTGCACGATTCGCCTAGCAGCTTAAGGCCCTGGATTTCTGAAGCCGGCACGGCCTCCAGATCATCCAGATCCTCCATTGTCTTTACGGACCCATCCTTCACTTCATCGGAACGGGTTTTATACCGATAACATGCGCTCACGGCAAACCAGGCCATCATATTTTGTGGAACCGTAATGATGTCCGATGTATAATCACCGACCGACTTGACCTGGATATCAATCGCTGTCTCGATATTGCCGAAGTAGTCATTGGGTGTTAAATTCAAGACCGGGGAATAATGGGGGCCAACATCCACATTGAAACAGACCCGGTCCTTTTCTTCTCCCTTCCAAGCAGCCATGATTCGTTCTCTTCCTGTTAACGATGCCATGGAAATACCTCCTTTGTTTTATGGTTCACAGTAAAACGGGGATTATCCCCGCCAAAGCCCTCATGCTATTAACTACAACGTCAGTCATTCCTTTCCCAAATCCTGCTTTTTTTGCAAATTAAATATGATGGATTCGTAAAAAGTCTTAACAAACTGTCATTTCGAGTGAAGCGAGAAATCTTTCATGTGTAATATGTTGAAAAGATAAGATTTCTCCCTGTGGTCGAAATGACACATTCAATGAATCGGACTTTTTACGAATATATCAAATATAGTCTAGCGAAGCTCCGCCTCAAACCCTGGCCCAGACCTGGCACGCAAGGACGTGAGTTTAAAAGCCAATGCCTCATGAACCTGAAGCATTAATAATGGACACAATTGCCTCGCGCCTCCCGATCCCGTCCCGGACCGGTACGGGCCGGGGAGGCCAAGCGATGCTAGATCCTGGATGCTAGATTCTGGATAAATCAAAAAAGAATTCCTTTTAAATCCAGTATCCAGAGACCAGTATCTGTTTGAATCAAGAACCCCAACATATAGAAACCCTGGCCCAGCGCTGGCTTTCATTGATTTACTCCAAAACGAATGCTTCGTAAATGAGACATCGGCAATAGCATAAAAAATATAAATAGCGCCAGGGCGGGCTTGACATAAATT
>Ga0180009_10003680_pt1 | contig 17305 bp, 16 predicted proteins | sample OS_PC_MetaG_FD_123537 | JGI IMG/M metagenome (GOLD analysis project Ga0180009, IMG submission 123537) | Groundwater microbial communities from the Aspo Hard Rock Laboratory (HRL) deep subsurface site, Sweden - OS_PC_MetaG | ecosystem: Environmental > Aquatic > Deep subsurface > Groundwater... | reverse complement strand
GCCACCCGGAGGGCCATGGAACTTGACGCCTGCACGCGCTGCGGCACATGCAGTCTGCACTGTTCCGTGGCCCCGGTTTTCAGCACAATTCCCAACGCAACCATTTTTCCCAGCGAAAAACTCATGGCGCTAAAGGCATTGGCTGCCGGCAAACCGTTAGGAAGCCAGGAACTTCACGCCATTCAGGAAGGCAGCTTTATCTGCACCAGTTGTTATCGCTGCACCACGGTCTGCCCGGTCGGGATCAATCTCCAGGATCTGTGGCTTGCATCCCGAAAGGACCTGAGCGCCAAAGGTTTCCCGGAACCCCAGGCCTGGGCCAGGGAGGACGGAGCGGCAAAAGTGGCGGCCATCATTGAGAATGTAAAAGATCACAAGGCCTGTTATCAGCCCGGCGGCCATTCAATTATCAAACAATTAAACCTCTCGGATCAGGCCGGTACCTTTGCGGGCTGCTTAAAGTGTATGACCTGTACCGTCGAGTGCCCGGTTGTGGCCAATTACAGGAACCCGACCGCAGCCCTGGATCTGATGCCGCACCAGATTATGCATGCCCTGGGTCTGGGGCTTAAAGAGATGGTCTTGGGCTCGCGCATGATCTGGGACTGCCTCGGCTGTTATCTGTGCCAGGAAAAGTGTCCAATGGGGGTCAACATCACCGACGTTTTTTACGAACTGAAAAACATCGCCTACGAACGGTTAAGAACGGCTGAACTGGCCGGGTCTATGATCAAAAGCCCGATGAAACAACGGTCGGCCGGCTGAAGGGAGCCACATCATGAAATTCGCATTATTTTTAGGCTGCAAAATTCCTTTCTTCCTCGAGCATTACGCCGCAGCGACCAGAGCGATACTCGAAGCCCTGGACATCGAACTGGTCGAGCTGGAATTTAACTGCTGCGGCAATCCGCTTTCCGATCTAAGCCTGGAGGCGTTGACGCTTTTGGGAGCCAGGAATCTGGCCCTGGCACAGCAGCAGAATCTGGACATCCTCACGCCGTGCAAGTGTTGTTTCGGCAATCTTAAACGCACCGCGTACTTTTTGAATAAAAACGTTTCTTTAAAAAAGGAAATCAACGGGCTGCTGCAGGCTGAAGACCTCCGCTGGGACGGCCGTACCCAAGTCAAGCATCTATTGTCCGTTCTGGCCAACGACATCGGGGTCGAAGCCCTGGCCGTCCAGATTAAACATCGGTACCGCGGTCTCAAGATTGCCGCCCACTATGGCTGCCAGGCACTGCGGCCCAGCCGGATAACGAATTTTGACGATCCTTATGCCCCGACCATCTTTGAGAAACTGGTGGCGTTGACCGGGGCCCAAACCGTCGAGTGGCCCAGACGGCTGGAGTGCTGCGGCAATCCCGTCTGGGGAAAAAACAATCAACTCTCCCTCGATTTGATGCAAAAAAAACTCAATGACACCCGGCAGGCCGGGGCGCATTACCTTTGCGCGGCCTGTACGCACTGCCAGATGCAATTCGATACAGTCCAGGGGACAGAGCTGGCCCAGCAGGATTCGAGCGCAAAGGTGGCCTCCATACTCTATCCCCAGCTTGTGGGCCTCAGCCTGGGGCTACCCGAAGCTGCCCTGGGATTGGAAAACAACAAGGTGGATATCAGGGGGGTTCTGGAATTTTTATCATAATATAAGGAAAGATGGTTATGATCGAACAGTCAAAACCCAGCGGTTCGGTAATGGTGATCGGCGGCGGCATTGCAGGGATGCAGGCTTCTTTAGATCTGGCCAATTCCGGCTATTATGTTTATCTGATTGAAAAGAGCCCTGCCATCGGCGGCTCCATGGCGCAGCTCGACAAGACCTTTCCCACCAACGATTGTTCCATGTGAATTATCTCGCCCAAACTGGTCGAGGTCGGCCGGCACCTGAACATCGAGCTCCTTACCCTTGCCTCGGTAACCGCCATAGAGGGAGAAGCAGGCAACTTTACGGTTTCAATCAAGAAATCTCCCCGGTATGTTGATCTGGACAAATGTATTGCCTGCGGTACCTGTGCTGAAAAATGTCCTGCCAAGACGCCGGATGAATTCAACCAAGGGCTTTCCAAAAGAAAAGCAATCTATATTCCCTACCCCCAGGCTGTCCCCTTAAAATATGCAATCGATGCAGGTCGATGTATCTTTTTTACAAAAGGAAAAGGTAAATGCAAGGCCTGTGAAAAATACTGCCCCACGCAGGCCGTCAAATTAGATGACCAGGAAGATAACATTACGCTCAAAGTGGGGTCGGTCATCCTTACAGCCGGTTTTAAACCTTTCGATCCGGCCGGCCTCGACACTTTTCAGCATACCAAATTCCCTAATGTTGTTACCAGCCTGGAGTTTGAAAGAATCCTGTCGGCCGGCGGGCCCACTGCCGGTCATGTGCTGCGCCCGTCGGATAAGAAAGAACCCGCCAGGATTGCCTGGCTCCAGTGTATCGGGTCCCGCGATCTGAACCGGTGCGACAATGAGTACTGTTCGTCCGTGTGCTGCATGTATGCGATCAAGGAAGCCCTGATTGCCAGGGAACATCTGGGCGGCAACTTTGAGCCGGCCGTATTTTTCATGGATATCAGGACCCACGGCAAAGATTTTGAAAAATATTATGAACGGGCCAAGTCTGAAGGCGTGCGGTTCATCCGTTCAAGGGTTCATACAATTACGGAAGCTGACGAGAGCGGTACATTGATGCTCAGTTACGTGACTGAATCCGGCCAAAGGATTAATGAAGCATTTGACATGGTAGTGCTTTCCATCGGCATGGAGCCGGCCGATTCAGCCGTAGACACGGCCCAAAAACTTGGAATTGAGCTAAACGCTTACAGCTTTGCCAGGACCGACAACCTGAATCCGGTGGCCACATCAAGGCCGGGCATTTATGTGGCCGGTGTCATGCAGGGTTGCAAGGATATCCCCGAGTCGGTCATGGAAGCAAGCGCCGCCGCCTGTAAAGCCGGTATCGTCCTGGCGTCTTCCCGGGGAACCCTGGCCAGGCAGAAGGAATTTCCGGATGAAATTGATGTCAGCGACCAGGAACCGCGCATTGGGGTCTTTGTGTGCAACTGCGGTGTCAATATCGGCGGCATCGCCGATGTACCCGCCATCGCCGAATATGCCAAGGGTCTACCCAAGGTTGTCTATGTGGAGTCGAATCTTTTTACCTGCAGCCAGGACACCCAGGAAAAGATGGTGGCGGTTATCAGGGAACATAATCTGAACCGCATTGTCGTGGCGGCCTGTACACCCAGGACCCATGAACCCTTGTTTCAGGAAACCATCCGGAATGCCGGCCTGAACCCTTATCTGTTTGAGATGGCCAACATCAGGAACCAGTGCACCTGGGTCCATTCAGACGATAAGCACAAGGCCACCGCAAAATGTAAAGATCTTGTCAGGATGTCGGTTGCCAGGGCTTCCTTGCTGGAAGCTATCCCCGATTTTTCAGTTCAGGTCAACAACTCGGCCCTGATCATCGGCGGCGGTGTCGCCGGCATGACGGCGGCCCTCAGCCTGGCGGATCAGGGCTTCTTTGCAACAATTGTGGAGAAATCATCTGTTTTAGGCGGCGCCGCCAGGGAGGTCTTAAAGACATGGAGAGGCCAGGACGTGCAAGCATACCTGGCCGGCCTGGTGGAAAACGTCGGAAACCATCCCGATATCGAAGTCTTATTAGGTGCCGAAGTTGTCGGAGCTTCGGGATTTGTGGGCAATTTTGAAACCGAAGTTTCTATTAATGGCGTGACAAGGACGATCAAACACGGGGTCGCCATTATTGCAACCGGCGGCAAGGCCGCCGCCAGCGATGAATACCTTTATGGAAAAAACCCGATGGTGACCCGCTGGCACGATCTTGAACATCATCCGCAAAAATTAAAGGATGCCGGATGCGTGGTGTTTATCCAGTGTGTCGGATCAAGGGATGAAAACAGGCCTTACTGTTCCAGGATCTGCTGCACTGCATCCGTATCCCAGGCGATCTTTATCAAAGAGCAAAAGCCCGAGACCGATGTGTTTATACTTTACAGGGATGTGAGAACCTATGGGGAAAGGGAGACGCTTTACAAGCAAGCACGGGAAAAAGGGGTGATCTTTATCCGCTATGCCCTTGATCGCAAGCCGACGGTTATTGAAGTTGACGGTGGATTTGAGGTCGGTGTGTTCGATCCGATTCTGCAAAGAGACGTAACGATAAAAGCTGATCTTATCAACCTGGCAACGGCCATTGAGCCGGCCGACAATGACCGGCTGGCGTCTTTTTACAAACTCCCGCTAAATCAAGAGAGGTTTTTCATGGAGGCCCATGCCAAGCTGCGGCCGGTAGATTTTGCCTCGGACGGGTTGTTTGTCTGCGGATTGGCCCATTATCCGAAATCTTTAGATGAGAGCATTGCCCAGGCCCTGGCGGCCGCAGGCCGGGCCGCTACCGTGCTGTCAAAGCCTTCTATTAAGGTTTCTCCGCTCGTATCGCAGATCGATGCGGATAAATGCATCGGATGCAGCCTTTGCGCTGAAGTCTGTGCTTTTGGCGCCATCATATTGGAAGAGATCGAAGGCAAGGGGCAAAAGGCCAAGAATCTTATGGCCGCCTGCAAAGGATGCGGCCTGTGCGCCGCTTCCTGCCCGCAAAAGGCCATAGACATGCTCCATTTCCGCTGGGAGCAGATCGTCACAGCGGTCAGCGCAATCGCCTAGATAGTGAAATGGTTGATTGAATGTAAAGGTGAACGGATGGAAGATTTTGAGCCCAAGATAGCTGCTTTTCTATGCAACTGGTGTGCCTATGCCGGCGCCGATCTGGCCGGTGTTTCGCGGTTGCAGTATCCGGCCGGCATAAGAACCATACGGGTCATGTGCTCCGGCCGGGTTGACCCTGTGTTTATCATCAAAGCGCTTAAACAGGGATGCGACGGCGTGCTGGTGGCCGGGTGACATTTCGGTGACTGCCATTACCTGGAGGGTAATGTACAGGCGGAAAAGAAGATTCTTGCAACCCGAAAAATACTTGAGCTTGCCGGTATCGGAGCAGAGCGACTTCATCTGGCGTGGGTATCGTCGGCCGAGGCCCAGCGGTTTGTGGAAATTGCCACGAGTGTAACCGTTTCCATTAAACGTCAGGGGAAACTTGATTCCACGGCGCTTGCATTGGAGCTGGACGCCGTGGAGATGACCTTGGACGGTGAAGTCGTGCGGTGGCTGGTAGGCAAGGAAATCAAAATTACCTCCGAAGGTGATGTATACGGGCGCAAGTGGGATGTAGAACGCTTTGAATCTGTTCTGGATATGGTCATGGCAAGAGAATATCACAAGAATCGTATTTACCTTGCCATCAAGCAAGGTTGTACCTGTGTCGAGGATATCGGCAATAAAATCGGGCTTGATCTTAAAGTGATTTCCCACCTTCTGGCCGATTTGGAAAAGAAAGGCACGGTAAAATTTATGGGCATGAAGGACAGGATACCGGTATTCGCAACATTATAAGGAGTCAACATGGGTTCGCAAAAAGGTAAACCACTGGGGTCGGTGATGGTTGTGGGCGGCGGAATTGCCGGCATGCAGGCAGTGCTTGATCTGGCCAATTCCGGTTATTATGCCTATCTGGTGGAAAGATCGCCGACGATCGGCGGTTTGATGGCCAGGCTGGACAAGACCTTTCCCACCAACGAATGTACCATGTGAATTATCTCGCCCAAACTGGTCGAGGTCGGCCAGCACCTGAACATCAGCTTGATTACCAACAGCGAAGTTAAGGCCGTTGAGGGTGACCCCGGCAATTTTACGGTTAGCCTGGTCAACCACCCGCGCTACATTGACACTGATAGATGTACGGGATGCGGGGTATGTGCGATCCATTGCCCGGTAAGTGCCGTCAACCAGTTCAACCGGGGACTCGATGACCGCAGGGCCATTTACATCGAATATGCCCAGGCCGTGCCCCTGGCCTATGCGATCGACAAAGACCTGTGTATCGGCTGCGGTTTATGCGAACAACTGTGTGTCGCCAAAGCCCTAAATTACCATGACCAGGAACGAGAATCCACCATCAACGTAGGATCCATCATCCTTTCACCGGGCAGCGAGGCGTTTGATCCGTCCAGACTCGCGCATCTTGGATACGGAAAATATCCCAACCTGGTTACCAGCCGGGATTTTGAAAGAATTCTGAGCGCTTCAGGACCCTATTACGGTCATCTCATGCGACCCCTGAATCGACGGGAACCTGCAAAGGTTGCCTGGCTCCAGTGCGTCGGTTCCAGGGATATGTCTGAAGGCGCGACATCCTATTGCTCGTCTGTTTGCTGCATGTATGCTCTCAAGCAGGCCATGATTGCCAAGGAGCATGTGGGACCCGAACTGGATACGGCGATCTTTTTCATTGATATGCGAACCTTCGGAACGGATTTTGAAAAATACCTCGAGAGAGCCAAGGCGCACGGGGTGCGTCTGATTCGTTCCAGGGTGCGTACGGTCGTCCCGGTCGGAAACCACGGCGAATTGATGATCCGCTATCTTTCTGAATCGGGCGAAATGTCGGAGGAAAGCTTTGATATGGTGGTTCTTTCCACCGGCATGGTGATCTCCCAAAGCACCGTAGCCTTGGCCGACAAACTGGGGGTAAAACTGGACCGCCATAACTTTGTGGATACAAGCTGCTTTGAGCCGGTGGCGACTTCCAGGCCGGGTGTCTTTACCTGTGGTGTGTTCGCCGGTCCCAAAGATATTCCTCGTGCGGTGATGGAGGCAAGTGCGGCCTCCTCTGCGGCAACCGCTACCCTGGCGCAATCCCGCGGCATCTTACATAAGGTAAAGATTTTCCCGCCGGAAAAGGATGTATCCGCAGATCCGCCCCGGATCGGCGTTTTTGTGTGCAACTGCGGCATTAATATCGGGGGCGTTGCCGATGTGCCCGCCATCGTCGAAAACACGAAGACCCTGCCCAATGTGGTATACACGCAAGAGAATCTCTTCACCTGCTCCCAGGATTCGCTGAACCAGATGGCCGATAAGATTAAGGAACATAATCTGAACCGTGTGGTCGTGGCGTCATGCAGCCCGTCCACGCATCAATTTATATTCCAAGAGATGCTAAGAAAAGCCGGGTTGAATAAATATCTCTTTGAAATGGCCAACATCCGCAATCAATGCACCTGGTGCCACCAGCAGGAGCATGAAAAAGCCACGGTTAAATGCAAGGACCTGGTCAACATGGCCGTGGCCAAGGCCCGTTTGATCCAGCCCCTGGAATATATCTATGTGAGTATGGACAATCAGGCCCTGGTCATCGGAGGGGGTGTTGCCGGCATGACCAGTGCCCTGGGGCTGGCGCGGCAGGGGTATGACGTCCATCTGGTTGAAATGACGGATCGATTGGGCGGCAACGCTTTCAAGCTGAACACCACCTGGAAGGGGGAAAAGATCCGCCCCTATCTGGACGGTTTGATCGAAACGGTCAAAAATCACGACAAAATAACCGTATATTGGGGGTCTGTCGTCGAAGAAGTGTCCGGTTTTGTCGGCAACTTTAAATCCAGGCTGTCAACGGGTCACGCGATCGACCATGGCATTGCGGTCCTGGCCACAGGCGGAAAAGCATATGAGCCCCAAGGCCGGTATTTATACAAAGAGAATTCCAATGTGCTGCTTTCTTTAGACCTGGACCAGGAAATCGCCCAACAAAGCGATAGGATCAAGCAAGCCAAAACAATCGTTTTCATCCAGTGCGTCGGCTCGCGCATCCCGGAAAGAATGTACTGCAGCAAGGTTTGCTGCGCCCATTCGGTTGAGAACGCCCTCAAGCTTAAAGAAATCAATCCGGATCTGGATATATACATCATCTATAGGGATATGCGCACCTATGGTAAAAAGGAAGATCTTTACAAAAAAGCGCGGGAAAAAGGAATTGCTTTCATTCGTTACAACCTGGAACATCTGCCGGAGGTGGAAGATGTCGAAGGCCGAATAAGGATCACGGTAAAGGATCAGGTCTTACAGGGACCGGTAGAAATCCTAACCGACATCTTGATCCTGGCCAGCGCCATTGTGCCCCATGACAATACACCCCTTGCGCATCTTTATAAAGTGGCGCTCAATGCCGAAGGCTTTTTTTCTCAGGCCCATGCCAAGATGAGACCGGTGGACTGCGCCACCTATGGCATCTTTTTGGCAGGGATGTGCCAATACCCGAAGCCTTTTGAGGATTGCATCGCTCAGGGGCTGGCGTCTGCCTCCCGGGCCTCCGCTATCCTGTCAAAGGATCAACTGCAACTGGAATCGATTATCTCCCGGCCTGTTGATGAGAATTGCGACGGGTGTGCCTTTTGTATCGATACCTGCCCGTTTAAGGCGATTACGCTTTTAGAGTACATGAAGGGCGGCGATATCAAAAAGACGGTAGAGGTTAATGAGATCGCTTGCCAGGGCTGCGGATCATGTATGGCCACCTGTCCCAAGCAGGGCATCAACGTGGCGGGTTTTACGCTGAAACAGTTGGGCGCTCAGGTGGAAGCGGCGCTTGGACTGATCTAGGTTAACCAAAGAAAGGTTTTAAAGATGAGTGAGGATTACGAGCCGTTGATTATCGCTTTCTGTTGTAACTGGTGTGCTTATGCCGGAGCAGATCTTGCCGGAGTAGCCCGGATTCAGTATCCTCCGAACGCACGCATCATCCGGGTGATGTGTACCGGAATGGTTCACCCCAACCTGGTGATCGATGCGCTCACCAAAGGGGCCGACGGTGTCCTGATGTGCGGGTGACACCTCGGGGAGTGTCATTACCTGGAAGGTAATCTAAAAGCTAAAGACCGGGCCGAAGGTATTGACATGATGCTGGAGGACTTCGGCTTGGAGCCCGAGCGTTTCAGGATCGAATGGATTGCTTCTTCCGAAGCTCAAAAGTTTGCACTTGTGATGACCGAAATGGCCCAGGCCTTGAAAGCCTTGGGCCCGAGTCCCTACAGCACCAGAGTCTGACGCCCTATTGAGCTAAAGCTCGATTGGGTGTTATTAGTTAGTGTCCGTCCATGGATGAGGGATTTTGCGCGAGTTCAAGGCGGGCGACAGATTTGAACCGCAGGAATAGCAGGCTATTTCGAGGATTCAAATCATGGCGCCCAACGCCGAAATCGCGTAAAAGAGCCATTCGTGGATGGGCTAGTTATTGGTTGTTTTTAGATGACGGTTTTACCGAGGAGGTGCCGGACCATGAGTATTCCATTAGCCATGAAGTTTGCAGGAAAAAAATACATGTGGGATGGAATAACTTACCAAACCGAAGACCAGGCCCGAGAAGCCATGGAGGCTTATGCCAAAGACGGTTTCGAGGTCCAATTGTTTGCAGAAGATAAACAGCACCTGGTTTATACCAGAAGAATAGCGGTAGCACAAACATCAGAATAACTACAACATAACATAAAGGAGGTAAAAAAAGGTAAAATCGGCATTCTCTGGCTTTCTGAAGAAAGCCAATCTTTTTACAACAATCCAAAGGAGGGGAAAAAATGCCAGTAAAAGTAGCTGAAGAGTGGTTGAACGCCTGCTCCGGTTGCGAGATATCCATCCTCAATCTAGGAGATGCTCTTTTGGGCTTGCTGCCGGAACTCGATTTTGTCCACATCCCGGTTTTAATTGATCACAAGTATTTAGGGCAAACCGGCAATGGCACAACCTTGGAGATACCGGAAGCAGTCGTGGGTATCGTCTCGGGAGGCGTTCGCAACGATGAACACAAACATGTTCTGGAAGAGATGCGGAAAAAAACAAAGATTCTGATTGCCCTGGGCAGTTGCGCCGCCCACGGCGGAATTCCGGCCCAGGCCAATATGTTTACGAATGCAGATATTTTTGAGAAAATTTTTCGCAAATCAGCATCCACGGATCCGGCACCGGATCCGAATCACCCCAATGTTCCCAAATGGCTTGACAGTTGTAAGGCCCTTGATGAAGTGGTCAAAGTCGATGTCACTATTCCGGGTTGCCCGCCCCATCCGGACTGGATCGCAGAAGCCATTACAGCCCTGCTCGCGGGCAAAACGTCATGGAGCCTGCCGGAGCGCAGCGTTTGCGACACCTGCCCGGTGATACGGGAAGAAAAGTCCGGCGGCGGCCCGGTGAAGCGTTGTTTTGAGAATCTGGCATTTGATCCCGAGCAAGGCCTGGACAAGATGCGCTGCATCAATGAGCAGGGTTTTCTGTGCCTAGGACCGGTGACGCTGGCCGGCTGTGCCGGTAAAACCGGTGTGCCCAGATGCGTCCAGGCACGCACGCCGTGCAGGGGTTGCTTTGGACCCATCAGAAAGGGAGCCCGGCCCATGGTCGACATGATGGGCGCCATGACCTCGGTGGGTCTGGATCCCAAAACCGTAGTGGATCGTCGGGCCATCATGAACCGCTATATCGGCGCACATGGTAATCTGCGGCCATTACCGGCCAGGCCGTAAGGAAGGAAAGGGGGTGAAACTAATGGGAAAAATAATTAATATTCAGCCAGTTACAAGAATCGAAGGTCATGCCAAGGTGGCCATCCATCTCGATGATGCCGGAAACGTTGCCGACACCCGGCTGCATATCCAGACGCTGCGAGGTTTTGAAAAGTTTGTCGAAGGCCGGCCAGCCGAAGAAATGCCCCGGATTGTCTGCCACATTTGCGGGATCTGCCCTTGGGCCCATCATCTGGCCTCCAGTAAAGCCGGAGACGCCTGTTTTGGGGTTACGCCGCCGCCGGCAGCCGTAAAGCTGCGCCGGCTGATGCAGATGATCGCTTATGTCGGCGACAAGCTGTTGCATTTTTACTTTTTGGCCGCGCCGGACTTTGTCATCGGGCCGGACGCCGATTATTCCGTCCGCAACGTGGTCGGGATTGTGGGGGCCGCGCCGGACATCGCCAAACAGGTGGTGCATCTGCGCCATTTGACCGCACAAATTCTTGAACGTTTTGCCGGCCGGGCCATTCATCCGACCTTTTCGATGCCGGGCGGCGTCAGCAAGCCGATGACTCAAACCGAGCGTGCCGAAATCCAGAGTCATACCAAGGAACTTTTGGACTTTTCGCTGTTCACGATCAAGTTTGCCAAGGAAAACGTATTTCCCAAATACATGGATGCCATCAAAGCCCTTGGAGTCATCAAGGTGGGACATATCGGAACGGTAACCGCTGACGGGGCCCTGGATTTTTATGACGGCAAATTGCGTCTGATGAAACCGGACGGCACCTATGATGATTTTGCCTACGATCAGTATCTTGATCACATTGGTGAGCATGTGGAACCATGGTCCTATCAGAAGTTTCCCTATGCCAAGGCCTGGGGTCAAGGGTTTGCAATGGATTTGAATAATCCCGGGGGTATCTACCGCAGCAATTGCCTGGCACGCATCAATGTTTGCGACAAGATGGCCACCCCGCGGGCCCAGGCAGAGCTGGAGGAGTTCAGGGCCAATTTCGGCCGGCCGGCGCACTTGACCCTGCTTTACCACTATGCCCGCCTGATCGAGCTGGTGCAATGTGCGGAGCATATGGTGGAGCTGCTGGAGGACCCGGAGATTACCAGCCTGGACGTTCGCGTCAAGATAGAGCCCAGGGCCGGACGGGGTGTGGGCTGTGTGGAAGCCCCGCGCGGCACGTTGATTCATGACTATGAGACCGATGCCGAGGGCCTGATCACCAAGGCGAACCTGATTGTGGGCACCACCCACAACAATGCGGCCATGAATCTGTCGGTCAAGCAGGCGGCCACGGCGCTGATCAAGGACGGCATCTATGACCAGGGGATCCTGAACAAGGTGGAGATGGCCATACGCGCCTATGACCCCTGACTGAGCTGTGCCACCCACCGCCTGGATGGCGGTATCGCCGTTGACATGACCATCGTTGATGCCAATGGAAATGTGATCGACCGGCTCAGCAAATAGAATCCATAACCCGGGCAAGCCGGAACTAAAAAAATATTTGCCACCAAGGCACCAAGATACAAAGAATAATATTTATTATTCTATCTTCGTGCCTTGGTGTCTTAGTGGCGATAAAAAAAATATGCCACTAAAAAACACATTTAAAATTAAGAAATGAAAGGAGCCACAGAAGACAACATCAGCGTTTTCTGTGGCTCCGCCTTTTTCAATGTGACCATTTCGTAAGCTGGACAAGCCCCAAAGGCGGGACAGGCTGGAAAAGAAAAAGATTTTTTATCACGAAAGCGCAAAAATACGAAAACACGAAAAAATATAAAATTTCGTGCTTTCCCTATTTCGCGTTTTCGTGGTAGATGCTAATTTTAACAGAAAAACCCCAAAAACTTACTACTAAGGGACTCATGATTGAACAACTGTTTGAAAAATCGGTATTGATTTTTGGCTGCGGCAACATCTTTTTCGGAGACGACGGCTTTGGACCGGCTGCGGTAAATTACTTAAAGGATAATTATACCCTTCCGGATGATGTCCTGGTAATGGATGTCGGTACAAGTGTTCGGGACATTTTGTTTGATCTTGCCTTGAGCGAGAAAAAGCCCCGCAAGATCATCGTGGTCGATGCGGTTGATTATCCCGATAAACATCCGGGAGAAGTTTTTGAAATTCCGGTTGAGGGCATCCCGCAAAACAAGACCTCGGATTTTTCTTTGCACCAGTTTCCAACCGTGAATATACTCAAGGAGCTCAAGGAGCAAACCCGGATAGAAGTAAAAATTATAGTGGCCCAAACCGCGGAAGTGCCGGATACGATCAGGCCCGGCCTTTCCAAACCCATGGAAGGCGCCATCGTTGCAGCATGTGAGCGGATCATGCTGGACATCACAAAACCGTAAATCGTCAATCTTTAATTCATGTTAAGGACAGGTTTATCAGATACCATTCATGTTCTTTCAAGTTCTGCCGCCGCTGCTTGAATCTGCCGCCAGGCCTGCTCGACATGGTATTTTTCGGTATGGGTCTGGCCGACGCAAAACCGCAGGACATACCGGCCGTTTAGGGTAGTATGGGTTAAATAGAGATGGCCGCTTTGATTCAGGCGGTTCAGAAGTTTTTGGTTAAACGCATCCCCCCCTGTATTCCGGAAACAAACCAGGTTCAAGGGCGCCGGCGCAACAAGCTCGAAATGCCCGGACCCTGCCACCTGCGTTGCGAAACCTTGAGCCAGTTCAATGTGGCGTCTGATATGGTAACGCAAACCTTCGATGCCATAGCAGCGGATCACGAACCAGAGCTTCAGGGAACGAAAGCGCCGGCCCAGCGGAATGTGCCAATCCCGATAGTCGATGACGGCGCCGGATTCCGTGGCCTTGTTACGCAAATACTCCGGCAACACGCTCAGGGTTTTAATCAATATTTTCCGATCGGCCACATAGAAACAGTCGCAATCAAAATTGGTAAACATCCATTTGTGAGGGTTAAAACAGTAGCTGTCGGCCAGTTCCAGGCCGTTATGGATATAGCGGTACTCAGAACATAGCGCGGCCGTACCCGACATGGCACCATCCACATGCAGCCAGAGGCCTTCTGTTTTGCAGATTTGGCCGATTTCCGGCAGCGGGTCCATGGCGTTGGAGGATGTGGTTCCCACGGTAGCGCAAACAAAACATGGAATCAGACCGGCCTGACGATCTTGCCTGATCTGCCCGGCCAGGGCATCGGGTCGTAGCGCAAAGCAGTCATCCACCTCGATTAAATGAAGGTGCTGACTGCCCAGCCCGGCAATCTTGACGGCTTTTTCAATAGAAGAATGGGCTTGGGTGGAGGCATAGGCAACCAGACGCCCATCACATCCCTGCCGGTTACTTTCGAAGTTTGTTGCCCGTTCGCGGGCAGCCAGGAGGGCACAGAGGGAAGCACTTGAGGCCGAATCCTGGATAACCCCGCCACCGGCAGTATCAGATTTGAACTTGGCAGGCAGCCCCAGCATATCTACCAGCCAATCGAGCACATGCGTCTCCAGTTCCGTGCAGGCCGGGCTTGTTGACCACAGCATCCCCTGAACCCCTAATCCGGCCGCTAACAACTCCCCCAGTATGGCGGGTCCCGAGGCATTTGCCGGGAAGAAGGCAAAGAAGTTGGGTGACTGCCAATGGGTGATCCCGGGAAGTATCAGCTTGTCCACATCTTTAAGAATGGTTTCAAAGGCCTCTGGGTGTACGGGCGGTCCGGCTGGAAGCAAAGCTCGAATCTGCCCGGGTGCAACCTGGGATAGAACCGGCAGCGTTTCGATTCTCTGGTAGTAATCAGCGATCCAATCGATCACTGCTCGACCATGCCGGCGGAAATCTTCCATTGTCATGTGAAAATCTGTTTTTTCAGACATTGTTCCTCCTTATTCGTTGAGGCGACATGTTGGGTCATCAATGCCCGGAAATCTGGCTTCCTGGTATTTGCTGCAGATGGAATTCAGATACTTTCGGCAACTTTACGGATGATAGTTTCAAGCCTGACGGCGGCATCTTTGGCGACAGCAATGATTTCTTCAACCCTGGCAGGAACCGGGGCGTCCGGGTCATGAACGTTGCTAATGATTGACAGCCCGAGTACCTGCATGCCGGCGTGAACCGCTGCGATGACTTCCTGGACAGTCGAAAAACCAACCGCATCGGCGCCGATGGCCCTCAAGAAGCGGATTTCGGCCGGTGTCTCTAAAGAAGGGCCTTTCAGCCCGGCATAGACCCCTTTTTGCAAATGCAACCCCGAATCTTTGGCGGCATGTTCCGCCAGCGCAACAAGCTTTTTACTATAGGCGGCACTCATGTCGGGAAAGCGGATACCCCAACTGTCTTCATTGGGTCCGCTAAGGGGATTTGAACCGCTTAGATTGATGTGGTCGGTGATGATCATCAGATCTCCGGCAGCAAACCCGGGATTCAGACCGCCGGCGGCATTGCAAAGGATCAGGGTTTTAACGCTAAGCTCCTGCATGACCCTGATCGGAAAGGCGACTTGGAGCGCCGAAAAGCCTTCGTAAAGATGAAAGCGGCCCTGCATGGCCATGACGGATTTTCCCTGGATGCTGCCGACAATAAGTCTGCCGATATGACTTTCCACCGTAGTGGCGGGCAAATGAGGGATATCGGTGTAGTTGAAGGTGGCCTTGACGTTTAGAAATTCGGCGCTTTGGCCGAGTCCTGTTCCCGTCAGAAGGCCGATTTCAGGAAGCCTTTTGAAATGAGGTTTTAAGAACTCCGCGGCTTGGACGGCTTTGTGTTTATAATTTTTCATCATTTCAATTTTAATTCAGTGTCTTGAGGCCGTCAAGCAAACAAATTGTAACGCGGCATATTGAATTGAGAAATGATCTAGTTGACACTTTTCGTGCAATTCAATAAGAAAAAATTATCATGAACTTTTCAATATACAATCATGAGGTGAATCATATGAAAACCGAAGAAAAAAGATCGGCTATCGAGAGTATAGTTCAAAAATATCCCCGCAAAGAATCCGCCATCTTGCCCGCACTCTATTATTTGCAGAGGCAAAACAACAATTCACTTTCAGAGCAGGATATCAAAGATGTCGCCGCAATACTCAACATATCCATGAGTACGGCCTATGGCGTTGCTACCTATTACACCATGTTTAACAAGAAGCCTGTAGGAAAATATCACCTTCAGGTTGACACCAATATTTCCGGGATGCTCATGGGCGCGCTGGAAATCGTTGCGCACCTTGAAAAAAAACTGGGGATAAAGGTTGGTGAGACAACCCCCGACGGCATGTTTACGCTGTCTGTGGTTGAAGACCTGGGCTCCGGCGGCACCTGTCCGGTGGTTCAGGTGAACGACACCTATTATGAACTCATGACCCCGGAGAAAGTCGATGCGCTGATTGCATCGCTTCAAAAGGGCGTCATGCCGCCTAAGGATGTCAATTACAATTTTGGGACCGAATGCGGCATTCTTTTCAAAAACAGGGGCAAATCCGATTCAGCGTCGATTGCGACCTACAAAAAAAGCGGCGGTTATGCAACCCTCAAGAAGGCCCGTGAAATGAAACCCGAACAGGTGCTGGCCCAAGTCAAGGCCGCCGAATTGCGCGGTAGGGGCGGCGCCGGATTTCCGGCCGGCTTGAAATGGAGCTTTCTTCCCAAAGGAGATGACCGCCCGGTCTATCTGATTTGCAATGCGGATGAAGGCGAGCCCGGCACGTTCAAAGATCGTGAGATCATGGAATACGACCCGCATCTCCTGATCGAGGGGATTGCCATTTCAGCCTATGCCATCGGCTCTAAAAAGGCGTTTATTTATATTCGCGGCGAGTTCGGCTGGATTGCGGACATCTTGGAAAAGGCCATCCAGGAGGCCCGGGCCGATAAGCAACTGGGGGCTCTTGATATCGTCGTTCACCGGGGTGCAGGATCCTATATCTGCGGAGAGGAAACCGCGTTGATTGAATCCCTGGAAGGCAAACGCGGCAACCCGCGCTTGAAACCTCCCTTTCCCGCCAATGTCGGCTTATACGGATGCCCCACCATCGTAAATAATGTTGAAACCCTGGCCTGTGTGCCGTTTATCATTGAAAAAGGCGCGGCGGAATTCAAGAAAATCGGAACCCCGAACAATTTCGGTCCCAGGCTTTATGGCGTCAGCGGGCACGTGCACAAGCCCGGTGTTTATGAATTTCCCATGGGCACACTCCTGACAAAGATACTTGCTGCGGCCGGCGGGGTAAACGGAACCCTGAAAGCCGTTATCGTCGGCGGCTTGTCGACGCCGATCATGAAGGCCGCCGAAATTAAGGACTTGAAGATGGATTTTGACTCCTGCCAGCAAGCCGGGACCATGCTGGGTTCCGCCGGCATTATCGTCATGAATGACACGGTTTCGATTCCCGAAATTGCGCTGCGGGCCATCAAGTTTTATGCGCACGAATCCTGCGGCCAGTGTGTGCCGTGTCGCGAAGGCTCGCATACCATCGTCGGTTATCTGCAAAAGCTGATCAACGGAAACGGGAACAAGGCCGATCTGGATGCGCTTGTCCATCTGTGTGAAAACATCCACGGGTTGACGCTCTGCCCGGGAGGAGACGCGTTTACCATGCCGCTTGCGGCGATGATTAACAAGTTTGGCGATGAATTTGAAGCTTTGGTAAAATAAGGAGTCCGTTATGAAAATCATCATCAAAGGCCAGGAGTTTGAGGCTAAAGAAGGCCGGACCGTGCTGGAAACCGCCAGGGAAAACGGGATCTACATTCCCACGCTTTGCTATCATGCCAGGACCGGTCCGGCCGGAAAATGCCGTGCCTGTGTGGTTGAGGTCGAAGGGATACGCGGGCTGCAGACCGCCTGTACCCTGGCGGTTAAAGACCAAATGAAGGTTGTCATTGATTCGGATAAAG
>Ga0180009_10003679_pt1 | contig 17305 bp, 14 predicted proteins | sample OS_PC_MetaG_FD_123537 | JGI IMG/M metagenome (GOLD analysis project Ga0180009, IMG submission 123537) | Groundwater microbial communities from the Aspo Hard Rock Laboratory (HRL) deep subsurface site, Sweden - OS_PC_MetaG | ecosystem: Environmental > Aquatic > Deep subsurface > Groundwater... | reverse complement strand
ATTAACATACTTGTTGTTCTTAAAGATGGCTGATGAATTTAGTAAACCTCCGTATAACAGAAAACTGCCTGTTCCCAAGAAATATAATTGGGAAAGTTTGGCTTCATTAAAAGGCGCGGAATTGGAAGTGCATTATTCCGAGCTATTGAGAGAGTTATCAACCTCAAAAGGCATTCTTGGGCAGATATTTATTAAGAGTCAGAATAAAATTCAAGACCCGGCTAAACTCTATAAACTGATTGATATGATAAATAAAGAACAATGGAGTACGATGGGCTCCGATGTTAAGGGAAGAATTTATGAAGGCTTGCTTGAGAAAAACGCTGAGGATACAAAAAGCGGAGCCGGTCAATACTTTACTCCCCGTGCGTTGATAAAAGCTATGGTTGAATGCATTCGACCTGAACCAAATAAAACCATTGCCGATCCTGCGTGCGGCACCGGCGGCTTTTTCCTTGCGGCTTATGATTTTATTTCCAACACAGAAAACTATACTCTCGATAAAGAGCAGAAAGAGTTTCTTAAGCACAAAACATTCTATGGGAATGAAATTGTCGCGAGCACTCGTCGACTTGCATTAATGAATATGTTCCTTCATAACATCGGCGACTTCGATAGTGAGAGTTTTATATCTCCGGCAGATTCACTCGTTTCGGATTCAGGACTTAGAGTAGATTACGTTTTAGGAAACCCGCCTTTCGGGAAAAAGAGCAGCATGACTTTTACCAACGATGAAGGCGAACAGGAAAAGGATGACTTAACATACAACAGGCAAGATTTTTGGGAAACAACGAGCAACAAACAGTTGAACTTTCTGCAGCATATCCGCACCATGCTTAAAACTACAGGGAAGGCTGCGGTTGTGCTCCCGGATAATGTACTGTTTGAAGGTGGTGCCGGAGAGACAATCAGGAAAAAACTTCTTGAGATTACCGATCTGCATACAATTTTACGACTGCCGACCGGTGTGTTTTATAAGCAAGGAGTGAAAGCAAATGTTCTGTTCTTCGATAACAAGCCTGCCGGTAAAGACTCATGGACTAAGGAAGTATGGATATATGATTTTAGAACAAACATGCATTTCACCCTTAAAAAGAATCCTCTCAAATTTGAAGATCTATCGGAATTTATTAAGTGTTATAATCCATCAAACAGAAGCAAACGTAAAGAAACTTACAACTCGGAAACTAATCCAGAAGGCAGGTGGCGCAAATTTACATATAATGAAATTATTAACCGCGATAAAACCAGTCTCGATATAACCTGGATAAAAGATAAAAGCTTAGCTGACCTTGACAACTTACCTGATCCTGATATTCTTGCTAACGATATCATCGAAAATCTGAAAGCGGGAATCGAAAGTTTTGAAGAGATTATGATTAGTATTAATGGAAAGTGATTTTGAGCATAAGGTGGGATTAAAAATCATTCCTTAGAGTTAAAATCCTAATGTTTAACCACTTACAGTTTATGCTGATTTGTTGAACAATATGTTACAAACCATGCTGTTTAAAGGTAAGCTTTGAAAAAGAATAAGAAAGTATTTCCTGATGAAGTCTATGATTATGGTACTCTCCGTTTAGCACGATTCGGAAACAAAGTGTTGATGGAAAGTAAATTTGATAAGGAAGCATTTGAGGAACGTCGTAAAAAATTAGCCGCAGAATATCCTACTATTATAAATGAAATTAACAAGCTTGTATTAGAAATCCGAGAATTGGTTTCGCTTGTTGATCCGCTAAATCTTTTGCACAATAATTACTTCAAATATGTAATTGAAACAAGTAGTATAAAATCTGAACATTCATTATCCGAGGAACATATTATTTCTCAGAGAATGATCGATTATATTCAAAGCATAATTGCCGCAACACCTATTAATGAAACTAATGAACAAATCACCCAGGATTATGTTAATAATTTAAAAGAGAAACTTACCCAATTATATAGATTGTTGGCTACAGGATATTTATATGCGAAAACAAGCCATGAGCAACTTACAAATCCTGAATATGATCAAGATTTTGATTCAATTTACGTACAAGCACTAATGCATTGGACAAGTGTAAGGGGAAACCGTTACTTAATACATAATATTCCGCATCTTACTGATTTGTTTCTACCTCACGAAGATATTTTCCAAGAGGTATTTTCTACTTCAGTTAAGGAGTTCCTCCAAGGCCTGGAGAAAATTCAAGACTCTTTAACTCGAGGAATTTCTGAAGCACGTAACGATTTGTCTGATGTGCTTTCAGAATTCAAGAAACAGGATATTGATATTTCAGATTCAGTCTCGGAAAAGTTTATAAAAAGATTTGAAGAATTTATTATAGGAGATAAAAATAAAAAAGACAAATTCCGTGAGTCATTTAATAAATTATTCTCATATGATTTATTTGATGTTGGGAAGATTACCGGATGGACGGAAAAATTATTACGCGAACTTTCATATGCTCCTGGAGAAAATACTGAATTTTTTCAAAAAGGGAATTTTTGCGGTTGGCCTCTAAGAATTGAACCAATAAGAACACGTCCTTTTCTATTTATCAATGATAAATATTACTGTTTTGATGTAATCTCATTGATGGATAATATATACAGAATAGTCCAAAAAACAATTAAAAGATTGTCGCCTGCATATGAAAATAAATGGAATGATAAACAGAAGGAAGTTTCTGAGACGTTACCAATTCAGCTTTTAAAAGATATACTGCCCGGAGCTACTTCATATGAATCAGTATATTTTCGTTGGCTTGGAACAGATGGTGTTAAAAAAGATTGGCAGGAAACAGATGGCTTAGTAATATTTGATGATCACTTATTCGTAATAGAAGTAAAAGGGGGAGCTTTTACATATACAAGTCCAGCAAATGATTTTGATGCATATATACAATCAATCAAAAACTTATTGTTAAAACCGGCACAGCAAGGTAAAAGATTTATTGATTATTTAATGAGCGAGGATTCAGTTAATCTCTTTGATAAAGATCATAATAAAATAGGTGAGCTTTCAAAGAATGGTTTCAGAAATATTACAGCATGTTCAATTACAATTGATAATTTTACTACCCTTGCATCACAAGCAAAAAATCTTACACCACTTGGCATTGATATTGGCGGTGACCCATTATGGTCATTATCAATTGATGATTTACGCGTATATAAAGAAATTTTCACTTCACCTTATGTATTCCTGCACTATATTGAAGAAAGGAAAAGGGCATCAGTTTCAGAGTATGTTGATACCAATGATGAACTCGACCATATAGGCTTGTATTTAAAACATAATGCTTATGTTTCTTATGCAAAAGATTTAAGTGTCGGTGTGAAGTCAAGGATTGTTTGGAACGGTTATCGGGAGGACATCGATCTCTACATTAATTCACTTTATAATCGCCGTGGCGAAGTTCCAAGACCCTCACAAGATATGTTACCTGCTTTCTATAGTTCAATAATCGAGATAGCATCTTATAAAAAAGGTCGGGGATACGCTAAAGCTATTGCCATACTTTTGAATCATAGTGGAGAGGAAAGAGAAAGAATAAATGATAGAGTCGATTATCTTTTGGAAAGACAAGCATCACTTAAAAGACCGCTCCCGCTTTCTTCATGGTATGATGAATCATTCGTGATTTTTGGCAGGCAAAACGAATTTGAGTATCCTGATTACGAATGGATTTTAAATTATGTTTATCAAGGAATTCTACTTTCCGGGAGAGAAGAAGTTTTAGCTATAATCTTGGATTATGAAAATAGGCAATTGGTAGATGCTGATTTTGTCTTTGTTAAATCTGAAGATATTTCTGAAGAGAAAAAGATAGAGATTGAACCAATACTAAATGAAAGGTTCGAGTCCATGAAAAAGAACTACCTTAGGGACAAAGGAAAAAAGAAATTAGGGCGAAATGATGACTGTCCTTGCTGCAGTGGAAAGAAATATAAAAATTGTCACGGAAAATGAGAGGAAAGTGTGAATGATTTCAAGACATTAGATGATATTTATAATATAATTGATGATCCAAAATTTGAAACAGATGATTTTTCAAAAATCTCTTCAATGTTTCAAAAATGCAGAGATTCTTACCAGAAGGAAGGTAATGAATCCGAAGCGATGTTGTCTCAAAGAAACATGGAATTTGTAGATTTCAATATTACTGAAAATAAACTTCATCCAATGATATCGGATACAATAAAAGATGGGCTGATAATTCCAGGATACCCATCCCTTGATCAATTTGATGTCCAAGCTTACCAGTTATTAAAATTAAGACTACAGCAGACAAAGAACAAATACCTGAAAATTCAATACGGTCATTTATTGTGGCTTACATATCAGCGTGAGTTTATTTATGCCAAAGAGGCAATCGAAAATTATTTAAACTTAATACCCTTTTTTATATTAGAGAGTAATAATCAAACATTGCATTCTGATATGGCAATCGTTCATTATATTAAAAATCTATATTACATATCAAAACAAACAAAATATAGGTTCTATGATGCCCAAGAAATAGTATTACAATTTTTCAGACATAATTTTCAACTTCCTGCGGAGTATAGAATAAAACTTGAGATTGGTAACTTGCTTTCACAAGAAAGAAAAGTATTCAAAAACAAAGTTGATTTTTCAATAGCTGATATTTTTTGGACCACATATAAAAAGCTATTTAATGAAAAGGAATTATGGCCTTCTCTTGACATATTATTTTTAGGGGTTAGATTTATGTCTGCCCCAGATATTATCAAGGTATGGAATCGTGAAATAGCGGCAGTATATGAAGAATTAATGAATATAAATATTAGTGAAATGGCGGCATTAGATTTCTGCCAAAAGGCAATCAAATATTACGATCTTGCTGAAGATTATAAAAAGATCCAGGAACTAAAAAATAAAGAACAAAAGTTAAAAGAAAATCTCCCTTTAGGCGAATTAAAGTTAGGCTTAGATTTTACAGAAGAAAGACGTTCTTTTGAAAAAGAAGCAAAGAAGATCTCTGAATTGCCATTCATAGAGATAATAAGGTTACTAACTTTTGACAAATCAATATTACCAACAAAAGAGTTTTGCGAAAAAGCGGCAGAAGAAAATATTAAACAGCAACCTATGCATTATTTAATTGATGCTTATTATTATGATCAGAAGGGTAATACTTCAAAGAAAGTTTCACATGATGAAAAGTTATATCAATTTATGTTGGATAACTATAGAATACAATTAAATCATTTGCATATACCGTTTATTCATTGGATTATATATTATTCTGTTGCTAATGGTAAAATTAATACATCTAATTTAATAAACCATTTTGTGGAAAACTCTTGGTTCGGTAAAGACTTAGAACAAAGAGTATTTAGTAAAAGTGTAAGCTATAATTGGCTGGAGGCAGTTATGCCTGCCATAAATGATTATATAACAAAACTAAAATATACTGAAAACAACAAGTTCTATCATGTAAGCTATATAATGTGTATAGATTCTCTTACACTTAAAATAGAAGGACTGCTCAGAGATTTTCTACAAATTCAAGGAATTAGTACAACAAAACAGAAAAATAATAGGGAAGAAATTATTACCGAAGAAAAAGATTTAAATGAACTACTTTATGAAGACAAAGTTACCGAATTATTCGATGAGGATGATTTACTATTTCTTCGTTACCTGTTGGTTGAAAAAACCGGTTTTAACTTGCGCAACGGGGTAGCACATTCATTATTGTTGCCCCAACAGTATAGTGTAGAATTTATGCATCTCTTGTTTTTGGCGGTTCTTAAAATTGGTTCGTTTAATGTAACTTTAAGAAATATTTAAGAGTAGCTTAAGTTGAGAAATTAAATTTCTTGGTAAAACTAATTACTGAATTTTAGATTTATTAAATCTATAAAAAGTTTATAGAAATGTACATTTACTATATTTTACCAGGTATAAAATAACAACTATCCTGAAGATCAATCTTAAAAGTTTAGAATACTGCCTTTTTTAGATAAATTAAAAGATTTGTAAGGATATACAATAATATAAGGGATGAAAACCTTCATTTAGTTACAAATTGATGGAAAATATTAAATATTTGCTGGTTCAATTTCCATAGGCTCTGCATCAGACAGGGATTTACAAAGTTAAAGATTTTCTTCAATCGCGTTGTTAATGAATCCTTTAGTTAAAATTGCCAAGATGTGTTTGTGAACATCCTTCATAATTTCATTTAGTTTGGCAGTATGTACATTATCATCAATAGGAGTGAACAGCGCCGATACGATAAATACTTAATGATCCTGCAGCCAGATCTTGTAAGAAGATCTTCTAATGCCCTCAACTTTCAATTTATAAAATCCTGTCAAAGGGGTAAAATGTTTGTACTTTCCTAATGCGTAAAATATAACTCTTCTTCTGGAAGGACTATAAAGGAGAGCGTAAAGGCAAAATTAAAAGTGATTGTCAAACGTACCTTGAGACAGTACGGTTACCCGCCGGATATGCAAAATTAGCAACTGAAACAGTGCTAAAGCAAGCTGAGTTATTGGCGGCTGAGTTGACAAAGTAGAAATTATTTGAGAACCTGTAAAAGCATTTGAGCTAATGGACTTTTGAATATTTATTCAATATTAAAGGAGTTAGGATTATATGTATCTCAAAATAACATTTGCATATTTGTTCAAATGTACTTAGATTATAACCATGATTAAAGACAAGATTGTCCCGGTTTGTGAAGTTGAAATAGTTGACGAAAAGAAAGTAAAAGCAGCAAAGGGAAAAATAGAGAATCTTAATGCAATCCTTGATATGGCTGATATATTTAAGTTATTAGGCGAGCCTACAAGACTAAAGATTGTTTTAGCTCTAATGAATAGTGAGCTTTGCGTTTGTGATTTGGCAGCGGCTATTGAATCTAATGTTTCAACGGTGTCGCATCAGTTAAGGCTTCTTAGGAACGCAAGGCTTGTAAAATACAGGAAAGACGGAAAGATGGTTTTCTACTCAACCGATGATGAGCATATAAATGTTGCTATAGAAAAAATAAGGGAACATTCAGAAGAATGATGAAAAGAAATCTAAGACATAAAATTATAAACCTTTTTCTGATTTTAATATTATTCAGTCACCTTACTTTTATTCATGATATCATTAAGAATTACGTCTTATGTTATGGTGCGGATGGACACGTAGCTATTGAAAAAATTAACGAATGTGTTGAGTGTCCTGAATTAAATGACTTTATCGAGTTTGGGTATCCCTCAATAAATTGTGTTAATTGTGAGGATGTTAGCCTTGACCAAAGCTGTATAGCTGAGGGGCAATTCTTAACCAAAAACAAAGACGTTATTTCTACAGAAAAGATAAAAACTTCAGTTAATATTCTAAAACCGGACAACCGGCTTAATAAAATATTAGCTTTAAATTTACCTCAAAACATAAATCCAATCTTACAAAGTTATTCTACAGTTTCACTTCTTATTTGATAGTAACCGTACTTACTATCGTTCAATACAATTATAAAAATTAGATTCATTACACAAGTAAAAACTAAGGAGTTTCTATGCACAGAACTACATGTGTAATATTCATCATGATGTTTTCATTATCAGCACCTATGATGAATGCACAACCAGATAATATTGGAAAGTTAACATTAAAATCCGCTGTTGAAATAGCGATAAAAAGCAATCCTGAACTTGAGGTTTTGCGGAAGGAGATTACTGCGCGTGAGTCGGTAAAACTGCAAAGCAGCTTATATCCCAACCCGGTGTTTGATATTGAAGCCGAAAATATTTTAGGACAGGAAGATTTCAGCGGTTTTAAGGGAAGTGAAGTTACCGCAAAAGTAAGCCAGGATATTCTGCTCGCAGGGAAAATAAGTAAAAGAACAAAAATCGCAGAAGCTGATATATCACTGGCGGAATGGGATTATGAAATTAAAAGACTTGACGTAATAACAAATGTAAGAAAAGTATTTGTGAGTGCGTTGTCAACTCAAACTATAATAGAAAAGAATAAAGAGTTGATTAACATATCGAATGAGCTTATATCAAATCTGGAGAAGCGGGTTGAAGCCGGGAAGATTTCCCCTGCGGAAGTTTCAAGAGCAATGATTATTCTTAATTCATTGCAAATAGAACTCAACCGTCTGCAATCAGAGTATGATATTTCTATTGTGGAATTGAAATCCTTGCTGTATCAACCGGAATTTTCGTTTACATCACTTGAAGACAGCACGGAATCGGTATTTGAATTACCGGATTTTAATTCTCTTGTTTTACAATTGGGAAATAACCCAAATCTAAAAAGATACGAGCGGGAATATCAAAAGCAGCAAGCGGTAATAAACTATGAAGAATCTAAAGCTGTTCCTGATATTAATATTAGTGCCGGTTATAAAAGATTAAACGAAGCAAAAGCCAATACGTTTTTAATCGGCGCCTCAATACCATTGCCTTTATTCGACAGGAATCAAGGCTCAATCCAGGAAGCAATGATCCGTTATGATCAAAAGAAAATTGAAAAAGAATCTATAGAAAATAAATTGAGATTAAACCTCGGCGTTTTATACAAGCGTTTCAAATCATTGTTAAACATATCCGAACAATTAAAAAATAATTCGATACCTAAGGCGCACGAAATATTTAATATTATTAAAGAAGGAAACCAATCAGGCAGGTTTGCTATTCTTGATGTTATTGATGCTGAACGGACATTGTTTGAACTTCAGAATCAATATTTAACTGTAATTGGGGAAATACAAATCGTTAAGTCTGAAATAGAAGGTTTAATCAGCAAGGAAATAAATTAAGGAACTTAGATTATGGAAAACAAAAATAAATATATGTATTTGATTATAGGAATTTTTATTGGGGCGGTTATAGCCTTCTTAGGCATGTCACTATTGAATTCTGGAAATCCTGATGAATCATACTCAAATAAAAAAGATGAACATGAAGAAGAAACGCACGGCAGCGAAGAAGTTAAACTCAGTGAATCGGAGTTAACAGAATACGGAATTAAATTGTCTGTAGTAGAATCGCAGAAACTACAATTGCATAGTGATTTAACTGGGGAGATTGTCCCCGATCCTGATAAAGTCGCTCACATTGTTCCAAGGTTTGCCGGAGTTGTTAAAACGGTTTCTAAAAAAATTGGAGACCGAGTTAAAAAAGATGAAGTAATCGCGGTTATTGAAAGTAATGAAAGTCTTGTAACATACGAAGTAAAGTCATCAATTGACGGCGTTGTTCTTGATCTGCATATGACACCAGGAGAATTAATTGGCGATGATAAACACGTAGTTACAATTTCCGATTTAAACTCGGTTTGGGCTGAATTAAATGTATATCAAAAGGATTTAAGAAAGATAAAAATCGGTCAAACAGCTCAGGTCTATTTCGATGAAATAGAGAACGCGGTTGAAGGGAAGATATTTTATTTAAGCCCTACTGTTGATGAACATACACGCACTGCAACAGCAAGAGTAAAATTAAATAATTCAAAAGGTTTGTGGAAGCCGGGCATGTTTATAACTGCAAAAGTTTTTACCGATTTTGTAAATGTAAAGTATGCTGTTTCACTAAACGCAATCCAAAATTATGAAGATAGAAAAGTCGTTTTCGTTAAAGATGGAGAAGGTTTCAGACCGCAGCCGGTAACAATCGGTAAAACAAACTCAAGGTATGCTGAAATTCTTAGCGGGTTAAACGCAGGACAAACCTACGTAGCTGAAGGAGCTTTTGTAATTAAATCCGAATTGTTAAAAGAATCGTTTGGCGGCGATGAACATTAATCTAAGGAGAAAATAATGGATAGAATAATAGATTTCGTACTTAAGAATCGCCTTCTGCTAACGGTTTTGGCAATCGCAATATTTGCGGGAGGCTATCTCAGTTATAATAGATTGCCTATAGATGCATTTCCTGATGTATCACCTTCACTTGTTCAAGTATTTACCGTTACAGAGGGACTTGCACCTGAAGAGGTGGAAAAATATGTAACCTTCCCGATTGAGTCGGTACTGAACGGACTACCGAATCTTGAGAACATCCGTTCCGTGTCAAACTTCGGGCTTTCCGTAGTTAATATATATTTTGAAGACGGGACAGATATTTATTTTGCAAGGCAGGTTGTAAATGAAAGGCTGCAGGAAGCACGCGAACAAATCCCGGAAGGTTTTGGTGATCCGCAGCTTGGCCCCATTTCCACCGGTATGGGCATGGTTTTATTTTATTACTTAGATGATACCACCGGTAAATATTCACTTGAGGAATTAAGAACAATACAGGACTGGATAATTAAATATCAGTTGCAGACTGTTCCCGGTGTAACAGAGGTACTTGGTATCGGGGGTTGGGAAAAACAATTTCATGTTGTAGTAAATCCTAATTCATTGTTAAGGTATAAAATTCCCGTAAACGATATTGTCGATATAATAAAAAAGAATAATCTAAATGTTGGCGCGTCATTCCTTGAAAAGGACGCAGAAGAGTTTTTGGTTAGGTCTGTTGGTCTTGCGACTAAAATTGAAGACCTGGAAAATATCGTTATAAAATCTGAAGACGGTACCCCAATATATCTTAATCAAGTTGCCGATATTAAAATCGGTGGCTCAATAAGAAGAGGATTGCAGACAAGGAACGGCGTTGATGAAGTTGTAGCCGGTCAAGTAATAAAATTATTTGGTACAAACTCTTCAACTGTAATCGGGGCGGTCGAAAAGAAAATGGAGGACATAAATAAGACATTGCCAGAGGGCATCAAAATAGTTCCTTACTATGAGCAAAAATCGCTGGTTGAATCTGCGGTTACTACTGTTACTGATGCGCTGTTGCAGGGAATTGTACTTGTAGCTATTGTAATTATTCTGTTCATGGGTTCCATAAGACCAAGTATTGTTGTTGGACTCTCAATCCCGTTCTCTGTTCTTTTCGCATTTATAGGAATGGAATATTTTGGAATATCCATAAACTTAATGTCATTCGGAGGGCTTGCAATAGCTATTGGAATGATGGTTGACGGAAGTATAGTGCTGGTTGAAAATATAGATAGATTAAAAAGAGAATCATTACAGGACGAGAACTTTATTCATATTATCTCAAAAGCAAGCAAGGAAGTTCTTAGACCAATTTTATTTTCTATCATTATTATTATAACAGTTTTCGTTCCGTTGTTTACGCTTCAGGGAGTAGAAGGAAAAACGTTTACGCCCCTTGCTTACACAATTACTCTTGCAATGTTTGGCTCTTTAATATTTGCAATGTTTTTAGCTCCGGTTTATTCATCATTTCTTCTGAAAAAGAATTCTAATAAACATAGCGACAAAGCAGGTAAAGAAAATATCTTAATAAGATTACTTCTAAAGGTATATGAGCCTATCATTAAATATTTTGTAAAGAACCGAATAGCAGCCGTTGTATTGGGGATTGTGGTTTTAATTATAGGAATTGTATTGTACCCGAGACTTGGTTCTGAATTTACTCCACAGCTTCAGGAAGGTACGCTTGTTGTAAAAATAACAATGGCGCCGTCAATATCACTTGAAGAAAGTAAAAGAACAACAATGCATATAGAAAAAAGGATTAAGCAGGTTCCCGAAGTTGAAGAAACTGTCACAAGGATAGGGAGGGGTGAAGTAGGGGCGCATACTGATCCAATTAACAGCGCCGAGTCATTTATAGTTTTTAAAGATGAAAGCAAGTGGCGCAGCGGTATGACGCAGGCAAAACTGGAAACCGAGATACGTGAAAAGATAGAAGACTTTCCAGGAATACTTGTTAACTTCACACAGCCTATTCAAATGTCGGTTGATGAACTCCTTGAAGGTGTAAAAGCTGAACTTGCGGTTAAACTTTTCGGTGATGATTTAAATTCATTAATAAATAATGCCGAAAAAATAGCAGGGGTTTTAAGAACAATTAGAGGCGCTGAAGACATACAAGTAGATCAAGTAACAGGTAATCCTCAGCTTAAAATTACCGTTGACAGGCACGCGATTGCACGTTATGGTTTAAACTTGGCGGACGTACAGAATGTTATTAAAACTGCTGTCGGCGGCGAAACTGCAGGGCAGATATTTGAAGGGATAAGACGATTTGATATTTATGTTCGTTTTGCCCCGGAATTTAGAAATAACGAAGCTGTCATAAAAGAATTGCTGGTAAGTACTCCGGCAGGTATGCAAGTACCTTTAAGTCAAATTGCTTCTGTGGAAGAACTTGAGGGACCGCGTCAAATTACGCGTGAACAAAACCAGCGGTTTATTACTATCCAGTGCAATGTTGTAGGCAGAGATATCGGCGGGTTTGTTGATGAAGCACAGCCCAAAATTGAAAATAATGTTACTCTTCCTGTGGGCTATTACACTGTTTGGGGAGGGCAATATAAACTTCAGCAGGAAGCGAATAAAAGATTTGCTATAGTGATACCTATAACATTATTAGTTGTATTCTTTTTACTTTACTCCAGTTTTAATTCAATGAAGAATACATTGTTAATATTTATTAATATACCTCTTGCATTGGTAGGCGGTGTTATTGCCCTTTGGTTAACTGACCAAAACCTTTCCGTGCCTTCATCAGTCGGTTTTATCGCTCTCTTTGGCATTGCTCTGCAGAACGGTATGGTTCTAATAACATATCTGAATCAATTATTGCGTGAAGGTCAGTCTATTGACAACGCCTCAATTGAAGGGGCAAAACTAAGATTGCGTCCTGTATTAATGACAGCACTAACAACAATGCTGGGTCTGATGCCTTTGCTCATTGCAACCGGTACAGGAAGTGAAGTTCAAAGACCGCTTGCTACCGTTGTTGTAGGAGGACTGTTTACTTCGACTATACTCACGCTAATTGTTTTACCGGCATTATACAAATGGTTCCCTGTTAAAGTACAGGCGGGCGAGATGTAGGCAATAATTTTATGAATAATAAATATTGTAGCACAGGCAAGTAGTCTGTGCTGCAGTAAAAATTACGGAGAATAAAAATGAAAGAGATAAAAGCAATAATAAGACCGTTTAAGTTAGACGATGTAATTACTGCGCTTCATAAAATTGAAGGGTTACCGGGCATTACGATTTCTAAAATTCAAGGCTTTGGTAAATCGAAAGCTAAAGATGCCAAGGATGCAATTAGGGATGGACTTCATGATTATGTAGAAAAAGTAAAATTGGAACTTGTTGTAAATAACAATATTGTTGCTGAAGTGGTTGATACTATTCAAAAAATCGCTCATACCGGAAATCCAGGTGATGGAAAAATATTTGTGATTAATGTTAATAGCACGATTAAAATCAGAACTAATGAAAGAGGTGAAGAAGCTATTTAATCTGTTCTTTGGGCTCTCTAAATGGAAACTATTGTTCTCCCATTTAGAGAGTTTTAAAAAATTTAAAGAATATAAAAGGTGTTAAAATGAAAAAATCAATTTTTATTTTCGGTATCATCTTGTTGAGTAGCTTACTGAATTCTTGTATGATGTTTGGAGGTTTTGCATCTAAAGTTTATCTAAATACAAAAGATGATGATAATACTATAAGAGAAGCAATAGTTGAAAATTATAAAATCGTTGCAAATATCCCAGTAGCCACAACCGGAGAAAGGGTTAGATATTCCATCAACATATTTGATGCAGCAACAAACGAACTTATGCCCAATAATGAAATATCACTGATAATCAAAGCAAAGCTTAAACGCAGATATGCGCGAAGATATACTGCTCAAAAATATAAAGAAATAGCTACCTTAAATGCCGAAACACAAAGTACCAGATATAAAGAAAAAACATTTTTCTATGAATATGATAAACAAAGAAATTATCAATTAAATTTTATAATAAATTCAATAGGCGGAAAAAAATTAGAGACACCTCTAAATGTTGTAACATATCATAAAGTGAACTGAATTTATTATGCGGAATTAAGAAGTTATGCTTTTATAAATTAACCAAACAACTGTTTGGAACTATTCATTTTAGAATAGCAGGACAGTTGTTTAGTATTTTATTTTGCTAAAAATCGAACTAATGAAGATTGAGTAAATGTTATATTATATCGCATGTAAAAAGAATCTAAAAAAAAGTTAAAAAAGGAGATGAAACTATGTTTAGACATTTCCGGATACCATTAGCTATTTTTTTATTATTGATAATAGTTTTAAGCAAGAGTTTGAATGGACAAGCTGACGAGCAAAACTCTAAAGAAGAAAATTACCTTGATAATATTGGTAATTATTATGAAATGATTCTTAAAACTGACAGCACAAACTACGATGCTCTAACTAATCTCGGAGTAATTTATCAACAATCTGGAAATATGGAAAAATCACTATACTATTTTGAGAAAGCTGTAAAGTTCAATCCAAAAAAATCTAGGGCATACCACAACCTTGGCATTCTCAATAGTATAATCGGGCGGCTTGATGAAGCAAGAATTAATCTTAACAAAGCAGCAGAACTTAACACAACAAGTTCAAACTCAATTAGACAACTCGGAATTATCCATCTTCAAAATAATATGCCTGATGAGGCAATTAAATTATTTGAGCGTGCTTTGATAAGAGATAATTTGGATACTGAAAGCCTTCTTGGAAAAACTCTAGCTTACTGGTTACTAAAAAAATATGAAAATGTTCTTACTCAGGTAAATGAAATAAAGGCTCTTGGATTAAAATTTAAGAGGATGGAATTGCTGCTTGCCGATGTGTATTTTAAAATAGGAGATTATGAAAAGGCATTAAAATACGCTAAGCTGGATGAATCTGAAAATTCATCTCAGCCTGAAGGTCATTATCTACTTGGTAATATTTATAGAATAAATGGCGAAATAGATAAAGCAGAGTCTGAATTTGATGAAGCGTTTACCATCGCACGAAAAAGTCCAAATCCTACTTTAACTCTAAGTCTAAACATATATTTCCAATTTAATAATAATCAAACTATTAGGACGAATAAATGAAAACATCAAAAATAATTGCAACTACATTCTTTGTTATCCTATTTGCTGTAATGTACTTTAATTATTTCGCGCCTTCAGATAAAGTTGGTTCATTTAGTAAGTTCAGCCCCGGCAGTGAAATAAACCAGGTAATAAACGTAGAGGTAGTTAAAGCTAAAGGATTTGAAAGAGATGGCATCGGAAATATTATTTCTTTTTACGTAAAAGATAAAGATGATATTGAAGTTCAAGTTTCACTTCATGAGCCGGCGCCAGCTGATATCATTAATGCAGAGGTTATTGAAGTGTTAGGACATATGCACGGAAACACTCTTACGGCTTCTAGAGTTACTGTATTAAAGTAAATAAACGATGAATACTATAACAAAAAAATAATTTAGAAATTAGATATGAACAAAATTAATAATGTAATTATTGAAGGCGGAGAAACCGAATTCAAGGTTGATAATCACACGTTTATTGGTGGAAGCGGTTCGCAGCCGGATCCAATGCACTACTGTTTTTATGGATTAGCATCTTGCTATGCCAGTAGATTTGCAACTATGGTAGTAAAATATCCATGGAAAGTGTTTACTTTTTAAATATGTTTTTAAACCTAGTTCAAAATAACATGAGATAATATAATGAAAGTATTTTTAATTTTTTATTTCCTCTTTTATTATGGGGTCTTATTTGCACTGAATTCAATTTTGGTATTTAAGAGAACCGGCAAAAACCCGTATGTTTTAGGTAAGAGCAAAGGTGTAATAAGCTATGTAGAAAAGAGTATTAAAGCTGTAGGAATAATAATCCCATTGGTTTTGTTGTCTTATGTTTTATCACAAGAAATATATCAGTGGCTAATTCCCATTCATTATTTAGAAGTAGTAAATTTGGATTATTCAGGGCTTTTCATAATGGTTTTGGGATTTTTTATTTGTTTGACAGCACAATACTATATGCGCTCTTCTTGGAGAATAGGACTTGAAGTAAATAGCGATGTGAAATTAGTTGCCGATGGGCTATTCGGATATTCAAGAAATCCATTTTTCTTAGGTACTCTTCTTTCATACTTGGGATTCTTTTTAATTTTGCCAAACATATTATCTTTTACGGTTGGGACTGTTTACTTTTTTTTGATTCAGATACAAGTGAGACTGGAGGAAGAAAATCTATTCAAGTCGCAGGGAAGTCTCTATCAGAACTATTGTACTAAAACAAGAAGATGGATTTAATGCTGGAAGATATTTATTGTAGAATAATATCAAGTGAGAGATAGACTAAGGAGAATTGAGTATGACAGGTTTATCACAAATAATTATAGGCGCGTTTTTACTAAGTATAGTTCACGCATCAATACCAAACCATTGGATTCCTTTGGTAGCTCTTTCAAAATCAGAAAAATGGAATGAGAAAGTAACATTAGGTATCATTGCAATTGCTGGTTTCGCCCATACGATAAGCACAATAATTATTGGAATAATAGTGGGATTTTTTGGTTATAAATTATCCGGCTCATATTCATTCATTATTGAAGTAATTGCTCCAGGCATATTGATACTTCTTGGAATTATTTATCTAATTCTTAGTATCAGATCAAACAAACATCATCACCATCACGATATTCACATTGATGCTGATAAGAAAAAAAACACCTCTGCTATAAATTTGGCTTTAACTACCTCAATGTTTTTTTTTCCTTTTCTCGAAATTGAAGCATACTTTTTTGTTGCGAGTAAACTCGGCTGGGAAGGAATAATTACTGTTTCGGTAATTTACACAATTATCACAATTACTGGAATGTTACTACTTGTATGGCTCGGAATGAAGGGTGTTAAGAAAATTAAATCTCACTTTCTAGAACATCACGAAAAAACAATTACTGGGATTATTTTGGTTATTTTAGGAATAACAGGATACTTTATAAAATAAAAAAAACAAAAGGTATGTATATGAAAAAGTATCAATTAAAAAATATTGACTGTGTTTCTTGTGCAATTAAGATTGAAGAGGGACTCTCAAAACTGGAAGGAGTAAAATTTGTTAATGTTAATTTTGCCAACTCAACAATGACTATAGATACCGACAATATTGAAATGATAAAAAGTAAAATAAAAGAACTTGAGCCGGAAGTGGAATTACATAATTTGGGAACAAATAGAAATCTTGTTTCTAAAAGTGAACTCGCCGAAAATAAGTGGGCAATATTAAAAACAATATCAGCGCTTACTCTTGTAATAATAGGCCTAATCTTTGAAAGAGAAATTCATAATACACCCTACCATTTCGCCGAATATCTAATTTTCGTTACCGCATATCTTATAAGCGGTTGGAATGTTATATCAAAAGCCTTCAAAAATATTATTAGAGGTAAGGTATTCGATGAAAATTTT
>Ga0180009_10003677_pt1 | contig 17311 bp, 13 predicted proteins | sample OS_PC_MetaG_FD_123537 | JGI IMG/M metagenome (GOLD analysis project Ga0180009, IMG submission 123537) | Groundwater microbial communities from the Aspo Hard Rock Laboratory (HRL) deep subsurface site, Sweden - OS_PC_MetaG | ecosystem: Environmental > Aquatic > Deep subsurface > Groundwater... | reverse complement strand
TTATAAAATTCTACCTCCATTATTTGTTAGTCGCTGGATAAAAATATATTTTTTAATTAAGAATTTTTTCAAAATTAGAAAATTAATTCAAGAGGCAGATATAGTTCATGTTTTAGCTGAACCTTATAGTTTAATAGCTTATTGGACTCATAAAAAATGTCCAATGTTTATTACTTTTCACGGAACTTATGCAGTTGATGCTTTGAATAAATGGTACTTAAGAGGATTGTATAAAAGAGTTTATAAAAATGTTAAAAAAATAATTTGTGTTAGTAAGTTTACTAAAGAAGAGGTTCTTAAAAAAATACCTTTAGAAAATATTATAGTCATTAATAATGGGGTTGATTATAAGAAATTTCAGATGTATACTTCGTTTAAGTATTTAAGAAACACTAAGAATATTATTAGCGTAGGTGCATTAATGTCTCGTAAGGGATATCATATATCAATTTTAGCTATAGCCAAAGTTAAAAAGAAACATCCTAATTTAAAATACTATATTATTGGCAATCAGAAGAATAAGAAATATTTTAATCAATTAAAGAATTTAGTTAAAGATTATTCTTTAGAAGAAAATATTGTCTTTTTAGAAAATGTTCTCGAGAAAGATTTAATCAAATTTTATTATCAGTCAGATTTGTTTTTATTGACACCAATTCATGTGGAAGGTAGTAAGTTTGAAGGTTTTGGTTTAGTTTATTTGGAAGCCAATGCTTGCGGCAAGCCAGTTATTGGTACTTATGGTTGTGGGGCTGAAGATGCTATTATAGATGGATTTAATGGATTATTAGTTCCTCAAAATGATATAGCAAAAACTAGTCAAGCTATTCTTAGTGTTTTAGATAATCTGAGATTAGCTGAAGAATTAAGTCAAAATGGACTAAAGCAGGCTCAAAAAATGGATTGGTCTAATATAGTTGAACAATATATTCAGATTTATTAAGATTTTCAGATATCAGTTAAAATAGCTAAAATAATTATATGAAAGAAATATTAAGATATTTGATTAATAAATTTTATCATTTAAAATATAATCCTTTTTATTTTAGAAATAAAGGAATGGCAATAGCGTGGAATGGAAAGAAGACTTATTTTAAAAAAGAGCGTCTTGATTTTATGAAAGAAGCCAAAGAATTAGGAGATAAAAATTGGTTTAAATTTTTATCTAGTCATATTAATAGTAGTCGGTCTTGGGAATATTTTTTAGCAGCCAAATTGATTGATTATAGTTTTGAAGATGTTGTTTTAGATGTTGGCGCTTATAATACTTATTTTTGTAATTATTTAGCTAAAAAGGTCAAAAAAATTTATGCTATTGATAATTTTTATTGGTCAAAAAGAGATTATGTTATTAAAAAACATAGCGTGCCGACTCCCGACGAATGGATTACTAGAGTCAAGTCTTCGGGAGATAAAAATTTAGTTATTGAAAAAGGGGATTTATCGCAATTAGCTTATCCAGATAATTATTTTAATAAGGTCGTCGCTATTTCTGTGATTGAGCATGTAATTGACGATTTGACTGGTTTTAAGGAGATTAAAAGAGTTTTAAAAAAAAATGGTAGTTTAGTTTTGACTACAGAAATGAGTTTTAATTATCATCCTTATATAGAAAAAACTAATAAAGGTGAAGAAAGATTTTATCGTATTTATAGTTACCAAAGATTAATAAAATTATTAAAAGAGATGGATTTTGAACTATTGGGACCTGATTATTTATTAGAAACATTAAAATCGAGATATCCTAAGGTGCCAGTTATTATTTTTTTAATAAATAAAAAATAATTCTAAATTTATATAATTAATGATTATTAAAGAAAAATTTAATAATTTTACTAAGCGAAGATTCGTTAGAGATACGGCGATATTACAAACAAGCGGTGTTTTTTCTATTGGTTTAAGTTTTCTTGCTTCAATAATTTTTGCTAGAATTTTAGGACCAGATAATTATGGTATTTATTCGTTGATTTTTGCTTTAACTGCTTTTATCGGAATTTTTGTTGGTTTGGGCGCTGATTATACTATTTTAACTTTATTACCAGAAGCTTATGCTAAAAAAGATAAGCGGGAAATTAAAAATATTTTGGCTTATTTTTTTAAGATCACTTTAATTTTTACCGTTTTAGTGAATTTAATAGCTATTGTTATTGCGCCTTTGATTTCAGAAATTTTATATGATCAAAAAGATATTGGTCAATTAGCTCGTTGGATTTTAGCTGCTTCTATTATTCAAGTGTTTTTGATTTTTTTAATTTTAGTTTTGCAGTCAACTAGAAAGATCAAAAGATTAGCTATTTTAGAAAATACACAAAAGTTATTTTATAGTCTTGTTCCTATTCTTTTAGTATTGTGGGGATTAGGGCTTTTAGGAATAGTTTGGGGAAGATTTTTAGCAGAAATAATATTATTTATGATTGCTTTTTTTGGTTATAAGGCAATTGCTAAAAAGGATGAATTATTGCCTTCTTTTAGTGAAATTTTTTTTCAGATTTTTAAAGTTAAAATAAAACAATATTTTAAACTTGGTCTTTGGATTACTCTTGATAAAAAGATTTCAAATTTAATAGATGTTCTGCCAGTTGTTCTTTTGGGTATTATTGCTATAACTACTTCACAAGTAGCTTATTTTAAAATTACTTTATCTTATTTGGGCTTATCTCTTATTCTATTAACTCCAATTTCCCGTCTTTTAACAGTGCAATTGCCAAAATCAAAAGCTCATAGTTTAATTGTTTTAAAAAGAGATTTTTGGAAATCTTCAATTTTTTCTGGAGTTATTTATCTTTTCATTATTTTATTTTTTGTTATTATGGCTTCTTTTTTAGTTAATGCCTTTTATGGAGAAGATTATTTAATTTGCGTTGGGTTGATTTATGCTTTAAGTTTAAGTAAAATTTTTGGAGGATTTACTGTTGGATATGGAACAATATTTAGGGTTTTTAATAAATTAAAAGTTGCTGTGATCATTAACATTGTATCTTTGTTTTTGGCTTTATTAATATTTTTAACATTACAAGACATTATGCCTATTTTGAAGTTAATAATTCTAATTGTTGTCATTATGAATTGGTTCACTTTTTTTCTTGCAACTTATTTTATAAGAAGGTTTTTTAAAGAGATAAAGGAATAATATAGAATTATGAAGATATTACTTTTAATATGAAAATTATTCAAGAAATTAAAAATATAATTAAAAAAAATAAACCACTTAAATTAATAGTCAGGTATTTTAAAATAAAGAAAATGTTGAAATTTCCTATGCAAGTTCAGATCGAAACTACTAGTGTTTGTAATTCTGCTTGTATTACTTGTTCTCATAAGACAATGGTTCGACCTAAAACTCATATGGACTTTGATTTGTTTAAAAAAATTATTGATGATTGTGCTCAAAATAAAAGATATATAAAAAAAATGGGGTTGTTTTTTATGGGAGAGCCTTTTTTGGCTCCTGACATCTTTAAAGAAATTACTTATGCTAAATCAAAGGGAATTAAAAATCTTTTTTTAATTAGTAATGGGAGTATTTTAAATAAAGAAATGGCCGAAAAAGTATTGAATTCAGGATTAAACGAGATTATTTTTAGTATTGACGGGGCAACTAAAGAAACTTTCGAAAAGATTAGAGTTGGTTTAAATTTTGAGCAGGTAATTTCTAATATTACTAATTTATTAAAATTAAGAAAGCAATTTAATAAAACTAAGCCCAAAGTGATTATTGATATGGTTGTTACTCCAAATGGTAAAAACGAAGTTAATCAACTTAAAAAGAAATGGCAAAACTTAGCTGACCAAGTTATTATTAGATCAATGCATTATTTTGAGGGAATTAATGAGAATTTAATTATTTATGCTAAAAAAAAGACAGAAAAGATTAAAGGTGACTTTCCTTGTCCTTATCTTTGGAAAAGTTTTACTATTTTTCAAAATGGCCAGGTGTCTTTGTGTTGTATGGACGTAAATGGTCGAAATATTGTTGGCGATGTTAATCAATCTAGTATTAAAGATATTTGGCATGGTAAATTAATAAATAAATACCGTCAATTACATTTAATTAATAAAAAAATAATATTAGCGCTTGTTTAAATTGTGATTTTTATAAAGTCAAAGGCAAACCTTGGTGGTGGTTTTAATATTATGAAAATTTTAATTTTATCAGATAGTTTTTTATCAGATTATACAGGAGGAGCAGAGGTAATTGCTTTTAATTTAGCTAATGGTTTTCAAAAATTAGGAAACTATGTTTATGTTATTACAACCGTTCGAGAAAAATCTAAAACTGGCCAGTATGATTATCATGGCTTAAAAGTTTTTCGAATTTATGCTGATTATCATGAACGCTGGCGAGCTTACTTATCTCTTTATAATCCTCAAACGGTTAATCAGATAAAGAAGATTATTAAACAGATCAAGCCAGATATAGTTCATGTTCATAATATTCATTATTATCTTTCTTATCACTCTTTAAAGATAGCTAAGAAATATAGCCGAGCTGTTTTTTTAACTGCTCATGATGTAATGTTATTTCATTATGATAAGTTGATAGAATTTGTTAATCAAAATGATTTATCTATTCCTAAAAAATTCAATTACAAAATTACCCATTGGCAACAGCTTGAAAGATTCAGGAAAAGATATAATCCGTTTAGAAATATTGTTATTAGGCATTATTTAAAATATGTAGATAAGATTTTTGCTGTTAGTCAGACATTAAAAGATTCATTACTGCAAAATAATGTTAAAAACGTAGAAGTGATTTATAATGGAATAGATATAGCTCAATGGCAGATTAATGATGAAAAACTAAAGAATTTTAAAAAAAAATATAATCTTTTTAATAAAAAAATTGTTTTTTTTGCTGGTCGTCTAAGTGATTTAAAAGGAAGAAAAAAAATTCTTAAAGCAATGAAAATTGTAAAAAAGCAAATTCCTGATATATTATTATTAGTGGCAGGCGAAAAAGACAGTTATACAGAAACAATGATAGAATTAGTTAAGAACGAAAACTTTCCCATTCTTTTTACTGGATGGATAGAGGGTGATGATTTAAAAAATGCTTACCATAGTAGTGATATTGTTGTTACTCCATCTATTTGTTTAGATTCTTTTAATCTAATTAATATTGAAGGAATGATTTGTAAAAAACCAGTTGTTGGAACATGTTTTGGCGGAACTTCAGAAATTGTTATTGATAATAAAACTGGTTATATAGTAAATCCGTTAGATGTTCAAACAATGGCTGAAAAAATTATTGATTTATTAAAAAATTCACAAAAAGCTATACAATTTGGTCAAGCTGGTTATGAACGAGTTAAAAAACATTTTTCTTTTGAAAAACAGATTCAAGAAACATTAAAATGGTATAAAAAGTATATTTAAAATATGAAAAATATTAAAAACAAATTTTTAATCAATAGTATCTTTTTATTGGCTGTATTTATTTTAGCTGTGTGTGTTTGGTATTCTCCTGCTTTATTTAAGGGTTATCCGGCTTATACTATGACAATTAATGCATTAATGGGTCGCAATGTACATTTGACTGGTCTTTATTCAGTAGAAAATGATTTTAATGTTTTTTTGGCTTCAGATTTAATTAAAGAACAAGGACATATTTCTATTTATGGTAATAAATTAACTTCTCTGCTTTATGGTAAGATTTTTACCTTAATTGGTTTATCAGGGGTAGATAATCTTGTTTTACTGTCGGTTTTTATCCATGCTTTAACTCTGTTGATTTTTACGGGCGTGGTTCTTTATTTATTTAGACTTAAAACAGCAGTAATTTTTTCTTTAATTTATATTTTTTTACCTTTTAATTGGTATTTACCTTATCATTTGGGGACTTATGAATTTGTCTTATTTTTTTTGGCTTTATTCTTTTTATTTTATTTTTATGGTATCAGGCAAAAAAATGGTTATATTTATTTAATTATGGCTGGAGCTTCTTTGGCCTTATCTTGTTTATCTAGAGAGGCCTTGCTGTTAATTGTGCCTTTTCTTTTGTTGTTTTTATGGTTTGAAAAGCAAAAAAAACAACTTTTTTATATTTTTATTCCTTTTATAATCATTTTTGCTATATTTTGGTTGCCTAATATTACTCACAATTCCTATTTGCAATTATTTACGACACATGTTTCAGAAGAAAATAAATCAGCTGATTTTGGTTTTTATGGTCATGTCTATCCCGATCCATATACTTATCACTTTAAACAAGAAGAATTTTTAACTAATTTAAAAAATAAGATAGATAATAATGAAATGGTTTTAATGGCAGAGATAGATAGAATTAGAGAATTAAAAAATATGGGCATTGCAGACATAAGTTTATTTGATAGAATTCGTACTGGTTTAATGTTTAGTTCACGGCATGTTTTTAGATTCGCTTCTTTAGAAGACATCGGTGGGCCATTTATTCTTTTATTGATTCTTTTAGGTCTTTATAGTTTAAGACAAAAAAATAGATATTTGTACCAGTTTTTTGTTTATTGGATTTTTTCGACTGTTTTTCTTTTAGCTTTTGTAGTTTTAGCTGGTAGGAGTCACTTAATGGATTTTGGCTGGGCGATTGCTTTGTTAATTTCTTTAGGATTAATGTTTTTAGCTAAATTGATTAGCGATTATTTTAATTTAGAAAAGAAAAAACAAGTTTTTCTTTATATTGCACTTTTATTTATCATTCTATATCATCTTGTTTTAGTAAATCATGTCGCTTGGAGTAGGGTTTATGATGATAGTAGTAATTTAATGGTTCAATCTTATAGTCAAGAGGTTAAAAAAATGGATATTGCTGATAAAGACGTTATTGCAGTTGGTCTAGATTCTGGAGCTATCTATAATTTAAATTACATAACCAACAAATCAATGGTTATATTCAGGCCAGAAACAATCAAAAATTTATTAGAAGAAAACAAATTAGATTGGGCTTTTGAGCAATTTGGAATAAAGTATATTTTGGGATATTCAGATGAGTTAAGCGAAGAAATTATTAATCAAGCGGATGTTGTTAATGTTGCCTCTGATTCTTTAGAACCAGTTATTCCTGAAATGTCTCGTAATAAAGGTTGGCTTATGAATTTAGTTAATTAATATGCTATTCTCAATTATTATTCCAGCTTACAATGCTCAAGAAACGATAAGGAAATGTCTTGATTCTATTTTAAAACAGAACTTTTCTGATTTTGAAGTTATTATTGTCAATGATTGTTCATTTGATAAAACTAAAGAAATAGTTAATCAGTATAATGTTAAACAAATTGTTTTAAAAAAGAACCTGGGTCCGGCTGGAGCTAGAAATATTGGTATAAAAAAAGCCCAAGGTGAGATTATGGTTTTTATTGATTCGGACGTGACTTTCCGAGATAAGGATGCTTTGTCTCAATTAGCCAAAATCTTTAAGGAAAAAAAAGAAATTAAGGGAATAATAATGATTAAGGATAAAGTTCCTTTAAATAAAGGATTAACTCCTCTCTATTTGGCCTATTATAAATACTTTTTATGGAATCTGCCAGGCGATTTTCAGACTTCATTTACGACCGAACGTTCAGCTGTTAAAAAATATATTTTTAATAAAGTCGGCTACTTTGATGAAAAATACAAAAAAGCAGATGTAGAAGACTTTGAATTTGGCTATCGGATGGAAAAAGAAAATTACAAAATATATATTGCCAGGAATATTCTGGTTGGCCATCATTTTGAGACCTTTAAGCAACTGACTAAAAAAACATTGAAAAGAAGTTGGCAATGGATTCGTTTGTTTATGAAAAGGAAAAAGTTTGATTCGGTTTATTCAACTAAAGAAAGGGGGATTAAAACTCTGATTGGTGCGACTATTCTACCTTTTTTAATTTTCTCAATTTTTATTCCCTACGTTTTCTACTTTTCTTTCCTAATGTTTGTTATCTATTTATTCTATAATCTTGGTTTCTATAAATTTCTTTTCAAAGAAAGGAAAATTCATTTAATTTTACCTTTCATTATTTTAGATTTATATTTTTGTTTTTTAACCGGTTTGGGAGCCGGCCTCTCAGTAAGTTTTTATCATTTTAGAAAAAGATGAATAAATATTTAAGTGGGTTTAAAAGTTTGTTTTCCAAAACCCCGACCTATCTCATTTTCTACATTACTGCTCGTTGTAATGCTCATTGCAAGATGTGTTTTTATTGGCAGAATATTGATCAGGCAGTGATAGACAAAGAATTGTCATTGAATGAAATAGAGAAAATTTCTCAATCATTTGGTCCTTTAGAATATTTAACATTGACTGGCGGTGAACCAACTCTTAGAAATGATTTACCAGAGATTGCCCAGATTTTTGATAGGAATAACAAAGTTCAGTTTATTAGTATTCCAACCAATTCTATTCTGGTTGATAGAATTAAAGAAATGGTTGAAGAAATTTTAAGGACAACCAAACATCCATATTTAAAACTTTGTCTTTCCCTTGATGGATTAGGTAAAGATCACGACGAAATTAGGGAGGTACCTGGTTGTTTTGACAAAGTTGTTGCTAACTATAAGAATCTGGCTAGATTAAAAAAAGAAATTAAGGATTTTGAAATAATGATTAATATGACTATTTCTTCTCAGAATTATAATAGGATTAAAGAAGTTATGGATTTTGTTAGAAAAGAAATGCCTTTGGCTGTTTTTGACTTTTCATGGGCTAGGGGAAATGTTAGAAAAATAGGAACAGAAAATCTTAGTGCTGAAGATTATCGCCGAGCTTGTCAAATAGTTAATCAAGAAGAGAAGAATTTTAGTTCTGGATTTAGCTTTGCTCGTTTAATTGCAGCTAATAAATTAGTAGCTCGGCAATTAATAGAGGGAATATTAAAAGAGAAGAAGCGAAAACATTCTTGTTCAGCTGGTGGGAAAATGGTCATTATATCTGAGAACGGATTAGTTAAGCCTTGTGAGATGCTAGAAGGTGATTTTGGTAATTTAAGGGATTTTGATTATGATATTAAAAAAGTCCTTTCAACTGAAAGGGCTAAAGAGACTTTAAAATTTATTAAGGATAAGAAATGCGCTTGTACTTTTGAGAATGCTATTCAAAACAGCATTGTTAATAATGTTTTTAACTGGCCGGTTTTAATAAAAAAACTATTTAAATTTTAATGGTTTTTTAAGCCAAGATAGAAAACCGATAAAGTTAGACATTAAAAGCATTAACAGATAAAGAGTTGAAAAACTAATTGTTATTTCCGGGTTAATGTCGAGAGAAGAAAAAAGAAGCAGGAGCGTAGCATCTCTGGTCCCTAGACCAAGAATAGAAACTGGCATTAGAGTGGCCAGAGTGGCCAGAGTAACTGACAAAATAAAGAAGATAAGAGGAACTTCTAGGCCTATGCTTTTGGCTAAAAAAAACATTGAACTATAATAGAAAAACCAGACAACAACAGTAATTAAAGAAATAACAAGATAGTTTTTAAGCTTATAGCCTTTAAAATCATTAATGAATTCCTGGTAATTAAGATGCCAGGATTTTTTGTATTTAGAGGGAATAATGAATCCGAGAATTTTATTTATTAGTTTTTTAAAACTTCCATTTCTTTGAAAGATAATAAAGAGAGCTAGAATAATTAAGCCAAGAAAAGTGAAAAGAAAAAGATCTTTTCTTATGTCTTTGAAGAAGAAAAATATGCTTAAGTAACCAATAATAAGAAGAAAAACAATATCTGCCAAGCGGTCAAGAATAATACTGACCAATGATTTTCCTATTGAATAGCCATCTTTTTTTAAATAAAGAACCTTAATCAGATCACCAATTCGTCCTGGAGTAATAGTTGAAAGAAAAAAACCGGTGTTATAGATAAAAAAAGAATCCTTTAAAGGATAATCAATATTCTGGGCTTTTTTAAGGTAATTCCATCTGATTGGCTGGATCAAAATCATCAAAAGAACAAAAAAGACAGCTAGTCCGATATAAAATAAATTAGCTTGGATTAATATTTTAGAAACCTCAGCGAGATTTATTTTGTAAAAAAGAATATAAAAGAAAATTAAAAGACCAATTAAAATATACCAGTATTGGAATAGTTTTTTTAGAAATTTCATTTGAATAGTAAGGCAAAGCCAATTCTGGCTTGACTAATTAAATGACCAAAGCTTTTAATGGCTAAAAGTTTTTTAAGAATAAAGCCTATTCGGAAATAGAATTTGCGATCTGCTTTTTTGACATATTTAGCAATTAATTCTTCAGGTAGTTCTTTACTTGAAAGTGAAGGAGCACCATTGGTTTCTTTATCCTCCAGAAATCTTTTCCAATAGTTATTGTCAATTTGTCCGGTAGAAACGCCATAATCAAAAAGTTCACTACCAGGAATTAAGATGGTTTTACTGAAAATAGCAAAACTTGGGTCAATCTTTAAAGCTAGGTTAATGGTTTTTTCAATTGTTTGAGGTGTTTCAGTTGGCGCGCCGATCATAAAGTAGCCATAAATTTCAATACCTGCCTTTTTACAAAGTTGGGCGCATTCTAAGGATTGTTCAACGGTAATTCCTTTTTTAAGAACTTTTAGAATTCGGTTGTCGCCGGATTCAAAACCAAGGCGAATACGATAGCAACCAGATTTTTTCATTGTTTCCAATATTTTTTCATCAAGTAAATCAACCCGATTACGGCATTCCCAAATAATATTTAAAGGTTTTAGTTTTTTGCATAAATCTAGTCCCCATTTTTTATCAACAATCAGATTGTCGTCAAAAAACATAAATTCTCTAATGCCATATTGATTAATTGTTTCTTTAATTTCTTGGGCAATATTTTTTGGAGAACGAACTCGCCAATTTTTACCCATTCTATTTTTCCTATCGCAGAAAATACAGTTAAAGGGGCAGCCTCGAGTAGCAATAATTGTGGCAAAGTGTTTTTGGCGGGAAAAAACATCAAAATATTTTTTACTTGGAACAAGATGACGAGCAGGGAAAGGGATAGTATCAAGATTTTCAATTAATGGCCGGATAGGATTAATGACGACTTGATTATTTTTTTTAAAAACTAGTCCTGGGATTTGTTCAAATTCTAAGTTATTTTTTTTTTCCAATTTATCAATTAGTTCAATAATTGTCTTTTCACCTTCACCTCTGATTCCAAAATCGAAATTCCCCAGTTCTAATGATTCTTGAGTCAAACAGGTAACATTAGGTCCGCCGAGAATTGTTATAATTCGGGGATTAATTTTTTTAAATCTTTCAGACATGTCTTTGACTTGTCGATAGTTCCAGGTCATAGCGTAGAAACCAACCATTTGCGGATTCAATTCCTGATAAGTTCTTTTAAGTTCTTTTTCAGCGTTTTTTCCTTCAATGTCAATATCAACAACTTTAACTTGATGTTTGTTTTTTTCCAGAGCAGCGGCAACATATAACAAACCAAGAGGCGGATAAACGCCCCTTTGTTTTTCTATATCTTCTTTATATTGTCCGGTTGTCGCCTGATGAAGGCTGGGGTTGATAAGGAGAATTCTCATTTTTTCGGTCTTAAAATATCTTTAATTATTGAGATACTTCCTCGGACTGAGTTATAGATTTCGTCTTTGTTATTAATCATGAGTAATCTTTTAAGGATATAGGAAGGTCTGAAATAAAAAGAAAAGAAAGCTTTGCTTAGATATTTCTTAAGTTCAGGAGTTGGAAGAGAAGTCGCGTTCATAATACAGTCTTCATACTTGATTGCTTCCATTCTTTCATCCAGGATCCAATTATTCTTTATCGCTCTTTCTCTTAATTCTGTTCCAGGAAAAGGAGTGGTAAAACCGAAATTGGCATAGTCTAAATCTAGTTCAATGGCAAATCGGATTGTTTTTTCAATAGTTTCTTTAGTGTCATTAGGGTTGCCGATCATAAAGTTGCCGATTGTCCTTAATCCAGCGGCTTTAGTTATTTTGATTGCCTCTCTAACTTGTTCGATGGTAATTTCCTTTTTCATATCGTCTAGAATCGCTTGGTCGCCTGATTCAATTCCATAACTAATTGAAACGCAGCCGGCTTTTTTCATTTTACTCAAAAGTGGATAGGTGGCGTGATTAATCCGACCGTTACAGTTCCAGCTTAAGTCATAATTTTTTTCTATCAAAAGATCGCAGAATTTTTCAACGTTTTTGGGAGCTAAGGTAAATTCACTATCCTTGAATCCGATTTCTTTGATGCCTAATTGGTTGACTAAATAATCAACTTCTTTAATACTTCTTTCAGGTGTTTGAACCCGGTAGCGGTTGCCGAACATTTTTCCGACTCCGCAAAAGATACAGAGAAAAGGGCACCCTCTTGACCTAGTCATAATCATATATGGAGAACGGGAAGCGTAGGGAGCACGATACTTTTTTAGATTAAAAAGATTATATGCTGGAATAGGCAGGGCACTAATGTCCTGAATTAAATCTCTTAATGGATTAAGGATAATTTTACCATTTTTTTTAAAGCCAAGACCTTTAATATCTTTAAGGTTTTCTTCTTTTTTTTCAATGGCTTTAAGTAATTCGGCGGTAGTTAACTCTCCTTCGCCACGGACAATAAAATCAATATATGGGCTTTTAAGGGTTTGTTCTGGTTCAACTGTTGGATGAACACCTCCGGCAATAATGACAATATTTTTTGATATCGATTTAATTTCTTTAGCTAAGGCAAGGGATTTACTAAAATTAACTGACATAATCCCAAAACCGACTATTTCTGGCGATTCTTTTTTGATTAGATCTATAATTTCGTTGGCGGTTTCTTTTTCAATATTGGCATCATACAATGATACTTGGTGACCTTCTTTTTGAAGGTAGGCAACTAAGGCCACTAATCCCATAGGCGGATACATAAAAGAAGTCACATTTCTTTCCGTAATTGAAGGTTGGACTAAAAGTATTTTCATATTTAATTATTTCCTTCGATAGCTGATTTGGTCAGCCAAAAGACCAAAAAGAATGATTTGGATTCCGGCGATAATCAGAATTGTTGCTGTGGCGTCGCCAAAGAATATTTCGCCGAAAAGAAGGATATGGATTCCGGTAGCAACTCCCAGGATTAGACAAATTAACCCAACAGACAAAAAGAATCTTAATGGTTTAAAATGGATATACATTCTAAACATTGTTGGTAAAACATTGGATGGATATTTAAATCCCATTTTGATAAAGGATTTGCCTCCTTCTCTTTTATGAAAAACAGTAGGTACCTCTGTTACTCTCATGTGTTTTCCCCAGGAATCAATAATTAATTGTTGTGTCTCATTGTAATCTTTAATGATATTAAAAACTGCTAAATATCGTTTATGAAAAGCTATTAATCCAGTAGTTGCATCTGTTACTTTAAGGCCGGTAATCTGAGAACAAAGCCAAGCAAAGAATTTATTGCCAAATTCTCGATAAAAAGGCATCTTGTATTGTAACCCGCCAGTTAATCGAGTGCCAAAAACAACATCAGCTCGGTCATCTAAAATTGGCCGAATGATTTTTTCTACATCTTCTGGTGGGTTTTGCATATCAGCATCAATTTTCACAGCGATATCAGCACCCATTTCATAAGCAGTTTGCATACCAGTTCGGGTAGAAGCGCCCAAACCCCTGTTATAAGGGTGAACGACAATCTTCTCAACGCCGGCTTTTTTAGAAACTTCAACAGTTTTGTCTTTTGAACCGTCATCAATAACAATGACGTCAAGAACAAAATCTTTTTCTTGACCAGCTTTGTAGAGTCGGTTGATTTCTGTTATTACTCCAGCAATGTCATTTTCTTCATTGTATGCTGGGATAAAAACGACTACATATGGTAAACGATATTCTTTCATAGTTTTAAAATCTCCTTAATATTATTAATTATATAATCTAATTCCTTTTTTGTCATTTGAGGATACATTGGTAGAGTGATAATGGAACGAGAGAGTTTCTCTGTTTCAGGAAGTTTTTGTTTGTTTTTGTAATAAGGTTGGAGATGGACTGGCGGGTCAAAGTGAACCGAGACTTCAATACCTTTGGCTTTGAGTTTTCTGACCAAGTCATCGCGATTACCTTTTTTTAATTTAATCGTGTACATTTGGTAAACATGTTTAGTTTTTGGCATTTCGACCGGTAGTTCAATTTCTTTTATCTTTTTTAATTTCTGATTAAGATAAGCAGCGTGTTTCCTTCGAAGGGTGTTCATTTGGTTTAGTTTTTTCATTTGTTCAACACCAAGAGCGGCTAAGATATTACTCATTCTGAAATTGTACCCGGCTATTGTCGCCGCTCGATACCAGGGTTTTTTTGCTTTGAGTCGCTGATTAGTCATTTTGGGGATGCCGTGACCCATTAAAGTTTTAATTTTTTGGATTAAATCTTTATCATTAGCTGTAATCATTCCTCCCTCACCAGTGGTAATGTTTTTAGTTGGGAAAAAAGAAAAGCAGCCAATCCCGAAAGAACCGGCTTTTTTACCATGATATTCTGCGCCAATCGCTTCAGCTGAATCTTCAATCACCCAGAGATTGTGTTTTTTGGCAATTTTCATTATCTCGTCCATTTGGCAAACTTGTCCGGCAAAATGGACTGGCATAATCGCTTGTGTTTTTTTGGTAATTTTTCTTTTAATATCCTGAGGGTCAATATTACTGGTTTGATAGTCAATATCAGCAAAGATTGGCTTGGCCCCGGCCGTAACAATAGCATTGGCCGAAGCAACAAAAGTGAAGCTCGGCAAAATAATTTCACCGGTAATATTAAGAGCTTTGATTACAGCAAAAAGAGCTGAAGCACAGGAATTTAAACTAACTGCATATTTGGTTCCAGTATACTTAGCAAAGATTTCTTCAAATTCCTGATTCTTTGGACCATGAGTTAACCAACTAGAATTAAGCACCTGTTTAACTGCTTTGAGTTCTTTTTGGTTTAAAAAAGGTTTTGATAAAGGAATTTTCATTTATTTTTTAAATAAACCAGTTGAATAGATATAATCAAGATATTTTTTTAAACCTTCTTCCAATTGATATTTTGGTTCGTAGCCAAGAAGTTTTTTGGCTTTAGTAATATCTAATGAGCCCCTGATTGGTCTATTAAGGTCTGCTGGTTTGATTATTGTTTTGACTTTGCCTGGAAGAAGATCATTTAATATATTAGCAAATTCTTCAGCGCTTCGTCCTTCTCCAGCAGTTATGTTAAAAATCTCATTTTTGGCCTTTGGAGAAAGGGCGACCAGAACAAAACCATGAGCAATGTCAGTTAGATAAGTGAAATCAACTTTATCTTTACCACCACCATGTAATTGAAGCGGTTTGTCGGTTAAGGCATTCTCAACAAAAATTTGGCTGACTCGGCGATTAGCATCAGTTGGACCGTAAACAGCAGAAGGCCTGATAATAGTATAGTCAACTCCAAATCTCATAGCATATGCTTTGGTTAGAATTTCACAGGAGAGCTTGGTTCCTCCGTAAATATCAATTGGTTCTGTTGAGTGTTTTTCGTCGGCCGGATCATATTTAAAATGTCCATAAACAAAACTAGAAGAAGTGTAGATAATTCTTTCAACAGAATCAACTTCTCTCATGGCTGCTAAAAGATTGATATGCCCGTTAAGATTTATTTGAATAGCATCTTCAAAAAAAACATTAGAGGCGGTTGCTAAAGGGATAGCAACTAAATTAATGACAATATTTGGTTTAGTTCGTTTAATGGTTTTAGTTAAAAGTTCTTTATCTCTGATATCACCACGGATAATTTTAGCTTTATCTTTAATTTCTTCCAGTCGTTTTTGAAGATAAAAAGGGTAATGACCTTCTTGAGGGGGAACATAATTAGAGAAGTTGTCGTAAATAATAACCTTATGATTTTTGGAAAAGAGTTCTTTAGTAATACAGTGACCAATAAAACCAGTTCCGCCACAAATTAATATCTTTTTTTTCATATTTTTTTAGGTTTTTTAATCAAGACTCTTATAAATATCCTAATGCCTTCTATGATTGATTTAGCAATATACCAGGAGTCAATCATTTTTAATTTATAAATAATGTATTTTGGTCTGAGGTAATATTCTCTGAAAGCTCTTTTCTGCCAGTAAATTAATTCGTCTCCACTTAGGTTTCTTTGGGCCAGAACAGGAGCGGCGTTTGTCAGAGGGGCGAACATTTCCCATTTGACGTTTTCTGGAATCAGACCGTTGTCTTTAGCATAAGTATAAAGGTCGGAGCCGGGTAGAGGACAGGTAATGAAAAAAGTGGCGTTGTCTAAATCCAAACTTTTAGCATAATCAATTGTTTCTCTGATGGTTTTTTTTGTCTCCCCGATGTTTCCAAACATAAAGCTGGAATTGGCTAAAATATTATGTCTTCTAATTGTTTTAATGGCTTCTCGACCCTGTTTAATGGTGGCTTGTTTTCTCATTAGGTCTAATATTTTTTGTGAGCCCGATTCAAGTCCGAGCGATATTTTTTTACAACCTGCTTTACCCATTATTTCAACCAGTTCATCATCAATAGCGTCAGATCGAGAAAGACAAGCCCAAGCAATTGGCAGTTTTTTATCAATAATCAATTGGCAGATTTTCATCGCTCTAGGTTTGTTAATAGTAAAATGTTCATCTAAAAGATTAAATTCTTTAATGTCGTATTTATTAAGATGACTTTCAATTTCAGCGACAACATTTTCAGCGCTGCGGTAACGCACCTGTCGTCGCCAAAGAGCCTTTGAAGCGCAATGAATACAATTAAAAGCGCAACCACGACTGGTTAAAAGAGGAGAGCATTTTTCAGTGGTTAATTTCTTAGTCGGAGCCGAGTAATATATTTCGAGGTCCAGCAAATCAAGAGCGGGAAAGGGAATAGTATCTAAATCAGCGATAAATTCCCGAAGAGGATTTTTAACAATTTTACCGTTTTCTTTATAGCAGAGCCCGTTGATACTTTTAAAGTTATTCTTTCCTTCTTTTATTGTTCTGACAAATTCATAAAAAGTGATTTCGCTTTCACTCATGGCGGCAAAATCAATATTAATATCCTCAAGAGTTTTTTCAGGCATAATAGTTGGATGATTGCCTCCGACTATTGTCAGACAATTAGAATTGACGTTTTGTTTGATTATCTGGCATATTCTGAAGACATGATTCATTGTTGAAGAAGGGCAGGTAATGCCGGCAATATCAGGTTGTTCTTTTCTAATTTCTTCTTCTATTTCCTGAAAGTTTAAGCATCGGACTTCTGCGTCAAGAATTTTGATTTGGCAATCAATTCTTTCTCTGAGATAGGCAGCTAAATAAGCTAAGTTATAAGGCATACTGTGGCCACCAGACTCTTTCATTCCGCCTTCGAAATTTGTATACGGTGGGTTAATTAGCAGTATTTTCATATTTATCTCCCACC
>Ga0180009_10003676_pt1 | contig 17311 bp, 21 predicted proteins | sample OS_PC_MetaG_FD_123537 | JGI IMG/M metagenome (GOLD analysis project Ga0180009, IMG submission 123537) | Groundwater microbial communities from the Aspo Hard Rock Laboratory (HRL) deep subsurface site, Sweden - OS_PC_MetaG | ecosystem: Environmental > Aquatic > Deep subsurface > Groundwater... | reverse complement strand
AGGACCGCATACTCGACGTCCTTGGCCGCGCCGCACGGCGCGGCGTCGTCGTCGAACTCGTGGTGCCGGCGCGCACCAACCATTTCTACGTCAACTGGGCCATGCCGGCCCATCTCGCCGGCCTGCCGCTCGACCGGATCGCCTGTTACCGGACGCCGGCGCCCTTCGACCACGCCAAGCTGATGAGCGTCGACGGGCGCTGGTGCAGCTTCGGCAGCCCCAACTGGGACGCGCGCTCGATGCGTCTCAATTTCGAGCTGATGGTCGAATGCTACGATGACGGCCTTGCCCTGCAAATCGATACCCTCATCAGCAAGCGCATCCGCGAGGCCGATCGGCTGACCTCCGCCGACTTGGCGGCGCGTCCGCCGCTCGCTAAGCTCCGGGACGCCAGCGCGCGTCTGTTTCTGCCCTATCTCTGAGTTCAAAACCCTTGCGACTGATTTCCTGGAATCTCTATTATCGGCGCGGCGCCGCCGCCGCCGACATCGCCGCCCTGATCGAGCAGCACCGGCCCGACCTGTTCGTCATGCAGGAGGCGCGCGACGGCTTCGACGGGCTGCCGCCCGTGGTCGAGGGGCATTTCCATGCCCTGCCCTGGGTCGGCAAGCGCTACGGCCTGGCGGCCTGGCTGCCCGGCGAAACGGCGCGGATCAGCACCGTCGACCTGCCCTATTCGCGCCTGCCGGCGAGCTTTCCGCCGCGCCAGGCGCAGATCGTCGCGTTCGACGGGCTGTCGGTCGCCAATGTTCACCTGTCGCATGGCCAGTTTCTCAACCGCAGGCAATTGCGCACCATCGCCGCCGCCGTGACGGGGCCGCTGGTCATCGTCGGCGACTTCAACGCCGTCGGCCACATCAGTTTGAAGGGTTTTGTCGATATCGGCCCGCGCGGCACGACCCACTACGCCCAGCGCCTGTTGCCCTTGCGGCTCGACCGCTGCCTCGGGCGCGGCATCGGCCGCGCCCATGCCGAAATTCTCGACCGCGGCCCGTCCGACCACCGCCCGATCCTGGTCGACCTCGCGCCGCATTGATCGGCGCGCCAAGCCAGCCGGCTTGCGCATGTGCGGCGCTTGAGGCAGAACCGCGACTGAACAGGTCACCCACCATGCTCGATTTGCCATTGATGCTCGTTTTCGGTGCCGGCATTCTCAGTTTCCTCAGCCCCTGCGTGCTGCCGCTCGTGCCGGCCTATCTGACCTATATGAGCGGGGCGAGCCTCGAACAGCTGCAACGGGACGGCGGCGCCGCCGGCGCGGCCTGGCGCCAGAGCGTGCTCACCTCGCTGTTTTTCGTTCTCGGCTTTTCCCTGGTCTTTGTCGCCCTCGGCGCCACGGCCACGGCTTTCGGGCAGGCCTTCCGCACCATCCTCGTTTACGAGATCGGCATCGGCGGCTTCCGTCTTGCCGTCGTGCCGGCTCTGGCGGGCCTTGTCATCATCGTCATGGGCCTGCACTTCCTCGGTGTCTGGCGGCTCGGCTTTCTCGACATGCAGATGCGTCACTCCGGCCCTGCCGCTGCCTCGGGGCCGCTCGGCGGCTTCCTGCTCGGCCTCGCATTCGCCGTGGGCTGGACGCCCTGCATCGGTCCGGTGCTGGCGGCAATCCTGTCGATCGCCGCGGCGCGCGACACGGCGGGCGAGGGCGCGCTGCTGCTGGCGCTCTATTCGGCCGGGCTCGGCGTGCCCTTCATCCTCGCCGGCCTTGCCATCGGGCCGTTCCTATCCTTTTTCGCCGGTTTCAAGCGTCATCTCGGCGCGGTCGAGAAGGTCATGGGCGCCATTCTCGTGATCATTGGTCTCATGTTCCTGTCCGGACAATTGACGCGCCTGAGCTACTGGGTTCTCGAGACCTTTCCGGTCCTGTCGCAATTCGGCTGATCCGGTTTACCGCCGGTTCACCGCGCCGAACGGAAATGGCCCCGCGGCCCCATCCAAAACACCATTTGCAGCAACCTGTTTAGACTTGTCGTCCGACACTTCCGGCATGTGAAAACTGTCGGGGTCCTGTCATGGCCGCCTACGATACCGTTCAATTGCTGCCGCGCGACATCGCCGTGGACGGCCTGCCCGAGACCGGCGCGACCGATCTGGATCGCATCGGCGTCAGGATCGCCTTCACCGATTCGCTGAAGGAAGTCGAAACGGTCTGGCGCGTCCTTGAAGCCAAAGGCATAGACAGTCCCGGCCAGAGCTACGATTTCATCCGCATCTGGACCGAGACATTCGACATTCCGCGCCAGAACCAGGCCTATGTTGCCGTCGAGATCGCCGGGCGGCCGCTGCTGGTGCTCGGGCTGGAACGCCGCCGCCGCCATGGAGTCGAGATCTTGACGCCTTTCGCCGGCAGCCATGTCGGGGTCAATGCCCCGCTCATAGACCGCGACCGCATGGCGCTGTTATCGGACGAGGACCGGCGCGTCATCTGGTCCCGCATCCGTAGCGCCCTCGGTGCCGACATCCTGCGCTTCGGCAGGGTGCTGAAATCGGACCTCGCCAGTCTGCCGGGCGCGTCCGCCTTGCCGTCCGATTGCCTATTCCGCACCGAATTCACCAGCTGGCAGGCCTGCGACAGCCAGCAGCGCACCCGTTCGCGGCGCAAGCACGACAAGCAGCAGGGCCAGAAGCTTTCGGCCATGGGCGACGTGACCTATGAGGACATCCCGGGAACGTCCGATGCCAGCGCCGCCATCGACGTGCTCTTCGCCGACCGGGCGGCGCGCTTCGCCGAACAGGGCATACGCGATCCTTTCGCGCCGCCGGCGGTGCGTGCCTTCTATCGCACCGTCTTCCGCGAACGCGATACGTTGCGCGGCCATATGCAGGTGCTGCGTCTCAACGGTGCCATCGTCGCGGCGCGCTACAATCTCATTGCCGGCAACCGCATGTTCTGCCTGATCTCGTCCAAGAGCCCCGACCGGACCTTGCAGCCGGGCTCGCCCGGCAAGCAGATTCTCGTGCATGTGATGCAATCGATCTTCGAGCAGGGCATCACCAGCTTCGACATGGGCGCCGGCCTGACCGACGAAAAGCGCCATTGGTGCAATGTCGAGCTGCCGCTTGTCGAAGCAATGATGCCGGTGACGCCCAAGGGCAGGCTCTACGCCGCGCTCGTCGGCACGATCCCGACTCTCAAGGCGCGCATCAAGGGCAATGAGAAGCTTTTCGCGCTGGCGAAGGCGTTTCGCGCCCGGCTTGCCGGCGCCCGCTAGATCAGCTTCAGGCCCCGCATCGAGGCATGGCCCGAGCGGCCGATGATGATGTGGTCGTGGATGGTGATGCCGAGCGGTTTGGCCACGTCGGCGATGGCCCTGGTCATCGTGACATCGGCGCTCGAGGGCGAGGGGTCGCCCGAGGGATGGTTGTGGACGAGGATGAGCGCCGTCGCCGACAGTTCCAGCGACCGCCTGATCACCTCGCGCGGATAGACAGGCGTGTGATCGACCGTGCCGACCTGCTGTACCTCGTCGGCGATGAGGCGATTGCGCTTGTCGAGGAACAGGATGCGGAACTGCTCCTTGGATTCGAAGGCCATGTGGGCGCAGCAGTAATCGATCACTTCCGACCACGAGCCGAGGATCGTCTTGTCGTTGATCTGGTCGCGCGAGAACCGCTGCGCCGCCGCCAGCACCACCTTGAGGTCGGTGATGGCCGTCGCGCCGAGCCCCTCGATCTCCTCGAGCAGATGCGGCGGTGCCGCCAGCGCCTCGGAAAAGCTGCCGAACCGGTCCATCATCGCCTTGGCGATGGGCTTGGTGTCGCGGCGCGGCAAGATGCGGAACAGCAGGAGTTCGAGCAGTTCGTAATCCTGCAGTGACTTCGCTCCAGACTCCGTGAAGCGCTGGCGCAAGCGGTCGCGGTGGCCGTGATAGTGGGGTTCCGCCGGCGCGGCGGGCGGTGCGTCGGCCTTGTTGCGGGTGGTCATGCCGCCCGGGCGGCGAGCGGGTTGAACAGGCCGGCCGGCGATAGCGTGAAGACTTCGCAGCCCGTCTCGGTGATGCCGATCGAATGCTCGCATTGCGCCGACAGCGTCCGGTCGCGCGTCACCGCCGTCCAGCCGTCGGCGAGAACCTTCACGTCCGGCCGCCCCAGATTGATCATCGGCTCGATGGTGAAGATCATGCCCGGCTTCAGCGGTACGCCGGTGCCCGGATGGCCGAAATGCATGATGTTCGGCTCGTCGTGGAAAAGCTGGCCGAGCCCGTGCCCGACGAAATCGCGAACGACGTTCATCCGCTCCGCCTCGGCATGGCGCTGGATGGCGGCGCCGATATCGCCGGTGGTATTGCCCGGCCTGGCTGCCGCGATGCCGCGCATGAGGCACTCATAAGTCGTCTCGATCAGCCGCTCCGCCTTGCGCGAGATTTCGCCGACCGCGTACATGCGCGAGGTGTCGCCGTGCCAGCCGTCGACGATCAGTGTGATGTCGATATTGACGATGTCGCCTTCGCGCAGGCCCTTGTCGACGGGGATGCCGTGGCACACGACGTGATTGATCGAGGTGCAAACCGAATGCCGGTAGCCCTTGTAGAAAAGCGTCGCAGGTATGGCGCCGTGATCGCGGGCGAATTCGAACGCCAGACGGTCGAGTTCCAGCGTCGTCACGCCCGGCTCGACATGCGCCACAAGCATGTCGAGCGCCTCGGCGGCGAGCCGCCCCGCTTTGCGCATGCCGGCAAAGCCTTCTTCTCCATGCACGGGGATGACTCCCGCCGACCGCTTGGCCCTGCTGCTGGCTTCGACGAAGGTGACCATGAACCGCAATTTCCCTTATCAACCCGTAGCGAAAGATAGTCGCCGCGGCCGGCGATGAAAAGGGCGGGTTTCATGGTGTGCCTCCGCTCCGGCGCCAAATCGCCACGCGCGCGCTTGGCTGGGACAAACCCGACCGGTTTGCTTGATTTTCGCGGCCGGACAGGCAACAAGAACCGCACCGCACTCAGTCCCGTTGGCACTATGAGCAGTCAGCCAGTTTCCGTCACCGCCGGTTTGGTCGTCATCGGCGACGAAATCCTGAGCGGGCGGACCAAGGACAGGAATATCGGCACCGTCGCCGACTTCTGCACCGATCTCGGCATCGATTTGCGCGAAGTACGCGTCGTCGCCGACGACAGGCCAGCCATTGTCGAGGCGGTGCAGGCGCTGAGCGTCCGCTATACCTATGTGTTCACCTCCGGCGGCATCGGCCCTACCCATGACGACATCACCGCCGAATCCGTCGCCGCCGCTTTCGATGTGCCGGTCGACATCCATCCCGAAGCGCGACGCATCCTCGAAGAGCGTTTCGGCACCGCCGACCTGACGCCGGGGCGGCTGTTGATGGCGCGGGTGCCGCGCGGCGGCAGCCTGATCGTCAATTCCGTCTCCGGCGCACCCGGCTTCGTCATCGGCAATGTTCACGTCATGGCCGGCGTGCCGCTCGTTCTTGAAGCAATGCTCGAAGATCTAGCGCCAAGGCTACGCGGCGGCAGGAAGCTTTCTTCTATCGCCATCGATTGTTGCGTGGGGGAAAGCATGGTCGCCGCCGATCTCGGCGCCATCCAGTCCGCCTATCCGGACGTCAAGATCGGCTCGTATCCGCAACTCGGCCGGCCACCGGTTTTCACCCAGCTGGTGCTGCGTGCCGCCGACACCGACCTGCTCGCTGCCGCCGCCGCCGAGGTGCAGGCACTGGTCGACAGGCTGCACGTCGAAAACAACATCGATCTCATGGGAAAGACCTCAGCATGAATGCCGCCCAAAAATCCTTCCCGGTCACCTGGGACCAGTTTCATCGCGACAGCCGGGCTTTGGCCTGGCGGCTGACCGGGGAAGGCCCGTTCGCCGCCGTCGTCGCCATCACCCGCGGCGGTCTGGTGCCGGCGGCCATCGTGGCGCGCGAATTGAACATCCGCACCGTCGACTGCGTCGCGGTCAAGAGCTATGACCACCAGAACCAGGGCGACATCCGCGTCCTCAAGCCGATTTCCAGGGTGATCCTCGAACTGATGGACAACAAGGAGAAGGTGTTGATCGTCGACGATCTGGTCGACACCGGCGCCACGGCCCGCAAGGTGCGCGAGATGCTGCCCGGCGCCCATTTCGCCACGGTCTACGCCAAGCCCAAAGGCCGCGAAATGGTCGACACCTTCATCACCGAGGTTTCGCAAGACACCTGGATCTACTTCCCCTGGGACCTCGACGTCGCCTACGCCGCGCCGATCTCGGGCGACACAGACTGACCGGGCCGCGGTCGGCTGACCGGCGGACGCGCGCAAACCGGAGTGGTGCCCGCAGCCGGACTTGAACCGGCAAGCCTAGCGGCAGCGGATTTTAAGTCCGCAGTGTTTACCAATTTCACCATGCGGGCGACACGTTCCGGTATCTCGCACGTTCCGTGTTGTCTGCCAATATAAGCTTGTCGGGGCAAGACCATGCTGATCAAACGCGACGTCCTCGAAAGGATCCGCTCCGGCGAGATCACCCTGCAGTTCCGCCGCTGGCGGCGGCGGACCGTGCGCGAGAACGGCACGCTCAAAACCAAGCTCGGCATCATCACGATCGGCTCCATCACGCCGGTTTCGGCCGATCAAGTCACCGACGAGGACGCGGCACGGGCCGGTCTCGGGGATCGCGCCGGCTTTCATTGCTGGCTCGCCACCATGAAGCCGGGCGAGCTCGACCGCATCGAGGTCGGCTGGCTCGGCGATGCCGAGGACGAAGCCCAGCCGGTTCATACTCGCGCCGTCAGCCCGCCGTCGACATAAAGAATATGGCCGTTGACGAAGCGCGAGGCCTCGGAGCACAGGAAGACCGCTGCGCCGACGAGGTCCTCGACCTCGCCCCAGCGTCCGAGCGGCGTGCGCTCGCAAAGCCAGGCGCTGAACGCGGCGTCGGCGACAAGGTTTGCGGTCAGCTCGGTGCGGACATAACCCGGCGCCAGGCCGTTCACCGTCAGTCCCTTCGGACCCCATTCGGTCGCCATGCCTTTGGTGAGGTTGGCGAGGGCACCTTTCGAAGCGGTGTAGGGGGTGATGGACGGGCGAGCCAGAAGCGTGTTGATCGAGCAGATATTGACGATGCGGCCGGCGCCGCGCCCGATCATGTGTCTGGCGACCGCCTTGGCGGTGATGAAGGCGGACGTAACGTTGGTCCGCATGAGGGTTTCGAACGCATCGAGCGGAAAATCCTCGATCGGCGCCCGCTTCTGCATGCCGGCATTGTTGACAAGGATGTCGATTGGCCCGATTTCGCGTTCGGCATGGTCGACGGCGGCGGCGACGCTGTCCTCGCTGGTCACGTCGAAGGCGAGGGCCTTGACCCTGGCGCCTTTGGAAGCGAGATCGGCCGCCGCCGCCCCCAGCGCCTCGGTGTCGCGGCCATTGATGAGGATTTCCGCCCCGGCCCCGGCCAGCCCCTCGGCGAGCGCCCGGCCGATGCCGCGGCTCGATCCGGTGATAAGGGCGCGCTTGCCCGAAAGGTCAAAGAGCGACAGCGTGTTCATCCTGCACCTCCTTGCCGATGACAAGCACGCCGGTCCCGCCGCCGCAAGCCGCGAGGCGGTGAAAGTCCTGTCGCGGCCGGGTATTGCGCTTTGCGTTCGTGGCCTGTTTGTGTTCAATTGCCGGCCTCGAATCCGGCCCTTCGCCTTGTCCGCCAAGCCATCTCAACCGTCCCGGGGAGTGACATGTCGTTTGCAGATATCGGCCTGATCGGCCTTGCCGTCATGGGGTCCAACCTCGCGCTCAACATCGCCGAAAAAGGCTACAAAGTCGCCGTTCACAACCGTTCCGCCGGCCGCATCGACGATTTCGTCCGCGAGGCCGAGGCCGAGGGGCTGAGCGGCAACACCATTGCCGAATACGATCTCGCCGAGTTCGTCGCAGCGGTGAAAAAGCCGCGGTCGATCATCATCATGGTCAAGGCCGGCGCCCCGGTCGATGCCATGATCGAACAGCTCCTGCCGCTGCTCGACACCGGCGATTCCATCATCGAATGCGGCAATTCGCTTCACTCCGACACGACGCGGCGCTTCGCCTCTCTCAAGCCTAGGGGCATCGGCTATCTCGGCGTCGGCGTCTCCGGCGGCGAGGAGGGTGCGCGTCACGGCCCTTCGATCATGGTCGGCGGCGCCAAGGAGCAATGGCACAATGCCGAAAAAGTGCTCATGGCCATTGCCGCCAAGTTCGACGGCGAACCCTGCTGCGCCTATCTCGGCGAAGGCGGTGCCGGCCATTTCGTCAAGACCATTCACAACGGCATCGAATATGCCGACATGCAAATGATCGCCGAGGTCTATGGTGTCATGCGCGACGGGCTGGGCATGAATCCGGCCGAATGCGCCGAAATCTTCCGCAAATGGAACAAGGGTCCGCTCGATTCCTATCTCGTCGAGATCACCGCCCATGTGCTCGATGCCCGGGACGTGCCGACCGGGAGGCCGCTCATCGAGTTGATCGTCGACAAGGCCGGTCAGAAGGGCACCGGCCGCTGGTCGGCTATCGCGGCGCAGGACATGGGCGTTCCGGCGACAGCCATCGAGGGTGCCGTCGCGGCGCGCTCGATCTCGGCGCTCAAGCAGGAACGCATCAAGGCCGAGATGATCTACGGCAAGCCGGCCTATGGCCAGTCAGACATCGCGCTCGACGATCTCGAAATGGCGCTGCTGGCCGGAAAGATTGTCTCCTATGCCCAGGGCTTCGCCGTTCTGCAAAAGGCGTCCGAGGAAAACAGCTGGGGTCTGCCGCTCGCAACGATCGCCAAGATCTGGCGGGCCGGCTGCATCATCCGCTCGAAGTTCCTCGACCAGATGGCGGCGGCCTATGAAAAGGGCGACAACGTCAATCTCTTGATGGTACCCGACTTCATAGACATCATGAAAAAGGCACACAAATCGTTGCGCAAGGTTGTAGCCGCCGGCGCGCTCGGCGAATACCCGCTCATGTGCCTCTCGGCGTCCCTCAGCTATTTCGACAGCTACCGCCAGTCGCTTGGCACCGCCAACCTGATCCAGGGCCAGCGCGATTTCTTCGGCGCCCATGGCTTCGAGATCGACGGGCGCGGAGAGGATTTGCATTTCGACTGGCCACCAACGCTCGACACATGAGCGAGACGGCGCCACGGTTCGGGCTGCGCCGGGCTGGTCCGGATGATGCGCCGGCGATCCGCACCCTGACCCGTGCCGCCTATGCCGGATGGGTGCCCATCGTCGGTCGCGAGCCGTTGCCGATGACGGTAGATTACGCCGTGGCGGTCATCGCGCATCGGATCGATCTTTTCGAACAGGATGGGCAGCTTCTGGCTCTTGTCGAGACCGCGGAGACGCCCGACCATCTGCTGATCGTCAATCTGGCCGTCGCTCCCGGCAGCCAGGGCAGGGGACACGGTCGGGCTTTGCTGCGCCATGCCGAAACCGTCGCGCGCCAATCGGGTCTCGCCGAATTGCGACTCTATACCAATGCCCTGATGACGGCGAATATCGCACTCTACCAGCGGCTCGGCTATGCCGAATACCTGCGCGAACAGCGTGCTCCCGGCTGGGAGGTCGTGCATATGCGCAAGATGCTCGACTAAAGCCTTTGGAACATCACCAGCGCGTCGACCTCGCCGCGTGTGGGTGAACGGAAGACGCCGGGCAGGCGCCCGATGGTCTCGAATCCCATGCGCGTCCACAGTGCGACCGCACGGGTGTTCGATGCGATGACGAAATTGAACTGCATGCCGGCAAAGCCCATTTCGCGCGCCGTTTTGAGCGAATGTGCGCACATCGCGGTGGCGATGCCTTTGCCCTCGGCATCGGCAGCAACCATGTAGCCGCAATTGGCGATATGGGCGCCGCCGCCCGAATTGTTGGGTCGGATGTAGTAGGTACCGGTGATGGTGCCGTCGTCGTCCTCGCAAACGAAGCTCGTGTGCAGGCTCGACAACCAATAGGTGAGGGCCGCCTTGTCGGTCATGTCGCGCGGAAGCGGATAGGTTTCGCCGGCGCGGATCACCGGCTCGAGGATTCGCCAGATGCCGGCGCGGTCCACCATTTTGTCGGCCAGACGGATGGTGAGCGTCATAGCGGCGGCTTGGGCGCGCTCTTTTTGAGTTCGAGCGCCTCGTCCTCTTCGTCGGCAGGATCCTCGGGTCGCTCCGAACCGTTGTGCGGCGGAATGGCGATCTCGCCCGGCTTGGCAATGTCCGGCGCGTGCGGATCATGCGCCACCGGCTTGGCATGCATCAGGTCGAAACGGAAAAAGGTGACGTAGAACAGGATGCCCGAGGCCAGAACCATGAAGGCAGCGGCCATGAACGGCGCGCCGGGGAAATAGATCGGAGCCCCGTCCGAAGTGGTGAAAAAGGCGAAGAGCTGCGTCGCTATGATCGGGCCGAGAATGGCGGAAAGCGAATTGCCGGCATTGACCGCGCCCTGCAGCTCGCCCTGCGAATTGTCCGGCACCAGGCGCGACATCAGCCCCGAGATCGCCGGCGCGGCGAGGCCGGAAAAGGCGCCGACGATCAGATAGCCGTAAAGCCCGATCGGCGTGTGGATCAGCGATACCCCCAGAAAGGCGATGCAGGCGGCGATCATGCCGGCGAGAATGGCCATGGCTTCGCCGAAACGCTTGACCACCGGGCCGACCAGAAAGCCCTGCGTCAGGGCGAACAGAATGCCGAACGCCGCGAGCGAAATGCCGATCTGCGACGAAGTCCAGCCGAATTTCTCGATGGTGAAGAAGTTCCACACCGACGGATAGCTCTGCCCGGCCAGAACGAACAGGAACAGCGCCGCGATCAGCCAGAGCACCGCCGGGTAGGACTTGAAGGCCAGAAGGGCGCCGAACGGGTTGGCACGCTTGATGTCGAAGCGGCGGCGCCTGGTCTTGGGCAGGCTCTCGGGAAGGATGATCAGGCCGAACAGGAAATTGGCGAAGGCGAGGCCCGCCGCCACCATGAACGGCGCCCGGACGCTGATTTCGCCGAGCACGCCGCCGACGATCGGACCGATGATGAAGCCGAGGCCAAAGGCGGCGCCGATCAGGCCGAAGCGCTGGGCACGTTTCTCGCGCGGCGTGATGTCGGCCATATAGGCCGTCGCCGTCGACACCGCGGCGCCGGAAATGCCGGCGATCATGCGTCCGATGAACAAATAGGCGATGCTCGGCGCGATGCTCATGATCGCGTAGTCGGTGGTCAGGCCGATCAGCGACAGCAGCAGAACGGGTCGCCGGCCGAAGCGGTCGGAGAGATTTCCCAGAACCGGCGAAAACAGGAACTGCATCAACGCATAGATGAAGACCAGATAGCCGCCGATCTTGGCGGCGCCCGCCACTTCGGCCCCGGTCAGGCTTTCGAGCAGGGAGGGCAGTACCGGCAGGATGATCCCAAGGCCCACCATGTCCAGAAGGACGGTGATCAGAATGAAGGAGAGCGTGAACGGGGATTCCCGGCGAAGGGCCATGGCGACGAGGTCTTCATTAGGTTAGCGGCAGTTGACACATGCCCTTTGTCCAAGGCAAGCGGCAAAACCGCCGGAAAGGCCGCACGCCGCCCGGTTCCACAGGCGATTGCGGCCGGTTCACATCGTCTCGAATGGACGCGCGGGCGCCAGTTGCGGTTCCGGCGCCGGGTCATAACTGTATATCCAGCCGAGCCGTTTCAAGTGGGCGCGGCGTCCCTGGGCAAAAACGGCGAGATCGCGCAAATAGCCGAGCGGCCAGCCGAGATGGAAGATCTGGCCGTTCCAGGCGGAGAGGCGCGCCACCCGCGCCATGCGCCCCAGGCGAATGCGGGCATAGGCCTGATAGGCCGTTTCGGGCTCGGCATGCGTCATCAGGAGCGGCGCCAGAACGGCGGCGTCCTCGATGGCCATGGCGGCGCCCTGGGCCTGGAAGGGCAGCATGGCATGGGCGGCGTCGCCGACCAGTCCGACCACGCCTTTGTGCCACACGCGGGTCGACACCTCGTAAAGCGGCCAGGGCGTGAGTTTGGGGGCCCTGTCGAGCATGTGGACGAATAGCGGCGAGCGCTGCATGGCATTGGGTGCCATGAATGGCCTGCCGTCGCGTGCCTGCCGCGCCCGACGCTCGGACATGCGGGTGAGCAGAACCAGATTGGCGACGCCCCGATGCGGCAGCGGATAGACGACGCCGTGGAAATCGGGTCCCCACAACAGGCTGGTATTGGCCGTGTTGAACGCTTCCGGCAGGTCTTTGATCTCGATCAGCGCCCGCCAGGCGACATAGCCGCCATAGCGGGACTTCGGCCCGGCAACGAGGTCGGTGCGCGTCGCCGAATGTACGCCGTCGGCGCCGATATAGGCGAAGGGGCGGATAGTGCGCGACTTGCCGTCGGCTTCCTCGACCAAGACGGTAAATCCGTGGGCGTGATGGGCGAAATCGACGTTTTTGACCCCGAACAGCACGTCGATCGTGGCAAAGCGCTTGCAGGCCTGGTGCAAAGCCTCGACGAGATCGGCGCGGTGCATCACGCCATAGGGCGCGCCGAAGCGCTGCTGCATGACGCTGCCGAGTTCGAGCGAGGCGAGCGGCCTGTGCTTGCGCCAGATCGGGTAGATGTCGATGGCGCCCGGAAGGTGCATGTGCGGCATCAGATAGCGGCTGGCGCCGAGCCGGTCGAGAATGCGCCGGGCATTGGGGCTGATCTGCAGCCCGGCGCCGAACTCGTCGATGCGCGGGCGCCGTTCGAGCACCGTCACGCTGGCGCCGAACTTGGCGAGGGCAAGGGCCAGGGTCAGTCCGGCGATGCCGGCCCCGGCAATGACGAACCTGCGTCCGTGTTCGCTCATTTCACGGGCGATCAGGCCCGTTCCGGCGCGAAGACAGCAGCGGGTGGCACCGCCGCGTCGGCGGCCAGCCGGGAATTGTAGACGTAATGGGTCGAGCAATAGGGGCAGACGATATCGCTGTCCTCGCCCATGTCGAGAAAGACATGCGGATGATCGAACGGGGGCAGGGCACCGATGCACATGAACTCGCGCGCGCCGATGTCGATCTGCGCTACGCCGCCGGTATTGTGAAAATGCGGAATGCCTGTGCTTGCCATGCGCTGTGTTCTCAAACCCTGATTTGGCGCGGACCTTAGCCGAGCAATCCAACGATTTCCAGTCGCTCTGGTGGCGTCGGGCGGCGTTTGCCGCGCCGGCGATTGCTGCTAAGAGGGCGCCCGACCGCCACACCAGCAACGGAGCCCGCCATGCGCTCTTTTTTATCCGATGGCATCGAGATCGCCTATGACGTATTCGGCGAGGGCAGGCCGGTCCTCATGATCCACGGCTTCGGATCGAATTCCAGGGTGAACTGGATCGATACCGGCTGGGTCCAGGCCGTGACCGGCGCCGGCTACCAGGCGATCGTGCTCGACAATCGCGGCCACGGCCGCTCGCAAAAGCTCTACGATCCGGCGCTCTATTCCTCGCGGCTCATGGCACATGATCCCATCAACCTGCTCGACCACCTCCATATCGGTAAGGCGGCGCTGATCGGCTATTCCATGGGGGCGCGCATCGCCGCCTTCGCCGCGCTCGACGCGCCCGACCGCGTCGCCGCCGCCATCATCGGCGGCCTCGGCATCAGGATACTGGAAGGGCTCGATACCAGCGCCGAAATCGCCGCCGCCCTGCGCGCCGAGAGCCTTTCGTCCGTCAAGGGTCGCATCGGGCGGCAATACCGCATTTTCGCCGAGCATACCGGCAGCGATCTTGAGGTGCTGGCGGTGTGCATGGAAGCGGGACGCTCGCCGTTCAGCACGGCGATGCTGGCCGAGCTCGGGCAGCCGATCCTCGTTGCCGTGGGCAGCAAGGACGACATCGCCGGTCCGGCCGAGCCGCTGGCGGCACGGATCGACAAGGGCGAGGCGCTGGTCATCGACGGGCGCGACCACATGCGCGCCACCGGCGACAAACAGTTCAAGGCCGGCGCCCTTTCCTTCCTCGGCCGCGTCTACTGAACGATCAGATTGTCGTGCGCCGGTTTGAATTGGTGCAACCAATGGCCTATATGCTAGCTCCAATGTAACCGAGCCGTTGGAGGCCGACATGACGGGCAAGCCGCGCCAGCATTCCACGATCACCTCGGTGGATCCGCTCTGGCAGGCGGTGCGGCGCGATGCCGAGACCCTTTCCAGCGCGGAACCGGTCATGGCGGCGCTGGCACTCGTCACCGTGCTCAACCACGACAGCTTCGAATCGGCGCTCGCCTTCCGGCTGGCGGCGCGGCTCGATCACGGCGACCTGCCGGGCGACCTCATCCGCCAGACCTTCGAGAACGTGCTCGCGACCAATCCCGAGATCGGCGCGGCGGCACGCACCGATCTCAGCGCCACGCTCGAGCGCGACCCGGCCTGCCATCGCGCCATCGAGCCCTTGCTCTATTTCAAGGGCTATCATGCCATCCAGACGCACCGGTTCGCCCACGCCCTGTGGAACAAAGGCCGCAAGGACCTGGCGCTTTACCTGCAAAGCCGGTCGAGCCTGGTTTTTCAGGCCGACATCAACCCCAACGTGCCGATCGGCAAGGGCATCATGCTCGACCATGGCACGGGCCTGGTCGTTGGCGAAACGGCCGTCATAGGCGACGATGTCTCGATTCTGCAGGGCGTGACCCTCGGGGGTACCGGCAAGGAAGACGGCGACCGCCATCCCAAGGTCGAAAGCGGCGTGCTCATCGGCGCCGGCGCCAAGATCCTTGGCAACATCACCATCGGCTGTTGCGCCCGCATCGCCGCCGGTTCGGTCGTTCTCAAGGCGGTGCCGCCGCATACCACGGTGGCGGGCGTGCCGGCCAAGGTGATCGGCGAAGCCGGCTGCGCCCAGCCGGCGCTGAGCATGGACCAGATGCTCGAAGCCCTGGACGGCAAGGCCTGATTGCGCCGGACGGGCTCAAAAAACCGAACCACAAACCTTGTTTTGGCGGCGCGCGCGACTAGAGTGCGCGCCGATACCCTTCATCGTCAAAGCGGAGCCGGTCAGTGCAGCACAGCGAAATCATCAAGGTTCAGAAGTTCCTGCAGCACAAGTTCGGCAATTCCGCGCTCGACGTGCGGCCGCGCCCGAAGCAGGACGATTCCTGCGAGGTCTATCTCGGCGAGGAGTTCATCGGCATGATCTATATCGACGACGAGGACGGCGACCGCTCCTACATGTTCCAGATGGCCATTCTCGACATCGACCTTGAGGACTTCGCCTAACGCAACGGCGCGCCGGCGCCGATTTCAGCGAGAAATGCCGTGAGCGGCGCGTCCATCTCACGCCAGTCGGCAAGCCGCGGCGCGGCGAAGCCGAGGATGGCGGCCAGGCCGCTGTCGAGCTCGATCGTGCGGATGCAGCGTCCTTCATCCTTGTCGGAGAGCGGCGCATCGCATTTGGCGGCGAACGGATGGATGCTGATCGGGTCATACCAGACCGTTTCGCCGTCATAGCCATCGCCGCCGGTCAAGGGCTTGCCGATCAGGCCGGGCATCCCTTTTTTCTCCGTGTCTGAAAACCGTTGCAGGAACACCGAATCGAGCAGGACGGAGCTGGGCCGCGCCCGCGCCTTGGGCACCAGGCTCAGCGTCACCGGCAGGGGTGGCGAGGTTCCGAGTGCCAGTGTCACCACGAGATCGACGCGCTCCGAAAACGTGCCGCCTCTCCCGCCGGCGCCGCGAAATGCTCGTTCCGGAACGGACAACGCCACCCCGGCGACATTGAGGGCGATCAGCGCGCCACCGTCTCTCGCCCCGTTCTCCGCCCCAGAGCGATTGAACGCGTCTATGCCATAGGCCAGCCCGAGCGCAGCGAGCGCTACAAGAAGCGCGAGCCCCAAGACATTGGCCGCGATGTCCCGCAACGACGCCGGCTTTCCCGTTTGTCCGCTCACGCCCGCTCCTTCGCCGTTAACCAAATCATCGCTTGCCGGGTGACCTCAAGCATGCGGGCGGATATACTTAACAGAAGGTTAATGGCGGCGGGCAGCGCCGTAAGCTTCTAGGGGCGACATCATGCAATCTGAATTCATGCTGGCGGTGTTCCTGATGGCGGTCGGGGTCAGTGTCGCCGGCGCGAGCACGCATCTGTACCAGGGGCTGACCCAGCAGCCGGCCATGCTGCGCTTCGACGGCCGCACGCTCTTCGGCATGTTCGGCCATCTCGCCATGAGCTTCGTGTGCGGTCCTTACATCATGCTCAAGCTCGGCCTGCGCACCGGCGAGGGCGAGGCCATCTCGATCAGCCAGGTACTGATCGCCTCATCGGTCGCCTTCGGCTGGGCCTTCATCACCGGACTGCTGTTCACCGGCCTTTACATGTCAGTCTCCGGCTGACCCTTGCGTCAACCGATGCCGGCATACTCATTCCATTTGCCGGATCAGCGCTCGAGCAGCGCCAGGCGGTTGTCGTCGTCGACAATGTCGACCCATTTGCCGGCATCGGCCTGCGACTGGCGCTTGAGATACTGGTAGGGCGTATCGGTCCACAGCCTGATCAGCGCATCCTGGTTGTCGAGGATGAGATCGCCGCGATCGGACCTGACCATCAGCACGGCGTGGCCTTCGCCGTTCTTCTGGCGCACCACGGTGATCAAAAGAGTGCTCTGCGGCCAGCCGATCTCAATCAGCGCCCGGCGCTTGGCCAGCGCGAAGTCCTCGCAATCGCCGAACCGGTCGGGATAGGTCCAGAATTCCGCGACATTGTAGAGCTGCGCGTCGGTGACCGGGGTGATGCCGGTGTTGAAGCGGTTGTTGATGGCGATGAGCTGCTGCCAATTGTCCGGGGTCAGCTCGACGGCGCTGACCAATGCCGTGTTCGGTCCGCATTCGGTGCGGTGGAAATGGCAGAACTCGGCATGGCCGATCGGCGTGCTCGTCTGCATCCGCCCCGTCGCCGCGAAGGCGGGATTGGACAGATCGACATTGAGGGCAAAGGCCGGCATGGGCGGTGCCATTGCCGAAACAACAATGGCGATGGCAATAGCCGCAAGTTTTTTTACCGCCGCATCCATGGCTGGCTTGCTCTCCGTTAGCAAGCACAGGCTAGGAGTGGCCGATTGCGGCGATGCCAAAAACGCCGGGTAGTTTTTATGCGTTTTTTAGAGGGGTTTAGCTCAAATTTTGACTGTATTTGTCTTGCATTTTACCCATTCGCCGAAACACCCGGAATCCTGGGCCAAACGCGAAAAGCCGCCTGCTGTGGCGGACGGCTGCAAAGGTTCGGCGCGAGAGAAACCGGCTAGGCTGTAGTGACAATTTAGTCATTTCAGCCAGAGCATGATTGCGGCGAGCTTGATGAAGCCGAGGAAGTGGGCGGCGAGCTTGTCGTATCGGGTTGCGATGCGTCGCCATTGCTTGAGTT
>Ga0180009_10003675_pt1 | contig 17313 bp, 13 predicted proteins | sample OS_PC_MetaG_FD_123537 | JGI IMG/M metagenome (GOLD analysis project Ga0180009, IMG submission 123537) | Groundwater microbial communities from the Aspo Hard Rock Laboratory (HRL) deep subsurface site, Sweden - OS_PC_MetaG | ecosystem: Environmental > Aquatic > Deep subsurface > Groundwater... | reverse complement strand
TGCGCTATGGATTTAAAGGAATTGTTTACGCTTAGTGGGAAAACCGCCCTGGTTACAGGTTCCACTCGTGGCTTGGGGAAAGAGATTGCCCTTGGGATTGCACAGTATGGTGCTTCACTGATTTTCGTGGACCTCGAATATCCCAAGGAAACAGCATAGCAGATTGAGGATATAGGTGTCTGCTGAATCATAAGCGAGAGAGGTGCAAGATATGGGACTAAAAGAGAAAACAGCAATAGTGACAGGGGGAGCACAGGGCATAGGCAAGGCCATTGCCATGCGCCTCGCCAGGGACGGTGCAGACATAGGGATTCTTGATCTTCAAAATGACCAGGCAGACAAGACCGCCGAGGAGATCAAAAAGACGGGCGTTAGGGCCTTAGCCTTTCAATGCGATGTGACGGATTATGAAAAGGTGAAGGAGGCCGTTACAAAGGTTCGCCAGGAGTACGGGTCCATTGATATTCTGATCAACAATGCCGGAATAGACGTGGGGAGGGTCTTTGTTGATACAGATGAGGCCCTTTGGGACAGGATCATAAATGTGAACTACAGGAGCTTTCTTATCGCCTCACACGTATGCATTCCAATCATGATTGAACAAAAGAGTGGGAATATCGTCAGCCTTGGTTCGGATGCGGGACGGATTGGTAACCCAGGGGAGGTTCTGTACTGCGGCACCAAAGCGGCCATCATGGCAAGCTCAAAGGCGATGGCCAAAGAGCTTGCCCGATATAATATCAGGGTAAACTGTGTTAGCCCTGGCCCCGTCCACACTGAGCTGTGGGACAAACTCCATGAGGGAGAAAAGGGAGCAAAAATCACGGAGGCAGTGACCAGGGCGATTCCCATGAGGCGACTCGGTGAACCTGAAGACGTGGCCGATGTGGTGGCCTTTTTCGTGAGTAATGATTCTAGATATTTGACGGGTCAGGTCCTGAGCATAGATGGCGGTCTGACTATGATCAGTTAAAAAAAGAAAGGAGAAGAGAATGGATTTCAGCCTACCTGAAAAGATTTTACAACTTAAACAAGAGGCGCGTGAATGGGTGGAGAACGTCTTAAATCCTTTGTCGGTGCCTTTAGAGGAAGAGGAGAGAATACCCGAAGAATTAGTAAAGGAACTTAGGAATGGACGCTTTCGCTTTTTTGGTCTTACTATCCCCAAGGAATATGGCGGAGAAGGATGGACCGTAATGGAATGGTTCACTGTCCTTGAAGAGCTGGCCAAGGCATATGCCACAGTCAGACTTGTTGCCCACACTATGAACGGGCTATTCTGGAGACCGCTTTTATACTTCGGAACTGAGGAGCAGAAGCAGAAGTATCTGCCCAAACTGGCAACCGGGGAGATCTGGGCGGCAAACAGCCTGACCGAACCGGAAGGGGGTACGGGGAAGGATATAAACTCCAAGGCCGTTAAAGACGGGGAAGATTATATTCTCAATGGGCACAAGTGGCTCATTACGCTCTTTCCCGACTACACGAAATTGATCTATGCCTTTGCTGCCACAGAAGAAGGGATCACATCTTTTTTAGTGGATGTCCCCGGAAAGGGCTTGGTCCTAAAACCCATGGAGAAAATGATGGGCTGTGTGGGTCCGCGTCATTACAATGTAATTTATAAGAACTACAGGGTCCCGGCCTCAAACATTCTTGGGAAAATTGGCAAGGGATTGGATGTTGCATTTGGTATGCTGCACTTGAGCAGGGTATCCATAGCCTTTTGCTGTGTAGGGTTGGCCCAAAAGATGCTTGATCTGGCCATTAGTTATGCCAAGAAAAGGACAACCTTTGGCAAGCTTTTGGCCAAACGTCAGGCCATCCAGAATAATATTGCCCAGATGGGTACAGAGATTCAGGCTGCAAGACTGCTTGCTTATGAAGCCGCGTGGAAGTTCGATCAAGGCCAGGACATCGTAATGGAAGCAGCTATGGCCAAACTTTTTGCAGAGCAGGTCATAACGAGGGTGTCTGAAATGGCACTACGCATCCACGGTGGCATTGGTTACACCAAGGCGTATCCTTTGGAACGACACTTTAGGGACGCACGCTCATATCATTTCGAAGAGGGAACTGAAGAGATCCAGAAGCTTTTAATCTCCAGGTATCTGCTCAAGTAAAAAATGCGGTGCTATACTTTTTGTAACCCTTGATACAAATGAGCAGCACTCCCCTTTATTTATGCAAAATTATATAGTGCTGGCTTTGGCCGGGTATGGTTCGCGGTAATAATGCTCCTCAATATAGAAGTGGCAACGACATCGCCACCCTTCGGTATAAGCCTGTTTGTGATGTAAGGGGTGGCTCCACCCGACACTAAAATGGGGGATATATACAAGGCGGGATTGCCTTTCCTCAAATAGCACTCTGGCTGCCAACTATGTTAAAATAACTGGGCGCAAACAGATAATCCCAAAATGAAAGAAAGGTCAACATATGTCCGGAGTTCTGAAACCCTTTGAATACCTGGAACCCGAAACCGTTGAAGAGGCTATACGGACTTTAGCTAAGTACGGCACTCAAGCTAAGGTTCTTGCCGGCGGCACTGATTTAGTAGCCTTGATGAAGCAAAGGAAGATAAATTCCCAATACATCGTCTTTATCAAGGGCATCCCGGGTCTGGATAACATACAATATAGCCCGGGAGATGACCTGAAGATTGGTGCTCTATCTACCCATCAATCTATAGCCAGTTCCCCCATTATTAGAGATAAGTTTGGACTACTGGCTACTGCCTGTAATGAAATAGCTACCCCGCAAATCCGAAATATGGCCACCATAGGTGGTAACATCTGTATGGCTGGACCTTCGCAAGATTCAATACCCCCACTACTTGCCCTGGAAGCTAATCTCAAGTTAGTTGGTCTCCAAGGTGAGAGGATAGTCCCCATCAATGAATTTATTATCGCCCCATTCCAGACCGTGCTTGAAGAGGCAGAGTTACTCACTGAAATCCATATTGCAACTCTACCACCCCACAGTGATGGTTGTTACCGCTGGGTTACTAAAATGAGTTCCGTTGATGAGACCTTGGTAGGGGTTGCTGTTTTGATGACACTCGATTCCACAGCCAGCACATGCCAAGACATAAAAATAGCAATAGGTTCAGTAGCGCCAACCCCTATGAGAACCAGACGGGCCGAGGAGTTGCTTCGAGGAAAAAAAATCGAGGGTAATCTAATTGAAAAGGCAGCTCAAACCGCTGCTGAGGAAACCATGCCTCGTTCCCGTGCTGATTACCGTAGGCGGATGTCTGGCATTTTGGTAAATCGGGCAATAAATGAAGTTTGGCAGAAGATCAGGCAAGCCAGAGGATAACGATATGAGAAAAGAAGTTACCAAGTTCACAGTAAATGGAAAACCATACGAAATAATATTGGAATCACACATGACTTTGCTTGAGGTTTTAAGGAACAAGACAGGTCATACTGGAGCGAAGTATGGCTGCGGAACCGGGTCATGTGGAGCTTGCACAGTTTTAATCGATGGCAAGCCTGTACTTTCCTGCTTGACCTTGGCCGCCACAGTCAGAAATAAAAACATTGAGACTATAGAAGGGCTGGCCGAAGGCAACACGCTCCATCCAATTCAACAAGCATTTGTTGACTATGGGGCCACACAATGTGGTTTTTGTACACCGGGGATGATTCTCTCTACGAAAGCTTTGTTAGAAAACAATCCTCATCCAACGAAAGAAGACGTTAAAGAGGCTCTATCAGGAAATCTATGCCGATGTACGGGTTATGTAAAGGTCATTGATGCCGTATTAGCCGCAGCAGAAGCAATGCAAGGAGGTAAATAACAGATGAGTAACGCGCTTTCGGTTATAGGTAAGCGCCTTCCCCGACCGCAAGGCCCAGCGCAAACTACCGGGGCAGCACAGTTTGCCGCAGATATAAAGCTGCCAGGAATGCTTATAGGTAAAGTACTCAGGAGCCCCTACCCTCATGCAAAAATATTAAAGATAGATAAATCTAAAGCTGAAAACCTCCCGGGTGTAGAAGCCGTAATTACCGCGGAAGACGGGCCTAAGATCCCATATAGTATATGTAACCTTTCTGGTGATATGCAAAACCCAGAGTTGCCATCAGAGCATAAAGATTGCTATGTTTTTAATGATAAAGCGCGGTTCGTCGGTGACCCTGTCGCTGCTGTGGCTGCCATTAATGAATACATAGCCGAAGAGGCACTGGAGCTCATTGATGTAGAATATGAGAAGCTACCGGCAGTATTTGACCCGATAGAAGCAATGAAACCTGGCGCACCAAAGATACATGACTATGCCGAAGGCAATGTTGCCGAGCACATACCTTATGCTTTCCTCGAAGGCGATGTGGAAAAGGGCCTTCAGGAAGCCGACTTTATATTTGAAGGAACGTTTCGTACCACTAAACAGAAATCCGCTCAAATAGAACCTAACGCAACAGTAGCTAATTTTGACCACAATGGGAGACTAACCGTCTGGTCATCATCTCAGCAACCGCACCCGGCCAGGAGACAGCTTGCGCGTATATTTAATATGCCGGAAGGTAAAGTCAGGTTGCTGTCACCCTTTATTGGTGGTGCATTCGGCTCCAGGCAAAGTTTTATCACCGAACCTGTGTGTATTGCCCTGGCTAGAAAGGCCGGTAAGCCAGTAAAACTGGAGGACACCAGAGAAGAAGACCTCAGCACACGTGAGGGCCGACAGCCCCAAATCCTAACCGCGAAACTTGGAATAAAGAAGGATGGCACAATAACCGCCCTTCAGTTTAAGACGGTTGCCGATGCCGGCGCTTACTTTTCACACAGTGGTGCAGTAACCAGCCTTTGCATGATGGACTTCCTAGAACTGTATCGGTGTCCCAATAAAAATGGCGAGGCAGATATTGTCTATACCAATACCTCAATTTCAGGTGGTATTCGCGGGTACGGCAATCCTCCGGCAATGTTTGCCCTGGAACAGCTAATGGACAATGCCGCCAAGACTCTCGGAATAGACCCGATAGAGCTAAGGCTAAAAAACATTAAAAGGGCTGGTGAACGCGGCTATGGCATGTTACCTATTGAGAACACCGCCTTAGCTGAATGCATCAAATTGGGTGCAGAAAAAATAGGCTGGCAGGAAAAGAAGGCGAGCAAAAAGGAAGGAGTGATAAAACGGGGTATAGGTATGGCATGCGCAATGCATTGCAGCGGCGCTTACCCTGACCTTGTGGAGCAATCTAATGCCTTCATAAAGCTCAATGCAGATGGTTCAGCCGACGTGACTGTCAGTGCCACTGACTTAGGACAAGGTATCGTTGGCGCTCTTGGCCAAATTGCCGCAGAGGGACTGGGACTGCGTGCCGAGGATGTCAATGTGACTTACGGAGACACAGATGTTACCCCTTTTGATGATGGTGCTCATGCCAGCGGTTCATGCTACACCACTGGAAACGCCGTCTTGGCAGCTGCCACAAACGCTAAAAAACAACTCCTGGAGCGGGCAGCTAAAGCATTAGGCGTATCAGATGAAGAACTGGATACAAGAGAGGGGCGCGTCTACGTTAAGACAGACCCAGAAAAGGGAATCGCCATCGCCGAAGTAGTCAGGAATACCATTTACGATTTTACGGGAGAAGGATATAACATCTCAGCAACAGGTACGTCCGGCTACAGAGGGAGTTCCCCATTCCAGGCAACCTTTGTCGAAGTAGAAGTGGATACCGAAACTGGACAAGTGAAGGTATTAAAGATAGTTCTTGCTGAAGACATTGGTCGCGCCATAAACCCGATGACGGTGGAAGGACAGCTTGAAGGTGGAATAGTGCAGGGCTTGGGCTATACTCTAACTGAAGACTTTGTGGTTGATATGAATACAGGGTGCACAGTAACTGATAGCTTTGACGTCTACAAACTGCCTACCACCCTCGATTTACCTGAAATCGAAGTAATTCTTGTGGAACAACCGGTAGCTTCAGGCCCGTTTGGAGCAAAAGGGGTAGGTGAACTGGGCTTAATTGCCATGGCTGCCGCCACAGCTAACGCCGTCTACGATGCAGTCGGCATTCAGGTAAAAGAGCTACCCATAACACCTGAAAAAATTCTTCACGCCCTTGAGTCTAATCAGTAAAAGGGGAGAAGGGAATGGCAGAAACAGAAACAACAAAACAATGGAAAGCCCTCGAGGAATTAATTATCCCCAATTAATCATTTAATACCTTCTTCGTCAAGAAGAGCCAGGTATTACGGATAATAACCTATGAAGGACCCCAGGTGGCTGATATCCGATTTAGATGTGCGTTTTTTTGAGATGGGGACTTTTCTGTTGATAAATGACTCTTAATATCGATTGATAGCAGTAAGAAGAGGTATTTTAAATCTAATTTATAAGGGAGAAAAAGATGGCTGAGAAGAAAGCAAGTTTTCCCAAAATGAGTGAGATAAAGACCCCTGAAGGGGCAGAAGGTTGGCAAGAGATATATGCCAGCTATCACATACCAGGTGAACTGAAGGAGGAGGAGGATAATAGCTTCTGGTTCCTGGATAGCATTCACAAGCCGAAGGTTGTGTACCCATTCGACACTTATGATATGGAAAGCTGGGGAAGATCATCATCTGAAACTAGTAGCTGGCTGTTTGAAATTCCCGCTACTTTAGGTTGCGACCAGAGAATAGTCAACGGCTACCTCTATGTACATTCAAGCACCATTAATGACCCCGAGCTAATTAAGCAAAGATTGAAGGTGTTCACGGAGAGAGCGGATTTCTATTTCAATCACTGGACAGAGCTTCTCGAATTGCGGAAGGCGAGAATCTATGAGATGAATAGAACCCTGGAGAATTTAGATTTTAGCTGGCCGACTAAAGAAGAAAGTGAAAAGCATGTTTATGATATCACCAGCCAGATTAAGATACCACCAGGTCTGCGAATTATTTCCAATTACAATAAGCTAATTGATCTCATTTACGAGGCGTGGGCATACCATTTTGAATTTTGTAACCCGGGTTACGCAGCGTACCTGGGATTCTATGACTTCTGTAAGCAACACTTCCCAGACATAAGCGATATAGAACTATCTGGCATGGTATCCGGTGTTACTGTCGAGATGTATAAGCCTCAGGAATACCTGATTGAGCTAACCGAGCTGGCAGCGAAACTGAACCTTCAAGATACCTTCCTTAAGTTTAAGGGGTTGAGCAGTGAAAAACTGGAAGAGTTCTTCAAAGTGTTGAAAGAGACTGAGGAAGGTAAATCATGGATAAAGAGGCTGGATGAGATCAAGGACCCCTGGTTCAACGTCTCTACAGGCAGAGGCTATACCTGGACAGAGTATACCTGGCTGGATGACTTATCCATACCAATAGGCGTGATCATAGAATACTTGGAGAGAACAGAACAAGGGAAAAGTATTGTGAGACCTTTGGCCGAGGTTGAGGAAAGAAGAGATAAGCTCGTTACCGTATACAGGAGCCTTTTCAACTCTGATCAAGACCGTGATATATTTGATAAACTACGTGAAGTAGCGGTAGCAGCCTACCAGTTTGTTGAGGGTCACCAGTTCTATCTTGATAATTGGTTCCACCAGGCGATGTATCATGCTGTCAAAAGACTGGGAAAAACCATTAGAGACTCGGGACTAATAGATGACGTTAATGATATATTTTACCTTCACCGGTTTGAGCTTAGCTCACTCGTTTACGAAACGATGGTCAACTACGCAGTGGGATTCCCCGTCAGCAATGGGGATAGATGGCGCGCCAAGATAGAGAAGAGAAAGAAAATCATGGCGGTTCTGGAAAAATGGCAGCCTCCCCCAGCCCTGGGACCTGTGCCGGAGAAGGTTACCGATCCTAATACCAGGATGCTGTGGGGTGTGACATCAGAGACCATTGACAGATGGCAGGAGCAAATGGGTGCCGCTGGCACAGGTGAGAGTAACATCATAAAAGGGGTTGGCGGGTCACCAGGTACAGTAGTAGGCAGAGCCAGAGTTATCACCGATGTAAGCCAGATTGGCGAATTACAGGAGGGAGAAATTTTGGTAGCACCTTCTACTGAGCCTTCCTGGTCTTATGCATTCGTCAAGATTGCGGGGACGGTAACCGACATTGGGGGAGTTATGTCCCATGCCGCTATTGTTTGCCGTGAGTACGGACTGCCGGCGGTAACTGGAGTGGGATTTGGAACCAGGGTGATCAAGAGCGGACAGATGATTGAGGTTAGGGGAGACGAAGGAATAGTTAGGATACTAGACAAAGGCGATAAGGAATAATGAGCAAATATATAATACCTTTTGAAGAGTGCTCCCGGGAACACCTGGATTTGGTTGGGGGAAAGAATGCCAGTTTGGGTATGCTTGTGAGCGGTGGCATGCCAGTTCCACATGGTTTTGCGCTAACCATAGAGGCCTATAAGGATATAGTCCACTTCAACAATCTGGATAAGAAAATCGAGGCGATTATTCTTAAGGCTGATCCCAATGATAGCGACTCTACTCTAAAGGCAAGTAAGGATGCGAGGGAGCTTTTCATCGAGGGTGCGGTGTTCTCAGGGGCTATGAAAAATGAGATTAAGGAATCCTATCAAGCATTAGAGAAGAAGTATGGGGTTGATAACCTGCCGGTTGCTGTTCGTTCAAGTGCTGTGGGAGAAGATGCCCCTGATGCTAGCTTCGCTGGTCAGCATGACAGCTACCTCTGGGTAAGGGGGATTGATAATGTGCTCACTAAAATTATAGAGTGCTTATCAAGTTTATTCACGCAAAGGGCTATTGTCTATCGTGCCTCGAAAGGCTTCCAGATCGTACCAGCTATAAGCGTTGGGGTACAGAAAATGGTCCGGCCCAGGTCTGCAGGAGTAATGTTTACCTTAAACCCGATCACCGGAGATAGGTCGAGGGTAGCCATAGAATCGGTCTGGGGTGTTGGCGAAACGCTTGTTGCCGGCGAAGTGAATCCTGATGGATTCCTGGTTGATAAAATATTTTTTTCTATCAAAGAAAGAAAACTTGGGACAAAACTAATCGAGCGGGTTGTGGATGAGGTGGAGGGAACAAAGAAACTTGAAGTTGAAGAGGGCCGGCAGAACCAGCCATCGTTATCAGATGAAGAGGTAATATATCTGGCTAAATTAGGCCAGAAGATAGAACAATACTATAAGAAACCTCAGGATATCGAATTCGCAGTTGAAAAGGAGGCTGCTTTCCCGGAAAGCATATTCATTGTTCAATCGAGACCTGAGACTGTGTGGAGCCGGAAGAAGAAGGCAGAAACAAAGTTATCGGCTATGGAATATATAGCCAAAGATTTAAAGGAAGGGTTAAAGCTGTAGAGTGAAAGAAATATGCGAGGGAGAGTATGACTAACAAAAATATTTTAGTGATGGCTAGCCTGGATACGAAGGGAGAAGCCGTTGAGCTTCTGTGTGAACACATCAGAAATAGGGGCCATAACACGATAATCATGGACTTGAGCATGATGAAAGAGCCAAGGATAAAGGCTGACATATCTGCAGTAGAGGTTGCCATCACTGGTGGCGGTACTGAGGCCGATACCAGGGGGGAGACCGGCGAGAGAGATAAGAGAATCGAGGTATTGCAAAAGGGTGCCATCAAAATAATTAGCCAGATGGCAGAGGAAGGGAAAATTGATGGCCTGATAAGCTTAGGCGGGGCAACTAACACACTGATGGCCGCCAACGTATCTAAAAACCTGCCTTTCGGATTTCCTAAACTGATCCTTTCGAGCACTGCGGGACTGGGCTTTAACTATTTTGGCAGGACCGATATAGCCCTGTTCGCCACCATCTCAGATACGGACTCTATGAACGTCTTCCTGAGAAATAGTGTTGCCCGGGCGGCTTATATGATATGTGGCGCCGTTGAGAGTGAAGTTCGGTCAGTGGTTGTGGAAATCGAGGAACTCAGAAAGGCAGATACCAGAGTAATCGCCATGACCCAACTATTCTCGGCTCAGGTTAGCGCCCATACCATAGATATGCTTAAACAGAGGGGAAACTATGAAGTCATAACTTTTCACAGTACCGGCATTGGCGACATGTCAATGGAAGAGTTGATAGAGGCCGGGATAAAGTTCGATGCCATCCTTGACATATGTATAGCTGGTTTATCTGAATATCTGACTGGTGGCAACAGGCCAGCGACAGCAACTAGGCTGGAGGCAGCGGGCAAGAGAGGAATCCCACAGATAATTACCCCGACCGCTCTTGACATAATAAGCTGTGGCCCGCTGAGCAGAAAGGATATAAAAGAAGATGCGCTTTGGGAGAAGTTAAGGTGCAATGACAGGAAACTGTGGGTTATGGATGAGCTCAGAGTCCAGGCCAAGATATCTGCCAAAGAAGCAGTTGAGATAGCCGAGGTTATTGCCGGCAAGCTGAACAGGTCTAAAGGTCCGGTTAAATTCCTTGTTCCCTGGAAAGGCTGGCATACGGCGGATAGAGAAGGGCAGAGCCTTTATCAGCCTGAAATCAATAAGCTACTGATAGATACTCTAAAGAAGGAGATTGACCCGAAGGTGGTTGATATCCGCGAATACGATTTGTACTTGAACACCAGCGAGTTTGCCTCAGTTATCGTTGATACTCTGGAGGAAATATTAGGTAAAACTTAATTTGGGTTAACATAACATTTGTAATAAATCTTTTGTTTATTTATATTATTAAAAGGAGGTTGCAATTATGGTTATCAACAGTTTAAGGGATTTTATTGAGGCTTGTGACAAGATGGGACAAGTGAAAAGGATTACCGCAGAGGTAGATTGGAATTTAGAGATTTCACACATAGCCAAGCTGAATGAAATAAAACAGGGACCCGCCCTTCTGTTTGAAAATGTTAAGGGTTATGATATCCCGGTCTTGACCAGCGCATTGACAACGCCTGAAAGGTTAGCCGTTACCTTGGGCATGCCAGCGGATTATTCTATGTGCAGGATGGCTGAGGAATGGATGAAGATTGCCACAAAGGAACTTATAAAACCGGTTGAAGTAAAAACCGGCCCGGTAATGGAGAAGGTAATAGAGGGGAAAGATATTAATCTGTTTGATTTTCCAGCCCTCTATAATTACCCCCTGGATGGGGGACGATATATTGGGACAGCATGTTTTTTGATTTCACAGGACCCCGAAACAGGGTGGACAAATCTGGGAACATATCGGATGCAGGTACTGGATGAGAAAAGCGTGGGAGTGAATGCCCAGAAGGGAAAGCACGCTGAGATGCATATAAGGAAATATGAAAAAATGGGCAAGAAAATGCCTGTTGCGGCTGTGTTCGGGTCTGACCCGCTTCAATTCCTGGTTTCAAGCACAATGGTTGCAGCCCAGGCGGATGAGTATGATCTCGTTGGAGCATTGCGGGGCGAGCCGGTTGAGGTAATTAAAAGTGATCTGACCGGGTTACAGATTCCCGCCCATGCGGAGATCATCGTTGAGGGTGAAATCGACCCGACTGACTTAAGAGATGAAGGGCCTTTTGGTGAATATACGGGTTATTACTCGAGTAAGACCGGCAAGGATAAACCCCAACCGTGGATAAATATCAAACGCATATTGTGCCGGGAGAAACCCATTTATTGGACAACAACAGTCGGTTACCCGGTTACTGATACCCATATGATCCAATGCTTAAACCGGTCGGCTGTCCTTTGGACTGAGCTGGAGACCATGGCGGTACCGGGTATTAAATCGGTTTTTATCCCTCCCGAAGCATGTGGCCGGTTCTGGGCCATTATCTCGGTGAAAACAATGTATCCAGGTCATGCCAATCATGTAGCAAGTGCCGCCATTTCAACCACCAATGGACATTACGGATTAAAGGGTGTCATCGTCGTGGATGATGACATTCCCGCCGATGATATCGGGAGAGTGCTTTGGTCTTTAGCTGTCCGTTATAACCCAGCTCAGGATTCGCAGATTATTGAGAAGGGGCGGTCCACTCCTCTCGACCCGTCACTTCCTACTGATCAGAGGGAGATAGGCTCAAGGATTCTTATGGATGCCACTATTCCTTATCAGTGGAAGGAGAAACCAACTCTGATTGCCCTTGATGAAGAGACAGAAAAGCGTGTTCAAAGCCGGTGGGAGGAATATGGTTTCGGGAAAGCTTAATAACTGTTGTGGAATAAAGCTAAAACTGGACTGACCTCTGTCTTATTGCGGGTATAAGATACGCCCAGAGGCGTTGGGAAGAGCCAGCATCAGGATTGCTGTCTGCCAACGCCTCCTGTCTTTATATGGCCAACACAGGGTTAGTAAGAACTCTTAATAATACTCGAAGATTTGATATTTCATATCCTTAGGCTTAAAATCATTAATTTCGTTAGTGTCCGGGCATGATGTGGCGGCAACCAAAACATCCATCTCGGCTAAAAACTCTATATAGTCCCCCTTTTCGCATTTAGGTGGCTCGAATATCATCGTGCCGTTTTCGTCATCCAGGAAATGTACCACCATCCAGAGGTTAAAGACGCCAGCCCAATCAAGGTCTCGCATTGATATGTGATAGGGCTTTAGGCATTCCTCAAAGAGTTCCCAGCAGGTCGGATACCCTGAACCCACTAGCTCCTCACCCATGAGCTCACGGTGCTTTGGCGAACAGCAACCCTCAAAGAAATGATACCCAACTTTATCATCTATAACCGTCACCAAGAGATTCTGCCAGGGTGGCTTAGAATATATTTTTTTGAGTTTTTTATTACCACCTATGCCCTCCATTGTGTTGAGGCTTCTAGAGAATATAGGTGAGGCTTGTTCTTCATAATCATGTGCGTTCAAAAATCGAATATCTGCTACCTGCTTTCCTTCGTGGGCTGTTACCCGCAGTACCTGGCCTTTCTTGAGTTCAAAGACCTTGGCTGAGCACTTGGGGATGACAAATTCCTTAACAATTCTTCGTGGCTTGGTTGCCTCCTCTCCTTTTGTCATTTTTTCCTCCTGTCCTTATTTATTCTTTTAAAAACCACCGCCTTAGGCGGTGGATCAGAGTAGCACTGCCTTTATCTCACGCCTTTAAGGCGTGAGTTGCCCCTTTTAGGAGTGGTAGTTGACTTTGTTGAAGCCGTGGATTCCTAACTTACACAAATCTCATCATTTACCTTCACCCCCGAGCTAGCGCATTACCCCCGGGAGCCACAACGATATTTGTGGGAAGGCGATAAGCAATACTATAGCTATCAAGTCGAGCCCAAGAAAGGGTAAACCAGCTCGATAGACGTCTCCTATCGTGGTATCGGGGGGGGCTACGCCCTTCATTACAAATAGGCAAAGACCGAAGGGCGGTGATATCTCTCCCATCGTTATGCTGAGAAGGTATATTACCCCAAACCACACCGGGTCAAAGCCCAGGTTATTGACAATAGGCATAAATAAGGGGAGAGTAACCATCATTATAGACACTGGCTCCATAAAGGCACCCAAAAACAGTATAATAACCAGCATAGCTATGAGGATGAAGATGGGGGATAGAGGCAGGGTTGTAGCAAATCCAATAAGGCCTCGGCTGGCGCCGGAAAAGGCCAGGATTTGGCTGAAGGCCACAGCTCCAGCGAGGATTAGCATTATCATACCTGTGATGTGGAGGGTTCCCATAAGGGATTTCTTTGCCACCTGCCAATTCAGCCTTCCATAGGCAGCAGATAGAAGGAACATACTAATGGCACCAGTGGCTGCGGCCTCGGTCGGCGTGGCGATACCGAACAAGATGAGTCCGACGACGGCAAAGATGACAAACCCTATCGGTAGTATGTAGCGCGCCGTGGCTAGAAGCTTGTCCGATAAACTGAAGTGCGTCACCCCATAGGCCGGAGCGATGGCGGGTTGAAGAATGGATCTAACAATGATATAAGTGGCATAAAGGGCGCCCATCAGTATACCAGGGAAAATGATAGCCATCAAGAGCTTGCCTATGGATATTTTGCCTAAGGCACCTAAAAGCACAGCCAGGTCACTGGGTGGAATCATTATCGCCAGGCCGCCGCTACCCAGAATAGGCCCCATAGTCATTGCCTTTTTGTAGCCTCGCTTCTCCATCTCGGGTACCAGTGCATCCCCCATGATAGCTGTAGTGGCTAAGTCCATACCGGTCAGGGTGGAGAGTATGGCTCCACCCGCTACGGCTTGCAGACCCAATCTGCCGGGCAAACGGCCTAACCATTTATCCAGGGCGTCCATCATCGGGGAGGCTATCCCTGACTGGAACATCACCTCGCCCATGAGGATGAACAGCGGGATAGGCAGGAGAACAAAGCTAGTCACGGAGTCAAAGATGCTGGTGGAAAAATGTTCAAGACCGGCTAAGCCACCAAAGAAGAAAAACCTACCTATTAAGTTTATGAGAATAAAGCAGATGGCAACCGGCATTCCTGTTGCCATTAGGACTATCAGGCCACCAAAAAGAAGCAGGAGCAATAATTGCCATTCCAACGATGTTCACCTCACTAGTAGGTCTTTAGGATGATTTACAGCTGTTATTTCTTGTCTGCTGATGTTCTCCAGTTTCGGAAGTATCCATAGCTCCTTCTCAGGAATTGGACGGAGAGCAGGAAACTACCTACAGGAATAACCAACATGATAAGAAATTTAGGCGGCCGCACGAAGGTGTTTATGCGATAATCGGTCTGGAAATATCCCCAGGTGACCTGGGCACTGAACCAGGTAAGAGCCAAGCAGATGATTATACTAACAACGGAGGTAACGGTATTAATCAGCGCTTGAGTTTTTGGATTCAAATTATGGAGCAGCAGGTCCATTTTGACATGCCCATCTGACCTTAGCACCCAGGCGGCGACCAGGAAGGTAACCCAAAGCAGGCTATACTCGGCTGTTTCCGCCATCCATATTATCGGACGCCCCAGGACTTTCCTCAAAACAACTTCCGTAGTGACGCCCAATGCTATATAGATGAGGAGAGCCGCTGCCAGGATGGCAAAAAAGTCAAGGGTGCGGTCAAAAATAGTGGTGCATTTGTTTAGTAACTTCATACCCCGGTCAATGCCTCTCTCAACGGTGGCCAAAGATCAAAGGATACAGCCTTTAGACAACTACCGTAAGTGAAGGGGCATTCATGTGCCCCTTCACCACAGAGAACTGCCAATCAAGCCATCCGAAAGCCTATATACCGCCTACTTCCACAGCACCTTTTTTAGTTTCGGTCCAAGTTTTGGATACCTCTTAATATGGAGGTCCCAGTCCGCTTCTGCAAAGGTTTTGTTGTAGAAGGCGGCATCAGCCGGCGAGAACTCGATGAATTCTATCCCAGCCTTCTGCAGTATCTGCTTTTCCTTGGCCTCTAGCTGCTTGTAGATGCCTACACTCTCGGTTTCCATCCTTATCACTTCTTCCATTATCAAATCTTGCAGATGCTTGGGAAGGCTGTTCCATTTGTCCTTGTTTATTGTCCACAAGACATCATCGGATTCGAATCCATGGTTGATGAGATACTTGGCTACCTCGCCCCATCCCCAATCAACCATGCCTACAACCGGGAAGGCAGTGCCATCGAGTACCCCCCGTTCTATGGCGGTGTATATTTCCGGGGGAGCGGTAACCACCGGGACGGCACCCAATGCTTTCAAACCAGCGACACCAATGGTTCCGTCTCCAAACCTCAGTCCCGCCAGGTCCTGGGGCCTTTCCACTTTTTTGCTGAGAATGATATGGAAGAAGTCATTTATCAGGGCAATCCCGTGCCCCAAATAGTAGAGACCTTTCTGCTTGTGGAGATTTAGAATAGCATCATAACCCCCCGACGCTCGCTGCTCCGTGGCGGTGAGGTTGGAAAACATAAGCGCCTCAATCCCGGGCACTACCCCCGGATAAAAGGTGCCTGGAACCCAGGCTATATCGACCACACCGCGCTGAACCGCCTCCCCCTGGTCAAACATGCCGATTGTCTCCGGTCCCCCCTTATATTTGAGGATAAGCTCACCCCCGGCTCGTTCATTGATTCTCTTCAGCACCGGCCAAAATGCACTGAGTAGATTATTACCCTCGGGTACAAATGTGACCACCGAAAGTGTTATCGCCTTCTTTGGCTTTGCGGCACTGTCTGCCGTAAAGGGTAAGGCTGCCAGTACTATAATTAGACAAAGACTACCAAGTAATGTTAGCAATTTTTTCTTTTTCATTAGAACCTCCTTGTAATATTTTAGTCTGATTAACCGATGCTAAGTAAATTATATTATTTTATCACCCCCCTTGATCTATTGCCTTTACTTCATGGTTCGGTCTTATGCAATCAGCCGAGCCTCTTTTGCATTAACCGCCACTTATTAGGTATGACCTGACCGTTAATTATACCTCGCTATTGTCTATCCAGGAATGTTAATTTTTTGATATAAATAAAAAAAGCGTAAAAAGAATCAAAATCAGGCACACTGTAGCTTTTGATTCCCAGCAGTTACTAGTTTTAGTTCGCGTAGTTGAAGGAGTGGTCTAACATACTTTGCCATAAACTCACCAGGAACAATAGCATAATATAGGTCCAGCTCTGCATATTTCTTCTTTAATTCCATTAATAAAAAAACAGGGAATTCGTTCCTGTCAAAGTAGAAAATCTATTGTGCCAAAAAACCACCATCAACAACAATTACCGTTCCTGTTATGTAGCTTGAGGCATCAGAACATAAAAGTAATACAGCACCGATAATCTCAGAGACTTCCCCAAATCTCTTCAGAGGTATTTGTTTGACTAGCCTATTATAAACCTCCTCTGATTCCCTAAGTCCTTTTGTCAACTCAGTTTCAAGATAGTGCGGAGCAATCGCATTTACACGAATATTATATTTGGCCCATTCCAGGGCCAGGCTTTTTGTTAGGAGAATGACCCCCGCTTTTGAGGCACAGTAAGCGGGTGCACGCGGAACCCCGGTAATACCTGCGGTCGATGCAATATTAACGATACTACCTCCACCGCTATTGATCATCAACTTCCCAATATATTTACAGCAAATGAAGGTCCCTCGTAAATTTATCCCTACAATCTTGTCCCACTCTTCCACAGAGAGTTCTTCTGTGGGCGTATAGCTTAACTGAGAAACACCGGCATCATTGACCAGCATATCTACCTTTCCATATTCTGAATTGACTATCTCAGTTAAGTTCTTGACCTGTGCTTCGTCGGATATATCTGTTTGAACAGCAATGCAGCAAACACCTATATCCTCAACCAGCTTTGCTGTTTCCCTGGGATATTCGAGGTCCACGAGAATCAGTGAAGCACCATACTGTGCAATCCCAAGGGCAATCTCTTTCCCCAAGCCACGAGTGGAACCTGTAACCAGGGCGGTTTTCCCACTAAGCGTAAACAATTCCTTTAAATCCATAGCGCA
>Ga0180009_10003674_pt1 | contig 17314 bp, 11 predicted proteins | sample OS_PC_MetaG_FD_123537 | JGI IMG/M metagenome (GOLD analysis project Ga0180009, IMG submission 123537) | Groundwater microbial communities from the Aspo Hard Rock Laboratory (HRL) deep subsurface site, Sweden - OS_PC_MetaG | ecosystem: Environmental > Aquatic > Deep subsurface > Groundwater... | reverse complement strand
GGAAGTGCATACTGGAGAGAGGTACCTTCGGTCAGGCCCCCGGCATTGATGAGCGATGCTCCGGGAAACGCCTCTGCCAGGCGCTTCACCAGCTCGGGAGCGGCCGGTGCACCGCCATAGACAATTTTTTTGAACGAATCGAGCCGATATCGGGAAAACTCCGGCGAGATCAACATCAGCCAATAAATAGTCGGAACCGAGATGCTCAGTGTCACCTTCTCCTTTTCGATGATCGCCACTGCCGCATCTGCTTTAAACGTTCTCATGAGTATTGTTGTTCCGCCCAAATAAATGGTCTGTGAAAGCTGGGTAAACAGCCCGGTAACATGAAATAGCGGAACCATGATCAGATCCACATCGTCCACCGTTGTACTGAATACCCGCGCGCATGCGATGGCGGTGTTCACAACATTGCAATGGGTCAGCACAACACCTTTCGGATTTCCGGTTGTCCCTGATGTAAACAGGATACACCCCGGATCGTGCTCGTTGAGATTTTCATCGGATATCCGTTCGGCTGCACCGGTAGAAGACAGGGTTTCAAACGGCTCGGTGCCGGCAATGCCGCCGCCGACACTGAAAATTCTTTCAACCGAGCTGATATCTTCCTTTATGGGTTCTATCCCGGTCCAGAAATCTTTTGAAACGAATAAAAGCCTTGGTCCCGCCTTTTGAATTTGATAGACCAGTTCTCTGCTCTTGAGCCTGGTATTGAGCGGTACGAAAATCCCGCCGATGGCTGTTGTCGCCAGATAGAGAATGACAAATTCCGGACGGTTTTCCAGCAATACCGAAACACGGTCCCCTTTATGAATGCCCCTTTCCTCCTTAAGGGTCCATGCTGTCCGATTGACGAGCGTTTCCAGTTCCCTGTACGCCCACCGTATGTCATCGCAGATTAAAGCGGTATTGTCCGGCTGCGCTGAAGCGGAATCGTAAAACATCTGCAGAATGCTCCGGGGCCGGTCTTCATAAATCAGAAGATCCACACCTTCAGCACTCTCTCTTGCGATACCGTCCCGCGGCCAACTCGATGTCGTCACTTCTCCGATGCCGTTCATTCAAGTTAAATAGGACGCAGACCCGCCTGCCGATCCTAAAAAAATAAGATGGCGGGCAAGTTCGCGCAGATACACACAGATAATATAATCTTTTTTTCTTAATCTAAATAATCTGCGTTCACACGCCGCGCCGGCGCTGCGGCTCCGCGTTCCAAGAAGGAAATTCCTGCTATCAAGTTTGTGGAGATGATTTTATCCGCCTATTAATTTCCTCTCCCGTGCAAAAGCCTCAAATCCCCGGCGTTCCTTTACCAGGGCTTGTTTTAGGCTAGCGTTGCGTCTCGACTCCATGAGTTCTCTAATCGTATCCAGCATGGGTCGGTTTGCTTCACTGATGGCATCGGCAATTTGTTTCGCTCTCTGGAGCAATTCCTCATGGGGCACGACCTCGTTAACCAACCCCCAATTAAAAGCCGATTCAGCATCTACGAACTCACAGGTAAAAGACATCTGTTTCGCCCGGCGAATACCGACTGCTTCCTGAAGCAGTTGTGTCATTCCCCAGCCGGGATGGATGCCCACCCTGGCATGGGTATCTGCAAATGAAGCCCGCTCTGAAGCGATCAGGAAATCACACTGCAAGGCGATCTCAAGCCCTCCGGTTACGGCATGCCCGTTTATCGCGCCGATGATGGGCTTTCGGCAGGCATTGATGACATCCGGGAAATCCCGACCGTCGCCCCGGGGGTTAAAAATATTCTCTGAGTGAAACGCTTCAAGATCGAGTCCCGAACAGAAGGACTTGCCGGCACCGGTAATGATGGCTGCCCGGATGGTCCCACTGGACCTGACCTCATCCAGAGCGTCATAAAGGGCGATGAGCAAAGCCTGATTGATTGCATTTCTGCGCTCCGGGCGATTGAGTGTGATTATGGCGGTATGGTTGTCGACTTCGAATAATACTGGATTCGGCATGGTTTTATCATCTATTGTTTGAAACTGTTTCCGATTTTATAGTAAATTCCTTGCATAGTCCCCAACACATGTCAACTTGAGAATCTGATGGTTTTGTGTTTTTATGCCATCCTTAAAGGGAATCGGGAATCAGTAACTGCCAACCAGTATGATATGGAGATTTATAGAGAATGAAATTTAAAAGCCACTTTTTCCCCGGAGACAATGTCGATTATGTCGCACCTTCCTGGTTTGAATTGCAGCAACTGTCTTTTGATATTGCAAAACAGATACGCACATCCGGAAAAACCATAGACCGGATCATCACCCTGGCTCGGGGCGGCTGGCCCATGACCCGTTGTTTAATCGATTTTCTGGACACCCAGGGTGTGGCCAGCATCGGGGTTAAGTTTTATTCCGGAATCAATCAGCGGTTCGAAAAACCGCACATATATCAGGATCTGCCGGTTTCGGTGGTGGATGAGCGGGTGCTATTATTCGACGATGTGGCGGATACGGGTACGTCATTGAAGTTCACCCGGCAATACCTACTGGAATTCAGAGGGGTTAAGGAAGTTACAACAGCCACCTTGCTCACCAAGCCCCATTCTGTCATTCAACCGGACTTCTTCGGGGCGGAAACAGCGGCATGGATCATTTTCCCTTATGATGTGGCGGATATGGTATCCCTTTTAACCGAAAGATGGAAAACACAAGGCGTTTCCAAAGACGATATGCCTAATCGGTTTGCTGAGTTGGGATTTGATTCGGAATGGATCGAATATTTTATCAAGCAGCAGAATTAAGACGGCCATATGATGCAAATGAGAAGATAATCAATAAAATTTATCTGCGTATATCTGCGCAAATCTGCCTGCCCCGTGGAATGCGAAGCCTATTCCACCGGGGCGTCCTATTCAACTGGTTTAATCCACCTGCAGCCGATCTTCCCCCAACACCACCTCAAGTGCTTCGGCCAGATCGTCTGCGTTCTTTTCCGAAAAAACAATCGGGGGCTTCAGTTTCAACACATTGTGATCCGGACCGTCGGTGCTGATCAAGAAGCCGTAGTCTTTCATTCGATTGGAAATATACGTTGCGTGCTCGCCGGCCGGATTGAGTTTTTCTCGATCCGTGACCAGCTCGATTCCCACAAACAGCCCCAAACCTCGCACATCCCCTACCAGCGGGAACCGTTCTTTCAGCGGCTTGAAGTTATCGAGGAGCCGTCTTCCCACTTTGAGTGCGTTTTCCTGCAATCTCTCATTTTGAATGACATCGAGTACGGCCAAGCCGATGGCACAGGACACCGGATTCCCGCCGAAGGTATTGAAATATTCCATACCGTTTGCAAAGGAGTCTGCTATTTCAGGTGTTGTGATGACCGCTGCCAGGGGATGTCCGTTTCCCATCGGTTTGCCAAGGGTAACAATATCAGGAACCACATTCTGAGTTTCAAATGCCCAAAAATGGCTTCCGGCCCGTCCGAATCCCACCTGCACCTCATCGATGATGCATACACCCCCCGCTTCACGAACAAACCGAAAGGCTTGCTGCAGATATTGATCCGGCAATATCAACTGCCCACCACAGCCCAATATACTCTCGCAGATAAAGGCGGCCGGACCCCTATCGTCCGATTGTAGGGCTTCGATTTCTTTTCTGACATATTCGGCATAGCAGGCGCCCGCATCCGGACCCGTGCCTTTGTGCGGCCCGCGATAACCGTCCGGCATCACTACCTGATGAACCCACGGGGGCGCCCCTTTCCCCCCGGGGCCGTCATGTTTGTACGGACTGATATCGATCAGCGCCTGGGTATTGCCGTGATAGGCGCCATCCACCGTAATAATGTCGTGCCGCCCCGTATAGGTTCGAGCCATGCGCAACGCCAGTTCATTGGCCTCGCTGCCTGAACATACAAAAAAACATACACTGAGCGGCTTCGGAAACGTTGCGAGCAGACGCCGGCTGTATTCTATAATATTATCGTGCAGATAGCGGGTATTGGTATTCAAGACGGTCATCTGACGATATCCGGCTGATACCACATGCGGGTGGCTGTGCCCCACGTGGCAGACATTATTGACGCCGTCCACATAAGCCTGGCCGTCATCGCTGATGAGATACTGACCGATCCCGCGAACTATTTTTAGGGGCTTGTGATATGAAATACTCAGGTTTCTGCCCAAATGTTCGGATCTCAGTTTGAGGATTTCTTCACTGCTGCGCCCTCTTTTGGGAAAGCACTCAGCAGGAATACCCAGCATGATGTTAGGATCCGGGCATATGCTTTTCCACACGTCTCGGAGCATGGGGCGGCCAACCCCGGGAAAGGTTCCGGACTCATCGAGTATATCGGTGATGATTTGAAAATGTAAGTGCGAAGGCCAGCCGCCGTTAATTCCGGAATCACCGATCCGGGCAAAAGCCTGTCCCTTTTTGATTTGAGATCCTGCTTGCATCTTATCCAGAGAGTCCAGGCTGAGGTGACCATAAAGGGTATAGAAACGGTCGATTCCATCCGTATCATGCTCCAAGATGACGGTGGGGCCATAGTCGAGATGGGTAGTGTTGTTGTTGAAGCTGTGGATTTTACCTTCAAGTGGTGCCAACACCGGGGTGCCGCTTTTCATAAACAAGTCCACACCCAGGTGAATGGTTCTCCGTTCCGGCATCTCATCGGTCTCCACTTCAAATTTTTCCGTCGTATAGAGCAATCGAGCTTCGCCGTAACGACCGATGCCAACCGTCGCACCGGCTGATTCCATTTTTTGAAATATTAACCCTGATGTGACCGCCGGATCCTTTTGACTAATCTCGGCGTCAAACATTGGCGTATCCACGCTCAAATCGAATACGAGTTGTTTTTCATTTTTCAGATCTGCTTTCACAACCGAATCAAAACCGGCCGCATTTCGTTTCAACCAGGCGACTATTTTTTCAGATCGGGGGACCGCTTCCATACCGCAGGCCTGTCGAAAGACGTATCCTGCAAACCGAGGATGAATCTCTGCTAATCGATTCAATAAATCCCACGCGGGTCTTTCCGATATCGTAAGGTATTCATTTTCAGGCTCCAGATTGAATTGATGTGCGGCCATGCAGACACTGGTGCAAAGCCTCATGCAGATCAGATGGAACAGAACAGCCAATTCCTGTTCGGTGAGAGGATGAATTTGATGATATCCGGTCACCACATGCGCACCTGCTGTCAGCGGATCGATCTTATCCAGCATGGCATAGGCACAGGCGATGGCCAAATCATTAACGGTGTGAGTATAGACCATATCGCCGAAATCGATCACCCCGCTGACCTTGTTGCGCCAATCTCCCTCAGGGGTTACCAGCACATTGTAATCATTGCCGTCATTGTGAATAACGCTGGATCGAAGATCATCCATTTGTGGTTCGACTTCGGCCTTGAAACGCTTGAGAAAGGAATGAACACGGTTCCTTTTTTCCGTCTCAGGAATCGAATGCAAATATTCTTCAACCACCTTTCCGGAATTCTTAAGGTCCCAGTGGAAATCTCTATTGGCTGCAGGATGATCAAAATCTTTCAGGAATTGGTCGATCCTTCCGAAAAAGCTTCCCAAACTCCCCAATAGTTCTGAATCATGGGGCCTCACCAGAGCCAGCGGCTTTCCGGGAAGGTAACTCAAAAGCCGCACGTGATGGTCTTTATTGTCCACTCCCTTTATCGTCGTGATTTGCGCCCCGGTCAGCGTGCTGAAGACCTCGGGACAGATGGCGCCGATTGACTCGAGTTTTTTACTTTTATCCACGATATGCATCATGGCTCGATTCTGAAATTCCAGGACCTCATACTTCTCGGTGGCGTTGGCGATTTTGAGCACGTATTCCTCACCTCCGGATTCGGCGAGGTGAAAGTTCTGGTCCCTTTCGCTTGGAAGTAGTTTTGCCGAAACATCCAGTCCGTAATGGTCCTTTGAAATATCGATGGCCTCTTCTTCGATAAATCGGGGAGCATGTTGAACAATCGATGACATGGTATGGATGATTCTTTCTGAAAATTATTTCAAAAATGCATCAGAAAAATACGCTAATGACATCAGGGAGATTACCAGATTCGATAACGAAGCGAATAATCTACGACTCCCCAATGATTTATTCCAATTCTAACCTAACTGGTGTTCGTCCACAAATGAGGGATTTTGCGTGAGTTCAAGGCGGGCGTCAGATTTGAACCGCAGGAATAGCGAGCTATTTTGAGGATTCAAATCGTGGCGCCCAACGCTGAAATCGCGTAAAAGAACCATTTGTGGACGGACACTAACTATATATGGACCTTGGCCGGGAGTCTATATCCGAATGAATAGGGAGTGTCAAACAGGGTGGAATAAACACCCGATGCTGCGCCATTGATTTTACGATGATCTTATAGGCCTTTCATTTTTTTTAAGGGGCTCCGAAAGCGTTAACCTTGCGTGGATATGAGGATTTCCGGTTTTTATTAATACGCGGCTATCACTAATTTTAATCAACCGCTATTAAGTTCCAATCCTAACTAGCCGATATATCTAATAGAAAAAGAAACTGCGGTGTCCGGAGCCATTTTAAACAAAAACCAAATGAAAAATTCTGGGGGAGGATGATGTGATGCAAAAAGGGCGTGAAAAAATGCACAACAGCATTGAGACTTTGTTACATGATTTTTTAAGAAAAGTCCCTCTCTTTGATACACTCCATGATGATGAATTGGCCGTTGTCGGAAAACATATCACCATATTTGAATTAGACCAGGGAAATTTCTTATTCAAAGAGGGACAAGCAGGAGATTCCGTCTGTTTCTTACTGAGTGGAAGCCTGGATGTCATCAAACAAACCGACAAGAACATGGTCGAAATCGCCACGTTGTCCAAAGGCTGCACTGTCGGAGAAATGTCTATTGTCGATGAATCGAAACGATCGGCAACCGTGAAAGCCCGGCAGAAGTCTTCTTTAGCTACCCTGTCCCGAGAAGATTTTGAAAACATTTTGGAAAAATATCCTAAAATCGGTGTCAAGATGCTGAAGGCTTTGTTAAAATATCTCAGCATGAACATGCGGAGGACTTCCAAGCAGCTGGCCGGTTATATGGAAGACTACATGTCGCTTCTTTTTGATTATCGGAAACGATTCTAAAGACGAACGGTCATTTTCACCCGGTTCACCAATCTCACCAAGATTATCCATTGATCGGCCCCCCTTGCAAGATTGCAGGAAGAGCGGGGTATTCCATATTGATAATAGGAGTTCCGTCAGGTATGATAGGAAGACTGATTCAAATTAAACCTTCTCTGATATGTCCGAAACAAACAGGCGGCAATCAATGGTCAGCGTCCATTGCAAAGAATGCAGGTTCGATAAAACCATCATCGAAACCCGGCGGTCGGTAGACGGGCTTGAAACAACCTGCTATTGCGATCCCGAGGGTATTTTAAAGCACGGCGAGATCACCGAGGAAGAAAAAAAGAAACTGCTGGTCTCCATCGATCAGAATCGAGATTCACACTGTAAATATTATAAACCCAAGTGGTATGTCAGGTTTGCCCGCTTTGTAAAAAAACTCAAGCAACAAAAATAGAAAATATAAACGGATAAGAGGAGCCACAATGTCGAGTTTGTTCGAAAAAACAGCAATCAACAACATGACCCTGAACAACCGGTTTGTTCGTTCAGCAACGTTTGAGTCCATGGCAAATCCCGATGGTTCATGCACATCGGATTTAATTCGGTTAACCAGGGATCTTGCCGAAGGCGAAGTGGGATTGATCATAACCGGATACGCTTTCACCAGTGAAATCGGGAAATCCAGGCCGACCCAAACCGGCGTGCACAACGATTCCATGATAGATGGGTTGAATGAAATGGCCGAAGCAGCTCATGCGGCAGATGGGGCAATTGCCATGCAAATAGCCCATTGCGGCTGCAACTCCTTTGTCATGCCAGAGGGAGAAGAAGCCATAGGCCCCAGCCCTATTTCAATGCCCCAGGGCTGCCGATGCAGAGATATGACGATATCAGAAGTAAAAGAAACGATTAACGATTTCGTTTCAGCCGCTATTCGTGTAAAAAATGCAGGATTTGACGGCGTCCAACTTCACGGCGCCCATGGTTACCTCATCAGCCAGTTTCTCTCCCCGTTTTATAACAAGAGAACCGATGAATACGGCGGTTCGGTGGAAAATCGAGCGCGGTTTCTTTTGGAAATTTTAAGAGAAATCCGTTCTGCCATAGGGTCCGACTATCCGGTGTTGGTCAAAATCAATTCGGATGACTTTCTTGAAGACGGGTTTGTCAAGGATGAGATGATCCAGGTGGCAATCATGCTGGAACAGGAAGGCATCGATGCCATCGAGATCTCCGGCGGGACTCATCTGAGCCCGGACGAATACTCCTTTTCAAGAAAAACCGGCATCGTTTCCGAAGAAAAAGAACTTTACTTCAAGGAAGCTGCCAAGCTTTACAAAGAAAAAATAAAGGTGCCGCTGATGCTGGTGGGCGGTATCCGCTCATTGAACGTTGCCGAAAAGGTAGTTGATGAGGGGCTTGCCGATTATGTATCCCTTTGCCGCCCGCTGATTCGCGAACCTCACTTGATCAGACGCTGGAAATCCGGGGACATAAAAAGAGCCACCTGCATCTCTTGCAACGAGTGCTTTAAGCCAGTTCGGGCTGGAAAAGGGTTATATTGCGTTGCTGAGGCCAAACTGAAAGCAAAGAAAGAGCGGAAGTAAGAAAAAAAGGCATTTAATCTTGACACCAACACTTCGTTTTCATATAGTATTCCCAGTAAAAGCGGATGTTTATCGCTATATTAAGGCAACTATTAACCGGATGACCTAATAATAACAGATTATGGAAGCCTGAGCGGCACATAATCTCTTCTCGCCGGACTCCTAAACCATAGACCAATATTCTAACGTGACAACATTAGGGTAAATAAGAGATGGTTGAGGAACAGATCATATCCCCTTCAGAGACAAAGCGGTATTGGGTTGGCATTGATGCAGGATCGGTGAGCATCAACTGTGTGGTCATCGATGAAACGAAAAATGTTGTCTATGAGCATCCGTATCAACGTCACTTAGGCAGGGTGGAGGAAAGCGTATTCAATCTTGTTCAATCTTTATATAATAAATTCGGGGAAAAACGGTTACAGGCCATTGCCTTTACCGGCAACCATGGAAAAAACCTGAGTGAAAAGCTGGACCTGTTCTATGAATTTGAAACCATCAGCCAGGTCATCGGTTCGGTACATATCCGGCCGGATGTAAGAACCGTCATATGCATGGGGGGGCAGGATACCGCTTTATTTCAAATTAACCATCATGATGAAGGCTGGGAGCTTGAATACTTCAACACCAACGGACCTTGTGCTGCCGGCACCGGATCGTTTATCGACCAACAGGCACAGCGACTGGCCACCTCCATGTATTCCAGTAAAAGCGATCCATCTGCGAACCAAATCGATAATATCCTATCAGATTTCATTGCTCTCGGATTGAAAAGTCAAAATCCCTCCGGTGTCGCCTGCCGATGTACGGTTTTTACAAAGTCAGATATGATCCATCTTCAGAATAAAGGAGAACGCCTGGAAGATATCATCTTCGGACTGCATGTGGGTAACGCCAGAAATTACATGAGCACCATCGTTTCCAATCGGATGCTAAAAGAACCGATGATGTTTATCGGGGGGCTTTCTTTAAATACGCTTCAAGTGAGGGCCTTTGAAGAATATTACCCGTCACTGATTATACCGCCGCATAACACATCGGTCGGCGCCCTCGGTGTTGCGTTTCAGGCTTGGGAAATGGATTTAAAAAACAGCGCAGACATAGATAAGCTGTTGATGAAAAAAAAAGATGATGCCGATTCGATTCCGGTGGGAGAAAAACTGGAAATAAAACAGTCACCCTTTCCCGAGTCCAATGATGTTCAAATTGACCTAATTCCTGCACGCACTCCGGTATTTCTGGGTATCGATATCGGATCCACAACAACAAAGTACGCCATTATTGATGAATACCGGAAGATTATTCACAAACAATACATTCCCACCCGCGGAAAGCCCATAGAAGTAACCCAGAATTTACTGGACGCGATTCAAAAAGAACTCGGAAATCAGATCGAAATTAAAGGCGTGGCCACAACCGGATCGGGAAGAAATGTGGTGGGCGATTTTATTACTGCAGATCTTATCATCGATGAGATTACCGCCCACGCGCGTGGCGCTGTAGAAATTGATTCAGAAGTGGATACGATCTTTGAGATCGGTGGCCAAGATTCCAAATACATCTCCATCTCAAATACCTATCCCCTGGATTTTGATATGAATAAAGTCTGTGCAGCCGGAACGGGAAGCTTTCTTCATGAGCTGGCAAATAAATACGGTATTAATATCGTTGGTGAATTTCAAGATATCGCGCTTTCATCGGAAAAGCCGGTAAAGCTGGCTGAACGGTGCACTGTTTTCATGGAATCGGACCTGGTATCTTATCATCAAAAGGGGTTTGCTAAAAATGACCTGATCGCCGGCCTTTGCTATGCGATTGTGCACAACTATTTAAATCGCGTTGTTGGTAAAAGAAAAATCGGACATCGTATTATGTTTTTGGGGGGACCGTCCCTCAACAAAGGCGTGGTGGCGGCTTTTGAAAATGTGCTGGGCCACGGTCTGATTGTCCCGAAACACAGAGAAGTACTCGGAGCGTACGGAGCTGCTATCAGTGTACAAGAAAAAATGTCTGTGGGTATTAAGGATAAAAGCATATTTAGAGGACTGTACAGCATCATTCATGATCGTATGGATTTTAAAGAAAAAGTGTGCCGTGCAGATCCGCAGTGCCATAATCAATGCAAATTGAAGATATACAATTTTGACGGCCGCCGGAGCGTATGGGGAGGTGAATGCGGCAGATATGAAGTCACAACATCAGAAAGAAAAAAGAAAGAAAACTATTTTGAGCTGAGGAAAGAGATTTGGGAACACCACCTGGAAAACGCTTGCGTCGAATTTAAAGGAGTTCCCATTCTGGAGGCGGATGGACGCCCCACCGTAGGAATGCAGCGGTCCCTCTATGGTCTCCACGGTGCAATCCTCTGGGCTCATTTCTTTGACTACCTCGGATTTCGTTTGGTGCTGACCCCACCCACCAATCAACAGGTTTCAATGCTCGGTATCGAAGCCATGGCGGCTGAGACCTGCTATCCGGTCAAGGTATCTCACGGACATGTCAAGGAATTGCTGGGTAAAACAAAATATCTATTCCTTCCCACTTTCATCGACATGCCGACACCCGAGCCTTCGGAAAGAGGGTTCTATTGTCCCCTGGTACAGAGCAACGCATACATGATACGATCTGCACTACCCGTGGATGAATCAAATCTGATCGATCCGTTAATCTATTTAAAACAGGATCCGGATACTCTGGCTATTCAGCTTTCGGAACAGATTCGCAAAAAGCTCAAGGTGACAAAAAAGAAGATAAACCAAGCATTGCATTATGGCCTTCAACAACAGCGATCATTTGTAAAATCCGTGTACTCCAGAGGAATGGAGATAATCGAAACGTTAGATCCGGAAGAACCGCTAATTGTTGTTACCGGACGCCCCTATAACCTTTATGATGATCGGCTGAACCTCCGTTTGGGTCAGAATCTTTCTAAAATAGGGGTTAAGGCTTTACCCATGGATTTTATCGATACCACCTCCGTAAGTTTGAAAGATTTCCCGTCCATGTACTGGGGGCTTGGCGCTCAGATATTAAGAACCGCAAAACGGGTAAAGGAATTCCCCAACTATTTCGGCCTTCATCTAACCAATTTCGGCTGCGGTGCAGACTCCTTCATAGAACACTTCTACAAGTATATCATGGGAAATAAGCCGTATCTGATCCTTGAATTGGATGAACACAGTGCAGTGGCAGGGGTTATGACACGGCTGGAGGCTTTTAAGAATGTCATTGATAATTCAATGACAAAAGCAGATGCCCGTCGTGATGAACCGCTTAAAGCAGTAAATTAGGAATCATATACCCAAAGAACCAGAAAATCGGATAAAGATGTTGCAAACCGAATCTCAAAAAGTGATCGACTTTCAATCCCTGAAGGATAATATCGGTCGATTCAATCTCAGCAGAAGTAATAAAACAATTCTGATACCTGAAATGAATCGAATCGGCAGCCACATGCTGGCAGCCACCTTCCGTGGATTCGGAATTCAAAGCGTGGTCATGGATACCTTCAAAGGACTCGAATTGGGCAAAGCATATACTTCCGGAAAGGAATGTTACCCCTGTCAGATCACAATCGGCGACATACTCTATTATCTCAAGCAGGAGCAAAAACGGCTGGGAGACCGTTTTAATGCAAACACCTACATCTACTTCATGCCGGAAGCAGGAGGCCCCTGCCGTTTCGGTATGTACAATAAGTATCAGCGAATCGTTTTGGATTCATTTCCGGATTTGAGAGCGGTGAAGATCGGTTCTCTGACAACAACCGACGGATATTCTCTCAATGGAATGGTTGATGATATGCAGGCCTCAAATTTAAGGAAAGCCGGTTACCTCTCTGTTGTGGTATCAGATATCCTCGACCGTCTGCTTTGGAGAATCAGACCCTATGAAAAAGAAAAGGGAATGGCGGACGATTTTATCGAAACATCCATGAGAGAAATGGAGAAGTGTTTCGAAACTTATGGTGTTTGCAAACAATTTGATAAAATACTTGATGTGCTCGAGCGCATTATTCAGAAATCCAAAGCCATCATGGATCCGGAAGTTCCCGAAAAACCCCTGATCGGAGTGGTCGGTGAAATCTATTTGCGGAGCCATGTTCATGCCAATCAGAATCTGCTCCGTGTTTTGGAAAACCACGGAGCAGAAATCGTCAATGCATCCATAGCGGAGTGGGTCAACTTTACCACCTATGAAAGATTGAGGGATGCAAAAACCGGTCTTCGATTCAGCCTCAAACAATTTCGCATTAACGATATCAAAGATCATTTGAAGAATATGGTTCACTTTGCAGGAGATCTCCTCTACCAACAGGCCAAACAAGGCCAAGTCTACAAGAGGGTGAAATCGATTCTTAACTTGGAAAAGGATCATAAGATAAAAGAACTCGAAAATGTGCTCAAGAAAAACAATCTTTTCTCTTTTGACGTAGGAACCGAAGCCTGCCTGAGCATTGCCGGCATATGGCAATACGCCAAAGATGGATTCAATGGGGTGGTAAACGTGTATCCGTTTACATGCATGCCGAGCACCATCACATCCGCCGTCATCAAACCGCTCATGAACGACCTGGGCGTTCCATATCTGGATACCCCCTACGACAGCAGCTTTCAACCGGGGCGGGAAGCAGCGATTCGAACTTTCATGTACCAGGCCTACCAGCATTTCAATCGGAACGGAAGACAACAACATCATTAATATGAAGAAGTGGTTAGCCATCCACCTGAGACGATGTTCTGGTTTCAGGTGTCAGGTGTCAGCCAGATGTTACTGACACCTGAAACCCTCAAATGATTTAAATCATTGCAATTGCTTCCATGACTCATAAAATCACTGGAGCGAACTGCATAACCAGGTAACCAGATTTACCTAAATAAAATCCAATATTCTGCCGATATGAGATATATCAGAAAAGAAAAGGATGGTTGCATGACCGAGGATATTAAAAAGGGGTTTATAAGTCGGGCCATTACCGGAATATCATCCATGACGCTGCTGGCGTATCTTCTACTGTTTTCGCTCTTCTTGTTCCCACGACTGGTGATCTGTCTTCTTGCTGTTGCTACTGTTCCGATTCTATTCCGATATCTCCCCAAGTACAGGCAAGCCTCTCAAAACGAGTCTTAGAATTTGATTTTCCTTTTTTCTATCATCAGGAAGTTTCAAATATCTTCGCTCCGACAAAAGGGCCTAATTTTTTCTTCCCCACCGGTTTGTTATTTTAAATAAAGCTTTAATTTCTCATAAAACCTTGATAATTTTTGTCAAACAACAGGTGGAGGAGGTGGAAAAATATGCCGAGATCCACGATTATCGGAGTAATGGGCGGAGGGACAGCATCGTCCCATGATTTGGAAAACGCCTATCAACTGGGTGGTCTAATCGCTCAAAACGGCTGGGTGCTTCTCAACGGGGGGCGACGTGCCGGAATTATGGAAGCATCTGCCAAAGGGGCAAAAAGCCTGGGGGGATTAACGGTGGGAATCCTTCCTGGTGAAAGCCGTCGGGGCACTTCAGCATTCATTGATATCCCTGTTCTCACCGGAATGGGGAATGCGAGGAACTGCATCAACGTCCTTTCAAGCGATGTTGTGGTGGCCTGCCCCGGCGGTGCCGGAACCCTTTCTGAAATTGCACTAGCACTCAAATCGAGACGACCGGTAATTCTTTTGAATTTCAATACCGGAAACGCTTTTGACGCATATAGGGAACAGGGGTTGCTCCATCACGCCACAACACCGGAAGAGGTGGTTGAACTCATCAAGAAGTTGTTAACGCGTGATGCGCTTTGAGCTTTCAGCTTTGAGCTTTCAGCTTTCAGCTTTTATTGGATCTTACTCGGATTGGAACAATTGAAAAACTGCATCTGCCAACTGAAGATCTTCGGGTGTGGTAATTTTGATGTTAAATCGGCTTCCTTCAATGATATCGACCTTATATCCTAATCGCTCCACGAGCAGGGCATCGTCTGTTCCCCGGATCCCGTCAATCCTGGCTTTATCATGAGCTTCTTTGATGATGGCATATTGAAAGGCCTGGGGGGTTTGGGCCGTCCATAAGGTGTTCCGGTCCAGGGTTTCCTCAATAAAACCTTCTGAGTTCACCCTTTTCATTGTATCGGATACCGGCATTCCGAGTATGCAGGCGCCCTTGACAGCTGCGGTTTTCACGCATGCCGCCAGCACGTCGACATTAACAAACGGCCTGACACCGTCATGAATTACTGCAATGCCATGGGGATCTCTCATGGCCGAAAGCCCGTTGTATACGGAATCTTGTCTTTCCGGACCACCGGCAACAAGTTCCAGTTTTTTTCTCACATCGACTGACGTGAGGATTTGTTTGCGGCAGTAGTCAAAATCCTGCTCCGGAATCACCAAAAGGATATCATCGATGATCTCACACGAATCAAAAGCTTTGAGCGTATGGCTGATAATTGGTAGCCCTTTCATAGGTATATATTGCTTCCGATCCTTTTGATTCATGCGGATGCCTTTTCCGGCGGCAACGATAATCCCTGTGTTCATGTATATCGAACCTATTTATAATTTACGATTAATATGACCGGTTCAATAACCCAAAAGAGGGCTATACCTTTGGGGAGCTATTAATTCCGGGTAATTTCAGAGTATTGGAGTACCGGAGTGATGGAGTAATGACTCAAAGACCGATTTTTCTTGTACAGCACTCCTATACTCCATGACTCCAATACTCCAACTGCATAATTTAACCATACCTATCTCTATAATCAGGTTGACTTGGACTCTATGTTACCGCAAGTACGTTAATTCCTTGGGCAGCGGAACCCCTTTACCCATGCTGTCTTCACCATAGTTGACACCTGAGAGAATTTCGATATCCTTCAGCGCACGGGTATCCCCTTCGAAGACAACCTGATTAATGTTCTCCTTTTGAATCTTTCCTCCGGCCCATTGGATGTCTAGCACACTGCTGGCGTCAAACCGGTCTTTCCCCATGACCAATTCCACCTGACCCCCGTAATACTGAACAATTTTAGCCAGCAGCAGGCTCGGCCTAGCATGAAAACCGAGTTTTACCGGCACTCCGACAGATATGGAACCCCGTTCGATATTCTCGTTGAGTATATTTCGGGCCAACTCCTTTCCGGTGTTTAAATAATGGCAAACGTAGAACAGTCCATAATTAATGGTCCGATCCAACAACGCTTTTGGATCGATCAATAAGGATAAACGCTTCTGCACGGTTTTATAGATGTTCTTGTAACCGGCTTCATGGAGGTGGCGTTCATAGAAATGGAGCAGCCGCCCCATGATCTGTAGCAGATGAAATACGACGGAAAAGTATCCCCGGAGTTGTTTGAGTTCTCGATTCCCAAACCGGTATCCACCGTGTATCACATACGTGTCGAAAGATGACTGAAGATTGTGCACCACCATTTCAAACCGGCGGACTTCAACTTCGTTGATGACTTGCGGCACGATGGAAAGAATTTCTTTAGCATCGTAAGGGTCATAAAACCTGAATTGATCAAAATTTCCGGCGATGCTCAAAAATTCACTGGCAATTTTTACAATGCTTTTTTTCTGAAGGTCCTTGTTATCGTCAACGATGTCAGCCTTCAGCATCTCGGTGGTTGTGATACCCGGAAAACCGCTGGAATCAAAATCTTCATCGGGTATCGATATCTTAAGCCGCTTTGCTTCCTTGATGATGACCGGTGCCAGCTTCATCAATGCCTTTTTCAACAATTCGTGGGTGGCATTTCCTTCCCTTTCAAAATCTGTGGTATCTCCGAGTTCATAAAAATCGAGTCTCGTGGTGATGTGGCGTTGAGAGTATCCGCCTAAACTCAGATGCCGTATGGCTGCGGACAATTCCCTGTAAAAATACCAGTTTTTATTGTTCTTTGCCCCGTGGAAATCGAGAAAGTCTTCAAGCAACTGGGACGATGAAATGAAGGTGGTGTAAAGCTTCTTTGAAAAAACATGTTCAGGTGTGTCTGCGTTCAAAATATATTTGCAGCATTTCAGGTAGTCATGGGAAAATATTCTTACCCGTTCGGAAAAAGAAATATCGCATGTGGCCGGTGCGGCTTCCATAATCTCAAATCTCTTACGAAAAAACGGTCAGAGCCGTCCATAAGCCGAATTCTGTCCCCGGGTCGAGTTACCCCGAACCGGGTAACGATCATTCATCTGTGGATGCCGGTTGCCCGGCACCTCTTGCGACCTACCCTGGAGCTCGAACGGGCCGCCCTCAAACGCTCCTCTATTCGGTCTTGCACCGGGTGGGGTTTACATAGCTTCTCCGGTCACCCGAAGAACTGGTGCGCTCTTACCGCACCGTTTCACCCTTACCCTGAAGATATCTCCCCTTTTCAGGGAAGACACTCCAAGGCGGTATACTTTCTGTTGCACTTTCCTTCACGTCGCCGTGACTCCACGTTATGGAGCACCCTGCCCTGCGGTGTTCGGACTTTCCTCCGGATCATGAATTGATCCAGCGATCGTTTGGACGACTCTAACCGCTATCTATGTTTTAATGGTGTTTTTCCTCCGGCATCTACCTAATCCGGACAAGCCGGAAAAGTTACAAGTGAACTAAAGTTTGAAGTGCCTAAAGTTAAGGTAT